>SAMEA3663025__coassemble_394_pt1 | contig 36235 bp, 26 predicted proteins | sample SAMEA3663025__metabat2_low_PE_053 | metagenome-assembled genome bin SAMEA3663025 (sample SAMEA3663025) | pig gut metagenome | biome: pig gut; feature: pig-associated habitat; material: faeces | place: France | collected 2012
GAGAGGATAGAGGAACTCGAACATCAGGCCATACATGTGGGCCATCGGCAGCATCGAGACCATGGTGTATTCAGAGGAGGAAGGGATGTACCTCTGTCCGAAATCGACATTGGCGCTCAAAGCCTTGTAGGTAAGCATGACTCCCTTTGGAGCGCTTGTGGTGCCGGAGGTGTAGTTGATTACCGCGAGGTCGTCCCAGTTGTCCACAGGAAATACCACATTCTCCGCAGTGAATCCCATAGGATACTTTGCTGCAAAATTGGCAGATATGGCGGAATACGCCTCCTTTATCTCGTCATTGCCGTAGAGAAGGCTGAAGTCATTGACGCTGATGACGGCCTTGATGGCCGGCATTTTGGAAATGTCCAGCTTCTCCCATATATCATTGTCCGTGAAGAGAATAAGGCTCTCGGAATGATCCACGAGCCAGTTCACGCTCTCAGGTGTGAAGTCGCTCAGAATCGGCACGACCACCTTGCCGCTGGTATTGATTGCAAGGAAGGACAATGCCATTCTGGCCGTATTCTTGGCACAGACGGCTATCTTGTCCCCCTTCCTGAGCCCACAGGAATCGAAGAAAATGTGAAAGCGCTCAATCTGGGTCGCCATCTGCCCATAGGTGAATGATTCTCCGCGGAAGTTGCGGATAGCTGGTTTGTCCCAATAAAGACGGGTAGCATTCTGAAGTCTGGCAAAATAATGTTCCATATCAAGGTGTCAGTTGGTTATTCAAGCCGGCGGGTGCAAGGAGCAAGCATCGGAAAGGAGCAAGCACTGAAGAAGCCGGATTATGCAAAAATAACAATTTTCAGCGACAATGCAACAGACTTGACTCCGGAAGGCAAAATAAAAGGAGCCGACCCTTCCGGGCTGGCTCCTGAATCATATTCCATATAGGCTTACTGAACATCCGGACCCTGATCCTGAGGACCCTGCGGGCCTCCCTGCGGACCGTACTGAGGTCCCTGCGGGCCACCCTGTGCACCGGCATTCATGCTTTCCGAAGCTGCATGCCAGGCCTCCTCGAGAGCCTTGGAATGAGTGTCTATGTCAGCTATGTTCTGAGACTTCACGGCCTCCTTGAGGCTGCTCAGAGCATTGTTGATGGCATCCCTCTTGTCGGCAGGAATCTTGTCACCGTAATCCCTGAGGTTCTTCTCGGTCTGGAAGCAGAGAGCATCGGCATTGTTGATCTTGTCAACCCTCTCCCTCTCGGCCTTGTCGGCTGCCTCATTGGCCTTGGCCTCGTCACGCATCCTCTGGATCTCGCTCTCGGTAAGGTTGGAAGAAGCCTCGATGCGGATCTTCTGCTCCTTGCCGGTAGCCTTGTCCTTTGCGGAAACATTGAGGATACCGTCGGCGTCGATGTCGAAAGTCACCTCGATCTGAGGGATTCCCCTAGGAGCCGGTGCGATTCCGTCAAGATGGAAGAGACCCAGCTGCTTGTTGTCCTTGGCCATAGGGCGCTCACCCTGGAGAACCTTGATTTCCACTGAAGGCTGGTTGTCCATCGCTGTGGAGAACACCTGTGACTTGGATACAGGGATGGTGGTGTTGGAGTTGATGAGCTTGGTCATCACGCCGCCGAGGGTCTCGATGCCGAGTGAAAGAGGGGTCACGTCATAGAGGATGACATCCTTCACGTCACCGGCGAGCACACCGCCCTGGATTGCTGCTCCGATAGCCACTACCTCGTCCGGGTTCACGCTCTTGTTAGGCTCCTTTCCGAAGAATTCCTTGACAAGCTCCTGCACCTTTGGGATACGGCTTGAACCGCCCACGAGGAGGACCTCGTCAATCTGTCCGGCAGTAAGATGCGCATCGGCGAGAGCCTGACGGCAAGGTACCAGTGTCCTCTGGAAGAGGTCGTCGCAGAGCTGCTCGAACTTTGCCCTTGTCAATGTCTTCACGAGATGTTTCGGAACTCCGTCAACCGGCATGATGTAAGGCAGGTTGATTTCGGTGGAAGTCTGGTTGGAAAGTTCAATCTTGGCCTTCTCTGCAGCCTCCTTGAGTCTCTGGAGAGCCATAGGATCCTTTGTAAGATCCGCTCCGCCATTCTCGGCGGCGAACTCCTGTGCAAGCCACTCGATGATCTTGTGGTCGAAGTCGTCACCTCCGAGGTGGGTATCGCCGTTGGTGGACATTACCTCGAAAAGACCGTCCCCAAGGTCCATGATAGAGATATCGAATGTACCGCCACCGAGGTCGAACACAGCAACCTTCATGCTCTTGTTCATCTTGTCAAGACCGAATGCGAGAGCGGCTGCAGTAGGCTCGTTCACGATACGCTTCACATCGAGTCCGGCAATCTTTCCGGCCTCCTTGGTAGCCTGCCTCTGTGAATCGGAGAAGTATGCAGGTACAGTGATCACAGCCTCTGTGACAGGCTGGCGGAGATAGTCCTCGGCTGTCTTCTTCATCTTCTGGAGAATCATTGCCGAAATCTCCTGAGGCGTGTACTGACGGCCGTCAATCTCTACCCTGGCGGCATTGTTCTCGCCCCTTACCACTGAATATGGAACTCTTTCGATTTCCTTCGTGACCTGGTCGTAGGACTCACCCATGAATCTCTTGATGGAGAACACGGTATTCTTCGGATTGGTAATGGCCTGACGCTTTGCAGGGTTACCGATCTTGCGCTCGCCGCCCTCGGTGAAAGCCACTACTGAAGGCGTGGTTCTCTGACCTTCGTTGTTGATGATGACTGTTGGCTGGTTACCTTCCATAACCGCAACGCAGGAATTGGTAGTTCCCAAGTCGATTCCAATAATTTTTCCCATAATATAAATCTCCTGTTTTTGTCTGTCATACGGTCCACCACCCGGCGGAATCCGTGCCGCCAACCGGCGACACCGGGTAATTAACCAATGCCGTGCCAATGCCTGACAAGGATGAAATTATGTCAATTTGTCATATTTTTGCTAACTTTGGTGTCATAATTCACGACAATATGGAATACAGAAGACTGACGGAAGCTGAATACAATGACCTCGCAGGCAGGATAATATATGAGGACAACCACATCCTTGTCATAAACAAGAGGGCCGGAGAGATAGTCCAGGGAGACAAGACCGGGGACGAGCCCCTGGGCGAAACGTACAAGGCCTTCATCGCACAGCGCGACGGCAAGCCCGGCAAGGTGTTCCTAGGGGTACCGCACCGTCTCGACAGGCCCGTCAGCGGACTGACAATACTGGCGAAGACGTCCAAGGCGCTGGAAAGGCTTTCGGCAATGTTCCGCGAAGGACAGGTCCACAAGACCTACTGGGCATTGGTATGCTCCCGTCCCGATCAGGATTCAGCCCTTCTGGAGGACTGGCTGGTCAGGAACGAGAAGATGAACAAGAGCTTCGTCTGCGCTCATCCTGAAGGCAGGAAAGATGCCAGGCTGGCAAAACTCCGGTACAGAATTCTGTGCCCTACCGAAAGATACTGGCTGGTCGAGGTGGAACTCCTGACAGGCCGCCATCACCAGATCAGATGCCAGCTGGCAGCTCACGGGGCCATCATCAAGGGAGACCTCAAATACGGGGCGCCGCGCTCCAACAGGGACGGCAGCATCTCCCTGATGGCCCGGCACGTCAGTTTCATTCACCCGGTGAAGAAGACTCCCCTGCATCTGACCGCTCCGGTCCCTTCCGGCTGGAATGGCGTTCCTGACGGACCAGCAGATCCCTCTGCTCCTTGCACCACTGTCCCGGAGTAACCTCGTAGAACAGCTTGAAGGCCATATTGAATGTGACCTGGGAATTGAAGCCTGACATTTCGGACAGTTCCCGGACCTTCAGCGACGGATCCTTGACGAACAATTCCCTGGAGAATTCCACACGGTACCTGTTCACCCATTGGCAGAAATTCAGGTTGGAGTTGTCGTTCAGGACCTTGGAAATGTAGGTCTTGTTGGATGTCAGGTCCCGTGCCATATTGTCAAGGCTGTACAGGGGATTCAGGAATGACCTGCTCTCCTCCATGTACCGGCATATCTTCTTGTACATGAACTTGTCCGTGCCGTCTCCGACATCCAGGTAAGCCGTCTTGTAAACGTCATTGTCGCATATGGGGGAGGCATCCGCAGTCCAGATCACGAAAGGGACTCCGCTGATGCTCCTGATGAAGACGACCGAGTAGGTCAGGACTGCAGCCAGGCAGCCCGGAATGGAAATCCAGAGGCCGCCCATTCCCGAGATGGCCACGGAAGCGAATGCCAGCGACCCCAGAATATTCGAGAAACTGACATATGTGCACTTTATCATCGAAATCATTATTTCCCAGCCGGAAGCCGTCATCATGAGAAACGGCACGTCCTTGAGCATATTGAAGGTGCGGAAGGCATAGCACACTGATACCGGGATTACCGAGGCGGCCGAGAGAAGAGCCATGGCCGGACGCACCAGACCGGAAATGGCCATTGCAGAGGCCGGGAGAGAAATGAGAACTGCAGCACCGGCCGAGGCCATGGATCTCTTGAAATCCCTGTAGTTGTCAGGCAGCATGAGCAGTATGGACAATGAGACATTCAGGCTCATGACAGCTCCGGTCAGGAACGATTCCCAGCCGAAGGGCATGAACGCGGGAATGCTGAAAGCCAGATTCACGACGGACAAAACCCGCAATGCCGTCGCGGTGAAAGAATAACTTATGTATTTCGGCATATCCAATTTATATTAAGTTCCGCTTAGTGCAAAAGTAGATAAAAATACCGCCGGGGAAACTGTCCCCAGCGGTGGTGTATAAGATATATGCAAATATTCAAGTTTAAGATTTCTTCATTTCTTATCAGAATCGGCCACCTTCGGGCTCATTTTCCTTCCGGATTTGATGGCATCGAAGCCATTGCCATAAACTCCTGATACAGAAGAGACTGACAAGAAAGCATCATTATCTATGGTCTTTATGTACTTCAGCAGAAAATTAAGATCTGTCTTTCTTGTCACCACCATAAGCACGTGATTCTCCTTCTTGGTGTACCACCCCACAGCCGGAAGGACTGTGACTCCCCTGTGGATGTCCTTTGTGATGGCATCGGCGATTTCCTCATACTTCCGGGACATGATGAAAAGCTGGACAGACTGCTTGGAACCGGAAAGATAGAGGTCAACCACATATCCATTCACTGTAATCAGAATGAGACCGTACACCACAGTGGTGATCTTCTCCGCGAACGGCACGAGCTCACCTTCTGCCGTGTATGAAGGAACGGCGAGAGAGGAAAGAATGATGACGGCATCGATCCACAGGATGATCCTGCCCGGGGAGATATTGCGGTACTTGTTCACGATCAGTGCAATGATGTCAGTTCCGCCCGTGCTTCCGCCCTGTGACATTGACATGCCGATTCCGGCGCCGGAGAGGATTCCGCCCATTATCGTGGACATAAGCTTGCCGTTCTGGACCGACAGCGTCTCTATGATTGCGGCAGGAATCAGGTCCTGAAGCACATTCAGCCCGACAGAGGCCAGGATTATGGCGTAAATCGTCTTGCCGCCGAAGTTGGCGCCGATCACCACGAACGCCGTCACGAGGAGGATGGCATTCAGCACAAAATAGGTATAACCCATCTTGATTCCGACAGCATACTGGATGATGGAGCTCACGCCGGTGAGACCGCCTCCGATGAGGTTGTTCGGGATCATGAATATGGTCCATCCCGCAACATATATCAGGATGCCCAGGGTAAGGAGAAGATATTCCTTCCCCAGTTTCAATATTGACTTGGCTGTCATTTCTGAGTTTCTTTAGTTAATTTCTTCGCAATACCGGTCTTGATTTCATCAAAGCCCTCGCCGTACACGCCCGTCGCCGGAGAAACGCTGACGAACGCCTTGCCGTCAATCTCCTTGATGGCCTTGGTCAGTTCGCGGATCTGGGGCTTGCGGACCAGGATGAGAAGCACGTTCCTGTCCTTCCTGGTATACCAGCCGACCGCCCTGAGGGCCGTCACTCCCCTGTCTAGCTTGTTAATTATGAAATCCGCAATCTCCTCGTACTTTTCGGAGAATACCATCACCTGGAATGTGGTCTTGTTGCCCAGAAGGACGAAGTCCAGCATGAAGGAGAAGGTAATCATTGCAATATATCCGAAAATCATATCCTCGAAGCCCTTGCCCGGAACCAGGAGGACGGATGCGATGATCACGAGGTCTGAATAGAGATAGACCTTGCCCGGGGACACCGGCCAGAACTTGTTGACGATCAGCACCGCAATGTCTGTCCCGCCAGTGCTTCCGCCCCGCAGTATAATGAGGCCTATGCCCAGGGACTCCAAAATTCCTCCCACTATAGGGACAAGCAGAGCATTGTCTATATAGAGGAAATTCCCGGGCAGTGCCTTGAGGAAATCATAGGCAGGAAGAACCTCGAACAGGACGGACGAGAGGATGACAACATACACCGTCTTTATGCCGAAGCCCTTGCCCAGCACAATGGAGCCGGAAATTATCAGCAGGACATTCAGCACGAAGAAGGATATGGCCATCGGTATTGCACCCATTGTCGCATACTGCAATATCGTGCAGGCTCCGGTAAGGCCGCCGCTCGATATGTTGTTCGGTATCATGAAACTGACCCAGGCCAGGCAATACAGCAGCGTTCCGAAGGTCAGGACAACATAATCCCAGGCAACTGGAAGTACTTTCTTCAATGTCATACAAACGATTGAATGATAGACGTTTATTTAATCACGATATTCACTATCTTGCCAGGCACCACGATGACCTTGACCACCGTCTTGCCGTCCAGATACTTGTCGGTCTGAGGCATTGCCCGCACGGCAGCCTCCACCTCAGCGCGGTCCATTGACTTCGGAAGGTCTGCCGTGAACCTTGTCTTTCCGTTGAAAGAGACGGCGTAAGTGCAACTGTTCTCGACAGTATAAGCCTCCACATACTCAGGGAATGACGCCTTGGAGATGCTCTCGGCATGTCCGAGTGCCTCCCAGATTTCCTCCGTCACGTGAGGGGCGAATGGCGAGAGCAGCACAGCGAGAGGTTCGAGAATCTCCCTGCTCCTGCATTTTCTCTCGGAAAGGTCATTGACTGCAATCATGAACGCACTGATGCAGGTATTGTATGAGAATGTCTCAATATCTGTCTGGACTTTGCCGATCAGCTTGTGCAGTGTCTTGAGTTCCTCAGGCGCAGCCTTGATGTCCTCAACGAGGAAATTATCCCCGTCATGATACAGCTTCCAGAACTTCCTCAGGAAGCGGTTCACACCGTCGATACCCTTGGTGTCCCAAGGCTTGGACTGCTCCACAGGGCCGAGGAACATCTCGTAAAGTCTCAATGTATCAGCTCCGTAGCTGTCGCAGATATCGTCCGGATTGACCACGTTGTACATCGACTTGCTCATCTTTTCGACGGCATATCCGCAGACATACTCCCCGTTCTCGAGGACGAACTCGGCATCAGCGAACTCCGGACGCCATTTCCTGAATGCCTCCAGGTCGAGGCGGTCATTCTTCACAATATTTATGTCAACGTGGATTTCAGTCGTCTCATACTGGTCCTTCAGACCGGCTGAAACGAACTTGTTGGTACCGACGATTCTGTAGACGAAATTGGAACGGCCCTGGATCATTCCCTGGTTGACAAGTTTGCGGAACGGCTCGTCCTCGCATACATAACCGAGGTCGAAGAGGAACTTGTCCCAGAACCTCGAATAAATAAGATGACCCGTAGCATGCTCAGTTCCACCGACATAGAGGTCAACTGCCTTCCAATACCTGTCCGCATCGGCACTTACGAGGGCCTCGTCATTGCGAGGATCCATATACCTCAGATAATATGCGCTTGAACCTGCAAAACCCGGCATCGTGCTGGTCTCGAGAGGATATCCCTTATATGTCCAGTCCTTGGCCCTGGCAAGCGGCGGTTCACCGGTCTCTGTCGGCTTGAACTGGTCAATCTCAGGCAGTCTCAACGGCAGTTCCTCATATGGGAGAGGTGTAGGTATACCGTCCTTGTAATATATAGGGAAAGGCTCGCCCCAATATCTCTGGCGGGAGAAAATGGCATCCCTGAGCCTGTAGTTGACCTTCCTGTGGCCGAGGCCGTGAGCCTCCACATAGTCCATCGCGGCAGGAATGGCCTCCTTTACCGTCATTCCGTTCAGGAAACCGGAGTTGCACATTATTCCCTCCTTGGCATCGAAACTGTGCTCGCTGACATCGCAGCCCTCGATGAGAGGTATGATCGGGAGGTCGAACTTCTTGGCGAATGCATAATCCCTGCTGTCGTGAGCCGGAACAGCCATGATGGCACCGGTGCCGTATCCCGAGAGAACATACTCTGAAATCCACACCGGAACCTTCTCCCCGGTAAGTGGATTCACAGCATAAGAGCCGGAGAATACGCCGGTTACAGTCCTGGTCTCGGCAATCCTCTCCCTCTCGGTCTTCTTGCGCACGTATGCGAGATATTCCTCGACCTCAGCCTTCCTGTCTTCAGCAGTCAGTTCAGGCACAAGCTCGCTCTCAGGGGCAAGTACCATGAAGGTAACGCCGAAAATAGTGTCAACCCTGGTGGTGAAGATAGTGATATCCTTCTCCCTGCCTTCCGTAAATGTCTTGAACACCACCTCTGTACCGCAGGAGCGGCCAATCCAGTTCCTCTGCATTTCCTTGAGGGAATCCGTCCAGTCGAGGGACTCGAGGCTGTCCAGAAGCCTTCCGGCATAGGCAGATACCCTGAGCTGCCACTGAAGCATCTTCTTCTGCTCCACAGGAAAACCTCCGCGGACCGAGAGACCGTCCTTTACCTCATCATTGGCCAGGACAGTTCCGAGTCCCGCACACCAGTTGACCGATGTTTCACCCTGATATGCAATACGGTAGTTCATAAGGATATCGGACTTCCGCTTTGGCGTGAACGAGTTCCATTCGGCGGCCGTGAAGTTCAATTCTCTCGTGCAGGCAGCGTGGAGGTCCTCAGTTCCCCTCGATGCGAAATGCTCCTCCAGCTCGGCTATCGGACGGGCCTTGTCGAGAGCCGTATCATAATAGCTCTTGAACATCTTTATGAAAGCCCACTGCGTCCATTTGTAATACTCGGGATCGCAGGTGCGGAACTCCCTGTCCCAGTCGTATGAGAAGCCTATGCGGTCGAGCTGGCTGCGGTATCTGGCCACATTGACGGTGGTGGTAACCTCCGGATGCTGCCCGGTCTGGATGGCATACTGCTCGGCGGGAAGGCCGAATGCGTCATATCCCATAGGATGGAGCACATTGAAACCCTTCAGCCTCTTGTACCTTGCATAAATGTCACTTGCAATATATCCCAGCGGATGTCCGACGTGAAGTCCCGCTCCAGAAGGATAGGGAAACATGTCCAGAACATAGTATTTGGGCCTCTCCGGGTCCAACTCCGCCTTGAATGTCTTCTGCTCAGCCCATCTGGCCTGCCATTTCTGTTCAATTTTCCTGAAATCGTAATCCATGACAATAAATCGTATGCTGTTTTATATCAATTCTATTTCTTTATGCCGAATTTCCCTTTTTTCTCAAGCTTGAAGTCCACGGCCACGGACATCGCCACGTCCACCGGAGTACCGTTGATCCGTCCCGGTTTCCAGTCAGGTGATGCAGCCACGACTCTCACAGCCTCGTCATCAAGCAGGGGATGCGCACTGCGGAGTACCCTGACATCGGTTACCTTGCCATTCTTCCTGATTGTAAATCCGACTGTCACCCTTCCCTGGATTCCGTCCTCGACAGCCGCTTTCGGATACTTGAGATACTGGTAAACCCATTTCACCAGGAACATCCTCACATCCTGATTGCCCAGGAATACCGGCTTCCGGTCGCACTCATCATAAGTGCGCAGCTTGCCGTCCCCCTTCACGACAGGCTTGTCCATCCTGAACTGAGGGGCATTCTCCACATTGGCCAGATACCTGGTGAAATTGTAAATGTATTCCAGTTCCCTCTCCATCGGCCCGTATTCCACATAATCCGCCACATCCCTCACTGTTCCGTGCTCGGGATAGGTTCCCGTAGTGAAGAATACCGAAGGTATCTCCTTGGCATAGAAGGACCTGTGATCCGACGGATAAGACTCCCTGGCCGTTATTGAAGGAGTCGCCGGCTGGATATCGGAGTTGACCTGCGAAACAATCATGTTCATGTCCGGATTCGACGAGGTATAGGCGAAAAATCCGGAATTGCCGGAGCCCAGCATATCCAGATTGACCATTGCGTCGATTTTGAGCTTTGATCCGAGCGAGCGGTTCAGGAAATACCAGGAACCTGCAAAACCCTGCGTCGAGGCCCCGAAGGCAACGAAGAGGACAGGGCGGCGGAACAGGATTGAATTGGTGCTCACCATCCTTGCCAATTCCAGCATCATTGCCAGACCTGACGCATTTCCATTGGCCCCGGCATAAACCTGAGTAACTGGAGTACCGTCCACTTCCAGAGTAGTGGTGCCGAGATTGTCAAGCCTGGCTCCCACCACTATAAACCTGTCTTTCAATGAGTTGTCATATCCAGGAACGAATCCTGCAACATTTCTGGACACCAAAGTGTCGCCACTTTCCCTGGAGATTCCGAAAATATCCCCTTCCTCGCCGCTGAGAATATCGATGCCATAGGATTCGAGGACCGACTGCACATATCCGGCGGCAGCCTTCTCACCCTCGGAGCCGGGGGCCCTGCCCTCCAATTCAGGTGATGAAAGATAAGTGACGTGGGACCTCAGAGTCCTGACCATGTCGCTGTCCTCAAGCTCCGAATATCCGGTTCTGAATTGTGAAAATGCCGGCAATGCCAGAAATACCAGAATCAAAGACGCAAATAACGTTCTCCTCATAATGTCTGATTGCTGTTTTTAAGAATCCAGGCTTCCCGCGGACAGAAACTTTCGCCACTGATGCGGACATAGGCATCCGCAATGTCGCCGATACTGGCTGAAGAGCATGCGGAGACTGCCGAATATCCGTTGCCAAGCCTGAGGATTGATGCGGAATAGCCTGACGCCTTCACCTTTTCGAGCAGTGCGTCCGCATTTTTCATATTCCTGAATGAACCCACCACGATGTGATATTCCGGAACGTCGCCGGCAGAAATCACGCCGCCCATCACCGAGGAATTTATCATGTTCACCCGCAGACTGTCCAGCAGCCTGACCGCAGAAACGGAATCAGCCTTTGCCTCCATCAGCGAGGCATTCTTCAGGGAATCGGCCCTCCTTGCAGCCCTCTCCGCCTCGATTGCAGTCCTGGCCGCTTCTATTTCCGGCGAAGCCGGTCTTCCGGCCAACTTGCGGAACACATCGCATCCGCCAGTGCAGAACAGGGCGGCCAGCAGGATAACAGTCAGGAAGTGGATCGGTTTCATACAATATGAATCATTATATCCGCAAATTTACAAAATATTATTATTTTTGTGTGCTGCTGCAGCAGCCAACAAGCAAAAAATCGACCAGACTTCAATGGAAATGAAGATAATAGGACAAATAACCGGCCTGATACGGGAAATCACCGACATCAGGGATCACATCGACACGGAAAAAGCGGCGGAAAGCATCCGCAGCAACATCTACTTCAAGGGACCTAACGTATGGATTCTCGTATGCGCCATTGTGCTCGCCTCCGTTGGCCTGAACGTGAACTCCACGGCGGTGATCATCGGCGCAATGCTCGTGTCCCCTCTCATGGGCCCGATCATCGGGATAGGGCTCGGACTCGGGACCAATGACACCGCCCTCATCAAGTCTGCATTCAAGAACCTGCTCGTGATGATGTCCATAAGCGTTGTGGCCGCCACCGTATACTTCCTCGTCACGCCTCTGAAACTGGCCAACCCTACTGAGCTGCTGGCCAGGACGAACCCGACCATATATGACGTGATGATAGCCCTGTTCGGCGGACTTGCCGGCATCTTCGAGCTCAGCCGCAAGGAGAAGGGCACCGTGATTTCCGGAGTGGCCATCGCCACCGCCCTCATGCCGCCCCTCTGCACTGCGGGATACGGCATCGCCTCGGGCAGCCTGAACTATTTCCTCGGGGCTCTGTACCTGTTCGTCATCAACTGCATATTCATCGTGCTGGCCACCTACATAATGGTCAAGTACCTGAATTTCAATGGAGTCGAATTCCAGGACAACAAGAAGGAGAAACGGACGAAGACCCTGATCACTGCGATTGTGATACTCTTCATCGTGCCGAGCATACTTTCAGCCATGAGCATGATCCGCGAGAACAAGTTCAAGATCGAAGTGGAAGCATTCATAGCTGAGAACAAGAACCTCGAGAAAGGTTATATCTATGATTACAGGATAAATACCCGCAAGGGAAGAAGCGTGGAGGTCTTCATAGCCGGCGACCCGATGACGGCCTCCGAGAAGAGCAGGCTGATGGAATCCGCCGAAAGGCATGGTATTTCTGAAGGCCAGATCAGATTCTCCGAGAGGAAACTCTCTGACAATGAGGGAGATGCTTCCGAGACCCTGATGAAAGGCATCTACGCCAGGACAGATCAGGAGATTTCGAAGAGGGAGAAGAGGATTGCGGACCTCGAGAACGAACTTTCCGCATACAGGTCGGAGGAGATTCCTTACGCCAGGATAGTCCGTGAAATAAAGAGCCAGTATCCGTCAGTCACCGGAATCTTCATCGGAAAGGGCGCCGCAGTCCAGGCTGACAGCCTGTCCCTGAGACACGGAATCGCGGTAATCGCGGATTACGACGGAAAAATATCCGAAGAAGAATGCCGGAAACTTGAGGAATGGCTCAGGATCAGGCTTGAAGATGACTCATTGACCGTGGTGCATCGTTTCCACGAGAATCCGGGCAAGACCAGATGAGCATTCCAGACGCCCGCACATTATTGCTGACAGGCCTCCTTTCCATAGCCGAGGCTCTGTGCATTCCGGCAAGGAATCCGGACGTTCATCCGCTTATGATCGAGCGGGTCGGGAAGGCGCAGCCGCTGTACGGGGAGGCGGACACATTGACATTGACGGTAATCGGAGACATAATGCTGCATTCAAGGCAGATGGAATATCCTTACGGACCATTCCTTGCCGGGGTGTCGGCCAGGCTCCGAGAATCCGACTTCGCAATCGGAAATATGGAGTTCACCCTGGCGGGAGAACCTTACAGCGGCTACCCTGCGTTTTCCGCCCCTGACCAGTATGCGGAATATGCGGCGGAATGCGGGATCGACGTCTTCCTCACTGCCAACAACCATATTCTGGACAAGGGTCTCAGAGGGTTGGCACGGACACTTGACGTTTATGGGGAAATGGAGGCCGACGGCAGGATAAGATTTACCGGAAGCGCAGTGGACGATGAAGACAAAAACAGGCGCTATCCATTGATGCTCAGGAAGAAAGGTTTCAATATAGCATTGATCAACTTCACTTACGGAACCAATGTCGGAGGTCTTTCGGAAGATTGGCCTGCCACTTTCAGGATGCGGAGGGAAGACATTGCCGCAGCGATAGCAAGGGCAGAAGAGAAGATGGCGGACTTCATTATCGCCCTTCCTCATTGGGGCAACGAATATGAGCTGAGGCATTCAGTTTCGCAGATGGAACTGGCGCAATGGATGGTCGCCGGAGGCGTTGACGCTATAGTGGGCTCACACCCTCACGTGGTCCAGGATTCATGCGTCATCGGCGGCAGCCCGGTATTCTTCTCCATCGGCAATGCGGTATCCAATATGAGTGCACCCAACACCCAGATAGGCATGGCGGTGACACTGAAGTTTGCCCGCGACCGCAAGGGGGACAAGAAAATGCTTGAGCCTGAGGTGACTTACACCTGGTGCTCCCTCCCGGGAAGGTTAAGCGGCAACTACACCACCGTCGAGGTGAAGGACTACCTCGGATGCAGGGACAAATGGCTGAACGAGGCCGATTATTACAAGATGAAAAGGACATATTCCCATGTCAAGGAGACCACAGGGGTCTCGGATTAAGGAAACAGTGAAATGAAGAAGACAATTACGCTTGATGCTATCGACCCTGTGGAGATTTACGGGGCCGGAAACAGGATTCTGGATGAATTCTGCACATATTTTCCGGGGCTGAAGGTCGCCGCCAGGGGCAATATGATAATGTTGGAAGGCGACGAGGAGCAGATTGCCCGGTTTTCAGCGAAGCTCGGCGAACTGATAGGAAGGCGTCACCAGAAGATGAACCTGACCAAGTTTGACGTGGAGGACCTCTTCGACGGAGATAACAATTCCGAAAGCTTCATGCTGAACGGGGACGCAGTGATTGTCCACGGGACTGACGGCAAGCCGGTCAGGGCCAGGAACAAGACTCAGCAGGAACTTGTCAAGGCATATTTCAACAGTGACCTGATTTTTGCCGCAGGTCCTGCGGGAACCGGCAAGACATACATCGCCATAGCATTGGCTGTCAGGGCATTGAAGAACAGGGAAATCAAAAGGATAATACTGACCCGGCCGGCCGTGGAAGCCGGAGAAAGGCTGGGGTTCCTGCCCGGAGACATGAAGGACAAGCTGGACCCGTATCTCCAGCCTCTCTACGACGCCCTCGGAGATATGATTCCGGCGAAGAAGCTTCAGGAATTCATTGCAGACGGTACGATTCAGATCGCCCCTCTCGCCTATATGAGGGGACGGACCCTCGACCGGGCCTGCGTGATCCTCGACGAGGCCCAGAACACCAATCTCGGACAGCTGAAAATGTTCCTCACCAGAATGGGGCCCAATGCCAAGTTCATAGTGACCGGGGATGCGAGCCAGGTGGACTTGCCGCGGAAAAGCGACTCGGGATTCATCCGGGGCATCAACCTGCTGAAGGCAATCAAGGGTGTCAGCGTGATACGGTTCTCCAACGAGGACATTGTCCGGCATCCGCTGGTAGGCAAGATTGTTAAGGCCTTCGACTCAGCGACGGAGGAAGAGGGCGGAGAATAGCCCTGATGTGACAGAACAAAAAATTTAAGATTCTTCCGGAGTGGTGTGGATTCGTATGAATCTTAATCAATCCGGATTTTATTTTTCCGTAGTTTTGCCCCGAACAAAACTTGCGGAACCATGTCAAAGAGTTTAAGATTGCGATTCATCATTGCCGCCGTCGCAGCGGCCTCCCTCCTGCATTCCTGCGATGTATTCAAGGATGGCGAGGGGGAGAAGGGGACATTGAGGCTTCACTTCTCGGAAATGTCATACGAAGTGACCAAAGCCTCGGCAGTTTCCGAAATCCCGGACACCAGCGAATTCATTCTCAAGATTACCGATTCGGGAGGAGGAAAGGTTTACGAGGGAAAATTCGGGGACTCCCCCGAGAATCTCCCTGTCAGTGCCGGGACATACAATATCAGCGTGCGTTCCGGAATATTCACCGCCCCGGCCTTTTCGTCTCCCCTTTTCGGAGACGACCAGTGCGTGACCGTCAGGCAGGGAACGGTGGCGGACGTCGTGCTTACCTGCAGCCAGATGAACAGCGGAGTCAGGCTGAAAACCGGCGAGGCATTCCTGAAGGCATTTCCGGACGGTTCCCTCTTCCTGATCTCGGATGACGGCCAGCTCATGTACAGCTATTCGGAAAAGCGCACGGCATATTTCAATCCCGGCAATGTCAGCCTTGTCCTCAAGGAGACCTCCGGAAACACCACATTGTTTACAAGGCCGTTGAGCGCAAGGGAAGTCCTGACAATAACCGTCTCCGTCCCGAAGGCTTCGGGAAGCGGCGGCATAAGCATACAGCTGGACACGGCCAGAAACCACACCGGTGAGACTGTCACAATCGGGGAAGACCCCGCATCCGGCAAGGGGAACGACAGGCTGACTGCCCTTAATGTTTCCGAAGCTGCAGGTGCCGTCGGGGCTACGGGAGTCTGGGTGTACGGATATATTGTCGGAGGAGACCTGTCCTCATCCTCGGTATCGTTCACTCCGCCGTTCAAGTCAGAAACCAACCTGGCCATCGCATCGCGGACCTCCGTATCGGACAAGTCCTCCTGCCTCTCGGTACAGCTGCCCCAGGGAGAGACAAGAAACGCCCTCAACCTCGTTTCGAATCCTTCGAATCTCAAAAGGAAACTCTGGGTCAAGGGCGACATAGTATCGGCCTACTTCGGCATCCCCGGCATAAAGAACATCAAGGAATACCATATCGAGTGATGCCAGACAGCATGCCGGACAGCATCAGAACCGGAAGGCATCCCGGCAGGACGGCCTGCGGGCCGTACAGCATACGCTCATATCCCGGCTCCGCTGTCAAAACTCGGAATCTGGACTGAGCGGGCCTGGAGTACCTTGGTTCCGGCCGGAACATCGTGGGTCAGCCAGAGGTTGCCTCCAATGATGCTGTCGTGACCGATCCGGACCCGGCCGAGAATCGATGTGTTGGAATATACAGTGACATTGTCCTCGAGAATGGGATGGCGGGGTTCATTCACCGGATGTCCGGCACTGTCATAGCTGAAATTGCGCGCACCCAGAGTAACTCCCTGATAGAGCATGCAATGCCGGCCTATGATGCTGGTCGCCCCGATGACCACACCGGTGCCGTGGTCGATGGCGAAGTACTCTCCGATGACCGCAGCGGGATGGATGTCGATTCCTGTCTCGCTATGGGCCATCTCCGTCAGCATTCTCGGTATGCGGGGAACGCCAAGTTCATATAGCCTGTGCGCGACCCGGTAATTCAGCATGACCTTGACCAGAGGATAGCAGAGAATCACTTCTCCGGGGTCGGTCACTGCCGGATCGTTGTGAAGCACGGCCTCCACATCAGTGGCCAGGATGCGGCCGATTTCCGGAAGGGAATCGATGAAGTCCGCAGCGATGGCAGCGATGGCTGACGGAACTGCTTTCCCGGGCTCCCTGGCGTTTAGTCCGGGGACCGGAGCTGCCTTTCCGGGCTCCGCGGACGGCAGAACCGTCTCCGGCTCCATTATCGTAGCCATCTGGGCTTCGAGGATGCTCCGGACAGCCTGCGTGCCGTCAATCCAGATCGGCACATCCGAATAGTCCGGGAAAATGACATACTTCACAAGATCCATCATTCTTGCGAGTTCGTTTCTGCTCGGTGCCCTGTACATGACTACTCGAACAATCCGGTTGACAGATATCTCTCCCCGGTGTCAGGCAGAAGAGCTACTACAAGTTTCCCGGCATTCTCCTCCCTGCGGGCCACCTCAAGGGCTGCGCTGAACGCTGCTCCGGAAGATATTCCCGCAAGTATGCCCTCCCGGCGGGACAGAAGTCTCATCCCCTCGAATGCGGCCTCGTCGGCTACCGTAAGCACTTCATCCACCACAGACCTGTCCAATGTGTCGGGCACGAACCCGGCTCCAATGCCCTGGATCTTATGCGGTCCGGCATGACCTTCCGTGAGGACAGGCGAACCGGCCGGCTCGACGGCGATAATCCTGACTTCGGGCTTATGTCTCTTTAGTGCCCTGCCCGTTCCGCTCACCGTTCCGCCGGTGCCTGCGCCTGCGATGAAGATATCCACCTGGCCCTCGGTGTCGTTCCAGATTTCCTCACCGGTATATTTCTCATGTGCGGCAGGATTGGCCGGATTCACGAACTGCCCCAGTATAATGGCTCCCGGAGTCGCAGCCCTGAGTTCCTCCGCCTTGCGGATTGCTCCCTTCATGCCCTCGGTACCCGGTGTCAGAACGAGTTCGGCGCCATATGCCTTCAACAGGCTCCTGCGCTCACGGCTCATGGTCTCGGGCATAGTGAGAATGACCCTGTAACCCTTTACCCGGCCGATCCAGGCCAGTCCGACACCTGTATTTCCGCTGGTAGGCTCGATAATGGTCGCCCCCGGAGCCAGCACTCCCCTGGCCTCAGCATCCTCTATCATTGACAATGCAATCCTGTCCTTGACGCTTCCTCCGGGATTGAATGATTCAACCTTGACTGCAATTCTGGCTTTCTGTCCTTCAAGGCCGCTGATCTCCACGAGAGGAGTCCGGCCGATAAGTTCGGTAATGTTTCTGTGTATCATAATGTTAAAGATTAATGGTTTCAATTGTCAAGTTCCTTGCAGATATCCGCTCCGGCTCTTCCGCACTTCCGGGCACAAAAAAAGACCCGCCAGTACAGACTGGCAGGCCGAACTATTGCAAAGACAGATTCCTCAACTATGCATCAGTTCTTTCACGCCAGTCTCCCGGTGCGAAACAACAACAGCAACAGTTATCGGAATAAAGTCTCATTTCCTTCCTTTGTTTCCGCAAATATTGAAATTAGTTTTCATAATTCCAAATGGATTGCCTAAATAATTTCAGCTTTCCTTCATCGCGCGCAGGCTACAGACTGGCATATGTACTGAATTCAATTTTCGGATAGCCGGCCGATATTTTCATAAACCATAAGAAATACCTATATTAGCAGAATAAAAGAAAACAATATGAAACACGGAACTATTCTGCTGATATCGGTATTTTTCATTTGCCTGCTTTCCAGCCCTGTCTCCAACGCCCAGAACAGGGTGGACAGATCATTTCCGAAAGAGAATCTCTTCAGTCTCGGCTCATATTATTATCCGGAGCAATGGGACGAGTCCCAGTGGGACAGGGATCTGGGCAACATGGCCGCAATGGGCATAAAATTCACCCATTTCGCCGAGTTCGCCTGGGGAATGATGGAGCCGGAAGAGGGAAAATTCGACTTCGCCTGGCTCGACAAGGCAGTTTCGCTGGCGGAGAAGCATGGCCTCAAAGTCATTCTCTGCACCCCGACGCCGACCCCTCCGGTCTGGCTGGCGAAAAAATACCCGGACATTCTCATTGTGCGTGACAACGGAGTGCAGATCCAGCACAGCCGCCGCCAGCACGCATCCTGGAGCAGCGAACGCTACAGGGAATACGTGGAGCGCATTGTCACGAAACTGGCAGAAAGATACGGCAACAATCCCAATGTCATCGGATGGCAGATTGACAATGAGCCCGGCCATTACGGAGTGATGGACTACAGCGAAAATGCCCAGGCTGCCTTCAGAAGATGGCTCAAAGAGAAGTACGGCAGCATCGAGGCCCTCAACAAGACCTGGGGCTGTGCCTTCTGGAGCGAGACCTATCAGGACTTCGGGCAGGTCAGGCTTCCGAATGCGCAGGAGGTACCGGAGAAGCCGAACCCTCACGCCGTCCTGGACATGAAATGCTTCATGGCGGACGAGCTTGCCGGCTTCGTCAATTTCCAGGCCGACATTCTCCGCTCACATATATCTGACAACCAATGGATTACCACTAATCTCATCCCTGTATTCACCCCTGTGGACCCGGTGAAGATGGACCATACCGATTTCCTGACCTACACCCGTTATCTGGTTACAGGCCACAGGGACGGCATCGGGGAGCAGGGATTCCGCATCGGAGACCCTGAATATCTCGGATTCAGCAACGACCAGTTCCGCAATTTCACCGGAAACCGCTTCGGAGTGATGGAACTCCAGCCTGGCCAGGTCAACTGGGGCACATTCAACCCTCAGCCGCTGCCGGGCGCAGTACGGATGTGGGTTTACCACGTATTCGCAGGAGGCGGGAAATTCGTTTGCAACTACCGTTTCCGCCAGCCTCTGAGGGGCAGCGAGCAGTACCATTATGGAATGATGCTCACCGACGGCGTCACCCTTTCCCCGGGCGGAGAGGAGTACGTACAGATCAACAAAGAGCTGGAACTTCTCCGAAAGGCATACGACCCGAAGGCCAGGGAGCCCGAATGCCGTTCGGCAAGGCGTACTGCCATTCTCTACGAAATGCCAGTCCACTGGGAGGTTGAGAACCAGAAGCAGACTCCTCAGTGGAAGACTCTCGACCACGCCCAGAAATACCACAGGCTCCTGAAGAAGATGGCCTGCCCGGTGGATGTCATTTCCGAGAAGGCCGATTTCAACAGGTATCCGTTCCTGATTGCCCCGGCATACCAGCTCCTGGACAGTGCTCTGGTGGACAGATGGACAAGCTACGTAAAGAAGGGCGGTCATCTTGTCCTGACCTGCAGAACCGGACAGAAGGACCGGAACGGGGCCCTCTGGCAGGAACTTCTCTCCGCTCCGATATACGGACTGGCCGGGCTCAAGGGCCTGTTCTACGACCATCTGCCGCAGAATTATCACGGACATATCGAGATGGGCGGCAAGTCCTACAGATGGAACAACTGGGCCGATGTCCTGACACCTGCCCCGTCAACCGAGGTCTGGGCCGGCTATGCCGACCAGTTCTACAAGGGAAGCGCCGCCGTCACCCATCGCAGGCTGGGCAAGGGCACAGTGACCTTCATCGGAGCCGACACCGACGACGCTGTTCTTGAGGAAGATGTGCTCCGCAGGCTCTATGCCAATGCCGGAGTGGAGGTGGAGAACCTCCCGGAGGGCGTGATAAAGGAATGGAGGGACGGCTTCAGCATTGTCCTGAACTACCGCTCCGATGCCGTAAGCATTGACATCCCGGCCGATGCCGAAATCATTCTCGGAGGACGGGAACTTGGTCCGGCGGGGGTAGTCATCTGGAAGTAGAGGCTGAACAGAACTGATTGCCGCATCTCCATTTGAAGGTGTGGCAATTATTCAGCAGCACCGTCATTCCGCCACTTTGCCGGAGTACAGCCCTCCTTCTCTCTGAATATCCTGGAGAAATGGCTGAGAGACAGGAAACCGGCCTGATCGGATACGTCCTGCACCTTCATGCCGGGATTATTCAGCATCAGACGCTTGGCTGACTCGATGCGCAAATCGGTAATCCAGTCCCGGAAATTTTTCCGGTATACGGTATTGATGTATTCAGACAGATAAGTGCGGTTTGTATAGAACTGCGCTGCCAGTTCGCTCAACGTAAGCCCTGGCTTGCGATAGCCCTCGTCCTTAATCCAGACATCCACGCGCTGGGCTATGTCAGAAAAGTAAACCGGCACTGCCTTTCCCGCCCCGTCCGAAACCTCCGGGACTGCCTGGTCATCCAGGCCGGCCTGCATCATGTCTTCATCCTCCCGGATTGCAGTCTCGACCTGCTCGTAAAAGAAAAGATAATTCTTATAGCAGCAGTACAGGTAAATGTAGAACGGCACGGCAGCCAATGTCCACAGGAAAACATATTCGTAAGGAAGGAATGTGAGCAGGGCACAGCTGATACCGAACCCGGCGGCCCAATAGGTGAATACCGAAAGCCAGCGGATATAGGCCCCGATATCGTCTGAATGAGTATTCTCGAACATGCGGATTGCCCTCCTGTATGTGCGCAGCATGCGGATTGCCAGGAAAAGGCCATATATGACAAGGACTGCGGCAAGTACTCTTGTAGCCCAGACCCGCACATCTTCCGGCAAGAGCATCTCGGCTGCCGCCAATGCCGCATAGACCAGCCACAGAGTCAGATGGACCACCGTCCGCCTCCTGGTGACAAAATTGTCAACGAGGAGTGTCATCAATGCCGAACTGAAGAGCCAGTAGCACATGAAGTATATCGTCATATTGAGCAATATGGAGATATCCAATGCCTTAAGCCTTATGTCAAACAGGAGGTGCACAGCATTGCCGGCAGCAAGAATGAGCAAAGCCGCTCCCATCATCTTTCGCGACTGGATGAAACGCGAATAAATCATTTTCTCGGGAACACGCGCGAACAACATGTCCAACCCGAAAAACAGAAGCAGCGCCAAGGCAAAGCAAAGTGAGCAACTATATAATGACAACATCCTTTTTCAATTGATGTCGTAAAAATACAAAAAATTCCGTCAATTTTTCCTAAATTTGAAAACGATGAAGGCTTTTTCAAAATTCATTGCAGCTGCGGCTGACCTGTACATTGACGGATTCAGGAAAATGACCTGGGGACGCCAGTTATGGTGGCTCATCCTGTTGAAGGTCATAATCCTCTTCCTTGTGCTCAGACTGTTCTTCTTCAGACCTGTCCTGGCCGGGAAGACTGAAGGGCAGAAAAGCGACTTCGTGGGGCAGCAGCTTATCGAGAAGGCTGAAAACCAGGCAGATGAAAACACTGAAAACTAAACAATAATGATTGACACAGCAATGTTGGGGTGGTCACGCGCACAATTTGCGCTGACTGCGTGCTACCATTGGGTATTCGTCCCCCTGACCCTCGGACTTGCCATCATAATGGCAGTGATGGAAACCATTTACGTGGTCAAAAAGGACGACTTCTGGAAACAGACGGCAAAATTCTGGATGAAACTTTTCGGCATCAACTTCGCGGTAGGTATTGCCACAGGTCTCATCCTGGAATTTGAATTCGGAACCAACTGGAGCAATTATTCCTGGTTCGTTGGAGACATTTTCGGAGCGCCGCTCGCCATCGAGGGAATCATCGCCTTCTTCATCGAAGCCACCTTCGTCGCAGTGATGTACTTCGGATGGGACAAGGTCAGCAAGAGATTCCACCTCGCATCCACCTGGCTTACAGGCATCGGAGCCGCAATTTCCGCAATCTGGATTCTCGTGGCAAATTCCTGGATGCAGCATCCGGTGGGAATGGAATTCAATCCGGACACTGTCCGCAACGAGATGGTTGATTTCTGGGCCGTAGCCTTCAACCCGGTAGCAATCAGCAAGTTCTTCCACTCCTGGTTCAGCGGCTGGATGACAGGAGCCATCTTCGTGATCGGCGTGAGCTGCTGGTATCTGCTCAGGAAAAGGCACGTCCGCTTTGCCATTGCAAGCATAAAGACAGCGGCTCTGGTCGGCATTGTCGGAACATTGGCTGTAATGTTCTCCGGTGACGGTTCCGGCATACACGCAGCCAAATACCAGCCTATGAAACTCGCTGCAGCAGAGGGGCTTGAAGACGGAGGCCCGCGGGCGCCATTCTCCATTGTCCCCGGCCTGGAGATACCCGGAATGCTGTCGATTCTCGCCACACACGACATAAACGGCTATGTTCCGGGCATCAACGACCTCCTCAACGGCTATGTCGATGAGAACGGGGTGGAACATCTCTCCGCAGATGCCAAAATAAGCAAGGGAAAGGTGGCGCTGGCCGCATTCAAGTTCTACCGCACGCTCAAGGACAATGATCCCGAGGCTGCTGCAGAGGCAAGGAAGGTTCTAGAGGAGAATATTGACTGCTTCGGTTACGGCTACATTGAAAAGCCGGAAGACCTGATACCGAATGTGCCATTGGTTTACTGGTCATTCAGGATTATGGTGGGTCTCGGAGGCTTCCTGATGCTCCTTATGGTCCTCGTGCTCTTCTTCGGCTGGAAGGGAAAGCTCGAGAATATGAAATGGCTCCAATGGGTCGCCCTGCTTTCTATTCCGCTCGTCTATCTCGCCGGACAGGCCGGATGGATTGTGGCGGAAGCCGGACGCCAGCCCTGGGCAATCGACGGCCTGCTTCCTGTAAGCGCAGCTGTGTCCAGTCTCAGCGCAGGTGCCGTCCAGACAACATTCTTCATTTTCATTGCCGTATTCACACTCTTCCTTGCGATAGAATTGAGAATTCTCCTCAAGGCAATCAGAAAGGGACCTGAAGCGGTGGACAACAATCAATAAGGAGGACCTGAGATGATTACATACGCATTTCTTCAGCAATACTGGTGGCTTATCATTTCCCTGTTGGGAGGACTTCTCGTATTCCTGCTTTTCGTGCAGGGAGGCAATGCCCTGATATTCACAGCCGGAAGATCGGAGGAGGACAAGCAGTTGATAGTCAATTCTACAGGACGTAAATGGGAATTCACGTTCACTACCCTGGTCCTGTTCGGCGGAGCCTTCTTCGCATCCTTCCCGCTGTTCTACAGCACGAGTTTCTCCGGGGCCTACTGGGTCTGGGTGCTGATTCTCATCACCTTCGTTTTCCAGGCAGTCTCGTACGAATTCCAGAACAAGGCCGGCAACATCCTCGGGAAGACAGCGTTCAGAATATTCCTGACAATCAACGGCTGCCTTGCGCCGCTTCTGATCGGAACGGCGGTCGGCACATTCTTCACCGGCTCACAGTTCATCGTGGACAAGAATGCCGCGGCGGACGCCCTCGCCCCTGTCATCAGCACCTGGACGAGCGGCTGGCACGGACTTGAGGCCGCGGCGAATCTGTTCAATCTGGGAATGGGGCTGACGGTCATGTTCCTGACAATGTGCCTGGGAGCCCTTTACCTCATCAACAATGTGGATGACGACAAGCTCGCAGGTACATTGAGGAAGAATCTCAGAATCACATCCGCCTGCTTCCTGATATTCCTGGTGATTGTACTTGTCCAGCTTTTGACAATGGAAGGTTTCGCCGTTGCACCTGACGGGACAGTATTCATGGAAAAAGGCAAATATCTGCACAACTTCCTGCAGATGCCGGCCGTCCTGGCCATCTTCCTCGCCGGAGCAGTTCTGATTGTAACCGGGATAGTCCTCACCCTGGCGCGCAAGGGATTCCGCAGGGGAATATGGCTCGCAGCTCCGGGGACAGTCCTTGCAGTGATGGCTCTATTCCTCACCGCAGGCCTGAACGGCACAGCCTACTATCCGTCCACAGCCGACCTCCAGAGTTCCCTGACCATCTCGAACAGCTGCTCAAGCGAGTTCACTCTCAGGACAATGTCGGTCGTGTCCCTGATTATTCCATTTGTCATCGCATACATTGCATACGCCTGGTACAAGCTTGACAGCAAGTCACTTACACGGGAGGAGCTCAATAACATGGATCATAAATACTAGACCGGAGGACTCCAGTCTGTCTGCAGTACCGGAAGCCGGATATTCTGGCGACCGGTACTGCAACAGTTTTGTGCAGATCACCTGCCTGCCGAGATGATACTCCGGGAAGCCTGCTGCTCCGGGAACGGAGTGGATCCGGCATCTGTAAAACGAAAGGGCCGGTGCTTTTCACAAAGAACCGGACCCCCTATATAAAACGAACTTAACAAATAGACATAAAAACCTTTTATTGTCTGAGTGCAAAGATATAACTATAAAACGTTATTAACAAATATTTCACGAAAAATTTTTAAGATTTTTCGCAATTATGCTTATAAATATTGATTATCTGCGAGTTATACGGCAATAATTGTCCATAACCTGCAGCAGATTTACATCAGACTTCATTCCTTAGTCAGGCATTGGTTTTTCAATCCGGACTTTTGTTTGTACAGATTATTCTACAAATGTCCATAATATTTGGTATTTGTAGAATATTTATTATATTTGTTTGAACATATTATTGCAAATATATGAAACTAGAACTAGACCACGATTCCTCCAAGCCATTACACCAGCAGGCAGAGGAGATTCTGAGAGAAATGATCCAGGAAGAAGATTATAGAAGCGGGAAACTTCTTCCTAATGAAGTGGAGCTGTCCAAGCAGCTGAACATTTCCAGAAACACATTGAGGCAGGCCATCAACCGCCTGGTCTTCGAGGGTCTGCTTATCCGCAAGAAAGGATACGGAACCTGTGTCGCTCCGCAGGATGTGATGAGCAATGCGCGCAACTGGATGAGTTTCACCCAGGAAATGGCCGCAATGGGAATGAAGGTGCAGAATTTCGAGCTGCATATAAGTTTCAGGGCAGCCCCGAAGGAGGCCACCGAATTGTTCAACGTACCTGAGGACAAGAAGTTGCTCTGTCTTGAAAGGCTTAGAGGAAAGCCTGACCTCCCATTCGTGTTCTTTATATCCTACTTCAATCCCATTATTCCGATGACAGTTTCGGAGGATATGGGCAAGCCTCTGTACGATATTCTGAGAAACAATTACGGAATCAAGGTAAAGACCTCAAAAGAACATATTTCAGCAAAGGCAGCCAATGCGAAACTGGCTGAAAAACTCGGCATATCGGAAGGCGATCCTATTCTCGTCAGGAAGCGCTTCGTCTATGACGTGAACAATACTCCTATCGAATATAATATAGGATATTACCGTGCGGACTCATTCACCTACACGATTGAGTGCACCAACGAATAAATAAAACCACAAGCTATGAACAAGAACACTTCAAAAGTACTGCCCGTCCTCTTCGGCTTCTTCGTGATGGGCTTCTGTGACGTAGTGGGAATATCCACAAGCTACGTCAAGCAGGATTTCAACCTCAGCGAGACCCTAGCGGGCTTCATTCCCTCGATGGTATTCATCTGGTTCCTCCTCCTCTCGATTCCGGCCGCAATGGCAATGAACAAGGCCGGCAGGAAGACAATGGTGCAGGTCAGCAACGTCATCACCTTCATCGGAATGCTGCTGCCGTTTTTCAGTTACAATTTCGTGACCTGCATGCTGGCATTCGTCCTCCTCGGTGTAGGCAATACCATTCTCCAGGTATCCCTGAACCCGCTATTGACCAATGTTGTCAAGGGTAACGCATTGACCAGTTCCCTTACTGCAGGCCAGGTGGTGAAGGCGGTTTCATCATTCTGCGGGCCGTTCATAGCGGCATTCGCAGCAGGGACCCTCGGCAACTGGAAGTACCTCTTCCCTATCTTCGCAGCCGTGACATTGCTCTCCGGCCTCTGGCTTCTCCTCACGCCAATCAAGGAAGAAGCCCCGGAAGCGAACACTTCCTCAGCCGGAGCCGTATTCGGACTCCTGAAGGACCCGAAAATCCTTTTCCTCTTCCTTGGTATCTTCTTCATTGTAGGTGTGGATGTGGGTGTCAACACCGTATCCCCGAAACTCCTGATTGAAAGGGCAGGCTGGGCCGTGGAGAAAGCGGGTCTCGCATCCAGCGTCTATTTCGTATGCCGTACAGCAGGAGCCCTTCTCGGATCTGTCCTCCTCGCCAGGGTCAATGACATCAAATACTTCAGGTACAATATCTTAGGCGCATTGGTTGTACTCCTTCTCCTGTTTGTCATCAAGGGAACCGTCCCGATGCTCATACTTATCGGCCTAATCGGCTTCCTCTGCTCCAGCGTATTCCCTATCATCTACTCCGCCGCCCTGAAGGCCAGGCCGGAGAAGGCCAATGAGATTTCAGGTCTCCTGATAACCGGAGTTTCCGGAGGCGCAGTGATTCCTCCGCTCATGGGCGTACTCGCGGACCTTACCGGCAGCCAGTCCGGCTCCCTCATCGTTATCGGACTCTGCCTGGTCTATCTGGTCTGGTGCGCATTGGCATTGGGGCGCAGGAAAGTGGCGTAAACATTATTTCTCACCGCTATTGCCACAACTGCGGAATTAAAACCTCGGTTTTTACGCAAAATGCGGTTTTAATTCCGCAATTCCATAATAAATCAAAATCCCGCCGAACAGAACCCGGCAGGATTTTTTTTGCAAATTCTGAGATCCCCGGTCAAGCCGGGGATGACGAAGAAGGGGCCGTCGATGTCGTAATGAACACCGTGGAAGAAGAAACTACTCCCCTGCCACCATCCTAGCCACGTTTTCGATGAGGGAGGCACCGCTGGCCTGGGCACCCATCTGGACGGTTGCTCCGACATTCACAGTCGAGCCCCAGTAATAATTGCAGTACATTGAAGGATAATATGTCCTGTCAAGATTGTTGCTGAGGGCTTCGGCATTCTGGAGAAGCTTTTCCTTAATCGCCAGGGCCGAGGATTTGTCAGCCTTGTCGTCCAGGACATAGTTCACCGCATAAGGTACGAACACAGCCTTGAAAATACTCTGGTCCATACTCTCGCCCTCGCTTCTGAGAAGGCCGTTGGTCGTAGTCCTGTTGCTGTTCAGGCAATACAGTAGAACCTGGGCGGCCTTGTCCATATAGGATTTTTCGCTGGTTATATGGTAGAGCACCCTGGCAGCCTCTCCGAACGTACCTTGGGTATAGGAAAGAGGTGGTTCCTCGACACGCTCCGCATCAGGCATATTCTTTATATTGAAATCATAGAGAGCCACGGCATTGCTCAGATACTTCTCCTCCTTGAACCTGTTGTAGAGCATAGCAGCCACCAGGCAGGACGGAGCGTTGGTGCAGGCATTGAAATTCGTCTTGTCCTCTGCGTGGTTCGTCCAAGGAAGACATACGCCCTTATCACACTTCGTGGAACGGGTCCAGATATAATTGTCATAGATATCTCTCGCCGTTGTAGCATATTTTTCCACCCCTGTGTAATCAGTCAACTTCAGGAGTGTGAGGCATATCCATGCCATGTCGTCGGTCCAGTCATTGAAAAATCCGCCATACTCCCCTTCAGAATCGTGGGAATTGTTGTAGTTGTTGGCGTCATTGTCGTACCACTTGCCGAAATATTCCAGATACTTGGAAGCCAGTGAAGGATTTGAATCCTTTATTCTCGCATAAGAGTAAATGAGCACGTCAAGGGCGTGAGCCTGCTGCCAGTAGATGTTGGTACTGCCGTGTTCCATATCGCGGGGTGAGGACCAGAAGGTTCCGGTCGTAACGTCCAGATAGTTGGTCACAAGTACATTGGTGCAGGAGTCGGCCAATGCGGCCCATCTTTCGGACGCAGGTACGGCAGGGGTATTGTCGTCGCCATTGCCACCCGAAGGTTTGCCGCCGTTCCACTCCTCATAGCCCCCGTTCCCGCAGGAAGCGAGAACGAGAAGGCTTATTGCAAAAGTCAATGCTGACATTTTCATAATATCAATTATTATCAAGTTCCGTTTCACAATATTCACTATTTTGAAACAGCAGGAACAGAACCATTCCATACGTCAGAAGGCTCAGTACCCATCTTGAGAACTAGTTCCCCGCCTTTGTAAACATCACTGCGGTACAGCCAGCACTGGTCGAGAGGCTTGCCGTTGAATGTGGCTGACTGGACATAGTAGGCATCCGGGGCATTGCCCTCAGTCTTGATGGTGAATGTCCTGCCGCCCGCATTCATCGTGCCCATGCGAATCTTGATCTCATCGAACTGAGGACTGCCAATCTGGTAGGTCGGCTCGCTGCAGGCACCTCCCTGCACGTCGAAGAGACCCATTGCGGACAATACGTACCACGAGCCGAGCTGGCCCTGGTCCTCATCCTGGCCATAGCCGTATCCGTGCTCACCGTCAGTTCCATAGAACTCGTCACATATCAGCCTTGACCATTTCTGGGTAAGATAAGGTTTGCCTGAGAAATTGAAAAGCCAAGGGATATGGAGGCTTGGCTGGTTGCCGTGATTGTAAGGGCTGCGGAGACCGGAGAATGCATAAGCTACCTTGCCGCCGCCGAAGATGCTCTTTCGGGCCTCGGTGAAGATGCTGTCCAGCCTTGCATTGAACTCATCCCTGCCCATTCTCGCAACGAGAGAGTCCGGATTCTGTGGAACGTAGTAGGTGTACTGCATCGCATTGCCCTCCTGGAAACCTCGCCAGGACTCGTAAGGATCGAAATTGTCAATCCAGCTGCCATCCTCAGTGCGAGGGCGGACGAGTTTCAAATCATCATCGAAAATCTTCGCCCAGCCATTGGAGAGTTCCATCAGCTGCCTGTAATCATCTTCCTTGCCCAACTGTTTGGCAAGCTGAGCTGTGGCGTATGCGCTGAAACTGTACTCCAATGTATGGGAAACGGAGAATGTCGCACCTCTGTCATTGGCCACGAAACCCGGGTCAGTTATATAAGGCACATAGCCTTTCTCCACGAACTGGCGCACGTCCATCTTGCCGGCGCCCTCAATCCTTCCACGCCATTCGAGATTGTCCTTGCGGGCAGCCTCGTACATCTTTTCAATGTCAAAGTTGCGGATGCCACTGTTGTATGCACCGGCAAGGGCAATGCTGACCATGTTGGTGCCGACTCCTGAGACATACTTGCTGCAGGCAATTCCGTCACCCAGCCATCCGGCATCCTGATATACAAGGAGTTGGCTTGCGCACCAGTCATTGTAATACTCAGGATAGGCGAGAGCCCAGAGCGGGGTGAGATTCCAGTAGCCACCCCAGATAGCATCAGTATTGTAATGATGATGAAGAGGCTTGCCGTCACTGCCGAGGGCAATCTGGCCAATGCCGCCGTCATTCTTCGGATATGCTCCGTTCACGTCGCTCGCAAGTCCGCGTCCGAGGAGGCAATGATAAAGGCCTGTGTAGAACTTGATCCTGCTTTCCTCGCTGCCTCCGCTTACCTCAATGCGGCTGAGCTGTTCAGCCCACTCCTCAGTGGCCAGCTTATGGGCCTTGTCGAAGTCAAGCTTTTCAGCCTCAGCAAGATAGTTAAGCCTTGCATTCTCGACAGAGGTATAGGAAAGACCGAGTTTCACCTCAATCTGCTCCCCTTCCACGGTATCGTAATCCAGTACCAGAACGGCTCCAGGTCCGGAAATCTCATTCCCGGGCTCAATCTCCGAGCCATAATACTGGAAGCCCCCGGCAGAAGCCGGCTCCTTGCTGAGTTCCGCATAGAAATACATGCATACGGTTGCCCCAGCCTGATATTTCTTCACATATTCCGGTTCGGTAACAATATAGCCTGAAACAGTGCGACCTTCCACCTTGGCGTAAGAGTCCTTCACATTGCCGCTTTCTCCCTGACGGTTGCCCACATTGAAAATGATGTGGGACTTGCCCACAGGGAAGGTGTATCTCTGGAAACCCACACGCTTCGTGGCAGTGAGCTCGGTACGGATGCCGTAGTCCTTAAGCAGAACGGAATAGTATCCCGGAGCAGCCTGCTCGTCTGCCTTGTCGAATGTCGAACGCCAGCCGTCCTGTGGGTTTTCGAGCCTTGCAGGCGTAGTCTTCACCTCGCCGGATACCGGCATCAGGGAAAGGCCTCCGACCTGGAACTCGTGGAAGCAAGGGAATCCGTCAATGGAGTTGTGTCCATCCTCATATCCTACAGCCTCCCAGCCCTGATTGTTTCCATAAGTGCCGTTGGTGGAAGCTCCGAGCTTGGCCATTCCGAAAGGCATTGAGGCCGGAGTATAGACGAACCAGCGGCTATGCACGGTGCCGATGTTCGGATTGACATATCCGAGTATCTCCGCACTCCTGTCGCCCTGACAGGAGACAATGGCGGCAGCACTCAAAATCAATGTTACTAATCTTTTCATTATAAACTATTTGCGATTAAATTTCTCCTTTTATCATAGCTGTCCTGATCATGAACTCCGCAATGCAGGAAGCGTCAAGCAGCCATTTCGGTTCGTTCTTGCCAACCTTTCCGGTCCAATCGGAGCCGATGAGGCCATTGGCATCCCTGGCATTATCCCAGGCATAGTCCAGGGCCTTGATGAACAAATCCACATACTGCGTGTCTCCGGTGATTTCCCAGACAGCCTGATAGCCTCTGAAAAGGACAACGTCGAACCAGGGAATACTGTCGGTGTAAGGAATACCTTCGTCAGTATTGTGGAAGAAATATTCCGCCGAGCCCTTGCAGAAACGCAATGCATCGTCAAGATATTTCTGATCGCCGGTAGCATTGTAAAGATAGGCTGCAGCCTGGATGAATGTACCGGTGTTGTATGTGTAAGGGTCGAATTGCGGTGTTCCCTCTCCCGCGGTGAGCCAGGAGTTTATGATAATATCGTATTCGGTGTTGCCCAGATATTTCTTTATCCACCTGTAGAAGCGTATCGCCGTATCCAGATAATACTGGTCTCCGGTGGCGGCATGGAGCTTGGTGGCCAGAACGAGAGCCTTTCCGTTGGCGCAGGCAGGTTTCTGGTCCTTCTTGCCCTCAACCCACGGGACCCCGCCCTCGAATCTGTCATCCCAACCGCTGATAATGAATGAAAATATCTGCTTGGCTTTCTCAAGATGTGCAGGATTCTTCGTGACCGTCCAGCTGTCGATATAGTCAATGCCTACAAGCCCGTTGTCATCGTAATACCTGTCAACCCTGTCAAACCGGGCAGGATAAGCCTGATAGGCGAAAGGAACTCTGGTAGTGTCGTAATACTGTTCCTCAGCCACTATCATGGAGTCCAGATAAGGCCTGTATTTCTCAGGATCCATCTTCGCCATGAGGACCGCAGATGAGAACATTCCACTCATTGGCCACAGATAGCTTGATTCCTGAGCCTGATGCACGCCATCGTCGAAATATGTCAGGTCAGGGGTATAGGAATGTATGGAATACTCCGAGAAAAGTCCGTATTCCGGTATCCTGAAGCATTTCCAGGCATTTTCGAAAGCCTCCCTGGCCTGCGACAGATATTTGCCTTCAGGCACAGTCTTCCCGCAGGATATGGCAGTCAGCAATGCTGCCGCAAGATACAATGCCCTTTTCATTTCCGTTCTCCTTTGTACAATGCGGCAGTTGCCAATGATTCCAGTGCGGCGGCCTGCATAAGAAGACTCCTGTCACGGTCCGGATTGACGTTCTTCCCGGTCCAGTCCTCGTGGAAAAGGCCATTGTCCATCCTGCCGTGCTCCCAGGCATATTCAAGATTGGTAATGAACACATCTATGTATGTCCTGCAGGCAGGATATTCAGGTTCCAGTTCGATGAAAGCCTTGACAAGCTGAATTGTGAACCACGGATCGTTGGTCGGGTAACAGAGTGCGAGCCCGTTCCGGCTCTTCACGAAATAATTGTAAGCCCCGTCTGCGGTAGCCTTGGCCTGATTGAGATAAGAAACGTCCCCGGTAGCCTTGTAAAGCCTGAGCCCGGCTGCAATCATAGCACCGCTGTTGTATGTCCACTTGGTGGTATTGATCACGCCGTCAGCCCCTTTGCTGTTCCAATAGACATTGTCGGAAGGATCGCGAAGGTTGTCATAAAGCCAGGTGTAGAGGGTTCTGGCGAAATCCAGGATGCCGGTTTTCTCGGACTGTGGACATACCTCGTAATAGCTCATCAGGAACCAGGCGGCAAAGCCGTTTGCGCAGCAAGGTTTGTTCGAGCTGTCGTTTCCGGGCACGTTCTTATAGCTCTCATTCCACCAGAGTGCCCGGCCCATAGTATCGTCCAGACCCGAGTTGAGGAAACGGACTATCTGGGCACAGCGGTCCAGATACCTTGTATCCGAGGTCTGCCTGAAAGCCTCGACAAGTTCAATGCCGACAATGGAATTGTCATCGTAGAATCTGTCCCCGCCTCCGTTGACACCGTCAGTCGATGAGCCGTATCCGCCTGTTGCAACGACTCCGGAAGGCCTGTAGTATTTCTGGAAGTTTTCCACAGCAGAGACATAATCGACATCATATCCAAGCCTGTTAAGTGCCGCAAGGCCTGAAACAATGCCGTCGTATGGCCAGAGGAATGACGCAGCCCCGTCTCCGGAGGCCTTCGGGCTGTTCTCATTGAAAAGGCCCGCAGCCGATCCGCTGCGTATATAGTATGCGGACAATATGGCGGAATATGTATCAAAGGCCCTTTCGTGCCAGCATACCTCAGCAGCAGGCTTGTCCGTGCCATTTCCGTTTCCGTTGCCCCCATTCCACTCTTCGACCCCGCTGTCGCAGGATGAAAATGCGGCAATGGCGGCAATGCATACGGCGAACTGTCTCAAAATTCGGTTTTTCATCGCTTAATAGTCATAGTCCGCCCCGGCACACAGTAATGCAGGGGCGGACAGCAAATATAATGATTATTTCTTGGTTACAGTCTGAGTCATGACACCGTTGTCATCGGCATTGATGGTGATTTCCACATCGCTGTCCTTCATCGAGCTGGCGAATTTCCAGAGATGATCCCACTGGCCACCCTTGTCAAACTCACCGATCTGCCAGAAGTCATCACCGTAGTTGCTTGGATTGTCAGGTCTCTGATCCCAGGCACTGTCAAGCCTGCCCCAGCATTTTTCAACTCCGTCAATCGTGACGATGTAGCGATAGCGTTCCTCTTCCCAGCTCAGCCAATCGAAGTCTCCCGGCTGGAAGAAGGTGATGTGGCCGCTGCCCCTGAAAATGCCGTTGCCACCGTATGTGAAAGTGATGAAAGCATTCTGATCGGCTCCCCATACAGCCTGAAGGCTGGTGATGTGCTCGACTTTTACAGTACAGTTCACGAAATCCACGACAATCCTGTCGGCAAGACTCTCAGCCGCAGTGACGGCCGTAGTTCCGTCACCCTGGAGAAGACCGCTGTCAGTACCCGCGAAATATTTCTTGGAGCCGGAAGTGAAATAGACCTCTCCGTCTGAGAGTTTGGTTACAACCTCGAACACTCCGTCGCCGGTCTTCCTGAATGCCCTGACAGACTCTGCGCCCGTTCCCTGAAGGGTAAGGTCGGCAGGAGCCACAGTAGGAGGAACAGGATCAGCGGAAGCCTTCTGGAATGAGTGGGTCATCGTATTGGTATTGATGGTCACGGTAGCGGTGCTCTCATCGAGTTCGCTGGCCATCTTCCAGGCGTGATTCCACTGGTCATTGGTGAAGTTGTATGAGAACTCGCCGAGATTCCAGAATGCAGGATCCACTGTTTCAGGATTGTCAGGACGGTTCTCGCCACTGACGCTGTCCAGTCTTCCCCAACAGGTGCTTTCGCCATTCACTGTCAGAGTGAAGTAGTATCTTTCCTCCATCCAGCTTACATATGAAGGAGTACCTGGTCTGTCCGGGCCGAGGAACACAATCTCACCTTCTCCGGCGTATTTGCCGAGGCCCTGATATGAGAGCTGGATGAGAGGTTCCTTGTCGGCAGTCGCCGCAAATCTGAGATCCACGGTAGCACTTATCTGGTCGAATGTAACCTTCTTGGATGCGAAGTCGACAATAATTCTTGTCACACCCTCGGATGCCTCCACGGCAGTCTTTGGAGAGCCGATGAACAGGCCATTCTCCTTGTCGGCGAAATACTTGGTGCCGTCACCGTCAACGAAGCTGACATTTCCCTTGTTCAGTTTATTGTAGATGACGAATTTGTCTCCATCCTTCATCATGGCCTGACCCTGGGCCTCAGCGGCGTCGCCATTGAGGAAGAGTTCGGCAGGAGTGACGGCAGGCTGCTCGTAGGATATTGCCCCGCCGCTGTATGAATGGGTCATGTGGTTGTCCTTGTTCGTATTGATCACGAATGTGACGTGGCACATGTCGAAGGCGTGGTCCATCTTCCAGAGATTGTTCCACTGCTCCCAAGGATTCTCGACGATGTAGAAGAATGACTCGGTTCCGTCAGGAGTATAGGCGCCGCTTCCGAATGTGGAGCCCCAGCATACCTCCTTGCCTTCAACCTCGGCGATGAAATAGTACCTTTCCTCAACCCATGAGCACCAGTCAGGTGTTCCTTCACGGCCCGGACCGAGGAATACCACGTCGCCGTCGCCGGTGAAGTCTCCATTCCCGACATATTCAAGGACTGCGATGTCTGCATAGTTGGCACCCCAGATGGCCCTTACGTTCTTGCCGATTTCCTCAACCTTGAAGTTGAGAGTGTTGAAGTTGACGGTAATTCTGGCAAGGCCTGTCGAAGGAGCGTCGGCGACATTGTATGAGCCTTCACCTTCAGCAAGTTTTCCCGTCTCGTCAGCGAAGAATGTAAATCCGCCGTCCTTCTCCGAAGTGAACTTGACCGAGCCGGCTCCAAGCTCAGTGTAAATGACGAAGAGGCCTTCCTCTTCCATTCTGAATTCCTGTCCTGCCTCAAGTGCAGCGGAACCTGCAACATAAAGATGCTCCGGAATATTGTCAATGCCTTCTCCGCGCACGACGCTGAGGCTTGCATATCCGTCGAAAGTCTTTGTGACTCCACCCCTGGAGGCTGTCACGGTCCAGATGAAGCTTCCGGTCTCGTTCGGCTTCACTCCGGCCTTGCGGGCGAGAGTATTGAGCTGGGCGTGAGTCAGAGTCAGAGTGTTCTTCGCTCCGAGGTCGCTCGGCATTGTGGCAAGAGGCTCGGAGAAGTCTCCGCCCGTCTTGTCAAAGAGGACGTTGTAGAGCAGAACGCCTCCGTCTGCAGCTCCGCCTCCATTCCAGGAGAGGACTACAGTCTTGGATGAAGTGACATCCAGAATCACATTGGAAGGAGAATCCAGCTCGACAGGCATTGAGAAGTCCGTATTGAGCTCATATTTCTGGCAGCCTGCGGCAATGCCGAGCACAGCTGCTGCTATGAATAATAATTTCTTTTTCATCTTTATTACCAATTAGGGTTCTGGTCGAGATTCTTGTTGAGGTCCCTGTCTTTCTGAGGGATAGGCCAGAGATAGTGCTTGGCGGAATCAAACGCCCTCTTCTCCACAATCACATAACCGTTGTCAGCGCCGACTGCGGCACCGGTGTAAAGCCCGTGAACATTGCCGTTGAGAACCTTCTCCGCGATTTTCCACCTGATGATGTCCTTATATCTGTGGCCTTCGAACGCAAGTTCGCATCTGCGCTCGTTCCTGATGACCTCGACATTGTCAGCGGTGGAATCATACTCGAGAGCCGAACTTGCGGTAAAGCCCGCGCGGCTGCGGATGAGACCTACCGTATTGTCCCAGACAGTACTGTTGAGGGTACCGCTCTCAGCATGAGCCTCCGCATTCATGAGGAGAACGTCAGCATAGCGGAAGACGATGATGTTCA
>SAMEA3663025__coassemble_395_pt1 | contig 36056 bp, 31 predicted proteins | sample SAMEA3663025__metabat2_low_PE_053 | metagenome-assembled genome bin SAMEA3663025 (sample SAMEA3663025) | pig gut metagenome | biome: pig gut; feature: pig-associated habitat; material: faeces | place: France | collected 2012
TCATGTTCAAGGAGTGCCTTGCACACAGCATCGTTCCGTTCATCATAACCGAAGATCTGAAGTTCTACTATTATCGCGGGCTCAAGGAATGGGGAAAGGTCGACGGATATCTCTCCGACACATGTTTGGCGGCGCAGGATGCATACAAGTTCGCCTTGGACTATTTCAAGATCAAATATTGAGTTCTTCCATGATGCTGTCGACGGAACGAAGATAGCTGCCTGTTATCTTCTTTCCTGCTGCAACCGCCTGCATTCCGGGCAGAGCCCCTTCATCACGCAGTTGATTTCCTCGACCTCGAAATCCTTGGGAAGGGGAATGCTGGATGTCGTTATATCCTTGATGCAGAACGTCCTGTGGCAGGATGTGCAGGTGAAGTGAATGTGGGAGGTGTGGTGCGGCGAGCCGCAGGTGCAGAGGCAATAGAGCTTGGAACCGCTGCCGTTGTCCACCTCGTGGAGGATGTGGTGTTGCTGGAAGAGGGTCAATGTGCGGAAGAGGGTGGATTTGTCCACGGTGTCCAGCCTCTCCTCCATCTCGGAAAGGTTGAACGTGCGGTCGATGCTTACGATTTCCCTTAAAATGAGCAGCCTCATGGCAGTGGGGCGAACTCCAGCAGACCTTAGTATTTCTTCGTCATTGCACATCTCTATACAGATATGCGGCAAAGTTACCCTCTTTGCGTCTAATTTCCAAATCGGTGCCTGTTCAGACCGGCCTTGCATATCCGTAGCCCATGAATTCAAGGAATTTTTGGTACTGAAGCCAGGCCCTGAAGACATATTTGTATGGGCTGTTGAACCTGCCAGGGGCGATGAATCCGTGCTCCTTTCCGAAACGCTTCAGGAATCTGGATGCGTGAAGGAACTCCTTGTCGCGTCTATCCTTCATTTCCGGTTCCATATTGTTCATTATTGAACCCGGGGTGGCATTGTAGATATAGACAGCTCCGGGCGCAGTCACGACTTCGTTTGCGTGATACAGGGCCTGCACGATAAACGGAAGGTCCTCGATGATGTGCCCTGTCTCAAATTCAATCTTGTACTTCCGGAGCATATCGGTCCGAAGGAGATACCTCCAGCAGCATCCCATCTTGCAGCACCAGGTGACGGTGAGTTTGCTGTGGGTGCCTTTGACTATGCGCCTGCGATTGAAAAACTGGCTCCTGAATTTCTGGGCCTCGTTATAGACACCGGAGGCTATCGCATCCGGAAACCCGTCCCCGGCAGCCTCGACCATCTTCCGGTAGTAGCCGCTGGAAAGTTCGTCGTCCGAATCCATGAAGTGGATGTAATCTCCGGTCGCAGCCTCGATCCCGGCGTTCCTTGCGGCCGATACCCCTCTGTTCTTCTCGAAAACTATCATTCTGACCGGATAGCGGGAGACAATATCCTTGGCATTGTCAACAAGTCCGTCAATGACCACGATAATCTCGAGGTTCCCGTAGTTCTGTGACACAATGTTGTCCAGTGTCCTCGCTATGTGTTTTTCTCCGTAGTAGCAGGGTATGATTACCGAAATCTTAAATTTTTCCATCTTTAATTCAGTATGACCTACATCTAAATGCAGGTTGTCCCTGAAATGTTGCATGGAGCCCCCGAATTTAATTGAAAAACCGGATAAAAATCGTATATTTGTCCACCTTTGAGTAACCTATAAAACAATAACTATAATGCCGGAAGCAAATTTCCCTATAGATGCGGTTGTAACCTGGGTAGATGGGAATTCCCCGGAACATCGGAAACAGAGGGCCAGATACGATCTGTCCGGACAGTCCGGAAAAGATGATGTCGCCGGCGATATCCGATATTCCAGTCTCGGAGAAATCAATTATTGCATCGCCTCGATCTTGAGGTTTGCTCCATATATCAGAAATATCTTCATTGTCACGGACGGTCAGGATCCGGGTCTTGGCGATTTTGTGGAAAAATATTTCCCGGGTCAGAGCGGCCGCCTGAAAATCGTTGACCACAGGGTGATATACAGGGGGTATGAAAAATACCTCCCGGTATTCAACTCCCTGTCCATAGAGACATTGCTGTGGAGGATTCCGGGGCTCAGCGAGCACTTCCTCTATTTCAATGATGATGTGATGCTCGTTAATGATTCTGTTGTGGAGGATTATTTTGTCGGGGACAGGATTGTGGTGTACGGCCGATACTGTTCTCTTATATGGGCCAGGATAGATTATTTCCTCAGACCGCGGAATAATGGTTACAAGCCATTGAGTTTCAAGAACTTCATGCTCAATGCAGCCAAGGCGGCAGGGGAGAGGTTTCTGATGTACAGGCTCAGCCACAGCCCTCATCCGATGAAGGTCAGCACATTCAGGGAATTCTTCGAAAAGAATCCCGGACTGATGGAAAGCAACATGAGCTGCCGTTTCCGCGAACCGCAGCAGTTCAATCCGGCCGAGCTCTGCTATATCCTCAACCGGCAGAAGGGAAATACCATCAGACGCTCCGCAAAGGGGCCATATCTCTACCTTCTTCCTCAGGGCAAAGAGTATATGCGGAGACATATTGAGCGCTTCCGCAATGCCAAAAACGCCAAATTCTGCTGTGTCAACTCTCTCGGCTATGCTGCCAGCAGTGAAATAGATGATGTGCTTGACTGGCTGTCCGAGGTTGTCGGAATCGACAGGCAGTAGCCCGGCTTCATCAAAAAAAGAATGAGGACCACTCCCCGTGGCCCTCATTCTTTTATGTGTATCCCTTATTACAGGGTCCTCTTGATTTCGACGATCTGGAATGCCTCGATGATGTCTCCAGGCTTGATGTCATTGTACTTGTCGATGCCGATACCGCATTCCATTCCGCAGATTACCTCCTTGGCATCGTCCTTGCCCCTCTTCAAGGATGAAAGTTCGCCGGTGAAGACCACGATGCCGTCCCTGATGAGGCGGACCTTGCTCTTGGCGGTCATCTTGCCGTCCTTTATGAGACAGCCGGCAATTGTACCGACCTTGGAAATGTGGAAGGTCTGCTTGACCTCAGCCGTTGAGGTGACTTCCTCCTTCTTCTCCGGCTCGAGCATGCCCTCGATACCGTCCTTGACCTCGTTGATGGCGTCGTAGATGATGGAGTAGAGCCTGATCTCGATGCCTTCCTTCTCGGCCAGGTTGCGGGCGTCAGCTGAAGGACGCACCTGGAAGCCTATGATGATGGCATCTGAAGCGGTCGCAAGCATGATATCGGACTCGGAGATTCCTCCGACCGCCTTGTGGATCACGTTCACGTGAATCTCCTCGGTCGAGAGTTTGATGAGCGAGTCGGAAAGGGCCTCCACCGAACCGTCCACGTCTCCCTTGACGATGACATTGAGCTCCTTGAAGTTGCCGATGGCGATACGCCTTCCGATTTCCTCGAGGGTCATGTGCTTCTGGGTCTTGATGCCCTGGATCCTTATGAGCTGCTCGCGCCTGTTGGCGATGGACTTGGCCTCCTTCTCGTCGGCCATGATGTTGAACTTGTCACCTGCGCTCGGGGCTCCGTTGAGTCCGAGTACGGATACCGGAGTTGACGGGCCGGCTTCATCGACTTTCTGTCCGCGCTCGTTGAACATTGCCTTGATACGTCCGTAGTAGCATCCGCTGAGCAGCATGTCTCCCGTGCGGATGGTTCCGTCCTGAACGAGAATCGTGGCCACATATCCGCGTCCCTTGTCGAGTGAGGACTCGATCACGGTGCCGACTCCGAGTTTCTTCGGATTGGCCTTGAGGTCCATGAGGTCGGTCTCTAGCAGAACCTTGTCGAGGAGCTTGTCCACATTCAGGCCCTTCTTGGCCGAAATCTCCTGGCACTGGAACTTTCCGCCCCAGTCCTCCACGAGAATATTCATCTGGGAGAGCTGCTGGCGAATCTTCTCAGGCTGCGCTCCCGGCTTGTCTATCTTGTTGATGGCGAATACCATAGGCACTCCGGCGGCCTGTGCGTGGTTGATCGCCTCGATGGTCTGCGGCATCACTGCGTCATCGGCTGCGATAATGATGATGGCCAGGTCGGTGAGCTGGGCACCTCTTGCACGCATCGCCGTGAAGGCCTCGTGTCCAGGGGTGTCGAGGAAGGTAATCTTCCTGCCGTTGGCGAGAACCACGTTGTATGCGCCGATGTGCTGGGTGATTCCTCCGGCCTCTCCCGCGATCACATTGGTCTTGCGGATATAGTCCAGCAGGGAAGTCTTGCCATGGTCGACGTGGCCCATCACTGTGATGATAGGCGGCCTGGTCTCGAGGTCCTCCTCCCTGTCAGGCTCGCTGTCCTGATTGATTTCATTGGTAAGCTCGGCGGTCACGAACTCCACCTTGTATCCGAACTCCTCCGCGACGAGAACGAGAGCCTCCGCATCGAGCCTCTGGTTGATGGATACCATCAGTCCGAGGTTGAGGCAGGCTCCGATAACCTTGTTTACCGGGGTGTTGTTCATAAGGGTAGCGAGGTCATTGACGGTCACGAACTCGGTGACTTTCAATACTTTCCTCTCTGCAGCCTCCTGAGCCATCTCCTCCTGTGCCTTCAGTGAGGCGAGCTCTCTCTTCTCCTTTCTGTGCTTTGCGCCGAAGTTGCTCTTGTTCTTGCTGTCGTTCATCCTGGCGTAGGTCTCCTTGACCTGCTTCTGGATTTCCTTCTGCATCTCTTCCTCCTCGGCGGCCGTCATTGCAGGCTTGAACTTCTCGTTCATCCTCTCCTTTCTGCGCGCCGCCTTTCCGGAAGGCTGGTTCTGTCGCTGGTCCTTGCGTCCGCCGTTGCTGTTATTGCCGTTGTTCTGGCCTCCGCGGTTCTTGTTCTTGTCCTTGCGCTCGCCCTTGTCATCCCCGTCAATCTTGTTCACGTCAACCTTCTGGCTTCCGCCCTTGTTGATGCGCTCGCGCTTCTTTCCTCTCTTCGGCTCGAACTGGGAGAGGTCCACCTTGCCCACGATCTTGAGCCCGGTAGTGGACGAATCGCCCTCCTCATCCTTGCTTGACGCCGCTTTCTGGAGTTTGTGCTCGGCCTTGAGCTTGGCTTTGTCAGCCTTTGGATTGAATTCTTCCCTGTCGGCCTTGTCCGCCTTCTTCACGTCTGACCTGTGGACTGCGGCAGCTGCGGCGACAGTCTCCGCCGGGGTCTGAGCGGAAGGGGCTGTCTCCTCTTTCTGTTCCGGTTTCTCCTCAGGTTCATCCTGACGGATTACTTCCTCTGTATCAATGCTTTCGGCTCTTTCCTCCACTATCGTGGCAGCAGGCTCGGGCTCATCCTCCTTCTCCTCCGGCACGGACTCTGTTTCAGGAGCAGGAGCCGGAACTTCCTCCGGTGCTGATTCATGCACTTCAGGCTCCGGTTCTGCGGCGGTCTCGGCAGACTCAGCCTTTTCCGCGGCAGTGCTCTCGGAAACTGCGGCCTCTACAGGCTGCGGAACCGTGTTCTGTCCGGATGAAAGGGCTGTGCTGACGATGACGATTTCCTTTGCAGGCTCATCCTCGTCCTCCTCCTTCTTCTTGGTGTCCTTCTCGATGATTTCCTTGATTTTGATTCTGACCTTCTCCGAATCCTCCTTGGCCTTCAGGTCTTTGCCGAATGCCTTCTCCAGATCCGGGAGATACTCGTCGGACACCTTGGCGTTCGGGTTGAGGGACTCCAGTCCCGCACCCTTCCCGTTCAGGAAGTCCACAAGTGTCTGCAATCCGATATTGAACTGTTTTGTAAGCTTGTTAAGTCTGATTTCCGCCATATATTAACCCCTTGTTTTAAGTTTTTATTCCTCTTCAAATTCTTCCTTGAGGATGTTGATGACCTCTTCCACGGTCTCGTCCTCGAGGTCAGCCCTCTTGGCAATGTCTTCCGGATCGAGTGCGAGAACGCTCTTCGCCGTATCGCAGCCGATTGACTGGAGACGCTCGATGACCCAAGGGTCGATTTCGTTGCTGAACTCGCTGAGAAGTACATCCTCCTCCTCGCCTCCTTCTTCATCACCGTCTTTCGGAAGCTCTCTCCACACCTCTATCTCGCGCCCGACGAGCATGCTGGCGAGCTTGATGTTGCATCCGCCCTTGCCGATACCCTTCTTGACCTCCTCCGGGAGCATGAATACCTTGATCTTGTCCTCCTCGCTGCTGCCCATGTCGATGGATGTGAACTTGGCCGGATTGAGAGCCCTCTGGATGAGAAGCTGGGTGTTGGATGTCCACTGGAGCACATCGATGTTCTCGTTGCGGAGCTCCCTCACGATGCCGATGATACGCGAACCCTTCACGCCGATGCAGGCTCCGATCGGGTCAATGCGGTCGTCGTATGACTCTACGGCAACCTTGGCCCTCTCGCCCGGGATGCGGACCACCTTCTTGATGGTGATGAGACCGTCGTAAATCTCAGGCACCTCCTGCTCGAAAAGCTTCTTGAGGAACTCGTCCGATGTCCTGGAAAGAACAATGTAAGGAGTGGTATTGTTCTTCATCTCGACGCTCTTGATTATGGCGCGTACGGTCTCGTTCTTCTTGAAATGCTCTCCCGGAATCTGCTCCGACTTCGGCAGGCGGAGCTCGTTTCCGTCCTCATCGAGGATGAGCACCTCCTTGGACCAGGTCTGGTAGATCTCGCCGGTGAAGATCTCTCCGATCTTGTCGGTGTACTTGTTGTAGAGATTGGCCTTCTCGATGTCCATGATCCTTCCCTGAAGGTTCTGGCGGATATTGAGAATGCCCCTTCTTCCGAAATCCTTGAGCTCCACCTTTCTCGTGAATGTCTCTCCGAGTTCGTAGTCGTCTCCTTCCTCATTGACTTCCGCAAGGGAAATCTGGGTGTTCGGATTCTCGACGGTCTCCACGACTTCGAGATTCTGGTAGATCTCGCAGTCTCCCTTGTCCACGTTGATGATGACGTCGAAGTTGTCAGCCGAACCGAAAGTCTTGGTCAGCTGGGTCATGAATACGTCCTTGAGCACTCCCATCATCACAGGACGGTCAATGTGCTTTTCGTCCTTGAAAAGTGCAAACGCTGTCTTTAGGTCGATCTTGTCTACTTCCATTGTGTTATTATTTATTTATATTTCATTCAGCATATTTCCTGTGACGGTCATTCCACGGTGATGTGCGGCATCACGGAGTTCACGTCCCCGTAGGCGAACCTGTCCTCGTGCCTGACCATCTCCTTCTTCTTCTTTCCGGGAACGGCCTCCCTGGCCTCGTAGGCCAATGTGAATGCATCCTCTTCGGCCGAAGTCAATGTTCCGATGAGTTTCCGCCCGTCCCTGGTCTTCACTTCTACCAGACTGCCGACAGCCTTCCTGTACTGCTTCAGTATCTTGAACGGCTGGTCCAGGCCGGCTGAGGTTACGGTGAGGGCATAGTCCTCCTCATCCCTGTTGAAGATTTCCTGGAACCTTTCGCTCACGGCGACGCAGTCATCCATTTCCACTGTGCCTTCCTCAGACTCGATGGCTATGACAATGTCGTTGTCCGCAGATACGGAAACGTCGGTGATGAAGCAGCCCCTCTTGGCCACTTCGGGTTCCATTTCTTTGATAATCAATGCGATATTCATCCGATACCAAAATAAATCATAAAAAAATAGGAGACTCCCCGTCCCCTATCTCAACTCACGGGTGCAAAGATACGAAAAATATTGTAAAAGATTTTCAGTTTCAGCATAAAAATGTTTACTTTGCAGAAATTAAAATAGTTGATTATGGAATTTACCGCCAAACAGCTGGCCGGTGTCCTGAAAGGGACTGTGGATGGGAATCCGGAAGCGAAGGCCACTTCCTTCGCCAAGATTGAGCACGGCAAACCGGGTCAGCTCTGTTTTTTTGCAAATCCCAAATATGAGGAATACGTATATACTTGCAAAGCATCCATCCTGCTGGTAAACAAGGATTTCGTTCCAAAGCAGGAAGTGACGCCCACGATGGTGAGGGTAGAGAATGCATATACTGCGATTGCGGAACTTCTCAAATACGTTGCAACCCAGAAGCGTACTGACAGAAGGCACAGGGGATTCAGGTCATCCTGGTTCCTTACCTCCAAATTTGGAAAGAAAGTATATCTCGGAAGCCATTCCTATGTCGGCCACCACGCCGTCATCGGTGACTACACGAAGATCTTTGAGAACGTCTATATCGGTGACAATACCGTCATCGGCAAGCACTGCATCATTTATCCGGGAGTGAGCATCTACCCGGGAATGGTGATCGGGGACAATGTCATCATTCATTCCAATGCGGTGATCGGCTCTGACGGCTTTGGCAACGCTCCGCAGCCAGACGGCACCTGGGAGAAGATCGAGCATCTCGGGAATGTCATCATCGGCAACAATGTGGAAATCGGAGCCTGCACCACCATCGACCGCGCGGAAATGGAATCCACCATCATCGGCAACGGCGTGAAGATAGACAATCTCTGCCAGATCGCCCACAATGTCCAGATCGGCGACAATACGGTGATGGCTGCGCAATGCGGCATCGCCGGCTCCACCAAGATCGGCAGGAATTGCATACTGGCAGGCCAGGTCGGCATTGCCGGACATCTTACCATTGCCGACAATACCACAATAGGCGCACAGGCCGGAATCATCGGCAACATCCGCAAGTCGGGCCAGGTTCTCCTGGGCTCGCCGGCTCTTCCGGTGAAGAGTTTCATGCGCAGTTACGCCATCTTCAAGCAGCAGGGAGAGTCCAAGTAATTGTCCATTACTGATGTTACTTTGTCAGGCAGTTGGATAGCACGTAAAAATTCCCTATCTTTGCCGCCTACAATTATTGAAATTTATATGAAGCAACGCACATTGGCTGAGTCCTGTTCTTTCAGCGGAAAGGGACTTCATACGGGAAGGGTGGCCCAGATGACGGTCCGCCCGGCGCCGGAAAATACCGGGGTCAGGTTTCTCAGGACGGACATCGGCCCTGAAGCATATATCGATGTCGTAGCGGAGAATGTTACAAATACTGCGAGATGCACCCTGCTTTCGAGCGGCGATGCGTCCGTGTCCACTGTCGAGCATCTTCTTTCCGCTCTTACCGGAATGGGAATAGACAATGCGGTCGTGGAGATTGACAATGTGGAAGTCCCGATTCTCGACGGCAGCGCCTCTTATTATGTAAAGGCTTTCGCAAAGGCCGGTACCGTCGAGCAGGATGCTGAACGTCAGTATATTGCAATCAATGAAGAAATAGAACTCAAGGATGAGAAGACAGGCTCATGGGTCAAGGTCACTCCGGCGGATGACCTGTCCTACGGCCTTACCGTGGATTTCAACTCCAGAGTACTCGGAGTGCAGACGGCGGAATGGGACCCGTCCCGGGACTATGCCGCGGAGATCGGAACCTGCAGGACCTTCGTCTTCTTCCACGAAATCGAGTATCTCTTTGCGAACAACCTCATCAAGGGAGGCGACGTGGACAATGCCATCGTCATCGTGGAGCATCCCGTAAGCGACGAACAGCTCGAAAGGATGGCGGCCCTCTTCAACATGCCTAAGCTGAAGGTCAACGAGAGCGGCTACCTCAACAATCTCGAGCTCCGTTTCCCTAACGAGTGCGGAAGGCACAAGCTACTCGACATGATAGGCGACTTCAGGCTCGCTGGGGGATATCTCAAGGCTCACATCACAGGCTACAAGCCTGGACACGGAATCAATACCAACGTCGCCAAGGCCATCAGGAAGGCCATCGGCGCAGCAAAATAAAACTATATCAACATGAACAAGATCCATCCACTTGCTACCGTCAGCCCGAAGGCGATTCTCGGAGACAACGTCGAGGTCGGGCCATACGCATTCATTGACGAAAATGTAGAAATCGGAGACGGCTGCAAGATACATCCGCACGCTGTGATTTATCCTTACGTGAAGATGGGAAAGAACTGCGAAGTCTTCCCGGGAGCCGTTCTCGGAGCCATTCCGCAGGACCTCAAGTTTGACGGAGAGGTAACCTATGTGGAGATCGGAGACAATGTCACCATCCGTGAATGTGTCACCATCAACAGGGGCACCAAGGCCAGCGGCAAGGGCATCACCAAGGTCGGAAACAACACATTGATAATGTCTTACGTGCATATCGCCCACGATTGTACCGTAGGAAACCACTGCATCCTCGTCAGCTATGTCGGCATTGCCGGCGAGACCGAGGTCGCTGACTGGGCCATCATCGGCGGCGGAGCCAAGGCTCACCAGTTCACCAAGATCGGCTGCCATGCGATGGTCGGCGGAATGTCCAAGATCAACAAGGACATCCCACCTTACGCCCTCTGCGGCAGGGACCCGATCTGCTATGCCGGCGTCAATATCGTAGGCCTCCGCAGAAGGGGATTCTCCGCCGACGTGGTCAGGAACATCAAGGATATCTACGACACGATTTATTACCAGGGATACAATATCACCGACGGCTGCGCCAAGGTTGAGGCAGGTTTCCCTGACAGCGAGGAGAAGGCCACCATTCTCAATTTCATCCGCTCTTCCAAGAGGGGCATCATCAAGGCCAACAATCCGGGAGAGAAAGGAGATATCGATTAATGCTGCTGCTTGAAACGGCATTCATGCCGCCTGTATCATATTTCGCGGCAATCGCTGAAGAATTTACCCTGTCATACGGCAGGGTAGTTTCTTTAGTGCCTGCCAGGCTGCGTCTGGAGGCCTGCGAGAACTATCAGAAGCAGTCTTACCGCAACCGCTGCCGCATCTATGCCGCCGGGGGAGTGGAGAATCTCACCATCCCTGTGGTCCACGAGGGAGGTACCAGCTCTCTTCCGATAAGGGAAATCAAGGTGGACTGGGACAGGGACTGGCTTCCAAGGATGGAGCGGGCCATTGTCTCCGCATATGAGTCATCGCCCTATTTCGAGTACTACAGGGATAGCCTGTTCTCCATACTGGAGGTCCGGCCGGAAAGGCTCTTTGACCTGAATCTCAGCCTGCTGCGTTATTTTCTCGGGAAAATGGGCATAGCCGCCGACATTGATTTCACCGCAGAATATGAGCGCCCGGGGGAGACTGCGCCGGATGTCAGGGACCTCCGCGGCATCATCCATCCCAAGCGGCCTTCAATCCTGCAAATGGAAAAGCCATACTGGCAGGTATTCGCTGCGAAGTATGGCTTCAAGTCCGATTTGTCCGTCATGGACCTGCTTTTCAATGAAGGTCCGGATTCTCTCTCCTGTATCAAAATCTAGAATCTGAACCCGAATGTCAGGACAACATCCCAGAGACTTCTCTTGTTGAGGATTTCCGGGGTGAGGCTGACAGTATTTCCGGCTCCGTCGAAGATGTAATCCGCATAAGGGTAGATGTATTCCCTGTTCAGGAAGTTGCCCCTCACGGCAAGGTCTGCGAAGAATGAGCCCTTGGAACTGAATCCCAGACCGGCCGAGACGGCATGTCTGTCGGCATTCTTCGGCATCTGCTTTTTCCCGAATTCATCAAGCTGCCTCTCTCCGGTGGTGGTGAGGTTGTATCCCGCCCTGACCGCAAGGCTGGCCACCGGTCTGATCTCGGCTCCGATTCTCAGCATGTGGGAAGCTCCGGCATAGTCTGCGATATCCCGGTTAGTGCCCTCGAATGTGCTGTTGTCATTGGTATCCACCTCACGGTAGCGCATCGAACTGTAGTTGCACATCTCGTAGTCGGCGCTGACAAGTCCGATATTGCCGAAGGTATAGGCTACTCCGACATTGAACCTGAAAGGGGAGACGAGCTTGTAGGTGTATTCTCCCTGAGGGGACTGCGCACTGGCATTGTAATGTGAGTCAGTGAAATAAGTGTCTCCTGCATGCTTCCAGTGCTCCTTGATCCTGGTCGATGTCGGGGTCTGAATCGCCGCTCCGACGCGGAGGCCCTGTACAGGTACCGCAATGACTCCGAACTTTCCATATACTCCCGAGCCAATGGCATCGTAGGCATATCTGTAGCGGAGGCCCTCGAAGTTTGTTGTCCTACCGTCACCGAATGCAATGCCGAAATTCGCAGGGTCCAATGCGTTTTCCTTGAAGTACTCGTTCATCTTATAGTCGAAGGATACGATGCCGAGATTGGCCCCAAAGAATACCTTGTCGGAAATGTTGAAGCCGATGTTGAACACCATGTCGTACTTGCTTCCGCTCGCCTGGCGTCCGTATCTTTGGTCGATGATATCGCTGAGCCTGATGTCGTAGAACTTGTTTCCGCTGCCGTCGGTCGTTTCGTAGATTGACTCGGTGATGCCTGCATACTCATCAGTCCTGTCCCCGAATGTGGAAATCATTCCGGACTGGAGACCCACGACCGAAAGCCAGTCGTAGTTGTCGTATGCGGACGAGCCTGAATCAAGCCCGCTGACAGGCAGGCCGTTGGCGCTCGCAGCCAGGGAACCTGCGAATGTCGTCTCGCCGTTTCTTCCGGCTGAAGAGACATTGTCGATGTAGTTGGAAGTGCCGTTGGCCACGAAGCCGAATGTCACATTCTTCAGCCCGCTCCGTCTCCTGGTGTCCCAGTTGATCATCACTCCGACGTTCGGCATGGTGAAGTTTGTGCTTCTGTTCCTGTAGGCTGAGCCATACTGGTCATTGAGGGACGGCTCCGCAAGATATTGGGCCCTGCTGCCGGAAATGGTTATTGCCGGGGTGATGGTGACCTGGGAGAAGCTGTTCACGGCAGAGCCGGCAGGATTGATGCCGACCGAGCCGAGATCCCCTCCGAGGGCGGTGAAGGCATTGCCCATCGCAATGGTCCTGGCAGTGCCGTAATAATTGTTGTCGCTGAAACGCAATGCGTCCCCGACAGTCTGGCCGCTGGCAGTCCACATTGAGGACAATGCGGCCGCAGACAGTATTGTAGCGGTAATCTTTTTCATTATTCTGATGTGTTTATATGCGTTCTGCAGGCATTGGCTATGTCAGGATTGATCAGCGCCTGCCTGAGGAGCCGCTGCTCCTGCTTGCGCTGCCGCTGTAAGATCCGCCGCTGCTCCTGCTTGCGCCGCCGCTGTAAGATCCGCCGCTGCTCCTGCTTCCGCTGTATGATGAACCGGATGAGCTTCTGCTGTATGAAGAACTGCCTGAACTGCGGTAGGATGACGAGCTGCTGCTTGATGATGAGCTCCTGTACGAGGATGAACTTCCTGAAGAGCGGAAGGACGATCCTGAGCTGTACGAAGAGGAGCCTGAACCGTAGCCTGAAGCTGAACTTCTGTATGTCTGGCCTGTCTGGCCGGAGTATGAACTGCCGCTTCTGCTGCCTGTGGATGAAGAGACAGGCCTGCGGGATGTAGGCAATGAACTTGTGGCAGGACGGGTGTATGAACCTGTCGAGCCTGCTCTTGACGCTGTGCCGGTTCCAGTGCCTGCCTGGCGGGAGGCTGCAGTGCCTGCCGGACGTGAAGCGGCAGTTCCCGACGCGCGGCTTGCCACTGTCCTGTCTCCGGCAACCGTACCCCTGGAAGCCGCCGTGCCTATGGCGTTGCCTCTTGAAACTGCCGTCCTGTCATATGACAATGTTCCCCTTGTGGCGGCAGTGGAACGGCTTACCCTTGTCGCGGATGAGTATGAGGTGCCGGAACTTCTGGACACAGCGCTTGCTGCCGTGTTCGACCTGGAGGCTGTCCCGGATGCATTCCTTCTGACGGAAGTGGATGCGACTCCCATTCCGTCCCTTATGGCGTCGCGGGATGTCAGAGTCCTGTTGATGTATTTCCCGTTTCCGCCGCTGTACCAGCCGTGAGTGTTCCAGCAATGGTCGTAATACGTATGGTAATGGTGGTGATACCACGGGTCGCAGTACCATCCGTGATAATAGTACCAAGGGTCGCGGTACCAGCTCCAGTAATAGCCGGGACGTCCCCAGTACCACGGGTCATAGTACCAGGAATCCCAGTACCATGGGTCATAGTAGATGCTCGAGTAGTACCAGGGGTTCGCGCCCCAGTACCACGAACTGTAGTAAGGCCTGGTCCAGGTGTTCCAGTAGAGATTGGACCAGTACCAGCTGTCAGGATAGAGCGAATATGCCGGAGTGTTGGTGACGGTAACCGATGTAAGTCCCTGTTCCTTGTCGAAATTCAACGTCGTGGACATGTTCTCCGGGACATAGAGGGTGTCGGTTTCCCCGGCCTTCAGGAATATCTGCGAGTTTCTGGTCTCCTCGGCAAGCTCGCTTACCTTGGAACGGGCAGCCAATGTTGCGGTTTTGGTTTCAGCCACGGACGGCCTGCTGTAGAATCCGTCCTGGTACTGCTGGTTGGAAGCATATTGGGAGGCTGTGCCGCAGGATGTTATGGCAAGCAGGAATCCCAATGCGTTCAGGATGTCAGTTTTCTTCATGATAGGTCCTCCATTAACATTAAAATTTGTATCTTTGCACTTCGGTTGTGCAACTGTACGGATAATGCAAGTTTCGTACCCGCATAATCGGTGCAATATTAAGAATTAATCATAAATAAACAAAATCACTTTGTTGCAAAATGGCTGATCAGATAACTAAACGCTCCGAAAACTATTCCCAGTGGTACAGCGACCTCGTGGTCAAGGCTGACCTGGCGGAGCAGTCCCCGGTGAGGGGATGTATGGTCATCAAACCGTACGGATATGCGATATGGGAGAAAATGCAGAAAATCCTTGACGCCAAGTTCAAGGAGACCGGCGCACAGAACGCCTATTTCCCTCTTTTCATCCCCAAGTCGTTCTTCAGCCGCGAGGCAGAGCACGTGGCGGGTTTCGCCAAGGAGTGCGCCGTGGTGACCCATCACAGGCTTATGAATGACCCTGAAGGCAATGGAGTAGTGGTTGACCCGGCTTCCAGACTCGAGGAGGAACTCATTGTCAGGCCTACCTCCGAGACCATTATATGGAGCACATACAAGAACTGGATCAAGTCCTGGAGGGACCTTCCGATAATGTGCAACCAGTGGGCCAATGTAGTCCGCTGGGAGATGCGCACAAGGCTCTTCCTCCGTACCGCCGAATTCCTCTGGCAGGAGGGCCACACAGCCCATGCCACCTCACAGGAGGCTCAGGAAGAGGCAAAGAGGATGGTGGACGTATATGCCGACTTTGCAAGGAACTATATGGCAATGCCTGTCATCGTGGGCCACAAGAGCCCGAACGAGAGGTTCGCAGGCGCTCTGGATACCCTCACCATCGAGGCGATGATGCAGGACGGAAAGGCACTTCAGGCCGGTACTTCCCATTTCCTCGGACAGAACTTCGCGAAGTCATTCGACGTGCAGTTTGCTGACAAGGAAGGCAAGCTCCAGTATGTCTGGGCTACCTCCTGGGGAGTTTCCACCAGGCTTATGGGCGCTCTCGTGATGGCTCACGGAGATGACAACGGACTCGTTCTCCCTCCTGCCCTCGCGCCGATTGAGGTGGTCATGGTACCTATCTACAGGACCGACGAGGAGCATTCGGCCGTGCTCGCCAAGATGAACGAGGTCAAGTCGGCTCTCGAGGCTGCGGGACACAGCGTGAAGATTGACGACAGGGATACCCTCCGTCCTGGATTCAAGTTCGCCGAGTGGGAGCTCAAGGGCGTGCCTGTAAGGCTTGCAATGGGTGCCCGCGATCTCCAGAACGGCACAGTGGAGATTCACAGGCGCGATACTCTCGAGAAGAAGACCATTCCGCTTGAGGGCGTGGACAGGTACATTGAGGACCTCCTCGTCGATATTCAGAATACCATATACAATAAGGCATTGGATTACAGGAATACTCATATCCAGAAGTGCGACTCCTGGGAGGAGTTCAAGGAGAAGATACAGCAGGGCGGCTTCCTTCTCTGCCATTGGGACGGCACGGCCGAGACCGAGCAGAAGATCAAGGAGGAGACCAAGGCCACTATCCGGTGCATCCCTGTGGACAGCGTTGTCTGCAAGGAGGAGGGAGTGGACATCTACTCCGGAAAGCCTTCCCACGAGAGGGTCGTATTCGCAATTTCATATTAATCCCCGAGTTCCGTATCGGCGGAGCCAGAGACTTTGTACGCGATGAAAAGATTCTACATTATTTCCCTGCTGGCGGCGCTATTCTGCGGCGTCGCCGGCGCCCAGGAGATCACGGATGCGCAGAAGGCTGCTGAAGAGGCGGCAAAGGCCATTGCAGGCGCCCCTCAGGCGGAGGTCAAGGTGAAGAAACCCCGCTACTGGACGAACTCGCTCCTGACCAAGCTGGATTTCGGCCAGTCTTCATTCACGAACTGGGCCGCCGGCGGATACAACAACTTCACGCTGAAGTCGTTCATTGACGCAAGCGCCAACTACAAGAAGAACGATCTTTTCTTCAACAACCGTCTCCAGCTCGACTACGGCTTCCTGTATTCGGCGGACAAGCCGGTTATCCAGAAGAGTGACGACCGCATCTACTATGAGGGCAAGTTCGGCTACAAGGCCACTAACAAATTGAATTACTCGGCCCAGTTCAACTTCAGGTCGCAATTCTCCGACGGTTTCAATTACCCTGTTCCGAAGAAGCCTGCAGAAGTGGCTGATGAGGACTGGGACCCGGGCAAGAGGGAGTGGAAGGATGCTCGTGTGAAGAAGTCGGGCTTCCTGTCTCCTGCCTACACCAACATTGCGCTCGGTATTGACTGGGTGCCTACCAAGTGGCTCACTGTCAACCTGGCACCTCTCACCGGAGGTTTTGTCATCACTACGGATGAAGAATTGAGAAAGGCCAACGGTATGGAGAGAAAGAAGGAGTACAGGGATTTGGAGGCATATCCTGACAATCTCGGAGAGTATTACAAGTCCGCCAGGTTCGAGTTCGGTGCCCAGCTCAAGATTGACGCAAAGCTCAAGGTCAATGACAATTTCGCCTATTCAACCCAGCTCGTCCTCTTCTCCGACTATCTGGACAAGCCCCAGAACGTGCGTGTGAACTGGGATAACAGGATTGACTGGAAGATCGCGAAGTATTTCTCATTGACACTCACCACCAACCTCATCTACGATGACAAGGTGATGGTAAAGACTGATAAGATTCTTGAGAAATATCCGGATGGAAAGAAAATGATCCAGTTCAAGGAATCGCTTGCATTCGGATTCTCATATACGATTGCATCAAGAAAGAACTGATGGAAAAATCATTTGAAAGGATTGCGGGAGGGCTGATTTCTCAAGGGGAGACGGCCCTCCTTGCCGTAAGTGGCGGCATTGACTCGATGTGCATGGCGGAGCTCGCATACAGATGCGGGCTTGACTTTGCCGTTGCGCACTGCAATTTTCATCTTCGTGGCGAGGAAAGTGACGGGGATGAGGCTCTGGTCAGGGAATGGGCTGAGTCCAGGGGTGTTCGTTTCCATCGGGCGGATTTCGATACTTATGCTTATGCGGAGAGGTATTCTGTCAGCATCGAGATGGCTGCCCGCGATCTCAGATATGACTGGTTCCTGGAGGTATGCGAGCAGAACGGCTATCAGGTCCTGGCCGTTGCCCATAATGCCAATGACAATGCGGAGACATTGATTCTCAATCTTTTGCGTGGAACCGGCCTGAGGGGTCTCACGGGGATGAGGGCCGACGGCAATGTTCCTGCACCCGGAGGGGAGAATGTGAGGATGATCCGTCCTCTGCTCGGCTTCTCAAGGAAGGAGATCGAGGATTACGCGGCTTCTGCCGGGGTAAAGTACAGGGAGGACCATACCAACAGGGAGACTGTTTATAAGCGCAATAAATTGAGACACAATGTTTTCCCTGTATTCGAGGAAATCAATCCATCCTTTCTTAATGCATTTGCCCGTGAGATGGAGGTCTTCGCGCAGGAGTACGAGATCGCGGAGGAGTATTTCCTGCTCAATGCGGGAGATGTCATCGAGCCGGTCAGGGAAGGGGAGAGGCTCAGAATCAATGTAGAAAGGCTTCTTTCCGTCAGGCATTGGAGATACGTGCTTTACCGCCTTCTGGAGAAATATGGTTTCAGGAACAGGAGGCTGGAGCCAGTTATCCGCCTTCTGGAATCCGGGGAGACATTGTCCGGAAAGATTTTCGAGGCGCCGGAATTCAGGCTGGTTACTGAACCTGGAATGCTGGTAGTCAAGGAGTTGCGTCAGGACAGGCCGTCCGTGTCTCCAGTGCGGTTACGTAGAGGCCCTGCCTCAGGACCGTTCTCCGGAATGTTGTCGGAAAACGAGTCCTGCTCCGTGGTCAGGACGGATGGAAGATATGAATTTGACGGTATGCGCTTCAGTGTCAGCACGGAGGCGGCGGGGGAGGACCCTGTGTCCAAGGCCCGTGATCTGGCTGCACGCGGCATTCTGGCATTTGATTCCGGGGCGTTGAAGATGCCGTTCATTGTAAGGACCTGGAGGAGCGGGGATTGGATGAGGCCTATGGGAATGAAGGGGAAGCGCAAGCTCAGTGATATCTTCACTGATTTGAAACTTGGCAGGGAGGCCAAGTCAAGGGCTCTTGTGATCGTTTCTCCTGAACTTTCCGGAGTCGCGGCTGCGGGCAGAATGTCCGGGCCGGCTGATTCGGCAATGTCGAAATCTGCATTGCCTGATGCGGCAATGTCTGATGCGGCTGCGGCCTGCGGCAATGAAAAAGCCGGAGAGCGTGTCGCAGCGGTCTGCGGTTACTCTTCCGGCTCATTCTTCTGCAGGATTGACGAGGCGGTCAGGATTTCCGGCTCGTCCACATCCGTGATTTACCTGGATGTCCGTTGAAATTATTTGATTTCCAGTATATAAGGCATTCTTGCATAGACTTTTCCAGTGGATGTTGCATCCCAGCTGCGGAAGGCCCTGCCCACTGACTCAAACGGTGTCCCTGCGAGGGCATCGCTGCTGCCTGTCAGATTCTCGAGGATTATGTCGAGAGTGGTCATTGGCTTCGGGTATGCTGCCACCTCCCATGTGCCGAGGTCGGCTTCAGTGTCGCCTGCCGCAATGGCTGCGTATCTTACAGCGTCGGCCAATGTTCCGATTTCGTCCACGAGACCGATCTTGAGGGCGTCCGAACCTGTCCAGACACGTCCCTGTGCTATTTCATCTATCTCAGCCTTGTCCATTCCGCGTCCTGCCGAGACATTTTCGAGGAAGGCCTCGTAGATGTCGTCCACTGATTTCTGCATGAAGGCGGTTTCTTCCGCGTCCAGAGGCCGGGTGAGGGAGTACATGTCGCTGTGTCTGCTTGAGCCTACATTGGTGACTCCGACGTGGAATACCTTCTCTGCCGTGCCGCTGAGGTCCGGAATCATGCTGAACACGCCGATGGAACCGGTCAATGTGCTCTTGTCCGAGAAAATCTTGTCGCAGCTGTTGGAAATCCAGTATCCTCCGGAAGCGGCATAATTGCCGTAGGAGGCGATGACAGGCTTCACCTTGCGGAGAAGGTCGATTTCAGTGCGGATTTTCTCTGAAGCTGCGACGCTGCCGCCCGGAGATGCCACCCTGAGCACAACTGCCTTTACGGTGGAATCCGCTCTGACAGAGGAGATTATCCCTGCGAACCTGTCTCCTGCCACTTCCTGCTTGTCATATCCGTCGATGATTTCACCTTCGGCGAAGATGATGGCAATCTTGCGCCTGGCCTTGGAGACTGTCTGTGCATTGATATTGACATAGTCGCTGAGACTGATGAATTTCACATCCTCATATCTGCTTTCCTTTGCGAGGACGGTAATTTTCTCCTTGAGCTCCTCTTTCGTCAGAAGCTCGTCCACGAGTCTGCATGCGAGGAAGTCCTCCGGAGTGTTGAGCCTGAGCCCGTCTATCATCCCGTCGAGTTCCCCGCGGCTGATTTCTCTGCTGGAGCATATTGACTCGGCCATTCCGTCCCACATTGAATTGACCATTTCCCTTGTCTGGAGAAGATTCTCCTCGCTCGGCCTGCTCTTGATGTACATCTCGCCGGCTGACTTGAATTTGCCGTGACGGATGAGCTGGACATTGACTCCGAGCTTGTCGAGAAGGTCCTTGAGGAATATCATCTGCGTTCCTACGCCCACCATCATGTTGGAGCCGCCCTTGTAGCTGCCCATGTAGATCTTGTCTGCCACGGATGCGAGGTAATAGCTGCCTGTGCCCGGATTCTCAGTGTAAGCGACAACCGGTTTGCCTGAAAGCCTGAAAGCCCCGAGGGCCTGACGGAGCTCCTCCACAGGGGCGATTCCGCCGGCTGACAATCCGTCCGCCTTGAGATAAATGCATTGCACCGCTGGGTCGGAAGTAGCCTTCTCGATGGCCTTCACGGCATCCCAGAGGCCTATAATGCTGATGTCCTGTCCCTGGATCATCGCCATCGGGTCGGTTTCCTGAGTCTGCTCGGCAATGGAAATCCTTGACATGTCCATAAAAAGAACTCCGGAGCGAGGCATGGCTGGAGTGGAGCTTCCCAGTGACGCCAGAGTGCCAATGAAGCCGAAAAAGAGCATGAATCCGAGGATTCCTGCTATGAAGAGGCCGGCCAGCACGGCCAATGTCATTTTCAAAAAGTCTTTCATCTTGATTCCTAATTTTCACAAAGGTAGGTATTTTTGGGATTCAAACGGCAATATTTTTTTCTTCTTCGTCAATAATTAGTAATTTCGCAGGATTTAATTTAGAACGCAGTTGTTTATGAAACCTTCAATACCGAAAGGCACCAGGGATTTCGGCCAGGAAGAGATGGCCGCCAGGAATTACATTTTCGATACAATCCGCTCAGTTTACAGGACTTACGGCTATGTCCAGATCGAGACTCCGGCGATGGAGAATCTTTCGACATTGCTCGGAAAGTACGGCGACGAGGGCGACAAGCTGCTTTTCCGCATACTGAACAGCGGAGACGCATTCTCCGGAGTAGATTTCGAGGAGTGCAGGAATGAGGACGGCTCCCTGAACAGCAACAAGGTGTCAATGAAGGTCTGCGAGAAGGGTCTCAGGTATGACCTTACCGTGCCGTTCGCCAGGTACGTGGTTCAGCACCAGAATGAAATCGCCTTTCCGTTCCGCCGTTTCCAGATTCAGCCGGTATGGCGTGCTGACAGGCCTCAGAAGGGCCGCTACCGCGAGTTCTACCAGTGCGATGCGGATGTCATCGGCAGCAAGTCCCAGCTCAATGAACTGGAGCTGGTGCAGATAGTTGACCGTGTCTTTACCAAGTTCGGCATCAATGTCGCCATAAAGATCAACAACAGGAAGGTCCTCACTGGTCTTGCCGAGATTGCCGGTTTCCCGGATAAGGTGACTGACATCACGGTGGCGATTGACAAGCTGGACAAGATTGGCCTAGAGGCAGTCGAGGCCGAGATGAAGGAGAGGGGACTGACCGACCAGGCCGTGGCCGTGATCGAGCCTGTGCTCCTGCTTGAGGGCACGACGGCTGAAAAGATAGAGACAATGAGGGGCCTTATGCAGGGCAAGTCCGCATCCGGCATCGTTTCTGAGACCGGTCTCCTGGGCCTGGACGAGCTTGCTGAGCTATTCGGCTTCATCGAGGCGGCAGGTGTCGGGCAGAAAGTCGAGATGGATTTGTCACTGGCCCGCGGCCTGAACTATTATACCGGTGCCATCTTCGAGGTGAAGGCATTGGACTACGCCATCGGAAGTATCTGTGGCGGAGGACGTTATGACAATCTCACCGGCATTTTCGGCCTCCCTGGAATGTCAGGAGTCGGCATTTCTTTCGGTGCTGACAGGATTTACGATGTGCTGAAGGGCCTGGACAAGTTCCCGAAGGACATTGCCGGTTCGGCCACCGTTCTTTTCGCCAATATGGATGCCGAGGCGCTCTCCTACATTATCCCTGTAGTGAAGTCATTGCGCGAGGCCGGAGTGGCATGCGAGATTTATCCTGACAAGAGCAAGCTGAAGAAGCAGTTTGACTACGCCGACAGGAAGGGGATTCCTTTCGTGTCGATCAATGGCGGCGATGAGGCGGCTTCCGGCATTGTGAACCTCAAGAATCTTTCTTCCGGCGAGCAGAAGACGTTCGCGAAGGATGATGTCGAGGGAATGAAGGCGTTTTTTGCTGCGAGGTAGTCATGGAGGATGTTGTCGAGGAGTCCGGGAGCCTGGTTGGCGGCGTGGATGGCCGCGGAGTTTCGGACGGTGCGGGCAGCATTTCGGAGGACGGTACAGGTGACAGTGCTCTGAGCGTGGATGGTGGCGGTGCTTCTGGCGTAGCTGGCGGCGTGGCGGGTGACGTGGCTGTTGGCGGTTCCGAAAGCGTTTCGGCCGACGGTACAGTGGACGGTGCGGGCAGCGGTTCCGGCAGGCGCAACACCATACTCGGATACATTGCCGGCATTGTCACAGGCGTCACCTACGGTCTCAATCCGCTATTTGCGAAGCCCCTGCTCGAGATGGGCGTCTCCGTTGACACAATGCTGAGTTTCAGATACCTGCTGGCCGTGCTTATCCTCGGAATCTGGCTCGTCGCCCGTAAAGAATCCCTCCGCATCAATGCCGCACAGACCGTCCGCCTCGTAATCCTCGGCATACTTTTCGCCCTCAGCAGCGCAACCCTGTTCTTCTCCTACAACTACATCCCGGCCGGCCTCGCCACCACTATAGTTTTCCTCTATCCCGTCCTGGTGGCATTGATAATGGTCTTTCTCAAGGTCTATCCCACCTGGCAGGTCTGGCTATCCATCATCCTGACATTTGCCGGAGTCATTATCCTGAGCCTCCCTTCATCCGGAGTCTCCTTCAACGCCGTCGGCCTTCTTCTGGCCGGCGCCTCCGCCCTGGTCTATGCGATGTACCTCATTATCGTGAACAGAAGCCGCCGTCTCAGAACTGTTTCCAATCACGTCCTGACTTTCTACGCCCTCCTGTTCGGCTCTCTGCTGTTTCTTGGCCATGGCCTTTCCTCCGGCGGAGACCTGCTGGCAGGTGTACACGGCTGGCTCTGCTGGCTATGCCTGTTCGGACTCGCAATTTTCCCGACCCTGATGTCATTGCTCTGTCTGGCCGCCTCCACCAGGCTCATCGGTGCGACCAAAACCTCCGTCCTTGGCGTCGCCGAACCCGTCACCGCCATCGCAGTCGGCTGCATTTTCTTCAATGAATCCCTGACCCTCAATGTGATAGTGGGTGTCACCATCACTCTCTTTGCAGTGACTTTCATGGCACTCACCGACCGGAAAAGGTAGCTCCCGACTTGCTGCCGTCATCACCTCCTGCCTCCACCGGATTGCATCCTCTTCAAAGAAAAATGCGGATAATTTTTCCATATTTTCCAGAAAAATTTGTTTTGAAAGAAATAATGCGTATCTTTGCAAAACCAAAACATCGCGGGGTAGAGCAGTTGGTAGCTCGTCGGGCTCATAACCCGGAGGCCGGAGGTTCGAGTCCTTCCCCCGCTACTAAAAATGACAACTGGTTGTTTTACAGCCGGTTGTTTTTTTTCTCCTGGCAATACGTGGTATAATTGCCCCAATCCCGTCACCGTAGACTTTTGAATAATTGCCATTTTGGATCACCCCAAATGTCCAGGTGACCGAATTCGAAGAGCAATCGGCATTCTTCAATGCGCTGGAAGAGGTGAAACTGGTTGTTCTCCATCCCTGCATCAGGCACCAAAAAAAGACGAGGCCCTTGCGGGTCCCGCCTTGAGTGTTTTCACAACGGAATAATCCTTATTGTGAATTGCTTTCATATCTTCTGCGAAAATAAGATAAAGTATTGACATATCCAACAATTAATTTTAAATTTACCGGAGTAACCTTCAGAACCATTTGATAACATTCGATATAGTTCTCGATATGAAACCTAAAAGAATACTTGGTCTTGACCTTGGAACATCCTCGATAGGGTGGGCACTCGTCGATGAGGCTGAAGTCGGAGAGAAGTCCTCCGTTGTGAAGCTTGGTGTCAGAATCATCCAGTATGATACTTTTACAAACGGTGAGGGGCAGGAAATCAAAGGCAGTCCGGCAGACTATTTTTCGGCTGGAAAGACAGTGTCACCGAATGCGGCGAGGACCAAGTCGCGCAGTATGAGGAGGAATCTCCAGCGTTATAAACTCCGCCGTAAGGTATTGATTGATACATTGAAAGAGTATCATATCATCAATGATGCGACATTGATCAATGAGTCCGGCCCGGGCAGCACTTACAGCACTCTAGCATTGAGAGCGAAGGCGGCATCAGAAGAAATAAGCCTCGAGGACCTTGCAAAAGTACTTGTGAATATCAATAAGAAAAGAGGTTACAAGAGCAGCAGGAAGGCCGGGAGCACAGAGGAAGGCAGTTTGATTGACGGAATGGCAATTGCACGAAAGCTTTACGATGAAGGGATTACGCCCGGGCAATACGTATATGGTATCCTGCGTTCCGGAAAGTTTTTCATACCTGACTTCTATCGCAGTGACCTGGAGGAGGAATTCGACAGGGTCTGGAAAAAGCAGGGTGAATATTATCCGGACTTGCTGACATCCGATCTTCGCGATAGCCTGCAGGGAAAGAATAAATCCCAGACCTGGGCCATTTGCCAGAAGCCATTCAATATCGCAGGGGTCAAGCGGAGTCAGAAAGGCCGGGACCTCGTCAAGGAAAACTACAGGTTGAGGTCGGTAGCCCTTGACTCGCAATTATCTCTCGAGGAACTGGCCATCGTCCTTCAGGAAATCAACGGGCAGATCAAGAATTCCTCCGGATATCTGGGTGGGATCAGCGATAGAAGCAAGTTTCTGCATTTCAATAATTTGACTGTTGGGCAATGGCAGATGAACCAACTCTCTGAGAACAGGCATTTCTCATTGAAGAACCAGACCTTCTTCCGCCAGGATTATCTGGATGAGTTTGAGAAGATCTGGAGTGTTCAGAGCGCATTCCATCCGGAACTGACCCCGGAACTGAAGAAAATACTTCGGGACATTGTCATCTTCTATCAGCGGCCTCTCCGCAGTCAGAAGGGTCTTGTAGGGATTTGCGAGTTCGAGAACAAGCTGATCACCACAGTAGAGGACGGAAGGGAGAAGACGAGGAGAATCGGGCTGAAAGTCTGCCCGAAATCTTCGCCATTGTTCCAGGAATTCAAGATGTGGCAGGTTATCAACAATCTGAAAGTCAACGGGAGGGAACTTGAACAGGAACAGAAGGAAATGCTTGCCGAAGAACTCTCCATCAGGGGCCGGATGTCGGACAAGGATGTCCTCAAAATCCTTTTCAAGAATCCGAAGGACCTGCGCCTGAACTTCAAGAGCGTTGAAGGGAATGACACACAGGCAGCATTGTACGGTGCATATTCCAAGATTATTGCCGCTACAGGACATCAGGAATATGATTTTTCCAGGATGCCGGCAGCTGATTCAAGGGAAATAGTGTCCCGGATTTTCAGCGCATTGGGCTGGAAAACCGATTTCCTTACCTTCGACTCTTCATTGGAAAATCCCGACTATGAGCGTCAGCCGTTATTCAGACTCTGGCATCTGCTTTATTCCTATGAAGGAGACAATTCGGTTTCCGGCAATGCCAGTCTCATTAAATATGTATCCGAAATTACAGGAATGGAAGAGGAGTATGCCAGGATTCTGACGGGATTGACATTCGCCCCTGATTATGGGAATCTGAGTTCCAAGGCAATGAGGAAGATTCTTCCATTTATGAAGGATGGCAACGTATATAGTCTTGCCTGTGAGTATGCCGGATACAGACATTCAGCCAAGTCATTGACAAGAGAGGAATTGGCCAATCGTGAATACGCCGATGCCATCGCTCTTCTCCCTAAGAACAGCCTCAGGAATCCGATGGTGGAAAAGATTCTCAATCAGATGGCAAATGTCGTCAATGAAGTCATTGCAACATATGGCAAGCCTGACGAGGTCAGAATAGAACTGGCGAGGGAACTCAAGAAGAGCGCTGAGGAAAGGAAGGAGATGACGGAGGCAATCGCAAAGTCCACTGCAGAATACGAGGGGTACAGCAAGATTCTGAAGGAAGAATTCGGCATTGACAATCCGAGCCGCAACGACCTCATCAGGTACAGGCTCTATATGGAGCTGAAAGACAATGGCTTCCATACTCTTTATTCCAATACCTATATTCCGAGGGAAAAGCTGTTCTCAAAGGAATTCGACATTGAGCATATCATTCCTCAGGCGAAACTGTTTGATGACTCTTTTGCCAACAAGACTTTGGAGGCGAGGCAGATCAATATTGAAAAGTCGAACAAGACTGCATACGATTACGTGAGTGAGAAGTATGGGGAGGAATATCTTGCTGAGTATCAGTCACGTATAGAACTGCTCTGCAAGAATGGCTCCATAAGTCGTACTAAGAGGGCGAAACTTCTGATGCAGGAGGAGGATATACCTCAGGGTTTTATTGAGAGAGATTTGAGGGATACCCAGTACATTTCCCGCAAGGCCAAGGAAATGCTTGAGGAGATTGTTCCATTTGTGGTTTCCACAACCGGCTCGATTACGGACAGGTTGCGTGAGGACTGGCAGCTTGTGGATGTCATGCGTGAGCTGAACTGGGACAAGTATGAAAAGCTTGGAATGACGTATTATGTCAATGATTCAGATGGGCGCAGAATCCCGAAAATCAAAGACTGGACCAAGCGCAATGACCATCGGCACCACGCAATGGACGCATTGACTATTGCATTTACCCGCAGGAGCTATATCCAGTATCTCAATAATCTCAATGCGAGGATTCCGAAGAGTACCTTCCAGAATACGAATACTGTCCTGGAGGATTACGGCATAAGCGATATCCCGAGGAATCAGCGCACCTCTGTGGTTATGTCAGTGGAACTCAATCAGATGTACAGGGACAGCAAGGGCCGCCTGCGATTCATTCCGCCAATGCCTCTGGATGAGTTTAGGCGTGTTGCCAAGGCTAAGCTGGAGGAGATTCTTGTGTCTATGAAGGCGAAGGGGAAGGTTGCGACGAGGAATACCAATGTTACGAAGAAGCGGGGCGGGACAAACAGAAAGGTACAGCTGACTCCAAGGGGACAGCTGCATAACGAGACCGTGTATGGCCGCATTATGCTGCCGGCTTACAAGGAGGAGAAAGTCGGGGCCGGATTTGATTATGCAAAGATTGCTGCAGTAGCCTCTGGACGATATCGCAATGCGTTGAAGGCCAGACTGGATGCATTCGGCGGCGACCCGAAGAAGGCATTCACCGGCAAGAACTCATTGGACAAGAATCCTTTGTATGTTGACCAGTTTCACTCGGAGGCGGTGCCTCTCAAGGTTGAGACTGTTTCGTATCAGGTGCAGTACACGAAGCGGGAGGCTGTCGGACCTGACTTGAAGGTTGACAAGGTAATTGACAAGAAGATTCGGGAAATACTTCTTGCCAGGCTTTACGAATTTGGCGGAGATCCGAAGAAGGCTTTTGTCAATCTCGACGAGAATCCTGTCTGGCTCAACCGGGAGAAGGGCATTGCCATAAAGAGGGTCACCGTGACAGGCAAGAACAACGTCGAGCCACTGCATAGCAAACGTGACAATACGGGTTCTCTGATACTCAATGATGAAGGTGAGCCTATCCCGACGGATTATATCAGTACGGGGAATAACCATCACGTCGCCATTTACAGGGATGCGGATGGGAATCTCCAGGAGCAGGTCGTATCATTGCTTGAGGCTGTGACCAGAGTGAATCTCGGGTTGCCGGTAATTGACAGGAATTACCATAGGGATGAGGGCTGGACTTTCCTTTTCAGCATGAAGCAGAATGAATTCTTCGTGTTCCCGGATCCTGAGACGGGGTTTGACCCGGCGGATTATGATTTGATGGATGTGGCCAATTATCCGTTGATCAGTCGGCATTTGTTTCGGGTGCAGAAATTTACCACAAAAGACTATGTGTTCAGACATCATCTTGAAACTACGGTTACGAATAATGATGCCTCATTGCGTAACATCACGTGGAAACGCATCCAGAATCCAAATGGTTTGAAAGGTGCAGTCAAAGTACGCATTGACCACCTGGGCAACATAGTTCACGTAGGAGAATAATCATGATAAAGCGCACATTATATTTCGGCAATCCGGCCTATCTGTCAATGCGTCTCGGACAGATAGTGGTCAAGATGCCGGGGGAGTCCGGTGAAGCTGCCGATGATGCCAGGGTCCGCACTGTGCCGATTGAGGATGTCGGGGTAATAGTGCTTGACAATAAGCAGATTACATTGACTCACGCCCTGCTGGAGATGCTTCTGGACAATAATTGCGCTATCATTACCTGTGACTCCAAGCATCTTCCGGTCGGACTGATGCTGCCGCTTGCCGGGAATACGGTGCAGAATGAGCGTTTCAGAGCACAGCTGGACGCCTCTCTTCCATTGAAGAAGCAGTTGTGGCAGCAGACTGTCCAGGCAAAAATACGCAACCAGGCTGCTGTGCTTGAATCTGTTATGGGGAAACCGGCAAAGAATATGCTTGCCTGGTCCGAGTCTGTAAGGAGCGGCGATCCTGACAATCTTGAAGCCAGGGCGGCTGCATATTATTGGAAGAATGTATTCCCGGACGAGGAGGACTTCTTCCGTGATCAGGACGGCGATGGCCTGAACGCCATGCTGAATTACGGCTATGCCATATTGCGGGCGGTGGTGGCAAGGTCATTGGTGAGCTGTGGCCTTCTTCCGACATTGGGAATTCATCATCACAACAGGTACAATGCCTATTGCCTTGCGGATGATATTATGGAGCCATATCGGCCCTATGTGGATAAGCTTGTATGCGGGATGAGGGAGGAGATGGATATGGAGGAAGGACTCAGCCGGCAGGCGAAGGTGAAACTTCTGGGAATTCCGGTTGTCGATGTGGTCATCAATGGCTGCAGAAGCCCTCTTATGAATGCCGTTTTCCAGACGACATCCTCATTGGTGAAATGCTTCAGCGGTGAAATCAGAAAGTTATCATATCCGGATATGTAGTGGACAGATTCAGCGAATACAGGGTTATGTGGGTACTCGTTTTCTTTGACCTTCCGACAGATACAAAGAAAGAGAGGAAGGCCTCTGCCGATTTCAGGAAAAAGTTGTTGTCGGACGGATTCGTGATGTTCCAGTTCTCCATCTATATGCGTCATTGCGCCAGTGCGGAAAGTGCCAAGGTCCACGTGAAAAGGGTGAAGTCGATTCTTCCTCCCCTTGGTCAGGTCGGGATTCTGACAATCACGGACAAACAATTTTCGTCAATGGAACTATTTACTGAAAAGAAGTCAACCGAGCCGCCGATCGAGTTTATTCAGCTAGAGCTTTTCTGATTCTGTCCGCCATGACAGAAATCCAAATCTGCCCCGTAAACGAAAAAATCCAGCCCTTTGGACTGGATTTTTTATTTTTCTTTGACACTACCTAATGCATTGAATCATAATGACTTAATGATAATCAGTTGTGATTGGTCTGTCAAAGATAATGATAATGAAAGCAATTCACAACCATTGGCATTTGCTTTTATTCGTTCCGAAGGTTGTGATTGGTCTGTCAAAGATAATGATAATGAAAGCAATTCACAACTTTGAACCTGCGACGAACATCTCCGAGGCGGTTGTGATTGGTCTGTCAAAGATAATGATAATGAAAGCAATTCACAACTCTCCGGAAAGAAGGGGGCGACCGCAAGCGGTTGTGATTGGTCTGTCAAAGATAATGATAATGAAAGCAATTCACAACCATATTTCTGATATTGGAAATTATAAGTTAGTTGTGATTGGTCTGTCAAAGATAATGATAATGAAAGCAATTCACAACTATCCGGCATTGACTGAAATAGAGAAGTGGTTGTGATTGGTCTGTCAAAGATAATGATAATGAAAGCAATTCACAACAGATAGGATGGCTAATGAGTTCCTGGATGCGTTGTGATTGGTCTGTCAAAGATAATGATAATGAAAGCAATTCACAACTCACCATCCCTTTCAACCGCTCACCAAAATGTTGTGATTGGTCTGTCAAAGATAATGATAATGAAAGCAATTCACAACCGCAAGTGATCTTGCAAATGTTCAGCCTTCGTTGTGATTGGTCTGTCAAAGATAATGATAATGAAAGCAATTCACAACTAAATAACTTCGTTTATTTGCGTACTACAAGTTGTGATTGGTCTGTCAAAGATAATGATAATGAAAGCAATTCACAACATACGCGCCAGTTACCGTATCAGTCCCCTCGTTGTGATTGGTCTGTCAAAGATAATGATAATGAAAGCAATACACAAGCGTTGACGGGGTGCGCTATTCCCGTGACATTCACCTGGCCGGCGGACCTGTCCCAGAAGGCATTGTGGGGCATCTGGGGTATCCCAATGGAAAGGAATTGTGTCCATCTGCACCGCCTACCTGCCCTACAGTCACGTAGAACCATAGGGTGGGTGTGCAGATGAATGTCACGAGAACGTCATCCGGCAAATGTCTACACCTCCAGGGAAGTGCCGATAGGTCAGGCATTGCTGCCAATGTCTTCGGAATGTTTTGTATATTTGCCACTGCAATGTACAAAAGATCATTGTCCAGACTGGGGAATCGGCAGATGAGGAGCGGAGAAAAGCTTCTCTGGTGGAATAGCTCTCCCTCAATCCTTTACCGTTCACGGAATTTCTTGATGAGCGGAATATCTTGATGGGCAGAGTATCTAGATCAACGGAATATCTTGAATGACAGGTTATTCTGCCTTGTCGGAGCCGGTCAGCTCGACAGGATTCTTGAACATATTTAAGTGTATGGACAAACTGATTATCATAGACTCCTGCATGAGGGAGGAGTCAAGAACCAGAGTGATTCTCGATGCCGCAAAGGAGGTACTTTCGGCAAGATACGATATCGAAACCATTGATGTGAATGCCACCGGGCTTCCGCCTGTGACTCCGGAAATGCTGAAGGAACGGACTTCTGGCAATGTGCCGGAGAATACAGTCGCTTTGGCCAGGAAAATCGCATCGGCGGACAGGATTGTCATCGCGGCCCCGTTCTGGGACATGAGCTTTCCGGCCGTTCTCAAGGCCTTCTTCGAGAATATGTCGCTCTACAATGTGACGTTCACCGATGACGGCACCACCTGCACCGGCCTTTGCAAATGCCGGAAAGTCCTGTATATCACCACCAGGGGAATGGACATTCCGACCGGGGACTTCCGTGATCAGGGCAGTTCTTACCTCAAGGCCCTTTCAAGTCTCTGGGGCCTGGGCGAAGTGATTACCGTCGCCGCCTGGAACCTTGACTATATGCCTGTCGAGAAGGTGGTCGGGAAGGTCAGGGAGACGGCTGACCTTGCAAGAAGCATTGCGGAGGAGTTCTGAGTATGAGCCGTATCACTTGGGAGAAGAGAACGGTCCGCCATATGATCGGACTGTGGTGCAGGAAGAACCACGGCGGGAAGGAGTTGTGCAATGAGTGCAGGGAGCTGCTTGACTACTCCCTGGCCCGTCTGGAGCATTGCAGGTTCGGCAATGCGAAGACCAAGTGCCACAAATGCCCTGTGCACTGCTACCGCCCGGATATGAGGGAGAAAATCCGCAATGTGATGCGCTTCAGCGGCCCGAGGATGCTTCTTTATCATCCGCTGGAGGCAATGAGATATCTGCTGTCAAAGTAAACAAGAAAGCCCGCCCACCGTTTCCGGCAGGCGGGCATCCGTACTGGGCCTGTTACTGAATCTCAATCTGCTTTACGGCAGGCTGTTTCTCAGTGAGCTTGACCTTCGGTATGTCAATGGTAAGGATACCATCGTTGACCGCAGCCTTGATTTCATCCCTGTTCACATCCTCAGGAAGGGCAATGCTCTGTTCGAACTTGCGGTATGAGAACTCCCTGCGAAGATACTTCTTCTTTTTGTCCTCATCCTTGCATTCGTTCTTTTTCTCCATCGTCAGTACCAGGTAGTTGTCATCCGTGACATTGACCTTGAAGTCTTCCTTGGTCATGCCCGGAGCTGCAACCTCGACTTTGTAGTCATTCTCATTCTCGATCACATTGATGGCCGGAGCTGTTGCATTTGTACGGGTCATCCAATCATTGGCGAAGAAATCGTTGAAGATTTCGGGCAGCCAATTCTGTTCGTAACGTCTCATAGGTGTCATAATAAAAGTCTCCTATACTAAGTTGTTAAACATATTTACCTGCCCCGTTGTTCGAACGATCATTCATAACCGGATGGTCGCTCACGCTTTCGCGGGAACGACTGTGAGAAAGTCAAATCAGATGCCAAACCCGCAGAGGCCCATTCCGGGATGGCAATGCTGACAAAATGCGCATATCGATGGACAATATGGCACCGGATGATGTCAGAATATCAGATTGGCAAATATTACCCCACGTTATGCCTATGCATTCGGCAATTATTTTGTGAATCTTGCCTATTAATTTGGAAAGTTTTGTGTATTTGTCTCTGTAACAGGAGCAATTATGTACAAACGTGAAATCATGGCCCAGCTCAGGGGATGGGCCGGGCGCAAGAAAAGAAAGCCGCTGGTTCTCAGAGGTGCCAGACAGGTCGGGAAGACCACCCTCGTGGAGGAGTTCGGAAAGGAATTCGACTCCTTCATCAGCCTTAACCTTGAGAAGGATGATGCCGAGGTGTTCCGCAGGTTCAAGACCGCTCCCGAAGTGTGGCAGTACGTGTGTCTCAAGCATCACATCACCCTGCGCCCGTTCTCGTTCGTGGAGTATCTCGAAGCCAAGGGGTATGATGACTGGGCGGAGTCGGTACGGGGCCTCGATGCGCACATGCTTCTTCATCCAGGACCTGCATACTCCCGCCCCTGAGAACAAGCAGTTCAAGCTGATCAACCTGCCGTTCTATTATGTCGGTCAGCTGGACAGGGTTCTTGATGAAGCCCCTGTCACTATCGGTGATGGCTGCTTCATCGACTCGAACGTGAGCATATATACTGCCTGCCACAGTACGGACCCTGTCAAGAGGAATTCACGCAGGGAGTGGGCTAAGCCGGGGAGCATAGGCGACAATGTCTGGATAGGTGGTTCAGTGACCATCCTTCCAACTTCACTTCCTCAAGGATTTCCACATTTGTATGCTCGTTCAGCAGCCCGCCTTCCTGAGCCTCAATGAGGTCGTGGGCCTCGGAGTACTCTCCGCAGATGTCCATTCCGATGACCTTCTCATTCCTGAAGATGCTGTCAAGCAGCCGTTTGAGGTCGTCCAGGCATATATTCCCCTGATCCCAGTCGGTTATGGCGCTATCGTGGTTGAGCACATCCTTGTCTATGGATATGTAAACTGGCTCCTTCAGGTGCACCTTGGAGAATCTCTTCCAACCCTCTTCAGTCAGCAAATCTTCTTCGCTGATGAACTGAACTCTTGAACGGTAGCAACCATCTATGGTGCTGCGCTGATTCTCCGTCGGTCCTACGATGATGACCTTCTTTAGATACGGATTGCGCTCCAGCATTACCCTCACCCAATTGCCGCAGGTGAGTATGCCGTCAAATGCTTCCCGGCGCATATCAGTGTGATGGTCGATCAGGACAAGGGAGAACGGAGCGGTCAGCCTGTCGGTCCAGAGTTTCGTCAGGTAGTGATAATTGCCCGAATCGTCGAGATGCATTCCCTCGGGAGAATAGTCAGCCATCCTTTGGGAGATTTCCTTTTGAGCTTCTTCCGAGCAGATGAACTCTTTCCCGCAGATATCCTGACAGTCGACAAGGTCGAAGTCCTGTCCTTCCATCAGCGGCTCAAGATCATAAGCCCCGCTCATATTCATTACTACAGGCCGTCTCATAATTTCCAAAAAAAAGAAAACCCGTCCGCCGTTTCCGGCAGGCGGGCATCCGTACTAAGCCTGATTACTGAATCTCAATCTGCTTTACGGCAGGCTGCTTTTCAGCGACCTTCATCTTCGGTATGTCGATGGTAAGGATACCATCGTTTACCGCGGCTTTGATTTCGTCCTTGTTTACATCCTCAGGAAGAGCGAGGCTCTGTTCGAACTTGTGGTATGAGAACTCCCTGCGGAGATACTTCCTCTTCTTGTCCTCATCCTTGGATTCGTTCTTCTTCTCCATGGTCAGTACCAGGTAGTTGTCATCCGTGACGTTGACCTTGAAGTCTTCCTTGTTCATTCCAGGAGCTGCGACCTCGACCTTGTAGTCTTTGTCGTCTTCAATTACGTTGATGGCCGGAGCTGTTGCATTTGTACGGGTCATCCAATCATTGGCGAAGAAATCGTTGAAGATTTCGGGCAGCCAATTCTGTTCGTAACGTCTCATAGGTGTCATAATAAAAGTCTCCTATACTAAGTTGTTAAACATATTTACCTGCCCCGTTGTTCGAACGATCATTCATAATCGGACGGTCGCTCTCGCTTTCGCGGGAACGATTATGAGAAAGTCAAATCAGATGCCATAACCGCAATGACCCATTCATGGATGGCAATGCTGACAAATTGCGCATATCGATGGACAATATGGCACCGGATGATGTCAGAATAGCAGATTTCTGCTGCGTCAATACGACGAACTCATCTTCTTGTTGTGCTAGTCGGCAAAAGATCGTGTTTGTCCAGCCAGTGATTGTTCAGAAGTTCCGGGAATCTTGTCTCAAGCACCGCCGCTACATCCACGTGATTCCATGCCAGGCGAGACAAGCATAGCTCTGCAGGCCCTGCTTGTCTCGCTGACACCCACTACGCATATCTCAGCAGATGGCCATCAGGACAATTCGGCCTCCTCCGTTTCCGCCTCCATTGCCGCCGGCCTCACCCGCCACCTTCTATCCGCAATCCAGTGAACAACACCATGCCTCTGAAGTGTCTCTGAAGGGGGCTCCTGTTCACTGGACCCCTCTTGAGGGCTTCAGTGAGCAAGAGACCACGCTACAGGGTATTGTAGAGGCCCTGCCTGTTCACTGATTTCGATTTGCGGTTGAGAATCAGCCATTTCGATTTGCGGTTGAGAATCAGCCATTGAAGCCATTTCTGCAGGAAGGTTGCTAAACTGTTTTATATAAATTCACGGCGCCCTCAAATTGGACCAGATTTGGACCACGCATATAAGCTGCATTGCTTTATATTTGTGAGAGAGATAATTATATAGACACTTAATGTCGTGAACATTATGGATTTGCTGAGTATTATAATCTCTATAGATGGAGATTCAGTTGCGCAAAAGACATTATCTGGATAGAAAGAATTTGAAAAGATAAATATTTTTCGTTCATATGCATTAAGCCTGAGTGGAACGTGAAATGTTCTTTTACATGCGAGCTTTATATTCGTCAGGCTGCTTAGACCCTAATTAGTATTATGGCAAAGAAACAGAATTTAAATTTAATTATTACCCAATCCGATTTTGATGCAACAATATCTGCGAGAAATGTCATCATGCCGGATTATGTCGCCCAGGAGAAGGCAATTCTTAAAGTTGTTGCCGCCTGTCCTGGCTTTACTTTTGAAGAAATATTGGCAAAAGCCTCTATAATCAATGACTTCTACTCAACGTCAGTTTTTGACATATTATCCGTTGCGAAGCATTTTTATTCAGTACTTAATACTACCGGGCTGGTTGACAATAAGGGCAATGCAAATTATATCGTATTAAAGAGTATGGCGAGAGTCACTCATGGAGATAAGACGATCAATCACATTTCTTTTACTTCCAAGTTCGCCAGATTTGTCAGACCTGATTTGTTTCCGATATATGATGGCCTTGTTGCAGACACTTTCTGTAAACTGAAAAGTAAAGGCTTTTTCAAAGTCAATACAAAATTCACCAAAGGCTTATTAATAGCAGATTATAATATGTATAAGGCAGTATATGATGAATTTATGGACCTTTCAGGAATGAAGTGTCTCAAAATAGATGAATCAACGTTGACATATAAGGATGTGGATGATTATTTGTGGACGTCAAGAAAGATTTATTTGGCGAAACACGGAAAGAATAAAGCTAAAGTTGATTTGACTAAAACCAATGAGGTGAATACAGTTCTCAATAATATTATTAATAAGTCAATCTGATAACAATCATTGTTGCTATCGCCATACCAATAGTACGGTTTCATGAAGATTATACGGGACTGCTGTTCTGCTGAGCTTCCGAACCTCCCCATCTGAAGGAAGTTGATGCGATTTGGTATGGAAGAAAAAGTTCCATGGCTTCGATGAAGAAAGATTGAAAAGGTTTGCTTAAATTTGTCTGGCCGGAGAGGGCTTTCGAAATCATCTCTCTGACCTGGATAAGGGGCTTGATTTTCATGTCTTGTAACCTAAAGTGTGGTAACTCTAA
>SAMEA3663025__coassemble_407_pt1 | contig 34595 bp, 26 predicted proteins | sample SAMEA3663025__metabat2_low_PE_053 | metagenome-assembled genome bin SAMEA3663025 (sample SAMEA3663025) | pig gut metagenome | biome: pig gut; feature: pig-associated habitat; material: faeces | place: France | collected 2012
GATTCTCGGAACTTATGAGCCTTGGTCAGGATGCAGGTGCTGCATCAGCCTATCTGGAGGCCGCCTGCCTGCTTAATGATGACATTTACGAAGCCCTGGACAATGAGGGTAGAAATGAAATCCGGGACCTTGTGGAGAACCAGCTTTCGCTTGCCTCCATGATGGGAGAAGGCCAGGCGGCATACCTGCTCGGTTCATACCATGAGGACGGGAAGTACGGTTTCGGACAGGATTTCGGCAAAGCGTTCCAATGGTATTCAAGAGGAGCTCTCCTGCGGTCGGCCATCAGCTTCGAATGCCTCAGCAGGATGATTCTCGAGGATGGTACCGCCCCGGAGAAATATGATGAAGAGTTCGGCTATGAATGTGCATACCGCGCATATATTCTTGGCGCAGACACGCTCGAATGCCTGATACGAGGGTATAAGACCGGTCATCTGACCGCTCATGCCGCCGTCATCGAGGAGTTCTATCTGCCCCTCTACGAGCAGCAATTTGCGGACGGGGATTATGACGAGCCGGAGATAGAGGAGGATTGCATTTACGATGACCCGGAAATCGTGACTCCGGAATACAGCGATTGCAACAGGAAGGAACTCGACACGGATAAATGCTGACCATTTGCGAGGACACCCTGGCAAAGGCAAGGAAAGCCGCCATGGAACATACTCAGGGGCTGGAAACCCTGGCTGCCGAATACGCCGATGCAGCCGCCGTCCTGAAAAATTATGAACATCTTCTCGACAGGCTCTATTCAATGAACGCCAAGATGCTTGATCTCATTGGTGAATATCCGCGCATCAAATTGAGAATCAGCAAAATCCAGCTTGAAGTACTGAGATGGATAGAAGCCCGGAGCGGCCACGAACTCGGCATTGCCGAAGACCTGGAGAACGAAATCCGCAAGCTGTCGAAAAGCATTGACTTGGAATAACAGAAACTTTTCCATACATTTGCGCCCTGAATCTTCAGGGTCGGGTGAAAGTCCCAACCGGCGGTATAGTCCGCGACCCATCGGCAGTATGTCCGAAATCATATTGCAGATGGCTGAGCCGTTGAAACTACGGCACCGACGGTAAAGTCCGGATGGAAGAAGATGCACCTCGTTTCCGGCAACGGGAATGGAGGAACATACCCTGTCAGATTTGTAGTTTAATGTTTAACATGGAATCAACCGGAACAGATTGTTCCAGATTCTGCAAACTCACAAACTGACTATGTACAAGTCATTGTCACTCATTGCAGCGGCATTGGTCTTGCCTGCAGCGGCAGGCGCACAGACCGACACTACAGCAATCATTGCACTTGACGGATCAAGCATTTCCGCAAGCATCGCAAACGCCGCAATCTCCTCTCTCCGCCTCACGGACATCAATCAGGACAAGCTCAGGGAAAATGCGCCAGGAAGGACCTTCCCGGAAATGATCAGGAACATCCCCGGCGTCTATTCCACCTCAGAGACAGGCAGTTTCGGAGATGCCAAGATCAACATCAGAGGCTTCAAGCAGGAAAACATCTCCGTCCTTCTGAACGGAATTCCCATTTCCGGACTGACCTCCGGAAGCATGTACTGGAACAACTGGATGGGCCTTTCGGATGCCACTGCCTCAATCCAGGTCCAGAAAGGAATCGGAAATTCAATGCTCTCGGACAACTCCGTCGGCGGAACAGTCAACATCCTGACAATGCGGCCGTCGGAAAGACCCCGGGCGGAAGCCGGCTGGTACCATACCGGAGCCGGAGTGAACAACGCATTCGTAAACATCTCGACCGGCAACATGCCGAAGGGCTGGAACCTCACCCTGATGGGCTCATACAACTGGGGCAGCACCTTCGTGGACTGCAGCCGCATCAGTTCGGGCTCCTTCCTGGCGGTCTTGGACAAAAGCTTCAGAGGCGGGCATCGGCTCAATTTCACGGCATTGGGCTCGCCCGAAACCCACCAGCAGCGTTCCTCCCGCCTCTCATATGCGGAAATGGAGAAATACGGAATCTCGTACAACAAGAGCTGGGGATGGCAGACCGCAGAAGACGGTTCCAGATTCCAGAGGACAACGGCGAGGAACAATTATTTCAAGCCATATTTCACCCTCACGCACAGCTACGACGGAGGCAGTTCCAATGCAGGAGGAAACGGATGGAAGGCATTCAACACATTCTATCTCGCCATTGCAAGCGGCGGAGGATACTACTCCGAAAGCAGCGGACGCCGCATTTCGTCATTCGTGATTCCCGAAGGCAATGAAGGAGAGGGCCAGATCGACTGGGACGCCGTCATTGCTGACAATGCCGCCGCATCCCCGGACGAATACGGAAGACGGGCCGGTAACGTAATGACCGATTACCTTGCCGGCCATATCCAGGCAGGGCTCAAATCAAACATTGTCAAGGAGTTCGGAGACAGGGCCGACCTCGATGCCGGCATTCATTGGCAGATCTATGACACCTGGGAGAAGGAGAGAATCACCGACCTTCTCGGCGCTGATTACTGGTATGAGGATTATGAGAGCAAATCCCTTGCGGGGCTGAACGGCCGGAATCCCATAAAGGGCGTGGGCGACTATGTAAGGACGCACAACGGACGCAGACAGAACTATTTCACCGCCTATGCCCTTGCACATTACAAGGCTGGGAATGAAAAGCAGCTGATATTCACGCTCGGGGCATCGGTCAGCGCGACCTGCCTGCGCCGCTGGGACCTGTACAACTACACCGCCTCTGAAAAATGGAGCGACATGGCCTCGCGGGCAGGAGGCAGCGTGAAAGGCGGCGTGCTCTACCGTCTCGGGAGGTATTCGAAGTTCTACGCCAATGCCGCATTCTACTCAAGAGTTCCGTATGCCAGCGTCTTCTTCTCCAACGGAAACAATGAGATCTCAAGGGACATCAGCAACGAGCGCAACACCCTCGGAGAAATCGGATACAGGCTTGCCTGCAACACTTTCGGAGCTGAAATTACCGGATATGCGGCCCTGTGGAAGAACAAGGCCCTCCTTTCCTCGCCCTACAGCACTATCGAGGAGGATCCGGTAAAATACATGGTCAAGGGGCTTGACGCCTTCCATTACGGCATCGAGGCAGATCTGTGGTGGTCTCATGAACGGTTCCTGAGGCTCGACGCCTTCGCATCGGTCGGAGACTGGCGCTGGAAGAATGACGTGACGGCAACCGTATATGACCCGACCACCTTCCAGCCCATGGGCAATGTCAATGTGTATGCGGACGGTCTCCACGTGGGCGATGCCCCTCAGACCCAGATCGGGGCATCTGTCCGCCTGAGCCTCACCCCGGGCCTGGATATCCGTGCGGAATGGTCATGGAACGACCGCTACTGGGCTGATTTCGACCCTGTTTCCAGAACCGATCCCGAAGACCGCGCGGACTCATACCGCATCCCGTCATACCATCTGTTGAATGTCGGAGTCAAATGGACCGGCAACATCCGGAAAATGGGAATCGCCCTTTTCCTCAATGCGAACAACATTGCGGATGCCAGATACATTGAGCGCAGCAAGGACGGAGCCGGGCACGACCGCGCCACCTTCTCGGGCTACTGGGCCGAGGGTCGGAATATGAACTTCGGTATCAGGCTCATGCTCTGATGGAATCGGCAGCACAAGCCATAATCGGCCGGAATCTCGAACTAAAGTATTATATTTGCATGTTCTAAAATTTATTTTTATTATGGAACTTGAGAAACAGATTCAGGCCGATATGGCAAGTGCCATGAAGGCAAAAGAGGCAGTACGCCTGGCATCTTTGAGAGCCATCAAGGCTGCAATTCTTCTCGCAAAGACATCGGAGGGTGCCTCGGGGGAGATCACCGATCAGGATATCGTGAAACTTATTCAGAAACTTGTCAAGCAGCGCAAGGAAAGCGCAGAGCAGTACAGTGCAGCCGGAAGGCCGGAACTTGCCGAGAATGAATTGGCGGAAGCTTCATTTATGGAAGTGTACCTCCCGAAACAGCTGTCAGAGGCTGAGCTGGAAGCAGAGTTGTCAAAGATAATAGCCGAAGTCGGCGCTTCAAAGCCATCGGATATGGGCAAGGTGATGGGCGTGGCTACCAAACGTCTGGCCGGTCTTGCTGACGGACGTGCGATCTCTGCCACCGTCAAAAGACTGCTGGCATAGATCAAATGAAAGGATTAATCACTTTTGCCATTGCTGCGGCATTGCTGGCATTCATCCCCGCAATGACTTCCTGTTCCGAAAAAATCACAGGAGAAACCGGGATTGGCGAAGATGGAAAGCCTTCCGGGCCAGAGAATGGCGGCGCCGGAGAATCTTTTGAAATCACCGTCACGGAGCTGCACTGCAAATCCGGAGACATTGACATATACGGACAGCTGTACACTCCCGAAGGGAAGGAGGGAAGGCTCCCAGTCATAGTGCTGTCCCACAGTTCCTCCCTCACCCATGCCGCAATGGCGCCTTATGCCAAATACCTCTCCGGGAAAGGCTACGCCGCCTACTGCTTCGATTTCTGCGGAGCCTGCGATGCCAGCAAGAGCACAGGCAGGAGCACGGATGAGATGACGGTTTTCACCGAGGTGGAAGATCTGGAGATTGTCCTCGGGCAAATACGGGCGCTCGACATTGTTGACCCTGACAATGTCTTCGTCCTGGGCTCAAGCCAGGGCGGGCTCGTGACGGCATTGACCGCGGAAAAACATTCTGCCGACATCAAGGGAATGATTCTTTTCTACCCGGCCTTCAATATGCCCGAACTGATTTCCAAGTTCACCTCATCATCGGGGACAGGCAGTTTCCCCGGATGGCAGGGCGGCACAGGAAGCGGATTCGGAAATATGGGAATGAGCGACGCCTTCGTCAATTCAATCAAGGACTACGACGTCTATGCCAATATTGGCACATACCAGAATGACATCATCATTCTGCATGGGACCAACGACTTTCTCGTGGACATAAAGTATTCCGAGAAGGCTGTGGAAAAGTATCCGTCGGCTGTCCTGTATCCGATTCAGGGTGGCAGCCACGGTTTCAACAACGAGAATCTCAACGGAATGGCGTCGATGGTCGGCGGCGAGAAAGACGATGTCGTGATGCCCTATGTCTTCGACTATCTCGCAGAGTGCACCGGACAGCCAGATTGACTTTCCGCATACGGCAATGCCTAGGCCCAACCCCATCCGGGATGGACTGACGGCCATATACACAAAAAAGCACAGCGTTTGCTGTGCTTTTTTTGAAGATGTCGAGAACAAAAACTCAGGTTGGTTAAAGTGCAGATAATTTGAAAAGTGTATATTTTATGTGCTTATTTTATTTGAAAAGTGTATATTTGTGCGCATGAAATGTGTTGAAAAGTGTTGCGATATGTTGTATAGGAAGATTGACAGTTATATTGAGGATCATCTGAGATCGGATTCTGACAAGATTTTACTCCTGGATGGAGCACGTCAGATTGGTAAGTCATATATTATTCGAACTGTCGGACAAAGGGTTTACAAAAATTATGTGGAAATCAATTTTGCTGAAGACAAGGAGGGTGAGAAGATATTTGAGAATATCCACAAGAAAGAGGACTTCTATCTGATTCTCGGAATGGTGGCTGGCCAGCAGCTGAACACCTATGAAGATACTCTTGTTTTTCTTGATGAGATTCAGGAGTACCCTCAATATCTGACTATGCTTAAGTTCCTTCGCGAAGATAGAAGATATCATTTCATCGCATCAGGCAGTCTGCTGGGGGTGACTCTGAATGTTACGACTTCCATTCCTGTCGGTAGCGTTATCGTGAAGCAGATGTTCCAATTGGATTTCGAGGAGTTTCTGATTGCTAATGGAGTAGGATCAGATGCAATAGCATCATTGAGAGATAAGTTTGAGAAAAAGGAAAGCCTCTCTTCCGAGCAGCACAATAAGATGATTGACCTTTTCCGCAGATATTTACTTGTAGGCGGTCTGCCTGATGCGGTCAATATTTATCTGGAGACGCACAATATTGTGAAAGTACGCGAAGTTCAGGACTCGATACGCGCCATGTATGCAGCAGATGCGTCAAAGTATGAGAAGAATAGTCAGAAGAAACTCTACATCAGGAGAATATATGAAATGATTCCTTCGCAGATGGAGAAGCAGAAGAAGAGAATCATTGCAAAGGAAATACAAGGTAAAAAGGGGGACAGGTATAGCAGATATGAGGAGGAGTTCGAGTATCTGATAACATCAGGTATAACACATGCGACACACGCCATATCAAATCCGAAGTATCCTCTGTCAGAGTCGGTCACCAAGAATCTGCTTAAACTATACCTGAATGATGTGGGTCTGCTGACAGGGATCCTCTATGGCAATAATGTCAGACCAGTCTTGAATGATATGAGAAGTATCAATCTTGGATCTGTGTATGAAAATGCGGTTGCTCAAGAACTTGCATCCCATGGATACAAGCTGTTCTACTATGATAACAGGTCAAAGGGAGAGGTCGATTTCCTGATTGATGACCATAATACCATAAGTGTTCTCCCGGTAGAGGTGAAGTCGGGAAAGGATTATACGAAGCATAGTGCCTTGGATAATTTTATGAAGGTACCGGACTATCATATATCATCTGCATTGGTTCTTAATGACGATAGGGAGATAAGAGTTGTCAATAATGTTACTTATGCCCCTGTGTATAATGTGATGTTTTTATCGGCGAAAGAACAGGATCCGAAGGACTTGATTTTCTGATACTTATATTTCTATTTCTCCGATGCGTGGCCGTGGTTTCCTTCGGGAACTCCGTTCTCCGATGCGCGGCTGATGCCGCCAAGCAGAGGGCCGGGGGTTTCGACCTTCATCATAACGAAAAAAGCGACCGGAAAATCCGATCGCTTCTTCAGTGGGAGCAGAGGGAGTCGAACCCCCGACCCTCTGCTTGTAAGGCAGACGCTCTGAACCAACTGAGCTATGCTCCCAAGCTTGCTCCTGAACCAGGACTTGAACCTGGGACCCTCTGATTAACAGTCAGATGCTCTAACCAACTGAGCTATTCAGGAATTTACCCGTGTTTTGTTTCGGGATTGCAAAGGTACAACAAAAAGTTTTGTTTGCAAATTTTTTTCGCATTTTTTTGCTAACTTTGTGAAGATGGTTTGACGGGATTTATGCCGACTTGGCTTTATTCCTTCAGTATGTCATTGAAATTCAACCTGTTGCATTATCTCGTTATGGATATCGATCTTCTTGCTAAAATGATAAGGGATGTTGTTCTTGAGAAGGACGAAGTGGCATTGCCCGGTCTGGGCGTGTTCGTGGCCGAGTTCGTGCCGGCGTCGTTCTCGGATAAGGGCTTCACTATCAACCCTCCATACAAGCGCCTTACATTCAGGCAGGAGGTCAATGCCGGGGATGATACTCTTATCCGGATGTATGCGGAGGCCAACAATATCGGTGAAGATGCGGCAGCCCGCATTGTCAATGATTTTCTTGCCGGGCTCAAGGACATTCTGATGGTCAGGAAAGCAGTTGTTTTTCCCGAACTCGGAAAGCTCAGGGCTACGAGGGAGAACAACTTCTTCTTCATTGCCGATGAAAATCTTGACATTTATCCGGAGGGATTCGGGCTTGAGCCGGTGTCTCTCAAGACTCATCAGGAGGCTGTTTCAGAGGTGGCTGAGACAATTGCCGGTTTGAGATCCATCCTGGAGCCGGAAACTGCTTCCGGAACTGATATTGCTTTGGAGTCTGAAGCAGTTCCTGCGCCAGAAACAGTCCTTGATGCGGATAGCGCTCCAGAATCTGAAAATGCAGCTGAGCCGGAGGTTGAACCCGTCGTGGGGGCTGCCGCCGCATCGGGTATTGCGTTGCAGACCGAGAGTGAAGATGAACCGATGGAAGTGGCGGAGGAAGGAGTGTCAGGGGATGATGCTGAAGGGGAATCTGTCGTAGAGACCGGATCGGAAGCCGCAGAGGAAGCCGCAGAGGACGCTGTAGGGGAATCTGCAGAGCAATCCGCAGGGGAAGCTGAAGATAGCTGCGCCGAAGGCGATGCGGAACAATCCGGGACAAATGCGGAAGATACCATGGAAATCGCAGAAGAAACTGCGGAGGAGAGTGCGGAAGAATCTGCAGCGGAGACCGAGTCGGAACCTGCGGAGGAAACAGCGGCAGCCGAAGAGGAATCAGCTGAAGAACCTGCTGAGGAACCCGCCGCGGAAGCCGCAGCGGCGACATCCGGACCGGAGAAGGATAACGATTTCGGGATTATTCCGCCGCTTGATATACAGATTGAGGAAACAGATCCGGATGCGGAGGCTGCGCCTCTTGCCGATGCCGACCTCGCCTTGCATCCCGGTCAGGACAGCGAGCCTGTCAGCCAGGAGTTTCTGTCGGAAATCCTTGTGATTGAGGATAATGCCAATGAGCCGTCCCGCAGTTCGCGATTCTGGAAGACATTCAGAATCATTGCCGTGACATTGGCCGTTCTTGCGATTCTGGCCCTCGCCGCCTTCATCATTCTCTCGAGGGTTGCGCCGGATTTCATTGACAGGATTCTCTATTCCCCTGAGGAACTTGACATTGTCAGGCAGATGACTTCCGTCAGGTGATGCTCCGGCAACCCCTGATGACTGCTGCGAATCCTGCGCAAGTCCGAAACTTACTGTCCCAGAGAGCAGAACAGGGTCACGAGAAACGGTACGGTGAAGTCCACTGCAAATCCGTGAAAGATTGAAATCAGAACGAATTTGTCCCCACAGCAGCTGGAAATGATGGGGAGGGTGGTGTCGGCCGTCGTTGCACCGCCGGAAGATATCGGCGCCAACGGGCCTGCAATGCGAGCCAGAAATGGTGCGCACAGCAAGGTGAAAACCTCTCTTATAATATTGGAAATCAATGCAATACTCCCAAGGTGAGGCCCGCGGCTGCTGGAAATCAGCACGCTGGACAGGGAATAGTAGCCGAAGCCTGAGCCTATGGCCAGGACATCAGCGATACTGTGGCCGAGGAAGAGATTGACAATGATGCAGCCTGCGTAGGTTCCCAGAATTGTCGCGATGGGGAGCAGGGCAATGCGCGGATTCATTGACCTGATGGATGAGACCAGTTCCGGATTGCCTCCGACACTCATCCCGACCATTGCCATCAGGATGCAGAGCGACCAGAAACTCAGCTTGTGGACAATGCTCTGGCCGGCGGTCAGTCCGGCGAGGCCCAGGATTATGCCTAGCGTGAAAAATCCGAGAATTACCATGCTGCCTCCCATGCCGCTCCAGACGGAGATTCTCCGCCCCGTGCCCATATCCAAGCCGGAAACCGCCTGCAGATCCCCGTCGGAAACCGCCTGCGGATCTCCGCCCGCACCAGTCTCCCGGGCCCCCTGCCCGTCCTCCGAAGCCGCTTCCCCTACCTTTCCGCCCATGTATTTCCAGAGTATCCAGGCCAGAATGCAGCTCCCGGCAACTCCGCCAATGCTGAGTGCCGCCGATGCCAGGCCGATCGAGGGGAGCGCCCCGATCACCTCCCTGTCGCTCCCGGTCTCCCAGCCGAGAAACAGCAGAAGCAGCCAGGTCACCGCGATAATGGGCTTCTGGAGCCCCTTAATCCGGAGAAACCGTCCCAAGACCATTCCTGCGGCCATGCAAGCTATAACCTTAAACATCCTGTGTCTCTATTATCCGTGGCAATAACCGGCGGCAAAGATAGGCATCTTCAGGCAAAATAGGAACATGGTGGCAAAAATTGTAATAATGTGTAAGAAAATGTAAAAGTTTTGCTATATTTGCCGATAATAGCGTGAAAGGCAAAATTATGAACACATTCATCGGCGAATATACGGTAAAGATTGACGACAAGGGGAGGATGGTATTCCCTTCGGCGTTCAAATCGCTCATGCCTGCCGATGGAGACATGAGGTTCGTCATAAAGAAAGACATTTTCGAGGACTGCCTTGAGATGTACACCTTTGAGGAATGGGAGCGTCAGAGCTCCGAAGTCAAGTCCAGACTGAATTTCTTCAACAGGGACCACGCTATGTTTTGGAGGGAATATATGCGCGATCGCGCCATTGTGGAGCCTGACGGCAAGGTCGGCAGGATATCCGTCCCGAAGAAACTTCTGGAAGCCATAGGTGTAAACAAAGAGGTTGTGTTCTCGGGCAACGACTACAAGATCGAAATCTGGGCCAGGGAGAAATTCGAGGAGGCCCGCATCTCGAACGAACAGTACATCAGTCTGGCCGGGATGCTCTCTCAGTAGAGATGGAGGTCCTGAATGTCAGAATATCATACGCCGGTGCTTCTTCACGAGAGCGTTTCCGCCCTCATAACCGACAATCAAGGAACATACGTTGATGCCACGTTCGGAGGTGGCGGCCATACTTCGGGGATTCTTTCACGCTTGTCTCCCGAAGGAAGGGTTGTCGCCTTCGACCGTGACAGTGACGCCATAGGCAACAGGATAGACGACAGGCGGCTGACGCTTCTCAGGACGGATTTCCGCTACATCAGGAATCAGATCATGCTGGATGCCTGGAAAGCCGGAAAGGATCCCGCCGAAGCGAAGGTGGACGGAATCCTGGCCGATCTTGGAGTGTCATCCCACCAGTTCGACACCGCCGAGAGGGGATTCTCGTTCAGGTTTGACGCCCCTCTTGACATGAGAATGAACACCGAGGCCTCCCTTACCGCCGCGGATGTGGTGAACACCTATCCGAGAGAGGAGATCGAGAAAATCCTCAGGCTTTACGGCGAGGTGGACAATCCCGGCAGGATTGCGAGACTCATCGAGTCGGGCAGGGCGGCTGCGGCCATCAGGACCACAGGCGACCTTGACAAGTGCATCGCCCCGGCAATCCCTGAGTTCCAGAGCCACAAGATTCTGGCAAAGATTTACCAGGCCTTGCGCATTGAGGTCAATCACGAAATGCGTTCGCTCGAGAAATTTCTTTCCGGAGCTGCGGAGACACTTCGCCCGGGAGGCAGGCTTGTCATCATCACCTACCATTCCCTCGAGGACAGGATGGTCAAGAATTTCATCAAGTCCGGCAATGTCAGGGGCGAGGTGGAGAAGGATTTCTACGGCAATGTCAAAGCTCCGCTCAGGGCGGTGAACAGGAAACCTCTGCTTCCGTCCGAGGAAGAGATCTCGTCCAATACCAGGGCGAGAAGCGCAAAGCTGAGGATTGCCGAGAAGACAGAGGAGGGCCGGGTATGAGTCTCAAAAGGATATTTGTGGTTCTCCTGCAGGTGGTGAAATCCATTCTTCAGGGAAAGCTGCTGATGAGGTTGGGGGCTGAGAAATGGTTTCCTCATTTTCTCTATGTCTTCGTCCTGTTCTGGCTGCTGATCCTGTTTGACATGGCTTCCGACAATGTCATGGCGAAGGCCGAGAAGAACCGTGCCGTAATCAAGGAACTGTCGATCAAGCATGCGCAGAAGATGGTGATTCTCAAGGGATTCGACAGGGCGAGCATCGTGGATGCCCTTCTGGATGACCTCAATTCGGAAGTAGGCGTGCCGGAGAAGCCGGCCGTAGTGATAGGCAAGAAGGGGAGGTGAGGATGGAAAACAGGGGAAACATAAAGAAATCCGCCTGGGAGGGATACCTGCTGTGGCTTCTCTACATCGCATTCATCATAGCTTCCGTGGCTGTCTGTGCGAGGATACTGTACCTGCAGAAATATTTCATCGACAGCGACCCGTACATCAGGAAGTACTATATGACCAAGAGTACGCGGCAGCCGATCCAGCCCAGGAGGGGGGACATCATATCGTCGGAAGGAAGGCTACTTGCCACTTCCATACCGATGTACCAGATATTCATGGACTGCACTGTGAGAAAGCAGGAGTTCATCGACTATGGGCTGATCAAGGGCCGCGAGAAGGGAGAAGCCAAGGAGAATGAGTGGAGGGACAAGGCACGCGACCTGTCGAAAAGCCTTGCCTCCAGAATACCTGGAAAGAGTGCCGACGAATGGTACAGGGCCATCACGGACGGCAGGGAGAACGGAGAGACAGGCCTGAAGATCAGCGGTCTGGTGGACCATGCCACAATGCTGGAATTCAGGAAGATGCCGCTCTTCTGCGAGGGCGGCAACAAGGGAGGGATCATTGTGGTGAACAAGGACAGGCGAAGCTACCCTTACGGCTCCCTTGCACGAAGGGTTATCGGATATGTAGAGGAAGGCAAGACGGCGAAAGGTCTGGAAGGTGCATACGACTACTACCTGCACGGAAGCGGCGGCTACAGATGGATGAGGAAGAGTGACAGGGCAATGATTCTCGACAAGGACAGCAGCTGGGTCAATGCGACCGACGGCTGCGATGTCAGGACGACTATCAATATTGACCTTCAGGATATTGCGGACAAATCACTGAGGTCCAGGATTACGGACCGGCAGGAAATCGAGGGCGGCTGCGTGATGGTGATGGATGTGGAGACCGGGGCAATCTGCACCATGGTGAACCTGCTTCGCGACTCGGTCACCAGGGCATTGGGAGAGACCTACAACCTGGCAATTGGACGAAAGGGCAATCCGGGTTCAGTGTTCAAGACTGCCATCCTGATGAGCGTCATGGAGGATGCAGGAGTGAAGCTCTCGGACGAGATCCCGACGGAAGGTGGAGATGTGAAGATTGCGAAAATCAAGCCTGACGTCCACGTGAGGGATTATGAGCGGAAGACGGGCAGGAAGACGATGACCGTGAGAAAAGGATACGAGATGTCGTCCAACTACATATTCCAGAGGCTGGTGAAGGACAACTACGCCTCCGAGCCGAAGAAACTGATAGACAACCTTTACCGTTACCGCTTCGGGGAGGCTTTTGACTTTGACCTCCAGGGACTTGCGACTCCGGTACTCCCTTCTCCGGATTCCGAGCACTGGACAATGACTGACCTTGCGTCGGTAGCGATCGGATATGCTGTGGCGGAGACGCCGCTCCACATATTGACATTCTACAATGCCATTGCCAACAAGGGCAGGATGATGCGTCCTTACATTGTGGAGTCGGTGGAGAAGGATGGCAGGATTGTCAAGAAGAAGGGCCCTTCTGTACTCAATGGGGCAGTGTGCTCGAGGGAGGTGGCCGACAGCCTCACGAGCGGACTTCTGTCGATCACCTCGGAAGGCACGGCGTCAAGGCTGAAGGATGCGAAGCTGAGGGTGGCCGGAAAGACCGGAACGGCCTGGGTATATATGGACCCTAAGCAGGCCAGCAGGACGGATCCGTTCATGGACAGGGAGGGAAGGCGCAAGTACCAGGCGACCTTCGTGGGATTTTTCCCGGCGGAGCAGCCGAAATACACCGCCATCGTGGTGCTGTATTCATATCCTACGAAGGATGCTGTATTCGGAGGTTCGATACCGGCGGCAGTGTACAAGGACATCGTGGACAACCTCTACGTGATGGACAATTCCTTCCGGGAGGTTTACGGCGAAAAGTCCAGGATGCCGGATATCTCCGTGGACATGCCGGTGGCGGAGAGGAGCGGCAAGGTCCCTGATGTGAAGGGAATGGGGTTGAAGGATGCTCTGTACGCCGTGGAGAACAGCGGCTACAAATGCCTGTATTCGGGTTGCGGACACGTGGCTTCACAGAGTCCGGCCTCCGGAACGGCATTGAGGGAAGGAGGAACAGTAACATTGAAATTACAATAGAAGATGATATTGGAGGAAATCATATCACAATGCAATGCGGCCGCGGTCTCCGGCCCGTCCGGGATTGACATATCCGCGGTCTGCTGCGATTCCAGGAAGGTGACACCGGGTGCCGCCTTCATTGCGGTACGCGGATTTGCGGGCGATGGACATAAATTCATTGCATCCGCCATTGAAAAAGGTGCCTCGGCCGTATTGTACGAGGATGAGGAGGCTCTCCGCGGGCAGATCGAAGGCCTGGACGGTGCAGTCAGGGAGAAGGTGGCGCTTGTCCGTGTCCCCGATTCGAGATATGCCGTGGCCATGGCGGCGGATGCCTTCTACGGCCATCCTTCCCGCAGCCTGACCCTTGTCGGCATCACAGGAACCAATGGCAAGACCACAACGGTGACATTGCTCTACCACCTCTTCACGAATCTCGGCTACAGGTGCGGACTGCTCTCCACCATTGCCAATTATGTGGGCGACAGGATGCTGGAGACAGCCAACACTACGGCGGACCCGATCACCATCAATTCCCTGATGAGGGAGATGGTGGACGAGGGCTGTGAATACTGCTTCATGGAGGTCAGCTCGATCGGTATGGAGCAGGAGCGCGTGGCGGGTTTGGATTTCAACATCGGCATCTTCTCCAATCTCACCCACGACCATCTGGACTATCACAAGACCTTTGCGGAGTATCTCCGCTGCAAGAAGCTTTTCTTCGACAGTCTCCCGGCAAGCGCATATGCGGTTACGAATGCCGATGACCGGAACGGTATGGTGATGGTGCAGAACACTGCAGCAAAGGTGGTTACCTACTCCTGCAGGAGCATTGCGGACCATACCTGCCGCATCGTGGAGGAGAGTTTCGACGGAATGCAGCTCAGGATTGACGGTCGGGAGGTGTGGACCAGGCTTATCGGCCAGCACAATGCCTACAATCTCCTGGCAATCTACACTGCGGCCGTCATCTGCGGGGCCACAGAGGACGAGGCCTTGCTCCAGATCAGCCGTCTGGAATCCGCCAAAGGCCGGCTGGAGACCCTCAGAGGTCCGAAAGATATATCAGTGATAATCGATTACGCCCATACTCCGGATGCAATGGAGAATGTCCTCCGCACTCTCAGGGAGATCGGGCCGAAGAAGAATATAGTATGTCTCTTCGGATGCGGAGGAGACAGGGACAAGACCAAGAGACCGGAGATGGCTGCGGTTGCGGAGAAGTACTCCGACCGGATATTCGTGACTTCGGACAACAGCAGGACCGAGAGGACCGAGGACATCCTGGAGGATATCAGGAAGGGATTCAGCCCGGAGGGACTTGCCAGGGCATTGTTCATTGCGGACAGGAAGGAGGCTATCAGGGCCGCCGTGACACTTTCTCCTGCCGGCTCTGTGATTCTGCTTGCCGGCAAAGGACACGAGACATATCAGATAATAGGTACCGAGCACAGGCATTTTGACGAGAGGGAGATTGTCGGCGAGGTCTTCAAAACGATGGGACAATTATGATTTATGCACTTTTTCAGGCATTGAAGGAATACGACATTCCGGGACAGGGACTGATGACCTATCTGTCATTCAGGGCCATGCTCGGTTGTGTCACAGCCATGCTCATATCCCTTTTCGCGGGAAGAAGAATCATACGCTGGCTGCAGAAGAAGCAGATCGGGGAGACAATCCGCGACCTCGGCCTCGAGGGCCAGATGCAGAAGAAGGGTACGCCTACGATGGGCGGAGTCATCATTCTGCTCGCCATTGTCGTGCCGGTGCTGCTGTTCAGCGATCTGACCAGCATCTACACTCAGCTCCTGCTTCTCACCACCCTCTGGTGCGGGGGAATGGGCTTTGCGGACGACTATATCAAGGTATTCAGACACAACAAGGAAGGAATGAGCGAGAGGATGAAGCTCATTCTCCAGATAGTCCTGGGTTTCGTAGTAGGCCTCACCGTCTGCTTCAGCGACCAGATAGTGGTGAGGGAGAAGGTTGAGGTCAAGCCGGAGCAGACCCTCAATGTGGATACGGAAACCCTTGTCGAGGACAGCGTCTGGGAAATGGAGAATGTGGTCAAGAGCACCAAGACCACCATTCCTTTCATCAAGGACCACGAGTTCGACTACAAGGTGTTCTCTCCTTTCAAGGGTACCTGGGGATGGTATTGCAAATGGGCAATCTACGTGCTGATGATAGTCATTGTCATCACCGCCTGCTCCAACGGAACCAATCTCACGGACGGAATGGACGGACTTGCAGCCGGAACTTCGGCCATTGTCGGAGTTGTCATCGGTATCCTCGCCTGGCTCAGCGGCAATATTCTGAACTCGGAGTATCTGAACATCATGTTCATTCCGGGAACCGGCGAGGTGGCCATTTTCATGGCCGTGTTCGTCGGAGCCCTCTGCGGCTTCCTCTGGTACAATTCCTACCCTGCCCAGGTATTCATGGGCGATACCGGAAGCCTCGCCATAGGAGGAATCATAGGAGTCAGCGCCATCCTCATCAGGAAGGAGCTCCTTCTGCCGATTCTCTGCGGAGTATTCTTCGTCGAGAGCCTCTCGGTGCTGATGCAGAGATTTTATTTCAAATACACGAAACATAAATCCGGCGCCGGCCGCAGGATATTCAGGATGGCCCCTCTTCATCATCATTATCAGAAGATTGATGTCCCGGCCATCATCAACTGGCCGACGCACCCGATACCGGAAGCCAAGATTGTCGCCCGCTTCTGGCTTGTCGAGCTGATATTGGCTGTGGCGACATTGGCATTGTTGAAAATCAGGTAATCATGAATAACAGGATTGTAGTTCTTGGCGGAGGAGAAAGCGGAGTAGGTGCCGCAGTCCTCGCAAAGGTCAAGGGATTTGACGTTTTTCTTTCAGACAAGGGAAAGATTGAGGACAAATATGTAAAAATGCTCGAGCAATGGGAAATTCCGTTCGAGCAGGGTGGTCACACCGAGGACCTGATTCTCAATGCATCCGAGGTCATAAAGAGCCCGGGCATCCCTTCAACGGTGCCGCTTGTGAAGAAAATAGAGGCTGCCGGCATAGGAATCGTGTCCGAAATCGAGTTTGCGGGAAGGTATGACAATGCGAAGAAAATCTGCGTGACCGGAAGCAACGGGAAGACCACCACTACCTCATTGATATACTATCTTCTCCAGGAAGCCGGTCTCAACGTCGGCCTCGGCGGAAACATAGGCAAGAGCTACGCACTGCAGGTGGCAACTGAGCATTTTGACTATTATGTACTGGAAATCAGCAGTTTCCAGCTGGACAACTGCTATGAGTTCAGGCCGGACATAGCCGTGATCACAAACATCACTCCGGACCATCTCGACAGGTACGGATACGACATGGAGAATTATGTCAGGGCCAAGTTCCGCATTGTCAGGAATCTCAGGCCTGAGGACTGCTTCATATTCGACTCGGACGACGAAATCACCATCAATCATCTTGACAAGATTGTCACCGAGGCCAAGAAACTGCCTTTCACCCAGAAGGACAAGGTCGAGCAGGGTGCCTACCTTGAGGATGGACGCATCGTGATAAAGTATGAGGATGAGGAATGCGACATTTACCTTAAGGAGCTCTCCCTGGGAGGCATTCACAATGTGTACAACTCCATGGCAGCCGCACTTGCTGCCAAGGCGACCGGCATCGACAATAAGGTGATCCGGGAGTCTCTCGAGACATTCAAGCCGATCGAGCATAGGCTGGAGCCTGTCATGAGCGTCGGAGGAGTGCTGTATATCAATGATTCCAAGGCCACCAACGTGGATGCAGCCTGGTACGCGCTCGAATGCCAGACCCGTCCTGTGGTATGGATTGTCGGAGGCACTGACAAGGGCAATGACTACAAGGTTCTGGAATCTCTTGTCAGCGAGAAGGTAAAGGCGATCGTATGCCTCGGCGTTGACAACCGCAAGATTCACGAGGCCTTCGAGTCCATCGTGGGCAGGGAAAACATCAAGGATACGATGTCGGCTGAGGAAGCAGTGAGGACATCGGCCGCATTCGCGGAGGACGGAGACGTTGTCCTTCTGAGTCCATGCTGCGCAAGCTTTGACCTCTTCACCTGCTATGAGGACAGGGGAGAGCAGTTCAAGGCTGCCGTGAGGAAACTGTAAATGAATGGGGGAGGCGATGGCAGGAACAAGGAAAAAGGCTTTCGGATTCGACAATCTGATAGACTGGCTTGAAGGCGACAGGATCATCTGGATCATCGTCTTCGCCATCATCATGTTCTCCATTGTCGGAATGGCCTCTTCAACCTCGCTTCTCGCCAAACTGAATTCCGCCTCGAGATTCGACTATGCCATCCAGCAGGTTTACATCTCGTTCGGAGGCCTTGTCCTGATCTGGCTGATATGCAAGTTCGGCAGGGTAGGAATTCTGAAATTCCTGTCCCGGCTCGGATTCATCGGCTCTGCGCTGCTGCTCATCCTGCTGGATTCGCATTTCCAGGGGATTCCGTTCCTGACGCCTGTGGAGACACAGCCGGGCTCCGGCACCTGGCGAACGATCATCATGTTCGGCGTACCCGTGATGGTTTACGAGGTGGTGAAAGTCGCGATGGTGATGTATCTGGCCTGGGCGCTTCAGACATTGAAACAGAAGGAAACCCAGCTTGCCGACAAGCTCGCGGCTTTCGGATGGCTGCGCTTTCTGTCAACCGAGGAGGGCAAGGTAATGTTCTACGTCGGTGCCCCGATGGTCATCGTCTTCCTTCTTGAACTGGCGGGCAGCAACTCCAGCGCCATCTTCCTCGGGCTGGTGATGGGATTCACCGTCATTGTCGGGAAAATGAAATTCAAGTACATCTTCCATCTGATCCTGGCTGGAGTCATTGCGCTCGGCCTGGTTTTCGGCATGCAGAAGATTACCGGATGGAAATTCCTGACCAGGGTGACGACTGCTATTTCCCGTGTCAGCGATTTTCACGGAGACCCGGTTAAGGAACTGCACAAGCATGAGCCTGGAACCCTGGCCTTCCAGAGAATTCTGGACAGCTCGAAGCAGGTGACCAGCGCCAAGGTGGCCGTAAGTACCGGCGGCCTTCTGGGAAAAGGCCCCGGAAAGAGCACACAGAGATACATAGTGTCGGTGATGTACGAGGATTATATGTTCAGTTTCATCATAGAGGAGTATGGCCTGCTGGGCGGCATGCTGATTCTTATGCTCTATGGCACGCTTCTGGCCAGAGGCTCGATCATTGTCAGGAACTGCGACACCGTATTTGCCAAGTGTACGGTGGCGGGCCTCGTCGCTCTCATTTCCTGCCAGGCCCTGCTGCACATTCTCGTCAATGTGGACCTTATACCGATGACGGGGCAGAACTTGCCGATGATAAGCCACGGAAACAGTTCGTTCCTGTGCTTCTGTATCGCTTTCGGAGTGATTCTGTCAATCAGCCGCATGGCGAAGAAGAAGATTGCGAGGGAGACGGCGAACGAGATGAAGAATGCGCCTTTCGGTACGGGAGACGAGACCAGCGACTCATTGAATGACCTGGATGATTTGGAAAGTAGGGAGGAATAGTTATGAATAATTACAGACCATTGAGAATTTTGATCAGCGGAGGAGGTACGGGCGGACATATTTTTCCGGCCGTGTCCATTGCCGACGAGATGCGCCGGCTCAATCCGGAAAGCGAAATCCTGTTTGTTGGAGCTGAGGGGAAAATGGAGATGGAGAAAGTTCCGGCAGCCGGATACAGGATTGTCGGACTTCCTGTAGTGGGACTCCAGCGCCAGCTTAATCTGAAGAACATCATGAACGACCTGCAGGCTCCTTTCAAGATTCTCAGGAGCATTTCCAAGGCCGGTAAGATAATAAAGGACTTCCGTCCGGACGTGGCAGTCGGGGTCGGAGGCTATGCCAGCGCCCCGTTGCTCTGGTCAGCCCAGAGACACGGCGTGCCGACATTGATTCAGGAGCAGAACGGATTCGCCGGCCTGACCAACAAGATTCTGGGAAAGAAGGCTGACTTCATCTGCGTAGCCTACGAGGGTATGGAGAGGTTTTTCCCGGCGGACAGAATCGTGATGACAGGCAATCCCATCAGGAAGGGCATAGTGCCTGCCACTGAGGAAATGCGGAAGGCGGGGATGGAGTTCTACGGACTTGATCCGGAGCGCAGGCATATCCTGATAGTCGGGGGCAGTCTGGGCAGCGGCACGCTGAACCGGTCGGTTATGAAATGGATTGACAGAGGTTGTCCCGGCGGAGAGAATGTCGAGCTGATATGGCAGTGCGGGAAGTACTACAAGCCTCAGGTAGAGGCATTTATGGCCAATGCTGAGGAGAAGTGCGGAAAGCTCGCAGGACAGATTCACTGGAATGATTTCATTTCCAGGATGGACCTCGCCTATGCAGTGTCCGACCTTGTGATTTCCCGCTCGGGGGCAAGCACGGTGTCTGAACTCTGCGCAGTCGGCAAGGCTGCCCTCTTCGTCCCGTCCCCCAATGTGGCCGAAGACCATCAGACCCATAATGCAATGGCTCTGGTAAGGAAGGATGCGGCAGCCCTGGTCAAGGATGCCGATGCTCCTGAAGTATTGATGTCCAAGGCTTTGGAACTTGTATCGGACTCTGCGGCAATTGCCCGTATGGAAGAGAATATTTCCGCTCTTGCCCTGCCGGACGCGGCTTTCCGCATTGCGGAGAAGATTTATGAACTTGTTGACAGGAGGAATCAGAATGGCTGATTATTCACATATTTATCTGATCGGCATTGGCGGCATAGGAATGAGCGCCATTGCCAGATATTACAAATTCAAGGGATACGAGGTTTCCGGCTACGACAGGACCCCGTCAGATTTGACTGCGGAATTGCAGAAGGAGGGCATAAGCGTGCATTTCGAAGACCGGCCGGACCTCATTCCGGAAGATGTCGGGGGCACACTGGTGATCTATACTCCGGCAATCCCGGATTCTCTCGGCGAAATGAAGAAGGTCAGGGAAGGGGGCTACAGACTGCTGAAGCGTTCCAGGATTCTGGGCGAGATCACCGGAGGGAAGCGCTGCCTGGCCGTGGCGGGAACCCACGGAAAGACCACGACCAGCACTCTGACGGCACATATCCTGACTGACAGCGGGGTCGGCTGCACGGCTTTCCTCGGCGGCATTTCCAAGAATTACGGGACCAATCTGCTTATGAGCCACAACGATGCCGTGGTGGCTGAGGCGGACGAGTTCGACAGGTCTTTCCTCCAGCTGTATCCGGAGGTTGCCGTCATCACTGCGATGGATGCCGACCATCTGGACATTTACGGCGACATCAGCCACGTGCGGCAGGCATTCAGGGATTTTGCTGCCCAGGTAAGCGGGCGGGTAATAGCCAAATACGGGATCGGAATGACATCCGAAGATACCGGGGCTGAGTTGCTTACCTATCATCTGAATAATCCGGAGGCCGATTTCCATGCCGAAAATGCGGCTCCGGACAATCTCGGATACTTCACCTTCGACCTGGTCTATCCGGGCGGCGTGATCAAGGATGTGAAATGCGGGGTGCCGGGCTGGGTCAATGTCGAGAACAGCATTGCCGCAGCAGCCATCTGCCTGAGCTACGGGATTGAACCTGAGGCCATAAGGAAGGCAATCGGTACATTCTCGGGAGTGAGGAGACGTCTGGACATCCATCTGAATACCCCAGGTCTCTCGTACATTGACGATTACGCTCATCACCCGAAAGAGCTGGCAACCGCTATCAGCTCGATGAGGGATATTTTCCCGGGCAGGAAGATCACGGCGGTCTTCCAGCCGCATCTTTATACCAGGACACGCGATTTCGCTGACGGCTTTGCAGAGGCCTTGAGCGGCGTGGACAAACTCATTCTCCTGGATATTTATCCGGCGAGGGAGGAACCGATTCCGGGCGTGGACTCGGGCATTATCTTCGACAAGGTTACGGCTCCGGAGAAGGTGATGCTCAGAAGGGAGGAACTTATGGACTACCTTGAAAGGGAGCCTGTCGATGTGCTGGTTACATTCGGAGCCGGAAACATAGACAGATTTGTAGAACCGATAACGAAGATGCTTGAGGCCAGACTGTAGATGAACAGACTGTGGAAATATGCTCTGGTGGCGGCCTTCCTGGCAGCCGTGATTGCGTTCCTGATTTTCCTTGACAGGAGGGAAGTCAGTGAATATCATAAGCTTACGTGCCGCGGTATCAGGGTGGATTTCGAAGCGGGAGCAGACAAGTCTTTCATTACGGAGGCGGATGTGAAGGGATATATTGCAAGAGGATACGGGGAATGCTCGGGCAGGCGTCTGGAGGAGATTGACCTTATCAGGATTGAAGAGGTGCTGAACTCCGGGGGGCCTGTTCTGCGCGCCGACGCCTACATTACCAAGGACGGGTTCCTCAATGTGTCCATCACCCAGCGCCGCCCCGTCGTGAGATTGATATCCGGTGCCCGAAGCTGGTATGCTGACGCGGGGGGCTACATTTTCCCTACTGCGGGAAACTATACCTCGAGGGTTCCGGTGGTCGACGGACGTCTGCCGCTTGAAATCGGCGCCGGTTTCAAGGGAATGCCGGAGAAAGCCGCCGACAAGGCCTGGGTAGGAGGCATTCTGACCCTGGTGGACTTCCTGGGGAACAACAGGAATTGGGACGAATCGATATCCCAGATTCATGTCGATGCCAGGGGCAGGCTGGTGCTCGTGCCGGGAAAGGGAAGGGAGAAATTCATAATCGGAAGTCCTGATGGCTTCAGGGAGAAGTTCGGCAGGATCGAGGATTATTACAGATATGTCAGGAACAGGAAGGAAGAAGGATATTATTCCACTGTGGACGTATCATACGAAGGACAGATTGTTTGCAGAAAATAGAAAAAAGGGAGATGATATGAATACACTCAATGAAGATACGGAAAGATATTTGGCGGTGATTGATCTCGGGACCTGCAAGACGGCTCTGGCCGTTGCGAGAGTCCTCGGAGACAATATCCAGATATTGTTCTACAGAACGGCACCGTCGGCCGGCATGAGGAACAGCGCTGTCCTCAATATTGCCAAAGTGGAGAAAGTTGTCCGATCCCTTGTGTCGGAGGCGGAGAACGAACTGAAGATAAAGATTCTTCAGGTTGCGGTCGGGCTTCCTAGATGCGATGTGCAGCAGAGGATGGCTTCGGGCGAGTTCCCGAGGGCCAATGCGGATGACTGCATCACCGAGGACGAGATCAGGATGCTGAAGGAGATGGCGATGGATGACAGCAAGCTTGACAAGCCTGAGAATGAGATGATTTACGGGGCCGTGGCCCAGTCGTTCGCCACGCCTGAGTACATCCAGCTCAGCGAGAACGATATCGTGGGAATGGTCAGCCCGTCGTTCACGGGCAATTTCAAGATTTTCATAGGCAAGAGAAGCAGCGTGAATTCCCTCTACAAGGTTTTCGACGACCTCGGAATAGCCATTGTCAGGACATATTTCAGCCCGATTGCGGCAGCCAGGGCCGTCCTGACCGACGAGGAACTGCAGAACGGAGTCGCCCTCATCGACCTGGGGGCAGGTGCCACCTCCATAGCAATCTACATTGACAGAATTCTTGCGCATTATTCCTCCATACCTTTCGGCGGCGACGTGGTGACTTCGGATATCAGGTCCGAATGCACCATCTCCGACAGGCTTGCGGAGAATATCAAGAAGGCTTTCGGAGGCTGCCTGCCTGACAAGCTCCAGACTCTGGGCGACAAGATAATCCAGGTCGAGACCGACAGCAGCAATATCTCCAACCAGATTCCTGTGCGGTATCTTTCACAGATTATCACTGCACGGGAGCAGGAAATTCTGGACGCGATGCTCTATTTCATCCAGGAGAGCGGGCTTTCCGAGTATCTCCGCAAGGGCGTGGGGATCACGGGAGGCGGTGCTGAAATGCTGCACATAGGCAATTTCCTCCGCGACATGTCCGGCTATACCGTAAGGACCGGGTATCCGAAGGGAGGTTTCGTGGCCACAGGCTGCGAGGGCATACTCAGTACGGAAGCCGTGTGCACCGCAGGAATGGTTCTCATGGCCAAGGAGGACAATCTCAACTGCTGTCTGGCCCTGCCCGCTGAGGAGAATGCCGTGGAAACGGCAGAGGTGAAGGAGGAGGTTGAGGAGCCGGCAGCGGATACTGTCGCGGCAGAAGAGGCGGCGGAGGTGCCGGCAGGAAATGAAGGAGATGGAAAACCGGACGCGGAGGAGAAAGAGGAAGAGAAGAGCGATGAGGAAAAGAAGGACGGGGATGCAGGGGACAGGGAAAAGAAGAAGTCCGGAGACGGCCTTCTGAGCAAGGTGCGATGGTCATTTGCGAAGATGTTCAATGACATGAATAATGAGACTGTGTAAAAAAGGTTAGGCTATGACAGACTATATCAGCGATACCAATATTGTGACCCCTACCGACTGGGAGCAGCAGAAGACAATGATAAAGGTCATCGGCGTCGGTGGCGGAGGATGCAATGCCGTGACCTACATGTACAGGCAGAATATACAGGGCTGCGGATTCGTGGTTTGCAACACGGACTCCCAGGCTTTGCTCAAGAGCGACGTCCCCGTCAAGCTCCAGCTCGGAAACGGGCTCGGTGCTGGAACCGACCCGGATCTTGCCAGGAAAGCCGCCATCGACTGCCAGGATGAAATTCTGGCCAGGATTACCGAGGGCGGTACGAGGATGCTTTTCATCACTGCCGGACTTGGCGGCGGCACGGGTACCGGAGCCTCTCCTGTAATCGCCAGGCTGGCCAAGGAAAACGGCATTCTTACGGTGGCGGTGGTGACCCTGCCTTTCCGCAACGAGGGCCGTCTGGCATTGTCCAAGGCTGCTGACGGCATTCACGAGCTCGAGAGGAATGTGGACAGCCTCCTCATCATCAACAATGAGAAGCTCTACGACTACTTCGGCGACGAACTCGTCCAGAATGCCTTCCCGAAGGCCGACGAGGTGCTTGCCACCGCAGTAAGGGGCATCATCGACATCATCAACAAGCCGGGCTACATCAATGTGGATTTCCAGGATGTCGTGACAATGATGAAGAACAGCGGAATGGCCCTGATGGGCTGCGGCTGGGGAAGCGGGAAGGATCGTATTGAAAAGGCTGTGACACAGGCTCTTGAGTCTCCTCTTCTGAATGACTTTGACCTCTCCACAGCCAAGAATCTTCTTATCAATGTCACCGCCGCCAACAATGAGAACGGCCTCAAGATGCAGCAGTTCGGCGCCATCACCGACCTCATTACCGAGAGGACGGGACTGGTGGACAAGTCCAAGAGGGGGCTGATATGGTTCGACGACCCGAATGCGGACGATACAATCAGCATCACCGTCATTGCCACGGGATTCAAGAAGACTCTTACCGAGCTCACCGGGGATGATTTGAGCAAGCTGATTATCATTGACAGGGATTTCACCTACAGGGGAAGGGAGCAGGAAGCCGGCGGCGAAATCCAGCTCCGGGAGGAGACATATGTCAATAAGATAAGCTACAATACTACCGAGAACGTGCCTCATTTCAGTTATGCCGAGAAGCCTGCTCTCGTTGTCAGCAGCTCGCAGGAAATCAGCGATCTGACCAACAAGGCGGCCATCCGGAGGTCAATGAAGCACAGCAAGCAGGCTGAATAGAAATTTCTTGCGTAATAGCGTGAAACGTAGTAATTTTGCCGCGCTGAAACAGACATATCATTATGGAAAGAAGAACAAGAGTAAGATTTGCGCCGTCGCCTACAGGCCCTCTCCATATGGGAGGAGTCAGGACGGCTCTCTATAACTATCTGTATGCCAAGCAGAACGGTGGTGACTTCATCATCCGCATTGAGGATACCGACTCCCACAGGTTCGTGCCTGGCGCCGAAAGATACATAATCGAGGCCCTTAACTGGTGCGGTATCCATCCTGACGAGGGGGTTGACGCAGACGGCAATGTCGTCGAGGTGGCCTCGGAGAAGCATCCTCACGCCCCATACAGGCAGTCCCAGCGCAAGGGCATCTACCGCAGCTATGCTGACCAGCTCATTGCCAACGGCTATGCCTACTATGCTTTCGACACGGCGGAGGAACTTGAGGCGAAGAGGACTGCGGCGGAGTCCGCAGGCGGCACCTTCATCTACAACCAGAAGACGAGGATGGAGCTCCGCAACTCCCTCACCCTGCCTGAGGATGAGGTCAGGAATCTTCTCGAGACTACCGACACCTGGACCATAAGGTTCAGGATGCCGGAGAATGTCGTCGTGAAGATGGACGACCTGATCCGCGGACACATTGAGGTGAATACCGACACCCTTGACGACAAGGTGCTCTGGAAGAGGGCAGACGAACTGCCTACATACCACCTTGCCAATATTGTGGACGACCATCTAATGGAAATCAGCGAGGTCATCCGGGGAGAGGAGTGGCTGCCTTCACTGCCGCTCCACTATATGCTCTACAAGGCTTTCGGCTGGGAGGATACAATGCCGCGCTTTGCACATCTCTCCCTCCTTCTCAAGCCGGACGGAAAGGGCAAGCTCAGCAAGCGTGACGGTGACCGTCTCGGCTTCCCGGTTTTCCCGCTGAAGTGGGTCAATGCTGCCGGCGAGGAGTCCAGAGGCTACCGTGAGGACGGATATTTCCCTGAGGCCTTCGTCAATATGCTCGCCATGCTCGGCTGGAATCCGGGCGACGACAGGGAACTTTTCACCATGGACGAACTCATCGGGGCATTCTCGCTCGACCGTGTCATCAAATCCGGAGCAAGATTCAATCCTGACAAGGCCAGATGGTACAACAAGGAATATCTCCGCACCAAGTCCGATGAGGAGGTGACCGGGATGTTCATTCCGATGCTTGAGTCGCACGGCTTCAATGTCGTGGACTGTCCGGCCTGCGCATTGACTGCAGGGGCGGAGTTCGCCGGCAAGGGCATTGACTTCAAGAATCATATCGTTACGCGTGAATACGTTGCAGAGGTGGTTTCCCTTGTAAGGGAGAGGGCTACCTTCGTCAAGGATATCTGGGAGATTGCAGCCTGCCTCTTCCTTTCGCCTGCAGACTATGCGGCTTTCGGAGTCAAGGCCGGTGGGCCGGAAATCCAGAAGCCGGTGGACCCTCGCAGGGCTGCAGACCCGAGAGTCAAGGTATTCGACGACAGCCTGACCGCCCCGTTCCTGGCCAAGGATGTGGACAAGTTCTGGAAAGAGGAGAACTTCACTCCGGCATTCCAGGCTCAGGAGCATGTCTGCGCATCGGGCTGCGCCTTCACAAAGGAAAGCATTGAGCCTGTGCTTGAGGATTATATCCGTGAGCAGGGCTGGCCTATGGGCAAGGTGATGAACTGCATCCGCCTGGCCCTGACCGGTGCCTCGAGCGGACTCGGGATAGCCGACATCCTTTCCTTCATCGGAAGCAGGGAGTTTGCCTCAAGAATGGCATTTGCGGCGGAGCGGCTCGGAAAATAACTTAATTGACCAGGAAATATATGAAAATCGGAATCTGCAGCGACCACGCTGGCGTGGATTACAAGACCAGGCTCATCCCCTATCTCGAGAAGAAGGGCTATGAGGTTGTCAACTTCGGTACTGACACGGCCGACAGTATGGATTATCCGGATGTCGCTCACCCCCTTGCGGAGGCCGTGGAGAAGGGTGAGGTGGATTGCGGAATCGCAATGTGCGGAACCGGTGACGGCATGGCAATGACATTGAACAAGCACCGCGGAATCCGCGCCGGCCTTGCCTGGGGTACGGAAATCGCCCGTCTAGTCAAGGCTCACAACAATGCCAATGTCCTCGTGATGCCAGCCCGCTTTGTCTCCTACAGGATGATTCAGATGATGACGATGACCTGGCTTGAAACCGGGTTCGAGGGCGGACGCCACCAGCGCAGGATTGACAAGATTCCGGTTCAATGATACTGGACAGAAGACATCTCGACATAGTGCTCTCCGATAGTATAGACGACTATCCGGAGGGCATTGTCGTTCCTGTGGACAAGCCTTACAGATGGACTTCCGCCGATGTCATCAGGAAGCTGAAGTATTGCGCCTGCAGGCATTTCCACAAGAAGAACCTGAAGGTGGGGCATGCCGGGACATTGGACCCTCTTGCCACGGGTGTCCTCCTCGTCTGCATCGGCAAGGCCACGCGTCAGGCCGAGGAGTTCCAGCGCCACGAGAAGGAATATGTGGCCGGGGTCGCATTCGGGGCCACGACGCCTTCATACGACCTTGAGAAAGAAATCGATGCCAGATACCCGACCGACGGTGTCTCTGAGGATGCTCTCAGGGCGGTACTGCCATCATTCATCGGAATACAGGAGCAGGTCGCTCCTCTTTTCTCCGCCAAGTCGGTGGACGGGGTCCGGGCCTATGAGCTTGCCAGGAAGGAATGGAAGAAGATGAAAAGTGGGGATGCCGCTGGATTTGACCATTCTGTGGCTGACCTCCTTTCGAAGCAGATGATTGAAATCAGGGAAATGGAGCTCCTGCGCTTCTGGCCTGAGGGAGTGCCGTCCAAGCCGGAAGAAACGCCCGAGGAAGACGGCCGGAATCTCAGGATCAATGTCACTGACAATTCGCAACTCCATCTTCCTCAGGCGGATATACGTATCGTATGTTCAAAGGGTACCTATGTCCGTGCTCTTGCCCGTGACCTCGGGGAGGCATTGGGCTCCGGTGCCCATCTCGCATCCCTGCGCCGTACCCTTACAGGCGGATTCAGGGTTGAGGACGCCCTCAGCATTGACGATGCCGTCAGGATTCTTACCTGCTAGCCCTGTCCAGTCCCAGGTCCGGATTCCTGTCCGAAGACCTTGCGTAGAGCAGGGATACAGCTATTGCCAGCACACAAAGAGCCAGGAACACATACTCTGAATGGAGAGCCGCAAGCTTTCCTGATTCCGTGTTCCTGAATATGAAGCCCACGGCAACCGGCACCAGCAGCATACCCATATTCTGAATCCAGTAGATGAGGGAATATGCCGTTCCGAGATTCTTCTCCGGGACTATTTTCGACACGGTAGGCCACAGGGCTGCCGGAACGATGGAATATCCCACGCCGAGAATCGCGATGCCTGCATATCCGAAGCCGCTCACCCCTTCCGGAGCGAAGGCAATGATGATATGGGCGATGAAAACGAGAACCGACCCGGCAATCATCCATCTCGTGCCCTTTCCGACCTTGTCCACCAGCGAGCCGAAGAGCGGGGCGAAGATTACCGTGGAGAACGGTATCAGGGACACCATCAGGCTGGCGCTTTCGGCAGGGAGGTCAAATCTCGGAATCAATATTGACGTGGCGAACTTCTTGAACGATATGATGCTGCAGTAGAAGAATACGCAGAGCAGGGCCGACATTATGAAGTGCTTGTTGGACAGTACCTTGAATATGTCGGAGAATTTGAATTCGTCCTCCTCTTTCCTCTCCTTCCTGTCCGTGAGGCCGTTCTGTGCGTCGAATCTTGCGTCCATCATTACGAACACGGCCCAGAGAACGGTGCCGAGGAGGAGCAATGCCAGTCCGAAGAATGCAGGCTTGGCTGTCTCGAGAAGGGTGTAGATTTCCCCTTCGGCCTTGGCCTTCACCAGCATCGGCGAAAGAATCAGGGCCAAGGCTGTTCCCAGACGCGCTATGGCCAGCTGGAGACCCATTGCGAATGCCATGTTCCGGCCCTTGAACCATTTGGCTATGGACCTGGTCACGCCGACTCCGGCAATCTCGCTGCCCAGCCCGAAGAGCATGCAGCCCGCATAGGCCACTGTCAATGAGGTTTTCGGAGCCATTCCGGAGGTGATCGCGAAGGTGACGAGGGCAGCCCCGGCCGTCATCATTCCCACGAAGATGGAGCCTGTCACTCTCACTCCCCACTTGTCCAGCAGCATTCCGCAGACAATGAGGCCTCCCCACACGCAGAGGAATGAATATCCGCCCGCATAGAAGCCGTAATCGGCAGAATCCCATCCCAGTTCCAGGAGCTCCGGGTTGCGGAACAGCTGGGAGAGGGATGAGAACATGTCATCGAAGAAATACGATGCGAACATCGGCACGACAAGGCAGGCCAGGGCCGCCCAGCACGATACCGATGCCGCCGTTTTCCGTTTATTCATCTTTCTTTGCAACGTTAGGTTCCTCGAGTTTGTAACCCTTCCTCTTGTCCTCTATCTTGAGGAGGAAGGTGAGGATGAATGCGAGAACGCCGAATGAAGAGAAGATGATCATAGGCGCAGTGTATCCTCCCGTGCCTTCGAGAACCATTCCGATAAGGAGAGGCACGAGGCAGAGACCGATGTTCTGTACCCAGAAGATGAGGCAGTAGGCAGAGCCGAGAATCTTCTCGTCAATGATCTTCGGCACTGAAGGCCAGAGAGCCGCAGGCACGAGGGAGAAGGATACGCCCAGAGTCACGATGAGGATGAGTGCGAGGGCCTTGCTCGGGAATGCCGGGAGAATGAATGCGAAACTCAGGTGGCACACAATCATTATGATGGCTCCGAGCATGAGCATTGAGGCACCCTTGCCCTTGAAGTCCAGGAAGGCTCCGAGGAAAGGAGTGAGGGCCATTGCGAGAATAGGGAAGCAGCTGAAGAGTCTTGAAGCTGTCTCGGCATCCACATTGAGGGTAACCTCAAGATAGTTCGGAGCATATCTCTGGAACGGGAAGATGGCGCTGTAGTAGAGCACGCAGAGCAGGGCCACAATCCAGAACATCTTGCTGGAGAAAATCTTGCCGAGGTCGCTGAGGTGGAACTCGTCCTCCGGGGATTTCTCCGTTGTCATCAGGCCGGCCTCCATGAGCTGGGAGTCGAACTTCCTGTCCATGAATGTGAAGATGAGGAAGAAGAGGAGACCTACCACGAGGAGGGCAGTGCAGAAGCCTACAGGGGCCACTACAGAACCGTCGAACTTGCCTGCGATCATAGGTGAGATCCACATTACTGCGAATACTCCGAGCCTGGCGATTGCCATCTCGAGGCCCATTGCGAGAGCCATTTCCTTGCCCTTGAACCATTTTGCGATTGCCTTGGACACCGTTGTTCCGGCCATTTCGCAGCCGCATCCGAAGATCATGAATCCGAGGCAGGCCATCTTGGCGCTTCCCGGAAGGGCCACCCACCAGCTGTCAAGCCAGCCGCAGAGAGCCGAGGTCTGGAATGCGTCGCTGATGCCGATATACTTTATGGCGGCTCCGCCCACCATCAGTGATGCGGAGAGGAGGCCGGTGAATCTCACGCCCATCTTGTCGAGGATGATGCCTGCGAAGATGAGGAAGAAGCAGAATACATTGAGGAAGTATTCGGATGCTGCGTAGGTGCCGAAAACGGATGAGTTCCAGCCTCTTGTGGATTCAATCATTGTCTTGAGCGGGGACATGACGTCCACGAACATATAGCCGAAGAACATCATCAGCGCTATCAGGACGAGCACTGACCAGCGGGCTATCGCGCTGTCATTCATTAATCTTTGAGCCTTTGTCATATTGCTGTTAGTTTTGATTGTCACGCAAAATCCCTGCAATTTATTGAAATAATGACAAAATCGCAAGATTTTGGATTTGGTTTTGTATATTTGTACATTTGGCAGACAGAGGCCAGTACGTTTCAATCTGATTATGCTGGAGAAGATCAATACACCTGAAGACCTCCGGCTTCTTGAGCCGGAACAGCTGGCGGGACTTTGCGAGGAGATCCGCCGGTATATAATAGAATGCTGCTCGAACAATCCCGGACATCTCGGTTCAAGCCTGGGCGCCGTGGAGCTGATTGTCGGGCTTCATTACGTTTTCAATACCCCCGAGGACAAGATTGTCTTTGACGTGGGGCATCAGGCCTATGCCCACAAGATATTGACCGGCAGGCGTGAGGCATTCCGCAACAACAGGATGAGGGACGGGCTGAGCGGCTTCCCGAAGATATCCGAGAGCCGGTATGACGCTTTCGGGGCAGGTCATTCTTCCACATCCATTTCAGCCGCCCTCGGCTATTCCTATGCTGCCAGGCTTCAGGGTCGCAATGACAAGTCCATTGCCGTGATAGGGGACGGTGCTCTGACCGGAGGCCTTGCCCTGGAGGGACTCAACAATGCCGGAGCGAGCCGCAGTGACATTCTCATCATATTGAATGACAACAATATATCGATTGACAAGAATATCGGCGGCATCCACAACCACCTGCTGAAACTGACGACGGACCCGAGATATCTGCGTCTCAAGGACAAGATATGGAACAGCATCGGGGAGGGCCGTTTCAGGGAAAAGATGCAGAAAATGGTCCGCGGCACAAAGTCCTCCATTCTGAACGGCTATCACGGAGCCTTCTTCGAGTCCCTCGGTTTCAGATACTTCGGACCTATTGACGGAAATGACATCGATGCGGTTCTCGACGCCCTGCGCAGGCTCAGGGACATCAAGGGGCCGAGAATCCTGCACACCATCACGAAAAAGGGCAAGGGCTATGCTCCTGCCGAGAATGACCCTGTGGTCTGGCATGCGCCGGGCAGGTTCAACCCTGTCACGGGCGAGAGGATTGCCGGGGACCGCAAGGCCGACAGATATCAGGACGTGTTCGGGGAGGTGCTCCTGGACCTTGCCCGGAAGGATGAGCGCATTGTCGGCATTACCCCTGCGATGTCCACAGGCTGCGGAATGAACATTCTGGCGAGGGAGATTCCGGAGCGTTTCTTCGATGTCGGCATCGAGGAAGAGCACGCCGTGACTTTCTCCGCGGGACTTGCCGCAGGTGGCATGAAGCCGTTCTGCAACATCTATTCTTCATTCTCCCAGAGGGCATATGACCAGATCATACACGATGTGGCGATGCAGAATCTTCCGGTCGTGCTCTGCTTCGACAGGGCCGGACTGGTAGGGGAGGACGGGGCCACCCATCACGGCTGCTTGGACATGGCGGCTTACAGGCCGGTCCCGAATGCCGTCGTGTCGGCCCCGCGCAATGAGACAGAACTCAAGTGCCTGATGTACACTGCGTCCCGATACGAAGGCGGCCCGTTCATCATACGCTATCCGAGAGGTTGCGGCGAGGGGGTGGACTGGAGGAATGCGGAGTATTCCGTACTGGAGCCCGGCAGGGGAGAGTGCCTCCGTGAAGGGGACGGAAGATTCGCCGTGATAACCGCTGGCCCTATGGCTTCGCCGGCGCTCGAGGCGGCGGCAATGATAGAGAAGGAAAGCGGTGTCAGCCCTTCTGTCTATGATATAAGGTATATAAAGCCGATTGACAGGTCAATTCTTGAGGAGGCTGCGGCGACGGGCAATGTCCTCACGGTCGAGGATGGTTCCCTGGCCGGCGGACTTTTCGGAGCGGTGGCCGAGTATATGGCCTCGTCCGGGCATAAGGTCAATCTTCGCGGCCTCGGCATACCGGACGAATACATCAGGCAGGACAAGCAGTCTTCCCAGCGTTCGGAATGTGGTCTTGACGCGGCCGGAATAAGTGCGAAAATGAGGGAAATGTTGAATTTTGCAGAAAAAAGTCAAAAAATTTTGGAGAATCAGAATTAATGCCTATCTTTGCAATCCCTTCGGAAACGTAGGGCAACAGCTGCCGATGTAGCTCAGTTGGCCAGAGCACGTGATTTGTAATCTCGGGGTCGTGGGTTCGACTCCCTCCATCGGCTCAGAAGTTCTTTGTAAGAAATTTTAAGGTGCGTCTCCGCAAGGAGTGCAGCCTACAACGGGAGAATACCAGAGTGGCCAAATGGGGCAGACTGTAAATCTGCTGGCTTATGCCTTCGGTGGTTCGAATCCATCTTCTCCCACCATAATCGCGGAAGTAGCTCAGTTGGTAGAGCATCAGCCTTCCAAGCTGAGGGTCGCGAGTTCGAACCTCGTTTTCCGCTCCATCAACAGGTCGCCGGTGTAGCTCAGGGGTAGAGCGCATCCTTGGTAAGGATGAGGTCATGAGTTCAAATCCCATCACCGGCTCTAAATGTGTTTATACAGCAATAACATATTAAAAACATAATATTATGGCAAAAGAAACATTTGTAAGAACCAAACCGCATGTCAACATCGGTACTATCGGCCACGTTGACCACGGTAAGACTACTCTGACCGCAGCCATCTCAAAGGTACTCCACGAGAGAGGTTTCGGTAGCGAGGAGATCAAGTCTTTCGACCAGATCGACAATGCTCCTGAGGAGAAGGAGCGTGGTATCACCATCAACTCTTCACACATCGAGTACGAGACCGAGACACGTCACTATGCGCACGTTGACTGCCCAGGCCACGCTGACTACGTGAAGAACATGGTTACCGGTGCTGCCCAGATGGATGGTGCTATCCTCGTTTGTGCTGCTACTGACGGTCCTATGCCTCAGACCCGTGAGCACATCCTCCTTGCAAAGCAGGTTAACGTTCCTAAGATCGTCGTTTTCCTTAACAAGGTTGACCTCGTTGACGATCCTGAGATGCTTGACCTCGTTGAGATGGAGGTTCGCGACCTTCTCGGATTCTATGATTTCGATGAGGATTGCCCTATCATCCGCGGCTCTGCTCTCGGTGCACTCAACGGAGAGAAAGAGTGGGAAGACAAGGTTATGGACCTTATGAATGCTGTTGACTCATACATTCCGATTCCAGTTCGCGAGAACGAGAAGCCATTCCTCATGCCTATCGAGGACATCTTCTCAATCACCGGCCGCGGTACCGTTGTTACCGGCCGTATCGAGACTGGTACTATCCACGTTAACGATCCTGTAGAGCTCGTAGGTTTCGGTGACGCTCCTAGGTCAACTACCGTTACCGGTGTCGAGATGTTCCGCAAGCTCCTCGATCAGGGTGAGGCTGGTGACAACGTAGGTCTCCTCCTCCGTGGTATCGACAAGAAGGATGTCAAGAGGGGCGAGGTTGTTGCCAAGCCAGGCTCAATCACTCCTCACACTGACTTCTCCGCTCAGATCTACGTCCTCAAGAAAGAGGAAGGTGGACGTCACACTCCATTCCACAACCACTACCGTCCTCAGTTCTTCATCCGTACACTTGATGTTACCGGTGAGATCACTCTTCCAGAGGGAA
>SAMEA3663025__coassemble_419_pt1 | contig 33732 bp, 26 predicted proteins | sample SAMEA3663025__metabat2_low_PE_053 | metagenome-assembled genome bin SAMEA3663025 (sample SAMEA3663025) | pig gut metagenome | biome: pig gut; feature: pig-associated habitat; material: faeces | place: France | collected 2012
CAAGACCGGCGATGTGGTGGAGATAATGAGGGGCAAGAACCAGAAGCCTTCATCAGGCTGGCTTGGCATTGTGGTATCGACCAAGGCAAGAAACAAGATCCGCCAGGTCCTCGGCGAGATGGAGTACAAGAAGGCTTCAGAGGGCAAGGAACTGCTGAGCAGAAGGCTTAAGAACTGGAAGCTGGAGTTCCCGGACGACTATATGTCCGAGCTGATGAAGAAGCTCAAGTACCCTACGGTGAACTCGTTCTTCGCCGCCATCGGGGAGGGGACTCTGGACATTGACATTGTCAAGAACTATATTCTCGAGCACGAGGAGATGGAGGCCAGGGCGATCGAGGCAGCCCGCGCTGCCGACCAGGCCGCCGCAGCCGCCTCGAAGAGCCAGTGGGAGGGCAGTTCTGCCGCCGGGGATGACATCCTGGTAATCAACGCCAGGGACCTCAAGGGCCTGGATTACAAGATGGCCCGCTGCTGCAACCCGGTATTCGGAGACGATGTTTTCGGCTTCGTGACGAGGACGGACGGCATCAAGATTCACCGCATGTCCTGCCCGAACGCAGCCAGGCTTCTGGAAATGTACCCTTACCGGATTCAGAAGGTGAAATGGGCAGACACCCCTTCAAGCGGCACATTCATCACCGCCCTGAAGGTCATCACCGCCATCGAGCCTTTCGTCATCAACCAGATAATGGACATAGTGAACACCTTCAAGGCATCCCTGAGGCAGTTCAATGTCAATGAGAACCCGCAGCACGGCACCTATGAGATTGCAATGAAGATTTCCGTCTCGTCGAACATGGAGCTCGACAAGGTCATCTCGCAGATAAAGCTGCTGAAAAACGTGGAGAAAGTCACCAGGCTATAGAATCTCCTCTGTCCTCAAGGACCTGTCCCTGCGGAAATGCAGGCAGGCCCAGCCGTTCTCCACTCTCTGCCTTATGAATTCAAGGCCGCATTTCACGGCTTCGGTCCGGATGTCCGGAATGTCGGACTCGTAGAACCCGCTCAGCAGGAGGACGCCGCCGGCCCGCAGGGAGCGGGAATATGTCCTGAGATCCATAAGGATGATATTCCGGTGAATGTTGGCGAGGAGAAGGTCGTACTTTCCGAGCTGAAGCCGGGACGCATCTCCGCAATATGTCTCTACACGCCTGCCTACCCGGTTCAGCCGGGCATTGAGCCAGGCGGAATGGGCCGCGACTGCATCAATGTCGATTCCATACACTTTCTCCGCTCCCATCTTGGCAGCCAGGATGGCCAGCACGGCCGTGCCGCAGCCCATATCCATCACCACCTTGCCCCTTATATTGTCCCGATGCTCCAGCATAGAGGAGAGCATCATACGGGTGGTGTCGTGATGACCGGTACCGAACGCCATCTCCGGACGGAGCTTGATATTGTACCTTGTCCTGGGACAATTCTCGTCGTCAGCCTTTCTGACCGTCACCGTGCCGTCCACCACTATGGGCTGGAATCCTTTCTCCCAATCCGCATTCCAGTTGCGGAAAGGGACAGGAACAGCCAGAATGGAGGTAGTGAAGGGAAGGTCCGAGAGCACAAGCCTGAGCGCCCTCCTGTCATAAAGTTCCTTCTGGATATAGCATTTCAGATCCTTGTCCCCGATGACGAAGGAATCGTATGGGAGTTCGGATACCATTGCCTCAACTATTTCGGCATTCTCCTGTGAAAACGGCTCAATGCCGACAGTAACTTCAAGATAGTCGCCCGTATTCATCATTGCTCTTCAATTACAGCTTCAGCATTTCTCTTTTCCCTTCTTTCCGCACGTCTCTGCCGGCGGGCCTCCCTGCGGGACAGAGCTGCCTGCTCTGCCTCCAGGACCGCAGTCCCGACCGTCTCTTCCACATTCTCCAATACGGTGGCCACCGAGTCCGGCGCATCCATCACAGTCTGGAGAGAGTCCAGAACCCGCATCTCGGAAGCATCCAGAGAGTCTATGTCCGAGTTTGCGTCATATCCTACCTCGACCTTCCTCTCCTCGACAGCCGCCTTCAGGGAGCCGCTGGTCTGGACAGCCGCCTCCACTCCCCTCGTGAAGATATTGTGAATCGAATTCACCAGATTCATCTTCGTGGTATCGATAACTGCCGTGAACACCGGCACATTGGTATTCTTGTACTTGGCCTTGCCGATCTTGAACTTCCACTTGTCGAAGTTTCCGTAAAGATTGATGCCGAAGCGGAACGGAAGCGGGGACTTCAGAACCGATACATGGTACCTGAAACTCTGGTCGAAGTCCTGAAGCCCGCTCATCGCCATCGTATACCTGTCCACCTTCAGCACGAACGGGAAGATTTCCAGGCGGTTGTCGCTGACAATGCCGGATACCGACATATCCGCCACCTTTCCGATTTTCTTGTCCTTGAACATCAATGTCCTGGCCAGTTTCCGGAACTCCGGGCTGTCCTCCACCGACACGTCCCTTCCCTTGATCTTGATGACTCCGTTCATGGTAGGAGTCAATATGACCATATTGGTGTCCAGGTCGGTGGTTGCGGCCATTTCGCAGTCCAGATGGCCCTTGAACGATGTCAGCATCGGCATTATGGTATCTACCACAGGGAAGAGCTGGACGACCTTGTCGGCAGTGATGTCGGCAAGGTTAAGGTCGAATCCTGTCTTGATGTCGTCCTTCGAGCGGGTAGAATAGAAGCCTTCGAAATAGATGTCCCCCATGTTGGAGGTGGCGACAGTATTGGTCACCTGGAGGCAGCGGTTGCGCATCACGATATCCGAAGCCATCCAGTCGATGCAGAGGTCCGAGTAGTCTATATCGTTGGCTTCCAGCGAGATATTCGCTTCAATATTGGCAGGGATCACGATCAGGGAAAGCGAAGTGTCAGCCACTTCGGACACGGTATTCTCCGCCTGGGCGATGAATTCCGAAATGTTTTCCGTGGAGGCATCTCCGGCAGCCGCAGTTTCCGGCCTGTAGTTCATGCCGGCACTGTAAGCGGTCAGGAGCTCATTGGCATCGATCTGCTCCGAAGTGACCTTCAGGTTGAGTTTAAGAGGGGCGCGCCCCATCATAGCAGGCCTGATATTGGTCACCTCTCCCCTGGCGGAAATGTCGGAGCCGCCTGAATTGACGGTAATATTGTCCAGGGCAACCCTGTTGTTGTCGGCATTGAAGCGGACGTCGGAAATCGAAGTCTTCAAAGGGAAATAAGGAGTGTAGAGAAGTCCGTTCCTGATATCCAGGGAGGCGTTCATTGCCCACTCTCTCAAATACTTCGAAACCGTCGAGCCCAGATCCAGCCTGACATCCTCGAATCCGGAATTGTCCTTTGCGGCCGTCTTCATCCTGCCGCTGAATGCCCGGTAGAACAGGGAATCCCTCCTGACACCCGGATAAACCCTCTGCAGGGAATCCAGGATATGCTCCCGCCTCTGGTTCCTTTCGAATGTGGTCATCACCGCCGATGCGGAGACTGATACATCCCTGAAGGCGGCACGGTTAACCCCGGAGCGGCCGAAGGCTCTTGAAATGCCTGCGCTCAATGTCATGAGCGGTGTCACGATATCGCCCCGTACCCTGCTGGAAATCTTGAATTGTCCATTGGCCCCGAGCACTCCCATGAAGAGGGAATCGGTTCCGGCATAGAACAATCTGTTCATATCGAATGTGCCGAAGACCGGCTTGCTCTCCTTCCCGTAGGCTTCAGTGTAGGCCCGGCTTGCATTCTGGGCCTGGACCACCAGTTTCGATGCCCTGACCCTGTCCTGCCCGAGAATGGCGCTCAGGGTATCGGCTCCTGCGGTGAAAGCCAGGACCTTCTCCCCTCTCGGGAGCTTGGTGTCCAGGGTGTTCTTCACCGAGACAATGCCGGCAGATACACCTCCGAGCCATAATGACAGCGAATCGGCAGGCATCGAGAAGGCAATGCTGTCTCCCCTTACATAGCCGTCCAGCGCAGCGCGGTAAATATTGTCGCTGTTCAGCTGCGACATTCTGATATTGCCCTTGAGCGCGGCATCCAGAACTCCTCCGGCATAGATTCCCAAGGTGTCGGGAAGGTGGGAAGCCAGTACGGACAGATCAGCCTCGGCCCTGGCATCCACATTGAAGAGCGGGTCCAGACCGAGAAGGTCATAGGCATTGCCCGTGGCATCCAGGTCCACTCCGCAGAACTGGAGACAGATATCATTGAGCGTCACATCCAGCTTTCCGGCAGGGTCCGTCTGCGCATTTATGTCCGCACGGACATTTCCGTCCGGAATTCCCGGATATCTCACATATGATGACGGAACCACAATCTCGGCGATGAATTCCGGAAGCGTGTTCCTCTCAGGATTGTAGTACCCGTCGCAGAGGGCGGTAAGAGTAACGGCCGCATCGGTCTGCAGGTCAGACAGTTCCGGGAGCAGGTTCTTTCCCGCGAACTTGATGATGTCATCTACCCGGCACTCGTCGATCTCCGCCTCCGCCCTTACGTATGTACTGTCCCCGTACAGTTTCACATCAGCATCTCCTGTCATGGCAATGGTGGCCAGTTCAGCCTCGAAATTCCTGAGGGAAACCGAGACGACCTCATCCTTCGGCAGCGAGAGGTCTCCCCTGGCAGCCAGCGGGAGCAGGATTCTGCCATAGGCGCTGGTCCCCGCGAAAGCCTTGGCCGAGGCGTCGAAATGCATGACGTTTCCATCCTCATCCACATTGAAATGGTCAAGGGCGACGGCTAGGGTATCCGCCGGGAGACGTCCGGACACGAACAGGCTGTCAATCCTGAGTCCCAGCCGGTTTCTTGAAGACTTGCGGGAATGCAGCTTCCCTCTGAATGCGATTTCCTTCAATGCTATCGCCGCAAAAACGGTATCCCGGCAGTCAGTATAGAAGACGGCCGGGCGGCCGGTCAGGGCAATCCTGTTGACCGCTACAGGAGGAAGAACGGTCACCGACGTATCCTCGGTATCGGAGATGGATATATTCTTGAGCACATTCCAGTTGGCATCCTCAGGGGAATACCAGTGGGCGAAGATTCTCGGCTTGTCGAGAGTGGCCTCATTGATGTGTATCTGTCCGAAAACCGCCGCAAGATAGTTTACTGAAAGCCTGAGGCTGCGGAGCGAGGCCAGGGTGTCGGCCGACTCTCCCCTTCCCATATGGCGGAGACGTCCGTCAATGCCTACGGTATCATACCTCGCATATCTGTCGTGAGGATAAGTGACCTCAAGCCGGTCAACGCTCAGGACAATATTCGGGAAGCTTCTGAACATATGCGCCCTGATATCGCCCACCCGGACATCTGCGTCCACATATTCAGCGGCAATCTTCTCCACGATGCTCTTCATCACGGAAGGACTCATCAGCACCTGGAGCACTGTCATCAGTACCAGCAGCAATCCTGCGACAGATCCTGCCGCGATTCCGAGTCCTCTTAATCTCCTGCGCTTCCTTTTCGGAGAAGCCGCATCCCGAGCCGCATTGTTGTCTTTTTCCATCATTCGTCGATTAATTTTCAGGCACTGAGAGCCAATGTACAAATATAAGTCATTTTCCGGTCAATGACTAAAAAAGATGACCGGAAGCGCTTACTTCCGATCATCTTGAAGATATCCTGTTCAGATATTCTTACTGTACTGGATTACTGCTCGTCCTCAAGCTGCATGTGCTGTACATAGATAGCCTTCTGGATCTGCTCTCTCCTCTTCACAGACGGCTTCACGAAATTCTTCCTCGCACGGAGTTCGCGGATAGCGCCTGTCTTCTCGAATTTTCTCTTGAATCTCTTGAGAGCCCTCTCGATGTTCTCACCATCTTTAAGCGGTACAATAATCATGTCTGAATCACCTCCTTTTGTTGTAAGTTTCACTGTTTCAATCGAATCCCTCACTTAGCGGGATTGCGGTCTCATTTCAGCGGGTGCAAAGATACTACTTTTTTCCGGAATGCAAGCATTTTTGCGAAAAAACCGGAACAGTAGCTACATCTCCCGTACAAGCCTCGTGAACTCCTCCATCCCCTCGGAGGCTACTGCCCGGATATGCCTTATACGCTTGTCGCGGACATTGACATCGGCCGGGTCGATGAGGAAGACCGGGGCGGAAGAAGGCGCATAGCGGTACAGTCCCGCCGCAGGATAAACGCTCAGGGAACTTCCCACAATCAGAAGGATATCAGCCCGGGAGACAATGTCGATGGCCTTGCCGATTTTCGGGACCGCCTCCCCGAACCAGACTATATGCGGGCGGAGCTGGACACCGTCAGGGGACTTGTCTCCAAGGAAAATCTCACCATAGCCGATGTCGAACACCTTCGCCTCGGAGAAGCCGTCATTCTCATTGCAGCTGTCCTCAGGACGGACCTTGGTAAGCTCGCCGTGAAGATGCAGGACGCGGGTGCTGCCTGCGCGCTCGTGGAGATTGTCCACATTCTGGGTTATGACATCGACATTGTACCTGTCCTCCAGGGCGGCGATGGCCAGGTGGGCGGCATTGGGCTTCACTCCGGCCAGTTCCTTCCTGCGGATATTGTAGAAATCCAGCAGGAGGGCCTTGTCCTTCCTCCAGCCATCAATTGACGCAACTACCTGAGGGTCAAACTTATCCCAGAGGCCTCCATTGTCCCTGAACGTGCTGATGCCGCTCTCGGCACTGACGCCGGCACCGGTCAGCACTACAATATGTTTCCTGGCGTTTCCCATATCAATGTATCATTTTTTCACTTTCTTGAAACCCCGAAATAAAACTGCCTGAGCCAATACTCGAAAAGCGGATCCATTATCTCAGGTTCGTCCTTGTCATTGTAGAAAATCACCTCTTTCTTCATGAGGGCATCCTTGACGCGCTTGACATTTGCGGAGGAATTGAGGGCGTACTTCTCGATCACATCCGTGGTGCTGAACTTCACGACACCGCCCAGGACAGCCTTGAGAAACCTGATCTGGAATGAGGTGAGGTCATCCATTATCCTCTGATACTCAGGCTCGTGTACAGAAACCATGCAGGAAAGGGCATCCTTGAACGTGATTTCGCTGATGTAACCTTTGGAAAGGCAGTCGCAGATGAAGAAGAAATGGTTGATGTGCCAGACATTGTTGCGGAAAAGATTGCAGACGCCCTGCACAAGTTCCCTGTCAATGACCTTTCCCCCCATGGAAAACCCTCTCATCACATACTCGGCTATCTCCGTGGAAGTCAATGGAGAAAGCGCCAGCCTCTCGACCACGTTCCAGAAAAGTTTCCTCCGGCTGAAGATGTCCGCCATGGCATTGACCCGGGAACCGAGAAGCACGAATGAGCAATAAGGGGCCGGTGCATCCTTGTGAGAGGCAAGCACATCCTGCATCACCCGGAGAATCCTGTCCCCCTCGTCCGTGCCGATGTTCTGGAACTCCCGGATCACCACGATCACGTCAGTCTTACGGGACTCCGCAAGCCTGTAGGGCAGCTCGATGATTTCCCTGGATTCCTCTTCGGACAACGGGAAAGAGCCCTGGAAGAGTTCCCCGGTCTCCAGATACAGGTTCTCGTCGAAAGCCAGCGAGGTGTCTCCGAGAAATGCTGAAGAAATCTCGCCCATCTCCCCGGGGGCGGCGGCGACGGATTTGATGACATTGCCTGCGAACCTGCGGAGGAAGGCCTCCGGCGTCCTGATGTTCTGCAAATCCACCTCGCACAAAACCGGAGTATGCCCGGACGTCCTCAGATTGAACAGGGTCTGCCTGACAACCGACATCTTGCCCGACTTGGGAGGCCCCCAGATCACGACATTCTGGCCGTGGGAGAGCATTCCGGAGAGAGTATTGCAGTCACCCCGCCTTCCGGCAAAGGATTTCCCGGTGACCGATTTGTCAAATATGAATGGTGAATCCATAAAGTCTCTATCTTATCTGTCACAAATTTAAGGAATATTCAGAAAATATTTTGCAGTATTTGATAAAAATGCTAAATTTGCGGTCCTATTGTGATTATGACTGCCAAGCTCCGTAAAGTTCCGCCGTATGAAGGGCGGGCGCTTGCAGCCGGAACTTTTAAAGTTTTACAGAATGTACGCAATCGTTGACATTGCAGGCCAGCAGTTCAAAGTAGAGGCTGGCGCAGAGATTTTCGTCAACCGTCTTTCGGCCAAGAACGATGAGACGGTCGAGTTCGACAAGGTGCTTCTCCTCGACAATGAGGGCGAAGTGAAGGTCGGGGCCCCTTACGTAGAAGGCGCAGTAGTCAAGGCTACCGTGCTCAATGATGATGCCAAGGCAAAGAAAGTATTGGTATTCAAGAAAATCCGTCGCAAAGGATTCCAGAAGCTCAACGGCCATCGCCAGAAGCTCACCAAGATCCGTATCGACTCTATCGCTTAATCATTAACAGGAGGAAAGAAAAATGGCACATAAAAAAGGTCAAAGTAGTTCCAAGAACGGTCGTGAATCGCAAAGCAAACGACTCGGTCTCAAGAAGTTCGGCGGAGAGGTCGTAAAGGCCGGAAACATCATCGTCCGCCAGAGAGGTACCGTGCACAATCCTGACAAGAACGTCGGAATCGGCAAGGACCATACTCTCTATGCCCTCGTTGACGGCACAGTCAAGTTCACCAGGAAGAGAGAGAACAAATCTTACGTGTCGGTTATCCCTTTTGAGAACTAGCTCGAAGGGTCTTGAAAGACATCAGAGGATTGCACTTCGAGTTCGGCGTGCGGTCCTCTGTTTTTTTATTTGAAGAACATTAGACGTAAAAATATCATGTTGACACTCAAAATGCTTCGCGACGATCCCGAATTCGTTATCGGGAAACTTGCAGTTAAGAACTTCGATGCAAGAGCCATCGTTGAGAAAGTCCTGAAACTTGACACTGAAAGAAGGTCGCTCCAGACAGAGAGCGATGCCCTCCTCGCTCAGCAGAAGCAGAAGGCGGGCCTCATCGGAGGCCTCATGAAAGAAGGCAGGAAGGCCGAGGCCGAGGAGGCCAAGAAGGAAGTGGCCGAGCTGAAGGCAAAGTCAACCGAGCTCCTCGCAAAGGCTGATGTCACAAACAAGGAACTTGAGGCACAGCTGGTGCTTCTCCCGAACATACCTTGCGACCTCGTCGTTCCGGGCAAGGGAGCCGAGGACAATCAGGTCGTGAAGATGGGCGGTCCGGAAATCCATCTTCCGGAAAATGCCCTCCCTCACTGGGATCTCGCCAGGAAGTTCGACATCATCGACTTCGACCTTGGCGTGAAACTCACCGGAGCGGGATTCCCGGTCTACAAAGGCAAGGGTGCCAAACTCCAGAGAGCGCTCATAAGCTTCTTCCTCGACCAGAATACAGCTGACGGATACAAGGAAATTGAGCCGCCGATCATGGTGAACGCCGCTTCCGGTTTCGGTACCGGCCAGCTCCCTGACAAGGAGGCCCAGATGTACTATGTCGGCCTCGACGATTTCTATCTCGTTCCTACCGCAGAAGTACCTGTGACCAATATCTACAGGGATGTAATCCTCGCAAACGACCAGTTCCCGCAGAAGCTGACCGCATACACTCCTTGCTTCCGCAGGGAGGCAGGCTCATACGGCAAGGACGTAAGAGGCCTGAACAGGCTCCACCAGTTCGACAAGGTGGAAATCGTCCGCATCGAGAAGCCGGAGGACTCCTACAGGGCTCTCGACGAAATGGTTGCCCACGTGGAGGATCTCGTTAACAAGCTCGGACTCAAGTACAGGATCCTCAGACTCTGTGGCGGTGACATGAGCTTCACCTCCGCCATCACCTACGATTTCGAACTCTGGTCAGCCGCACAGCAGAGATGGCTTGAGATTTCCTCAGTCTCCAACTTCGAGACATACCAGGCCAACCGTCTCCACCTCAGATATAAGGACGAGAACGGCAAGACACAGCTCTGCCACACCCTCAACGGAAGTTCCCTCGCCCTGCCGCGTGTTGTTGCGGCAATGCTTGAGGACAACCAGCAGGAGGACAGAATCGTCATTCCTGAGATCCTGAGGCCGTACACCGGATTCGACTACATCGACTGATCCGGCCTGATGATAAAAGACACTACAATTCTCGGAATAGACCCCGGAACCAACATTCTTGGCTTCGGGGTCATCCGTGTTGAAAACGGCAAGCCTCACTACCTGGAGATGGGAGTCATCGACCTCAGGAAGGAGAAGGACGCCTATTCGAAGCTGAGCCGCATCTTCAGGGAGATCGGAGACGTGTGCGACCGGTTCTCCCCTGACGAGATGGCATTGGAATCCCCGTTCTACGGGAAGAATGCCCAGGTCGTGCTCAAACTCGGCAGGGCGCAGGGAGCGGCAATGCTGGCGGCCACCACAAGAGGCATATCCATCACTGAATATGCGCCGAGGAAGGCCAAGGTGGCCGTGACGGGAAACGGAGCCGCCTCCAAGAATCAGGTAAGCACAATACTGCAGAGAATCCTGGGCATAGACATCGAGGAGAAATTCCTGGATGCGACCGATGCGCTCGCCATTGCAATGTGCCATTATTACCAGCTCTCGAATCCCCTCGCCGGGATGAAAAGCGGAGGAAGCTGGGAGAAATTCATAGCTGACAATCCCGACAGGATAAAATGACATTTTCAAGCCGGACGGATTAAACCCCGGGACGGCGGATTTGTCTAATGGCTGTTGCTTCCCGGAAGGAATCTGCGGAAGCATTCACAGAGTGTTACTGAAAACTGAAAAAGATCAATGAAGAAAATCATTGCGCTGCTTTGCGGGCTGATTCTGATGTCCGCATTCTCATTCACGGGGATGGCCCAGTCAAGGTCGGTATCCCTTGTCCTGAAAGACAAGAGCACCGGAGAGCCGGTAGCCTACGCCACCGTATCCCTCACCAGGAGCGGGGAAAAGACCCCCTACAAATACGTCCTCACTGACGATGGCGGCAAGGCCGTGATCGACAAGGTGGCTGCGGGAAGCTACACGATCAAGGCTGAACTGCTTGGATACAAGGAATACGCCAGGGATATTACAGTGAAGGAGGCCGTCAATCTCGGAGAAGTCGAGATGGCCCCGGACAACAGGGTGCTCGACGCAGCCAGCGTGACTGCCACCGGCAACCCTATCATAATCAAGAAGGATACTGTAGAGTACAATGCCTCATCCTTCAAGACCACTGACAACGACGTGCTCGAGGACCTTCTCAAGAAGCTCCCGGGCGTGGAAGTCGGCGAGGACGGAAGCGTGACAGCCAACGGGCAGACTATCAGCAAGATAACCATCGACGGAAAAACCTTCTTCCTGGACGATCCTTCCCTCGCGTCGAAGAACATCCCGGCCAAGATTGTCGATAAGGTGAAGGTCGTGCAGAAGAAATCGGAGCAGGCCCAGTTCACCGGAATTGACGACGGACAGGAGGAGACAGTCATCGACCTCAGCTTCCAGAAGGGAATGATGAACGGACTCTTCGGCAATGTGATGGCCGGAGGCGGACACGACTGGCTGGAGAAATCCAGCTCGGAACTCGCTGGCAACGGCGACTGGAGATATCAGGGAGCCGCATTCATCGGCAGATTCACGGAAAAGAGCCAGATAAGCGTAATCCTCAACGCCAACAACACCAATAACCGCGGATTCAATGATCTGTCCGGGAATATGATGGGTTCAATGAGAGGAAGCGGCATGGGCCGCGGCAGCGGCGGCTGGGGCAACAGCAACGGCATCACTTCCTCCTGGATGGGAGGAGTCAACGGAGCCTGGGATCTTTTCGGCGACAAGATGAACCTCGGAGCCAACTATCTGTACAACAACACTCAGAAGGACATTATGGAGAAGAGTTCCAAGACGACCTTTCTTGACGACGGTTCCCAGCTGATTTACGGCACGGACGGACTGAGCGCCAACAATACCCAGGGACACAGGGTAGGCGTCCGTCTCGAGCACAAGTTCTCTGAGAACACCTCGATCCTCTTCCAGCCACAGTTCAACATCGGCAAGGGAAACTTCTCCGAGATATCGTCCTTCGACACCTACGGCAAGGACTCTGCAGACTCGGAGGAGTACATGAAGAATGACGGTTTCAATTTCAACGGAGGCAACAACGACAACTGGACCACCAACGGATTCTTCCTCCTCCGCCAGCGTCTCGGAATGCCCGGGAGGACATTGTCAGTCAACATCGACTACAACTTCAGCAACAACGACCTCACCGGCTATAATCAGTCATTGACAACAACATACGAAGACGACGGCACGACAGTCCAGAGCAAGGACATCGTCAACCAGTTCTTCGATCAGAACTCAAAGTCCTCCTCACTCGGCGGAAGGCTGGTCTATACGGAGCCTCTCGGATCAGGCTTCTATCTCGAGGCCAACTACCAGTACAAATGGAGCAGGAACAAATCCGAGAAGAACACCTATGACTCCGGCGCAGTGGAGGACTTCGGGGAGGACAACAGAATCTTCAACAAGGACGGGATGGTTCCCAATGCCGAATACTCCAGCAGCATCCTGAACCAGTACCAGACCCACAGGGCTGGCTTCAACTTCATGTACCAGAAGGACAAGATCAGGGCGCAGCTCGGAGCTGCCGTAGTACCGACCATCACCCATAATGAGACCAACGGACAGGACTACAACAGCACCGTGGTCAACTGGTCGCCTTCGGCAATGATCTGGTACGACATCAACGACAATACAAACCTCCGCGGCTTCTATTTCGGAAACTCCGCCCAGCCTGCCACATCGCAGCTCATGCCGGTTCCGGACAACTCCAACCCTCTGAGCGTATCACTCGGAAACCCGTATCTGAAGCCGTATTTCAGGCACGACATCAGGACCAGGTTCGGACATTCCGACAGGACGAAGTTCCTCTCGTTTTCCGGAAGCATCGAAGGAGGCCTTGTCCAGTCGCCTATAGTCAACGCCAGCTGGTACAATGACGGAGGAACTCAGTTCTCCCTTCCGGTCAACGGTCCGACCTCCGGAAACGCAGCCCTCAGGACATTCTTCAACGCTCCTATAGCCAAGTCCAACTTCAGCATCTCCAACATGCTGAGCGGAAGCTGGTCTACCTCGTCCTCATACGTCGGAAAGAGTTCCTTCAATACGGACAAGTATTACGACGGCACCAATTTCGACTACGAACTCTTCCATCAGGACTTCCCGGACCTTGGCGAAAGCGGATATTTCACGGAAAACAGGATCCATACAATGAACCTCTTCGAAAGGCTTAAAGCCACTTATCGCAATGATTTCGTGGAGATCACGGCCAGCGGAAGAACCCGCGTCAACAAATCCTGGTACACGATGAACTCGGTGAACACCAACATGACCTGGAACAACCAGGTGTCCGCATCCATGAACTGGACAATACCGGGAGGCGTCGGCCTCGTGTCTGACTTCAACTACAACTGGTACCGCGGATACACGACTCCTCAGGATGACGAATACATCCTCAACGTGGAAATCACCAAGCTTCTGTTCAAGAACAAGTGGACATTGTCCATCAAGGCCTACGACCTTCTGAACCAGTCCAAGAACCTGTCAATCAGCGACTCGGCCAACTATCACACAGAGACCTGGAACAACACCCTCGGCCGCTATGTGATTCTCTCGCTGACCTGGAGATTCGGCACGATGGGCAGGAGCCGGATGGGCGGCCCTATGGGCGGTCCCGGTGGTCCAGGAGGTCCCGGACGCGGTCCGATGGGCCCGCCTCCCGGCAGATAGCCAGTTCAAAAAGGCTCCTGAGACAGGCATCGTCGCCTGAAGAGAAAAGACTTACGTCAGGTCTTCCTGACAATGAGATATCAGCGGACGGTTTCCCGGAAAGGAGGCCGTCCTCTTTCATCACATCCGCCAGATGGCGGGCTACCGCCGGAGCCGGGTCGATGAACCTGACCGAAGGCCCGGCAATCTTCTCCATCACCGGAAGCAGGAAAGGATAGTGGGTACAGCCCAGGACAATGATGTCAGCCCCCGCCCGGAGCAATGGCTGAAGACTTTCCGAAACGGTCTTCTCGACCTCGGGCCCTTCAAGCCTGCCGCTTTCCACAAGTTCCACGAAGCCGCTGCCCACGTGTTCAACCACCTTGACATTGTCCTCGACATTGCCCTTGGAAGTCAGATATTTTGAGCCTTTGAGCGTCCCTGCCGTGGCCAGGACTCCAATCACGCCGGTCCTGGTGCCGAGAGCGGCAGGTTTCACTGCAGGCTCCATCCCGATGAAACGGATATGGTCACGGCGTCCGCCTGTCAGCCGGAGAACCCGCTCCCTGCATTGTTCTGAAGACTCGTCGGAGTACTCCTCCCTCAATGTGGAAATCGCCGCCGAAGTAGCCGTATTGCAGGCCACCACGATTATATCGGCTCCCTTCCCGAGCAGGAAGTCCGTGACAGCCCTCATTCTTTCAATAATGAAATCCCTGGTCTTCTCGCCGTAAGGACACCAGGCATTGTCAGAGTAATACAGATATTTCTCTCCAGGAAGAAGGCGGGTCATCTCCTTCAATACGGACAACCCGCCTGATCCTGAGTCAACGACTCCTATCATTTGCTGAAATCATTAATTGTAGTAATCATACTTCCTTGAAAGTGAACCGTACATCTGGCCGAGGACCTCGAGGTAAGGATTGCCCTGCACGAGGGTCAGCCTGTAGACCGTATCGTCAACCCTGTAGTACTCGATGCCGTCCAGGGTAATGATCTCGTAGTCATCCGGAAGAGTCTCCACGAGAGCTCCGGCCGGAGGGACGATGGTCTGATACTGTCCGCCTGCATTGATGATATAGAATACTCCATCCTCGTAGTAGTATTCCTTGTCGGCATACGCATAGCTCTGGACGAGTCCGAGTCTGTTCGCGACGTCGTATGAGGACCTTGCCAATGCCGGGTTCATTGCAATCGCATTGTTCTGCGCAAGGATTGTCGCATTGTTCTGGGCAATGATCCTGTTCTGCTGGTCGATGTAGCGGTTGTTCTCGTCAATGGCCCTGTATGTATTGTAGACATTGGAATAGTAGGCGAATCTCACCGTGGCGAATGCCAGATCCCTGATGGCCCTGTCTATGACAACTCCGAAAGGCGGGCGGCAGACGATGTAATGTCCGTGATAATGACGGTAATAGACATTGTCGCAGATATAGTAGTCAATGCCGAAGAATGTCCTGTGCACGTGGTGAGGAGGGAGCACCTGAACCCTGAACCCGAAGCAATGCGGGCTATGGCGGTCGAAGAAATGTCCAGGTCTGTCATAGTGTATGAAATCCCTCTCGCGCGGAGGTACCCTGTAAACGTCATGGTTGTCAATCCTGAAGTCATCCGACATGCCTCCCCTGACGGCCGGCTGCCGCGAAGACTGGGCGGAGGAAGGTCTCGTGCGCATCTCGCTTGTCACCGTGGAAAGCCCTCCTCCCCTGGTGACATTGCTGCGGGCCGCACTGCCTGCAGAAGGCCTCTGCTGTGGCCTTGCGGCTGAGGAACCGCCTCTGTTGATTGGCTGTGCAACCCTGGTACCGGTGCCGGAAGAAGTACGCCTTGATGATGAAACCGTGGAACTTCCGGAGGTTCTGGTACCGGTGGAGCTGGAACCGCCTCTTACCTGTGTGGAACCGGAAGGACGGCTGGCAGCAGGACGGGAAGCCGTTGCTGATGAGCGGGTTGTACTTCCAGATGAACGTGTTGTACTTCCTGTTGAACGGGAGGTAGTCGCCGAGGAACGTCCTGTCACGGTACGGTTCTGGGTGGCAGAACCAGTCTGAGTCGCGGTTGAACGGCTCTGGGTGGAAGTTGACCGGCTCTGGGTTGTGGCGGATCTGTTCTGTGAAGAAGTGGAACGGGTCTGCGTGGTGGCTGAAGGCCTGAATGTGGTCGTCGACCCTGATGAAGGTCTGGAAACCGTCGCCGAGGACCTGGATGAAGTAGAGCCGGAAGCCGATCTGGAAACCGTCGCAGATGACCTTGATGATGAAGAGCCCGAAGACCTCGTGGACGTCGAACCTGAAGATGAGCGTGAGGAACTTGACCTTGAAGAAGATGAAGATCCGGTCGAACCTCTCTGCGAGGTGGTCGTGGTGGACCTGCGTGTCTGAGCCTCTGTATAGACTGGGGATGAAATCATTGCCGCGGCTGCGGTCAATGCCATCAAGAATTTTACTAACCCTCTCATAATCACAAAAGTTTTAGATTACTGATAGATGTAATAACGTCGCGCCATGAGCCTGAATTCTTCAGCGTCCCCCCGCCATCGGTCCGCTATGTCGCAGGCCATAAGACGTTTTGAAAATGTCCTTCTTACATAATCCGTACCACAAATCTTGTCGAACATTTCATTGCGGGACGGAGTGATCATGAAAGGATTGTGTTCCGGATACAGCCTGTGTACCGCCTGCATCACGTAAAACTGGGTCATTGAAATCTCAGCCTTCTCATAATCAGTAAAATAAAACTGAACCCCGTGGACCAGCTTCCCCTGGCTGCTCCCTGCTGTCGGCTTGTAGTGGACCTCCCTGAATGCCACGCCCGGGAGAGCGTAGCTGTCCAGCTCGGCCTTGAGCCTCGTCGCGTCAATCCATTGGGCGGCGAATGCGGCGAACGGGAAAGTGTAGCCCACACCGACATTGAGATAATTGAAGAACTCGCCTGCTATTCCGGAACATGGGTAATTGATGGCCGACTGCGGATACGGAATGTTCGGAGACGGGAGAACCCACGGCAATCCGGTTTCCAGATATGTCATGTCCCGGGTCCAGCCCTCCATCGGAATCACGGTCAGGCTGCATCTGAGATGCTCCTCATTGCCCTTCTGCCCGCAGTTCAGGCCTTCCTCATTGATGAGAATGGCCAACTCGCCGACAGTCAGCCCGTATATATACGGAATCCGGAATTCGCTCACGAAAGAGAAGAAGCCGGGCTCCACTATGCAGCCTTCTATCTTATTGCCTCCCAATGGATTGGGCCTGTCCAGAACCATCACCCCGATACCTTTCTTCGCACAGGCCCGCATCACCAGTCCGAGAGTGCTGATGAAAGTGTAGGACCTGGTCCCGACATCCTGGATGTCATAAACCATTATGTCGATGCCCTCCAGCATCTCCTGGGAAGGCTCGCGATATTTCCCGTAGATGGAATAAACCTTTATGCCCGTTGCAGCGTCCACCGAATCGTCCACCTTGTCTCCGGCGTAGGCATCCCCGCGGACACCGTGCTCAGGGCCGAAAAGGGCCACGAGATTGACATTCTCGGCCTCATTGAGGATATCGATTGTCGAACGGAGGTTGCGGTCCACACCGCTCGGATTTGTCACAAGCCCCACACGCTTGCCCTCAAGCCCTTCAAAGCCACGGCCTTCGAGCACCTCGATGCCGGTACGCACCTTCACAGCCGGGGCAGCATCAAGCACTGCAGGCAGGAATGCCAGCAAAATGGAAATCAACGCTGTTCTCATATCTTTCATTTCTTGACAACTTTACCGTATTCAGGATCAACTTTCAGCAGGCAGGTCACACCCGCCGTGGCAATGCAGCAGACCATCACGATCCAGAAGAAATTCACGTAACCGGTCATTTCCTGAAGATATCCGGCGAAGGCTCCCGGTATCATCATGCTGAGTGCCATGAAGGCAGTGCATATGGCATAGTGCGAAGTCTTGTACTCCCCTTCCGAAAAATACATCATATACAGCATATATGCAGTAAATCCAAAGCCGTAGCCAAACTGTTCTATAGCAATCAGTATGCTGATGACCAAGATATTATGCGTCATTGACATACTCATGTACACATATGCGGCGCAAGGCAGGGCAAGGAAGGCGGCCATAGGCCAGAGGGATTTCTTCAGGCCCCACCTGGAAGCGGCCATTCCGCCGATTATACCGCCGACCGTGAGAGCTGTCACTCCGATTGTACCGTAAACCAGGCCGACCGTGGCTGTGGAAAGTCCGAGGCCTCCCTGCTCGGCAGAGGAGAGGAGGAAAGGATTGACCATCTTCAGCAGAAGCGCCTCAGGAAGCCTGTACATAAGCATGAATGCCAATGCCACAAGGATTCCCGGCTTGCGGAAGAAGGTTTCGAAAGCCCTGGCGAATTCCCCTGCGGAGGACCTTCCGGACGTCTTCACGGCCACATCCGCCTTGTGTCTCGGCAGCAGGAACATGTCGTAAAGGGTAATCAATGCGAAAATGACGGCAGTGACAGCCATCGTGAGGGTCCAGGCAAGCGGTATGTTTCCGGTATGCGACTCAATCAGCCCCGCGATCACGACCAGGACTCCCTGCCCGAAAATGGACGAGAGCCGGTAGAATGTGCTCCTTATGCCCACGAAGAAAGATTGCTGGCCGGGGTCGAGCACCACCATATAGAAACCGTCTGCGGCAATGTCGTGTGTCGCGGAGGCGAATGCCGTGAGGATGAACAAAAGCAATGTGAATGTGAACAGGCCCGACGGAGTCCGGCCGGAAGCAATCATCTCAGGCGAAGGGTGCGGGATGCTGAAAACCAGCAGTATGAAAGCCGCCGTCATCAATGCCTGCATAGTGACAATCCACCATCTTTTCGACTTGAAAATATCTACGAGAGGGCTCCAGAGCGGCTTCAATGTCCAGGGCAGATAGAGGAGGCTGGTGAACAGGGCCATCTCCCCGTTCGGCACTCCCATTTTCGTGAACATTGTAACCGATATGCTGTTCACCACGAAATACGGGATACCTTCCGCAAAATACACGGTCGGAATCCACCACCACGGAGACCTCGCTCCGGATATGTCGATGCGTTTATTCATAAATCTTTACAGATGATTCCGGAATGCGGGCGGTCTCCGCTCCGGGATAATAGTGGGAAAGTATGGCCCTGTAATCATTGCCCCTGAATGCCATCACTGCGGCTCCGATCTGGCAGAAGCCCACGCCGTGCCCCCAGCCTGAGCCGTTGAGGACGATCATATCTTCCGCCTCGGTCCGGCCCGGTTCCACGCTCACCGTGAAAGCCGAGCTTTTCAGATGGGACTCCGAAAGGAATCGCCTGATCATCAATTCCTTGCCGACCGACATTGACATTCTGGAGCCAATGATGAGAAGCTCGCATATTCTGCCTGAAGGACCTCTTCGCAGAGGTTTCAATTCCTTCAGCATACCGATGTCGTGACCGGAGCGCCTGCAGATCAGGTCGGAAAGTTCCGCCCTGGTATATCTCACCTGCCATCTGTAGAAATCCCTGGTCTCGAGGTCGTAGTCATTCAGGACCATGCGGAGAATCTCTTCGTCATCCGTGTCGCAATACGGGTCCGGAACGGATTTCAGATATGGATGATTCTCGTCCGCCCAGCAGGTCCCGAATTCCTCGGTGATGCCTCCGCAGCATTTGGAAAACCTTGCGTCACAGAGACTCCCCTCATATTCCAGGACCTCTCCCCAGGTCTCGTCCACGGCCTTGCGGGCATTCTCGCCGACAGCCGAGGTCAGACCCTGATATCTCTGGCAATGGTCGTCGGCACAGACGTCGAAGGCCTTGTGGTCATTGGTGTCGAACCATCTCTCAATATGCAGGATACCATCCTCCAGCCTGTCTTCAGGGCATTGCACGGCATTGCTTCCATCCTTTCTGCGGGCAATCTGCTTCATCACCCAGGTACGTGAAATCACCGCATGGGCCTTGAGATATTCCAGGGGAGCGGTAGGTTTCATTTCCGATGAAATCACGCTAAGGAGATAGTCCTCTACGCCTATCACATTGACAGCCACTACATTGTCCCCTTCCACTATAAACTTGAGGGAGCCGGCGAACTTCCCGGTCAGTTTCCTCTCCCAATGGAAATCCACGCCTATGGTCACTCCGTAGAGGATGAACGTAGGCTCGGCGAACATCGTCGACATTGTCCTGGCATCGAAGAGGAGCTCGTCGTACAATGTCCCGTTGTAGGAAAGCCGTCCGTTCTCGAAACTTACCCGCTGGCGGCCGGCCCCGTCGGATATGATTTCAAATTCTATTTCCTTTCCGGACATGATTCCGACCTGGAGCTCAGGCTGTGTCCTGGTCAGTTTCCAGATTACCTTTTTCTCGGCCTCCCCGTCAATGGACACCTCGGAAAGCATTTCACCGATCAGCTCAGGATTGATTTTGGCAAAGTCATCCGCCTGCGGAACAATGAAAAGGCCAGCCATGTCGGCGCATCCGGGACTCATTGTAAGATGGTCGTCGCCCTCGGAAAAATAATGATGGGAGCGGTGCCTTTCACGGGCCACCAGCACTGCCCGGTATTCCCCGAAACGGCCGTGGGATATGCCTGAGACCTTTTCGGAAGGGCGGACACTGTACCATACGAGGAGGTTGAACATCGGCTCGGGAGAAGTTTCCCGGCAAGGCAGACAGTCCAGAAGGCGGTAAAACAGCTTGGCGAAAGACTTGGAAGTCCTGGCCCGCATCGCAAATACTCCTTTCGTAAATCCCTTGTAATGAAACAGTTCCGCTTCCTGAACGGAGGTTATGAAATCCAGGCCTTCGGCATTGTCCCTAAAGAGACGGTCAATCTCATTCTCAAGCGGCATCAGCCCCCTCGGGCAAGCCTGGAAATGCATGTGGTCAGGTGCGGATGCCCCGCACTCAGGGCCGTTGTAGAAGACAGTGAAATCCGGGAAATGCCTGGCAATATCCGTCATGTCCACGACCCTGTGCCATATTGTCTGGGGGACGTGGGCGTTCCTCGCAATCACCAAATGCGAAGGGAATATCGGATATGGGTTCACGAGAATGTCGTATTTCCGCCCCTTCCTGCCCTCGAACTGCATCGAGCTCTGCTCCGGCGGACGGTTCTCGGCGCATAGGAAACATTTCCTGGCCTTGATCGAGGCGCTGTCCACCCTGGCTGCGGAGGAACGGATCCGCTCCGGATTGTGCTGGCACCTGACTTTCAGCCCGCCTACCTCCATCTCCCTGATTTCCGCATTCTTGAGTGAGCGGAAATTGGAAGAGGCAAGCGGCCATACGGAAAGCTGGTCACTTATAAACTTGGATATCTGATGGTTATTCGTCATTGGCGTTCATTCTTATTCTGGCTTCCAGCTCCCAGGTGCGGATGCTGTCCTTGTAGATATTGTTCGCATTGACCCTTTCAATGCTCAGAGCCGCATCGGAATTGCACTCCCAGCGGCGGCAGCAGTACAGAGGTTCGTAGATTCTCCCGATCCGGTATTCACGGCAGATCCGGAGTCCCACCGCATAGTCCTCGCCGTAGCTCACATTCGGGAAACCGATGGTCCTCAGAAGCGGAACAAAGAAAGCCCGCGGAGCACCCAATCCATTCACCCTCAACGCATTGTTCCTGCCATTCTCCTCGGTCCACTCCCTGTGGTCAATGATTCCCGGAGGCAAAGGATTGAGGTCAAAATCCGTCATTTCGTATGCCCCGACCACCATTCCGCAGCCTTCACTCCGGAACAGGTCAATGATTTTCTGCAACGTGCTCCCGTCCCTGTAGATGTCGTCGCTGTCCAGCTGGACCGCATACATTCCGCAATGAGGGCTGTTCACGGCCAGGTTCCAGCATCCTCCGATACCGAGATCATCCCTTTCCGGGACAATGACTTTCAGCCTCCTGTCCTCGATCGAGGCGAGTTTCTCCGAAGTCCCGTCGGTGGAATGATTGTCCACGACAATGACATTGTAATCGAAATCACATTCCTGCGAAAGTGCACTGTGAACTGCGTCGGCCACCGTCCTGACCCTGTTGAAAACGGGGATGATGACGGAGGCGGTCACCTCCGGCTTGAAATCCGGGTCAGGGCTTACGGTCTTGAATCCCGGGGCAATGTAGGCTCCGATCCGCTTCAGATGCTCCGTGCAGATTTCCTCCATCTCGATCTGGACCTCCCTGTTGCGCGGATTCACATAGTCGAACTGCTTCTCTCCCGACTTGCGGAGGTCCGTCTCGATCTCGGTATAGAGGTATTCTCCTATATGGACGATCCTATCCATTCTCAGCCTCAGATCATACAGGGCACCGAAACGACGTTCAACATTCATCCCTTCCAATGCCTTCAGGAATGAGGATGAGCGGAACACCAGCACCGGGCCGAAATCGAAATCGTCCCTCAGGGCTCCCCTGGCGCAGTCTATCACCGGATGTTTCCGCCTGATGGTTCCGCCATCGGGAGCCTCAACCAGCTCGTAATAGTCCGAATAAAGCAAGTCCGCGCCTGTCGACTCGGCCACCGAGGCTATTCTATCCAATGCAAGATAGCCCCAGTCACAGGGGAAAGGCCTGGTGTTGAATACGATGAAGTCCTCGGCAAGGCCCTGTGCAGCCTCCCTGAGGCCGGCCGTACTGCCTGTATTCATATCTGATATGAACCTGAAAGTAGCCATTGCAATCTATGATTTGAAACCTGTCATTCTCTCCCAGAGACATTGTGGCACAATGCTCCATAAAAAGGCGAGGAGGGCGAATCTCCAGTCAATATACGCCCTTCTCCTGCGTCTCTTCAACGCATTGAAAATCAGCTCTGATGCATATTGCACCGTCATCAGCATGGGATAATTCTTGTCTCTGGACAGTATGTCTGTCCTGACGAATCCCGGACGGATATCCGTGACATCAAGAGGAAAGCCGTTCATCCTCGAGAGCTGTGCCAGGGAATCCAGATAGGTGGACTGGAACCTCTTCGTGGAGGAATAGGCCGGCCCTGTTCCCATACCCTTGGTCCCGGCAACCGATGAGACTATGGCCAGATGGCCCCTGAATCCGGGCTCGGCCTTGGACCTTTCCCTGAAGTACCGGAACGCGGCATCTGCCATTCTTACATATCCCAGGCAGTTGACTTTCACCGTATTGAGCTCAATATCCGGATCCAGCTCCCGGTTCTGCTTCCCGACTCCTGACACAATGAAGATGAGGTCAGCACCTCCGGTTCTCCCGATCAGGTCCATCAGCCGCGAAGGAGAGTCCTCCGCAGTAACGTCGAAATCAGAAATCCGGATATCCGCCCCGGGATGCTCCGCCACGAATGACTCCAGCATTTCCCTCCGCCTTCCGGCAATGCCCACTGTCCAGCCTTCTTCTGCCATCAGGCCTGCCACGGCACGTCCTATGCCGGATGTGGCTCCGATTACTATCGCTCTCATACTCTTCCGTTTACAAAGTTTTCCGCCTCGGCCAGCGACTCCGGTTTCCCGGCATCGATCAGCACGAGGCTACGGGGTGCGACCCCGATAAACTCATATTCAGCTGCGGCCCTGAGGTAATAATCCATTATCGGGAAACGCTCCCCGAGCGGCCGGTCCGAACCCTCGATCAGCCTTCCCTCCCCGTCATACAGCGGAAATGCGGAAGGATTGCTGTCAATTCTGTCAAATGTCCTGAAAATATCCGGGCTCATAAGGTGGACGCCTCCGAAAGCCATTTTCCTGCAGGAGGCCACATCGAGATTCCTGAAAGGTGTCTTTACGGCACCGGTGGAAATGTCGGTCCAGCCGACAAGCCTGCCATTATCGTTAAAAAGAAGGTAACGTCTTGTTTTCCTTTCACTTACAAGGAGGGCAGACATCGCTCCCGGACGGAGCCTGGCCTCGAACCACTTTAAGTCCAGGTCAGTCACGATATCAACATTGTGCACAATGAACGGCCCGGCACCTGAAAGCAATGCCTCTGCCCGGCGGATTCCGCCTCCGGTCTCCAGGAGCCTGTCCCTCTCGTCGGATACCTTGATATCCAGACCATTGAACTCATTTTCAAGATAGGAGACAATCATATCCGGAAAATGATGGACATTCACCACGAACTCATCCACGCCTGCAGCCCTGAGCCTGGTGATAACGTGGTAGAGCAAAGTCTTCCCGGCAAGCGGGGCCAGAGCCTTGGGGGCATTGTCGGTGAACGGCTTGAGCCTGGTTCCCAGACCGGCCGCAAAAATCATTGCCTTCATATTCCCTAGAATGTCTTCTCAATGTTCTGCTCCCTGTGGATGAGTTTCACCCTTATGTCGAACTTGCTTGCGAGATGGGAGGCAAGATGTTCGGCGCAATACACGGAGCGGTGCTGTCCTCCGGTGCAGCCAAAGCAGACCTGGAGATTGGTGAACTTCCTCTCTATAAAGCGTTTAACGTGAGCATCCACGAGGGCGTAAACGGATTCGAGGAAGGTCAGAATCTCCCCGTCATCCTCCAGGAACTTGATTACCTCCGGGTCCATTCCGGTAAACTGGCGGTAATATTCATATTTGCCGGGATTGTTCACGGACCTGCAGTCGAATACATAGCCTCCTCCATTGCCGGAGGTGTCAGCCGGTATTCCCTTCTTGTAGGCGAAGCTGTATATTTTCACTTCAAGGCGGCGGTCTTCGGCATTGACATAGAACTGCTGCATCTCGGTAAGTGACGTAAGCACCTCTGTCAAATAAGGATAGCGGACAAACGGAGTCTTAAGGAGACGGCGCAGGTTGTCGATGGCAAACGGCACGCTGGCTATGAAATGTGGCTTCTTCTCGAAATAGCCCCTGAAGCCGTATGCTCCCAGCACCTGAAGCGTGCGGAAAAGCACGAAGAGCCGGAGCCTCTCCCGGAATGCTTCTTCATCCAGGTCCGGAATAAATTCCCTCGCAGCCTCGATGTAGGTCTGAACGAGCTCGTTCTTCAAATCCTCCGGATATCTCGACCTGGCCTGCCAGATGAAGGATGCCACGTCATAATATGCAGGTCCCCTCCTGCCTCCCTGGAAATCAATGAAATACGGTTCGCCATCCCTTATCATCACGTTCCTCGCCTGGAAGTCCCTGTACATAAATGCCGTGGTATCCTCCGATGTCAGATCCTCCCTCATCGCCTCAAAATCCTCCTGCAGGCGGATCTCGTCGAATTCCAGACCCGTCGCCTTCAGGAAGCAGTATTTGAAATAATTGAGGTCGAAGAGAACCATCCTGCCGTTGAACTCGGGCTCGGGGAAGCAGACATTGAAGTCCAGACCCTCCGCTCCGTGAAACTGGATCTTCGGAAGCAGGCTGATTGTCTTCTTCAGGACTTCCCTTTCTTCCGGGGAGTAATCCCCGCTCTCCCGCCCAGCCTTCACCAGGTCATAGAGCAATGTCTCCCCCAGATCCTCCTGGAGATAGCACATCCCGTCCCCACTGACCGACAAGACCTCCGGGACATTGATTCCACGACTGAGGAAATGTGATGAGAGATAGGTGAATGCGGCATTCTCTCTGCGGTCAAGGCCGGCGACACCGATGACAGTGCTTCCATCCGCTCCCGTGAGGCGGAAATATCTGCGGTTGCTGCCGGAAGAATTCAGCTCAATGACCGATATGGGTTCGGTACCTGTATATGATTTGTATAATTGAATCAGCGATTCCTGCATTGTACATAGTTTTATGCGAATATAACAAAGTTCCGGGGATTTGTCAGCATATTTTGCCCCCGTTTTGACGGTAAATTCAAGAGTTTTCAGTAAGTTTGCCTTTCATATTGACAAACATCTGTTTGAGAATGGAATTCAAGGAATTTGCATATTGCTCGGACAAGTACCAGTACACTATGGGAAAGTCCTTCAGGGAATGCGGCAACGGCGAAAAGCCGGCCGTTTTCAACCTGTTCTACAGAAAAGCCCCTGAAAACAACAACTGGGCTGTAGTGAGCGGCACCGAGGAGGTGCTGGAAATGGTGGCAAATCTCGGCTCCATGCCGGAGAGCTTCTTCGAGAAATTCCTTCCGGGGGACGGCTATGCCGAATTCAGGCATTATCTCGCCGGAATGAAGTTCACCGGCAACATCTATGCTATGAAGGAGGGCGAGATAGCCTTCCCCAACCAGCCTATCATCATTGTGGAGGCCCCTCTCATACAGGCACAGGTGCTGGAGACCCCGATGCTCTGCATAATGAACCACCAGATGGCTGTCGCCACCAAGGCATCCAGGGTATGCAGGGCTACAGACAGGCCCGTGAGCGAGTTCGGCTCCAGAAGGGCGCACGGACCATGGGCAGCCACCTACGGGGCGAAGGCAGCCATCATAGCAGGCTGCGCCTCCACCTCCAACATTCTGACCGGAGTGATGAACGGAGTCCCTTCCACCGGCACCATGGCCCACAGTTTCGTCACCTCATACGGCAGCACCGTGGAGGGAGAGCACAGGGCATTCAACGACTACATCAACACCCACCGGGGAGAGAACCTGATTCTCCTGATCGACACCTACGACACCCTCCACTGCGGCATTCTCAATGCCATAAGGGCCTTCAGGGAGAACGGGATCGACAACAATTATCCTTACGGATACGGCGTGAGGCTGGACAGCGGAGACCTCGCCTACCTGTCGGTAAAAGTCAGGGAAATCCTTGACGCCCACGGGCTTACAGGCTGTAAAATCTTCGCCACGAACTCCCTTGACGAGTATCTCATCACCGATCTGGAAAGGCAGGGTGCCAGAATCGACTCCTACGGAGTGGGCGATGCGATAGCCACCAGCAAGGCAGCCCCATGCTTCGGCAATGTCTACAAGCTCGTGCAGATCGGCGGAGAGCCCGTGCTGAAGAAATCCGAGGACAGGATCAAGCTCATAAACCCGGGCTTCCAGATCACCTACCGCATTACAAAGAAGGACGAGAACGGCAACGAGATATACAAATGCGACATCACCTGTCTCCGCGGAGACAGACTCTCGGAAGACATCGAGGCCGGCAGGACATTCACGGCCACTGATGAGTACGACAGATACAAGTACAAGACTTTCGAGGCCGGGGAATACACCTGGAGGGCATTGCAGATTCCTGCAGTGGAAAACGGCGTCAGGGTAGCCCCGAAGCGCAGCCTTATGGAGAAGAAGGCCTTCCATGATGACACCCTTCACCATTTCAGCCCGTCGGAGCGAAGGCTCATCAATCCGCATTACTACAAGGTGGACATATCCGACGACCTTTACAACCTCAAGAATGACATCCTCTCCAAGCTCGTGGAGGAAATAGGCAGATTCAAGATATGATAAATGATTCATTGCTCGTCGTAGTGGACATGCTCTACGACTTCATAGACGGCAGCCTGGCCTGCCTGGGTGCGGACAAGGCCGTAGCCAACACACTCCAGTTCATAAAGAGCACAAGGAATGACGACCTTCCGGTGTTCTTCATACGGGATCATCATCCGGCAGACCATTCCTCATTCAGGGAGCAGGGAGGAATCTGGCCCCCTCATTGCGTTGCAGGGACCAGGGGCGGGGAAATCGCCGATGAACTGAAGCCTTACGCCGACGAGGACCTCACATTCGACAAGGGCTGTGACAAAGCCGTGGAGCAGTATTCGGGTTTCGACGGGCGCAATTCCGCCGGCCAGTCACTCGGCGAGGTAGCCGCAATGCTGGAGCCTAAGGACGTGTATGTCTGCGGAATCGCCACTGAATATTGCGTCAGGAATACCTGCGAGGACCTTCTGAAGGCAGGTTTCCACGTGATTCTCCTGCAGGACTGCCTGGCTTATGTGGACGAGAACGGGCATAGGGAGGCAATCGCCGCAATGCGTGACGAGGGCATTGTAATCCACTGACATCATTCATATTCCGCAGCCTGCGGAAGCATTGTTCTGACCGGATGAAAACGAAACTTGCCATATTGCCTTTTATTGTCCTGATGCTGACAGGAATCAGGGCGGGAGCCCAGAGCGGGACATTCTCGGGCATTGTCATCGACAGCGATGGAGAAGCTGTCATCGGAGCGGGCATTGTCTGCAACGAAAAGACGAGCGCCGGCACGACCACCGACCTTGACGGCCGGTTCTCGATGACATTGCCGCAGGGCGCAAAAACCTTCACCATCTCCTCGGTGGGGATGGAGTCTCTTACTTATGTACTTAACCCTCAGGCCACTGCGGATGTGAAAATCATTCTTGCCTGGGAAAACAACGTGCTGGACCAGGTGGTTGTGACAGGCTATGCCCAGACCACGGTAAAGCGCATAACCGGCTCCGTGGCAGTCATCAACGGGGACAGTTTCAAGGCAAAGGCCGTGTCCTCGGTGGATGCCCTCATGCAGGGCGAGGTGGCCGGCGTGGCAGTTTCCGCCACATCAGGCCAGCCCGGGACACAGTCCAGAATCCGGATCAGGGGAACCAGCAACATGACCGGCTCCGGCCAGCCTCTCTGGGTAGTGGACGGAGTTCCGCTCCAGAATGAATCCCCGTCATTGACCAGCGAACAGCTCGCCACCGGAGGTTTTGACGACATTTTCGTGAACGGAATCGGCAACATCAACCCGAACGACATCGAGAGCATCACCATCCTGAAGGATGCGGCTGCAGCGGCCATCTACGGCTCGAGAGCGGCAAACGGCGTCATTGTCGTGACCACGAAGAAGGGAGAATCCGGCAAGATGAAAATCAGCTACAGCAACACATTCTCCTGGTCCTTCAAGCCGGGCAGGGACCTGAGCCTGATGAACTCGGCTGAAAAGCTCGCCTGGGAGGATGAACTCTGGGATGAATTCTCCGCGGCAAAATATCAGAAGTCATTGACTGACAATACTGTAATCTATCCTATAGTCGGCATTGTCGGACAAATCCGTGCCGGAGTCGGGGATTTCGCCGGAATGAAGGGAGACAAGGCTGCGCAGGATGCGTACATCGCCTCGCTAGCAGACGTCAGCACTGACTGGTACGGGCTCATGTTCCGCAATTCGTTCTCCCAGGGCCACCATCTGTCAATGAGCGGAGGCTCGGACAAATATACCTACTACATTTCATTGGGCCTGAACGACGAGAACGGAATGCTCATCCACAATGATTACCGCAGGTATAATTTCAATGCAAACATAAACCTCAAGCCCGTGGAATGGGCACGCATCAATATCGGTGCAGAGGCCTCCAGACAGGAATCCTCAATGCCCTACTCCAGCGTTAACCCGTTCACCTACGCATATTTTTCCAACCCTTACGAGAAGGCTTACAATGATGACGGCTCATATGCCACCGACAGGACATGGTTCACATTGGGCTACTGGAACGGAAGGGGTGCGGAGCAGGTGATGCCTCTGAACGGATTCAACATCTTAAGGGAACTGGATTCCAACTGCACCGATACCGGGAACACCGCCGTCACGGTCAGAGGCCAGCTCGACCTCAGAATCATCGAGCCCCTGCATTTCGTCGGCCTGGCCTCCTACACCTATTCCAACAACTCCACGGACAAGGTGGTGGACAAGTACACCTGGACCGCCTTCAACGACAGGCTCGGCAATGACGACAAGTCCCAGACCAATCTCTACGGCAGCATCTCGCAGAACCGGACCAACAGGAACAGCTACGTGCTGAGGGGGCATTTCGCATTCAACCGCACATTCTCCGGCATCCATACGCTCAACGTGCTCGCCGGCTCGGAGATCAGGGGTGCGGGTTCGAACACATTGTTCTCGAAAAGATACAACTACGATCCGAAGACAGGGACCACTTCGCTGCCGCCAATCAGCGGTCCTTCCGACGAATGGGTAAGTGAGGTCGAGAGGCTGAACGGCCAGTATTTTTCCGAGAGCCGATATGCATCTTTCTATGCATCAGCGGATTACTATCTAGGCAAAGCCATAGTGCTGAACGCCTCTTTCCGTACTGACGGAAGTTCCAATTTCGGAAACAAAAGGCAGTTCAATCCGACCTGGAGCGCAGGTGCCGCCTGGCATCTCGGCGAAGAGGAATGGATGAAGCGCAGCCTCCCTCCGATTTCCCACGCCACCTTGAGGGCAGCATTCGGATACACCGGTGAGGTCAACACCAGCACCACGCATCTTATGGTCATCAGATATCTCCAGCAGCAATACAGATATTTCGGGGAGCAGACTTTCAATCTCGGTACACTGCCTTCCGCCCCGAATCCGAATCTGGGCTGGGAGAAGACTATGGATGCGAAGGCCGGTCTGGATTTCGGTCTCTGGAAGGAAAGGCTGAATGTCAATGCGGAATACTATTACCGTCTGAGTACAGACGTGGTGACATCCTCCCAGGTCCAGAGCACCAGCGGATTCACATACGTCAATTTCAACTCGGCCGACATAATGAACACGGGAGTCGAGCTCACCGTGAACGGAAAGATTCTGCAGAACCGGGACTGGACCGTCAGCGCAGCGGTGAACTTCGCCTACAATTACAATAAAGTCCTGAAATACAGACCTTCAACTGCATCGGGAGTCACTTCCAAGGACAGGTATGTGGAGGGCTATCCGGCCAGGTCCATCTTCAGCGGAGAGCTCGGGGGCATTGATTCCGCAAGCGGCCTGTACATCTTCAAACTGAGGGATGATGCCAATATCAGTTCAGCCTCGGACCTGAACAAGCCGGACAATTACAGGACTTATCTGGGTACTGAAATCGCACCTTTCACCGGAGGCTTCAACATCAGCGCGGGATGGCGGGAATTCCGTCTCAGCATAAACGGAGTCTATTCGCTGGGCTCAAAGACCTTCGACAAAATCGTCTCGCCGGCCAGCTATTCCAGCTGCAAGCACAATCAGGTCAGCACGGAAACCGTCCAGTCCCAGTACAGCGATCTCTACTCCAACCATCTGAATGTCAGGAAGGGCAGGATAGACAGATGGACGGTGTCGGACACAAGGGGCGTGACATATCCGAGAATCTACGACTATTTCGGGGAGAAATACAACTTCTCCTCATACAATCCGATGGATTACAGCATCATCGACGCAATCTATCTGAAGGACAATTCCTACCTGAGAATCAAGTCCATCATTCTCACCTATTCCCTGCCCGAAAAGGCAATGCGGAAAATCAGGCTCAGGGGCATCAGTTTCAATGTTGCCCTGAACAATTTCTTCACCATTACCGGATATGACGGAATGGACCCGGAGGTCCCTGGAGCCACCTATCCGACGACACGCAGCGTTTCTGCGGGCATGAACATCGATTTCTGACGATATGAGAAAGCACATAATCATTGCATCAGCTATCATACTGACGGGATGCGGGCGTTTTCTGGACGTGCAGCCGCAGGGGGAAATCATCCCGAAGACGGACGAGGAGTTCGCCTCCCTCATACACACAAGGCTGAGGGATATCGAGGGCGGTGGAGACGAGGACGTTATCGGCAACATGGAGACCATCGCCCGGCTGGAGGGATGTGCTGATGATCTGGATGCCAATATAAAGCCGGGAAGTCTTGACCTCTACGCCGGAGAGATCATCAATACGATGCAGCTCCGCTATGAGAGCATCTGGGAAACCGTAAGAGACTGCAACATCGTGATAGAGAACCTCAAGGGAAGGAATTCCGAAGTGGCGGCAGGGACATTGGCGGCGGCTTTTTCAATCAAGGGAATATGCTACTTCAACCTCCTCAGAAGCTGGTGCCAGCCCTGGGACAATGACCTGGCGGACGAGCTTCCGGGCATCCCTGTCGTGGATGTGTTTGACATTACGGCAAAACCGCTCAGGGGGACATTGAGACAGACATACGAATACACGGACGAACAGTTCCGCAACGCCCTGGCTCTCAATCCTTCCGACAAGACCTACATCTTCACGGAATGGATAATCAAGGCCTACAGGGCCAGGCTGGCATTCTGGTGCTGCGACTGGGACAGGGCGGAGGAAATCTGCCGGGACATCATTGAAAACAGCGGCTATTCGCTCACCCCCATTTCCGGATATGAGGCAATGATAAACTCCAAGTATGACGCGTCAGGAGAGGTTTTGGTGCGATCGCATATCAACAATTCCAGCGAGCTGGACTGGTACTTCTCCTACATGAAAGGATACCTTTCCTCCAGACCGGCCTGCGCATCATTAATCCGTCTATACGGAGATAATCCGGAGGCGGACGTGAGATATGCCGCCTGCTTCGACAGGAAGAGAATGAATGTAAAGACTCCAGAATGCAAGGTCAGGCTCTCGGAAATAGTCCTGATGCTCTCGGAGTCACTGTATCACCTTGGTGATGAAGAGGGGGCGCTCAGATGGCTCAATGAATTGAGACGCAACAGGATAGAGGGGGCCGAAGACCTGGCTGCAGCGACTTTGCCGGCGGTCAGGAAAGGAGACAGGATAGTGGTGGATGCCCTCGGAAACCCTGTCACCCCACTGCTCCAGGCCATATTCGACGAGAGGAGGAAGGAGATGTTCATGGAGGGTGACCGCTGGTTCGAGCTCAAGAGAAACGGCCGTCCTGAATGGTGGATCATCAGCAACGGCCTTAAATATACTACGAGGAAGTACCTCTACACTGCTCCCATTTCCAAGGACGACATTGACCTGAACCCGGGTCTGGAGCAGAACCCGGGATATGTTTACTGATCAAATGCTTTCGTACAATGAAACATAAAAGATTTATTATATTTGCATTGTCGCTGGGCCTTTGCGCAGTCAGCGGCTGCGGGTTTGACAAATATCCGCCGAAGACGGACGATGCCGCCAAGGATTACGTCAAGCCGGCAGGTGAGGTCCCTACCCAGGAAGAGAGGGAGGTCGTCAAGGCGGCCAAGGCTGAATATGAGGCAGCAATATCGAAGTAATTACATAAAAACCTTATTATGAAGAATTTATCAAAATTGATGGCCTTATTGACATTGGCCTTGTTCTCAGTCGCCTGCTCTGAAGACGGCAAGATTACAGTAGAATTCGAAAAAACGCTCTACACCGTTCACGGCGGTGGAAGCGTGGATATTGCAGTGAATGTAAGCGAGCCTGCCGCATCCGACATCAGCATCGGTCTGCTCTTCTCCGGCTCAGCATCCGCCGACAAGTATGCTGCCGGCTTTGACACTGTCACAATTCCGGCAGGTGAAACTACCGGGACAGTAACCATCTCCGACATCAGGATTTCCCAGGATGAGCAGATTGCAGTAGGCATTGGAAGATGTCCTTCAGGATATGCCACGGGAACAAAAAGCGTCACCATTGTCACCGTTGACGCCGAAGAACTTCTCATCTGCTCTTTTGCCAGCACTTCCGACAATGCAATCGGCTCCTACAGAGCCCGCATTGACGTGAGCGGAGCCGTATCAGGCAAGAATCTGTCATTGAACGAGGATGTTGTCATTCCTCTTACAGCAAGCGGAGCTGCCGCCTCTTATCTCAATTTCGGCGGTGAGCCTCACGCCCTGCTCAAGGCAGGTGACAATGTCGCCATCGCTGAGTTCTCCCTCAACCCGGGATTCGAGGAAGGTGCCGAGGTCATGCTCAGCATCAAGGAGGGTGAAGACAGGATTCTGATCGGCAACAATGATGCAATCACATTGAAACTCTATGGCGCGGAAATTCCGGAGGCATTGCTCGGCACCTGGACATTCGACCATGTATTTGACATTGAGGAGATTGAAGAATTCTTCGGCGAGTTGGAAGATGACATAACCCTTCTTCCGACCCATAACGAGGGCTTCACCCTTACATTCGAGAAGGACGATGCCGGAATCATTACCGTCACTCCTAATGACAAGGGCGACTTCGCAAAGTTCTTCAGGACAGCCTCAGTCACCCCAACTGAGCCGATCAACTACTCTTCAGAGGGTATCGTGACGGGAATGAACACGGTATCGGAAATCAATATGTTCATGGCAATGGAGGACTACGATGTCCATACCTGTTCATATTACATGCTTTCCGAAGCCAACAGGGCCTTCAGTTCTGAAGATGAAACCCTCGGAGAGGCAGTTGTGATCTTCACATTGGTTGAAGGCGGTCTCCAGGTAGAGTTCCGCGACTATGACACTCCTCCATTCGGAGAGATGTGGTGGGATCCTGAATTCGACGCCGACATGTTCGGATTCGCTTCGCTCTTCGTGAAGTAAACTGAATGTCTGCTGACAAAAGAAGCCGACCCAAAAGGGTCGGTTTCTTGTATTCTATATGGTGATGATGAG
>SAMEA3663025__coassemble_424_pt1 | contig 33372 bp, 23 predicted proteins | sample SAMEA3663025__metabat2_low_PE_053 | metagenome-assembled genome bin SAMEA3663025 (sample SAMEA3663025) | pig gut metagenome | biome: pig gut; feature: pig-associated habitat; material: faeces | place: France | collected 2012
AGGCACCTGTGGAGACTTTTTTTGTCAAGAGGGACAGAGGATCAGGCCGCCCGACAAAAAAAGACCGTCGCACAATCGAAGCGATGTGGGACGGTATTGATTTCAGTGATGATTTCTCTGAAGAATCCGGAGACGGCTTTGATGACTAGACGCCCCCGGATCTTCAGATAATTGTTTCCATCGGCTCAGCCGTTGTATTTCCTGGCCTGCTCGGCTATGAGGGCTGCATCGTCGAAGTAATTGATTTTCATTGCATCCCTTACTTCTGACAATGTCTGTGCGGCTGTCTCGTGAGCCTTTTCGGTGCCTTTACGGAGAATCTCGAACACTGCCGGGATATCCTTTTCGAACTCCTTTCTCCTTGCCCTGATCGGGGCCAATGTCTCCTCAAGCACCGCAAGCAGGAGCTTCTTCACTTTCACGTCACCGAGACCGCCTCTCCTGTAGTGGTCCTTCATTTCCTCAAGGTTCGCATAGTCAGGTGCGTATGCTGCGAAATGCTCCGGCCTGGAGAATGCGTCGAGATAGGTGAATACGGTATTGCCCTCGACTTTTCCCGGGTCGCTGACCTTGAGGTGGCCAGGGTCCGTGAACATTCCCATTACCTTCTTCTTGAGGTCTTCAGGGCTGTCTGACAGGTAGATGCAGTTGCCGAGCGACTTGCTCATCTTGGCCTTCCCGTCGGTTCCCGGCAGTCTCATGCATACTGAGTTCTGAGGCAGGAGAATCTGAGGCTCGACCAGTACCTCGCCGTAGATGCCGTTGAAACGGCGGACTATTTCGCGGGTCTGCTCCAGCATCGGCTCCTGGTCCTCGCCCGCAGGAACAATGGTGCCCTTGAATGCGGTGATGTCGGCAGCCTGGCTGATAGGGTAGCAGAAGAAGCCCACAGGCAGGGTATTCTCGAAATCCCTCATCTGGATTTCGGCCTTGACCGTAGGGTTGCGCTGAAGCCTGGACACGGTCACAAGGTTCATGTAATAGAATGTCAGCTCGGTAAGCTCAGGAATCATCGACTGTATGAAGAGGGTGCATTTCTCCGGGTCGATTCCACATGAGAGATAATCCAGGGCTACCTCAATGATATTCTGACGCACTTTCTCGGGATTGTCCGCATTGTCCGTCAATGCCTGGGCATCGGCGATGAAAACGAACATCTTGTTATAGTCGCCCTCGTTCTGGAGCTCGACCCTGCGTTTGAGTGAGCCTACATAATGTCCGAGGTGAAGTTTTCCGGTCGGTCTGTCGCCGGTCAGTATTACTTTTTCCATTTATTGTCTTTATTAATGCAGTTAAACCGCTGTTCTTAAATCCTTGCCGTATTCTCTGCCGACTTCGCTGCAGCCTCTGCGAAATCCTCTCCGGAAGATGCGTAGATGATGCCCCTCGAGGAGTTGATCAGAAGGCCTCCCTTGCTGTTTGATCCGTTGGCAATCACCTCTTCGGCGCTGCCTCCCTGGGCTCCCACTCCCGGGACCAGGAAGAAATTGTCCGGGCAGAACTGCCTGATCTCTGCAAGTTTGTCAGCCTTGGTGGCACCTACCACGAACATCATGTTCTCCGGGGTCGAGATGGACATCATCTTCTCCATTACTACCTGATAGAGAGGCTTTCCTTCCTTTTCGGCAAGCTGGAAATCGGAAGATGTCCCATTAGAGGAAAGGGCTACTACGATGGCGAATTTGCCAGGATATTCGAGGAATGGGGTCACCGTCTCGCTACCCATGTAAGGGGAGATGGTGACAGCGTCGAAGTCCATTGTCTCGAAGTATGACTTGGCGTACATCTTAGCAGTGTTTCCGATGTCGCCCCTCTTCGCATCGGCAATAAGGAACATATCCGGATACTTCGAGCGGATATAGTCCACAGTTACGTCCAACGCTCTCATCCCTTCAGTTCCGAGGCATTCGTAAAACGCCAGATTCGGCTTGTAGGCCACGCAATGGGGTGCGGTGGCGTCGATAATCGCCTTGTTGAATGCAATGATGGAGCGGACATTGCCCTTGTACAATTCTCCCTTGATGGCCGTCTCGCCACCGAGTGCAAGCTTCTTCAGATGGTCCGGAAGCTTGTTGAAATCGGTGTCAAGCCCTACGCAGAGCATGCTGCGCTTTGCCTGTATGCTGGCATAAAGCTGGTCTGTAGTCATTTCTATTCTATAGATAATCTTCAAAATACATTGTCACTTTGTCCATCAGGTGCACCCTGTCCTTGCCGAATACATTGTGCTCGGCGCATGGGTAAGGGAAGTAGTCCACCTGAACGTTGTTCTTGATGCATTCCCTGATGAAGCTCAGGCTGTGCTCCCATACGACCGTATTGTCGATTGCGCCCTGGCAGATGAGAAGCTTGCCCTTGAGGTCTTTGGCCTTGCCGAGCAGGGAAGTGGTCCGGAAACCGTCAGGATTGCTCTCGGCATTCTCCATATAGCGCTCTCCGTACATGACTTCGTACCATTTCCAGTCGATTACCGGACCTCCGGCAACTCCGACCTTGAACGTCTCCGGGTAATGGGTCATCAGCGATATTGTCATATAGCCGCCGTAACTCCATCCGTGGACTCCGATTCTGTCCCGGTCCACGTAAGGCAATGCCTTCAATGCCTCGATTCCGACCATCTGGTCCGCCATCTCGGCCTGTCCGCAATACTTGTGGATGACCTTCTCGTATTCAGCGCCGTGATTCTCCGTGCCCCTGTTGTCCTGAACATAGACAATGTAGCCGTGCTGGGCCATATAAAGCTCCCACATCCTGACCTGTCCGAGCCAGGTGTCGTTGACCATCTGCGAATGCGGACCACCATATACGTAAAGTATTACAGGATACTTCTTTGCAGGGTCGAATCCGAGAGGCTTGTAGAGCCTGTAATGGTTCTCGTACTTCCCGTCGGCACTCTTCACCGTTCCGAGGCTGACCTCTCCGGCAGCGTAGTCGGCAAGCGGGTCCGGTGCGGAGAAAAACTCGCGTGAAACCTTACCGTCGGCTGATCTCAATGCCGTTTTAGCCGGTACGTTGAAACTGCTCCAGCTGTCTAGGAACCAGGTTCCGGCTTCATTGAACTGTGCTGTGTGCCAGCCTTCCTCGAAGGTCAGGCGGATTGGAGTACTCTTTTTCACCACACCTTTGCGGTTGATGCTCAGGTCAATGCGGAAGATATGGCTCTCCGCGGGCGATACTTCGGCGGAGGAGTAGAAGACACTCTTCCCGTTCTCTGCAATGAACTGTACGTCTGCATCTACATCAGTGAGCCTGAGGACATTGCCGGTGGTGTCACAGAGGTAGAGACTGCGGTAGCCGTCCCTTGCCTCCGCCCTGTAGATGAACTTGTCTGTGCCGCTGAGCCAGTGCAGAGGATCGAGAGGCTCCACATATCTGTCGTCATGCTCGGTGAGAATGGTCTTCTCGAAACGGCCGTCAGAGGCCCTGTACATATTGAGCCTCATGTTCTTCTGGGACCTGTCCAGCACCTGGATGAAGATGTGCCGGCTGTCCGGGGACCAGGTGATGTTGGTCAGGTACTGGTCGTAGCTGAAGTCATCCACCTCCACGTAAACTGTGGTGTTGGCCGTGATGCTGTAGATTCCGAGACGCACATTCTCCGAACTCATGCCGTTCATCGGGTATTTGATGTTCCTGAGCGAGCCCGTCCTCGTGGTGATGTCCAGGAGAGGGAAATCGGTCACCAATGTCTCGTCCTTGCGGTAGAATGCGATTTTCCTGCTGTCCGGAGACCAGAAAATGCCTCCGTTGATGCCGAACTCGTTGCGGCTCACCGTCTGTCCGTATGTAATGTTGCCGTTCTCGCTGACGGCAATGGGATATACGTGGCGCAGGCTGTCGATGTAGTACAGGCTCTGGCCAATGGTGAATGCTATCGACTCTCCGTCGGTGGACCTCGTAATGGATGCTGCGCCCTCCGGAAGTGCCCTGGTCACGAGGTCTGCATTGAGGCTGATGCTCATGGCGTGTTCCTTCTCAATATCGGACGTCACGGAACTCTCATACCAAATCTTGTCGCGGTAGAATCTGAACCTGTCATTGTCAATCCAGGATGCCCAGGAACGCTGCGGATAAACTTCTCTGGACAGAATTGCATCCTCCATCGTGAGTATCTTCCCCTCTGCCCTTCCGGGGCGTACCGACAATGTCCTCATCGCCTCCTCCCGGGAGGTCTCGCCTTCCGGTACAATGGCATTGGCATTCATGGTGAATGCCAGTGCAAGGGCGGCCAATGCCAATATGCTCTTTGTCATGACTATTTGACGGATAATATTTTATCAACTACGTACTTCTGCTGGCCCCTCCATGGAAGGGCTCCGAGATATTCCTTGTAATGGAGCTCCACGGACTTGCCGCTGCATCTCATGAGCGAGTCGGCCACCTCCTTGTCCTCTACGGAGAACTCGAAAACGTAGGACTCCATTGTCACAGTGCCCTTGGAAGAACTTGCGCCCCTGAATCCTGCCTGGATGAGACGTCCTTCATAGGTCTTGAATACATAGCCCTTGTACATTACCTGGTTCAGTTCGCCGGCCTTCACGCCTTCGCCGAAGACGAAATAGTACCTGAAGAAAAAGAAGCCCAGAACGGCCAGCAGGATGACCGAAGTCACAATGCCTATTATTTTGGTTTTCAATCCCATAGTATTGATAGATTAAATTATTTCCAGTATTCGTAGAAGAGTGCGATGCTCTCGATTCCGGCCTCGAGCTGGCGGATGAGATAGCTCTCGTTCGGGGAGTGGATGGTATCCCTCTCGAGCCCGAAGCCCATCAGAAGCGGGTCTGCCCCGAGAATGTTCCTCATGTCCGCAAGGACGCAGATGCTTCCGCCGCCACGGCTCGGAACCGGCTCGATTCCATATACTTCCGTCATTGCCCTGGATGCAGCCTGATAGGCGGTGGATGTAATCGGGATCAGGAAACCGTTGCCGGCCTCCATCTTCTCTATGCTGACTTCCACATAATCGGGAGCTATGGCCCTGAGATGCTTCTCGGCGAGGTCAATGATCCTGTCGGCCTTCTGGTCCGGGACAATCCTCATCGAGATCTTTGCGTGAGCCTCTGAAGGCAGGACCGTCTTGCTGCCGGCTCCGGTGTATCCGCCCCAGATTCCGCATACGTCCAGGCAAGGCCTTATGGCCGTCCTCTCCAATGTGGTATAGCCCTTCTCTCCCTTCACTTCCCTTATTCCGATGCCTGCCTTGTATTCCTCCATATCGAAAGGAGCCCTTGCAAGTTCGTCCCTGTCCTCTCGCGATACCTCCACGACGTCGTCATAGAAGCCCGGAATCGTCACTCTGCCGTCCTTGTCGATGAGGGATGAGATCATGTCGCAGAGAGTGTTTATCGGGTTGGCCACTGCTCCGCCGTAATGTCCAGAATGGAGATCCTTGTCGGGTCCCTTGACATTGAGCTGGAGATAGGTCACTCCGCGCATTCCGCAGTTGATGGACGGAACCTTGTCGGATATCATTGTCGTGTCCGAAACCAGGATTACGTCGCAGGCCAGCATTTCCCTATGCTCCTCTACCCATGCAGCGAGATGCTTGCTTCCGATCTCCTCCTCTCCTTCGATGATGAATTTCACATTGTGCTCCAGCAGGCCGTTCCTCAGGAGGTATTCGAAGGCCTTCACGTGCATGAATGTCTGGCCCTTGTCGTCATTGGCGCCGCGTCCCCAGATGGCTCCGTCATGGATTACCGGCTCGAAAGGGTCACTGTGCCATTTCTCGAGAGGCTCCGCCGGCTGCACGTCATAATGACCATAGACAAGCACAGTCTTGAGCGCAGGGTCCACTGTCTTGCTGGCGAAGACCACCGGGTTGCCCTCTGTCGGATAGACTCCGGCCTCGTCAGCTCCGGCTTCCTTCAGCAGTTCCGCCATCCTCTCGGCACAGAGAACCATGTCGCCCTTGTGCTCCGCCTGTGCGCTCACGGACGGAATCCGGAGGAGAGTGAACAATTCCTCATATAACCTTTCGCGGTTCTCATCGATGTATTGCCTTACGGCTGAAAGTCTGTTGTCCATAGTCTGTGTCTTTTCAATAATCCCTGCAAGTTAGCAATAATATGGGATGTTTTCAAATTTTATTCGGGTTGGGTATCCACGGTCCGGATGGATGTCAGGCCGAGAGGACTGTTTTTATCCCATAATTAGTTATGAATGTCCAAAAAGTCGAAATTTAAATTTTTTTGAATTATTTGAACTATTTTTGCAGTCTTTTGTGGAAACAATCATTTTTATGACAGAAAATATTTATCCGATAAAGGACAGGATGGAGTCCCGCACCGACAAGGAGAGAATTCTCGGTCAGCGGGGACTTACAATCTGGTTCACCGGGCTCTCAGGCTCGGGAAAGAGCACCGTGGCCATTGCGCTCGAATCCATCCTTTCATCCAGAGGCTATCTCTGCCGCATCCTGGACGGCGACAATATCCGGACAGGACTCAATTCCAATCTCGGCTTTTCCGAGGAGGATAGAAATGAGAACATACGCCGCATTGCAGAGGTATGCCGGCTCTTCACCGACACCGGCATCATCACCATAGCAGCCTTTGTCTCTCCAACCACGAATCTGCGCCGCATGGCCAGGGACATTGTAGGCAAGGAAGATTTCGTCGAGGTATATATGTCCACCCCTCTTTCAGAATGCGAAAGAAGAGATGTCAAGGGGCTTTATGCCAGGGCTCGAAGGGGAGAGGTGAAGGATTTCACCGGCATATCGGCACCTTTCGACATCCCGGAGAATCCTGCCGTAACCATCGACACGACCGGGTCTGATCCGGAGACTTGCGCAATGAGGATTTTCGAAAAGATAGAACAAAAGATAAGAAAGAGCAGGGATTATGAAGAGAATTATCTGTAGGGCCGCCTGTTTCGCCATTCTTTTCAGTTTTGCAGGCAGCGCGACAGCGCAGGTCAAGTCCATTCCTTTCGGCGATATGGAGCATTGGCTTGTACGACAGGTGGACGAGTCGGGTATCATCGGCGGTAAGACCAAGTTCGTCTATGAGGTGGCAACGGGGGACACGCTGAAGAACAATGTTCCATTTGTCCAGAATCTGAAGACATCGCCCTGGGGCACTTCCAGCATTCTGGCGGTGGTGAAGGGCATTACGAAAAGCAGCACCACCGTATTCCCGGAATATCATCAGGGTCACGGACTTGCGGCCAGGATGGAGACCCGGATCGAGCGGGTTAAGGTGATGGGACTCATCAATATTTCCGTGCTGGCGACCGGCACAATGTTCCTCGGCCAGATCAATGAGCCAGTGAGGGATACGAAGAACCCGATGGCAAAGCTCATCATGGGAGTGGAGTTCAGGGAGAAGCCGAAGTCACTGATATACGACTATTATTTCCAGCAGGGTCAGAACGGCGGACAGCGCATAAAGGAGCCGGGCTTCGGCCGTACCGTGGAGGTGGAAGGCATCAATTGCGGAGAGGTCTGCATGATGTTGCAGAAGAGATGGGAGGATGCCGAGGGCAATGTCTATGCGAAGCGTGTCGGCACTGTATGGGAGAGATATTCCAATTCCACCAATGGCTGGAGGAATGCTACGGAAGTGCCTGTGCATTATGGAGATATAACCGGGACGGATTATTACAGGCCCTTCATGGCGCTGCAGGACGGCGGAGAGGGAACCTGGCATTGCATGAACAGCAGGGGAAAGGTGGTTCCTATTGTGGAAGTCGGCTGGGGTGAACCTGACGATGTCCCGACCCACATCATTCTCCGTTTCTCGTCCGGCCACGGCGGCGCCTACGTAGGCTGCCCGGGGGCCATGATGCATATCGACAATGTTAAAATGAGATATTGATGGGACTTCTTCGTTTTGAAAACCTTCCGGTGAACACCCTTATCGGGGCTGACAGGGCTACGTTCGACAAGGTGACGGGATCAATGAAGCCGGACGCTCCATATGCAGCCAAAGCGAGGCGTACGAAATGGGTGCATTGGATTCTGGACTGGTTCTACCGTATCAATGAAAGGAAGATGCGGAATTTCACTTCGCCTGCTGACGTTGAGGATCCGGTATTCATAATCGGACATTGGCGCAGCGGGACAACATTCGTGCACAATGTCCTCTCGAAAGATCCGAAATTCGGCTATTGCACTACATATCAGACGGTTTTCCCGCATCTCATGCTTTGGGGAAGAGGGTTTTTCCGCTGGGTGATGAAGGTCGTGATGCCTTCGCACAGGCCGACAGATTCATTGGAACTGAATCCGGACCAGCCTCAGGAGGAGGAGTTCGCATTGTCCAACATGACGGCCTGCTCCTACTATCATTTCTGGAGTTATCCGAAGCATACGGCCGAGCTCAGGCGCAAGTTCCTGGTAATGAAGGATTGCACGCCGGAGGAGATGGAGGAATTCAAGAGAGAGCAGAAGAAACTCATCGACCTGGCTCTCGCCGTGAGCGGAAAGAAGCAGTTCCTGAGCAAGAATCCTCCGCATACCGGCCGCGTGAAGGAGTTGCTGGAGATGTATCCGAATGCGAAATTCATATATCTCATCCGCAATCCCTATACGGTTTACAAGTCCACGATGAGTTTCGTATGGAATACAATCCAGAGCACGAGGCTTCAGGATATCACCAGGGAAGAGCTTGAGGCTGAGGTGATGGAGTCTTACAAGGCCATATATGACAAGTATGAGGAGGATAAGCATCTCATTCCTGAAGGCCATCTTTTCGAACTAAGGTTCGAGGATTTCGAGAAAGATCCCGTAGGTATGGCAGAGAAGATCTACAAGTCATTGAACCTCGGTGATTTCGAGTCCGTACGCCCTCTTATGGCCGAATATGCGGTTCAGAAGAAGGGTTTCAGGAAAAACAAGTACGAGTACGACGAAAAGACCCTGGCCGCTGTCGATGCACATTGGCACAAGGCTGTGGAGCAGTGGGGTTACCGGATATGAGAATTGTCTCACGGATACTTCTGCTCGTGACATCTGCATTGTTCCTGTCTTTGTCCGCATCGGCACAGGAAGTGGAAACAGGAACGAAGGCAGGGGAGTCGTTCAGGCTCAAGTCCGAAATCAGGCAGGAGAGAAGGGACTCGATACGGGCACACAAGAAGGTCTGGGTATCAGTGCTTGGAGGCCCCTCATATACCCCTGAGGCATCGTTGGGGCTTGGCGGAGCTGTACTGACCTCGTTCCGGGTCAACCGGAGGGATTCGGTTTCGTACAGATCTTTCATCCCGGCCGGGATAAATGTCTCCATAAACGGGACCATTGTCGTGGCCGGCACCGGCACGCTTTTTTTCAATGAGAACCGGCTTCGGGTCTATCTCAAATATGAGTTCCGCAACGAGCCGGCCCATTATTACGGAAAGGGCTTCGATGCCATAGAGTCTGTGGTCAGGTCGGACACCACGACCAGGTTCAAGAAGACTTCATTCCTTTTCTATCCGAGGGTTGTGTGGGAGCTGAAACCAGGCTTTTTCCTGGGCCCTGCCGCAGAAGTCAGTTTCGCATCTTCCAAGGATATCAATCCCGTAATGGCTGAAGACCCTTATTTCAATGCCTTCAAACCCAGTTATCTCAATGTCGGACTGGGCGGAGTCATCCAGTATGATACGAGGGATGACATCTCGACTCCGACCCGGGGAATGCTGGTGAGCGGTACCGGAAAAGTGTTCAGCCACATATTCGGCGGACGTTATGATTATCAGATGCTGGATCTGGAATACCGTCAGTATGCAAGGGTTTTCAGACCTCGCAGCGTGCTTGCCTGGACTGCCAGGACGCAGATGAGTTTCGGGGATGTGCCATTCACGGAACTTCCAATGTTCGGCACGCCGAATGATCTCAGGGGATATTACTGGGGCCAGTACAGGGACAAGACAATGGCCTATGCCATAGCTGAATACCGTCATATGTTCGGTTCTGAGGAGGCATACCGGAAGGGACGCTTCTATTCCAAGCTCGGCTTCGTGGTATGGGGCGGCGCAGGCACAATCGGAAATACTCCGGCGGAATGGACCAGGTGGAAGTGGAACTTCGGTGCCGGCATCCGCATACAGGTCCAGCCGCACAAGAATTTCCGCTTCGACGTCGGCAAGGCTCCTGGGCAGAAGGGCCTGCTCTTCTACATGAACATGACGGAGGCCTTCTGATGGCCGCTTCGCATGTGTCTATCCGATGAAATATCTCATGAACGAAGTCTGAGGGATGTCCTTGTCGGACACAGGCACGAAATAATGCAGGAACTGCAGCAGCCTGTGGGCCTCTGCATATTCAGGGCAGTTCTTCGGAACCGTCCTGAGAATGCTCTCGGCGTGGTTTCTCATCACGGCGAACTCGATGAGATAGGCCGAATTGAAGAGCACGTCGGCATCTTCCTGATACGGATAAATCCATTTCACCTCGGCCTTGCGGACATTCGGCCAGTTGGAGATGGTCTCCCGGGCTGAGAATGCCCCCTTGTTGTAGTCGCGGACTATCCTGCGGAGGAGGCGGTTGTCGCTGGTCGGGATGCAGTTGTGGTCGTCGAGGGATATGCTCGTGATGGTGTTTATGAAAATGCGGAATTTCACATTGTCCTGAATCTTGTCGAGCAGCATTGGGTTCAGGGCGTGGATTCCCTCGATGAGAAGGATGGAGCCGGGTTCGAGCCTGAGCTTCTTCCCGTTGAACTCGCGGAGTCCCGTAACAAAGTTGTACTCAGGGACTTCCACCTCCTCGCCCCTGATGAGTCTGAGCACGTCTTCCTGCAGATATCTGTGGTCCACGGTCTCGAAATTGTCGAAGTCGAAGGATCCGTCGGGAAGTTTCGGGGTATCGAGACGGTTCACGAAATAGTCGTCCGTGGAGAACGATACCGGCCTGAGTCCGCAGGCCATCAGCTGGACGCTCAGCCTCTTGCAGAACGTGCTCTTTCCGCTGCTGGTCGGCCCGGTTATCAGGACGATTCGCACAGGGGAGTCCTCGTCATGGTATCTGCTGTCGATTTCCTCCGCGATCTGCACGATTTTCTTTTCCTGCAGGGCCTCTGCTATCTGTATGAGGTCAGTGGCCTTTCCGGCCTCGAAGGCGGCATTGACATCTCCAGCATTGTCCAGCCCCATGATCCTGTTCCATTTCAGGGATTCCTTGAGGATTTCGAAGGTCTTGGGCTGATCCTTGAATGGAGCGAGCTCGCGTGGGCTGTGGCGGTCCGGGACGCGCAGAAGTATGCCTCCGTTGAACAGGCTGATGTCCCAGACCTTCAGGTAGCCGGTGCTCGGGACCAGGACATCGTAATAGTAGTCGGCCGTCTTGTCGAGGGTGTAGTAATTGATATAGACCTCGCCGCAGGTCTCCAGAATCTTGACCTTGTCGTTCATCCCGAGATTGCGGAACAGTTCGATGGCTTCCCCGATCTGCACGTCGTGGCGTCTGAACTGGATGTCTTCCTCCACTATCGCCTTCATCCTGGCTCTCAGGGCCTCCACGTCAGCTGCATCGACCGCAATGCCGTTTCCTTTGTCTATCATGCAGTAGTAGCCCTTGGAAATAGGCCTTCTGATGACCAGCTTGCATTCCGGGAAAATGTCCCTGGCGGCCTTGTAGAGCAGAAAGCAGAGTGAACGGCAATACACATTGCGCCCGCTGTATGAGCGGTAGTCCAGAAATTCCACGTCCCTGTTGTTGAAGACTCTGAACTTGAGGCCTTCGGAGACATTGTTCACCTTGGCGGATATGATGTCATAGGGTTTGTCGAACTCGAACTCGTCCACCATTTCGAGAAGGGTGGTGCCTTCCTGGAACTCCTTGCAGGTGCCTGTGTTCTTGCAGTAGATTCGTAGCATTGTTTTTCGCGGTTGGAATTTTCCGCAAAATTAGGAAAAAAACAAAACACTTTATAACTTTACGGAACTTTGTTGCAACAATGCGGGACAAAGGACATACTTACACTCTAAATACTATGAGCCAATTGCATCTTATCGATCATCCGATGATCCAGCACAAGCTGACCATCATGAGGAAAAAGGAGACCGGTTCCAAGGACTTCAGAATTCTTCTCAGGGAAATTTCCCTTCTCATGGGCTATGAAATCACCCGGGATCTGCCTCTTGACGATGTGGAAATCGAAACCCCTATCTGCAAGATGACAGCCAGGAAGGTATCCGGAAGGAAGATGGCCATCGTGCCGATCCTGCGTGCCGGACTCGGTATGGTTGAAGGTCTTCAGACCCTCGTGCCGGTAGCCAAGGTGGGCCATATCGGCCTCTACCGTGACGAGACTACCCACAATCCGGTTGTTTATTACTGCAAGCTTCCGGAGGATATCAGCCAGCGCCTTGTCATTGTAACCGACCCGATGCTCGCCACCGGTGGCAGTTCCTGCGACGCCCTTGCGATGCTGAAGGAGCGCGGCTGCACGAATATCCGCCTGATGTGCCTCGTGGCTGCCCCGGAAGGCATTGCACGTGTCCAGAAGGAGCATCCTGATGTGGATATCTACGTGGCGGCTGTGGATGAGTGCCTGAATCGGGACGCATACATTGTCCCTGGTCTTGGCGATGCGGGCGACAGGATTTTCGGAACCAAGTGAAATATGACGGGTGGCAGGGAGATGCTCTGTCACCCTTGTTTTTCCCTGCTGCGGCTGAAGCTTACGAGGATTACTCCTGCGAAGACAGTTGCGGCGGCGAGTATTTTCTGCCAGCTCAGAGTGTCCATCCCGATGGCAATGCTGATGGCTGTCGCAATGATAGGCTGCACGTAAGAGTACATGCTCACAAGTGTCGGCCTGATTTTCTTCTGTCCGAGCGGGATGAGGAAGTAGCTGATGAAGGTGGCTCCGATGATGAGGAAGGCCAGGTCGCCGAGGAGCCGTGGAGTGAGCAGCCCGTAGTCCAGGCTGATGAGTTCCGCTCCTGAAAGCGGAAGCGACATCAATGTGGAGAACAGGAAGATCCACTTCATGAAAGTGATGACTGAATATCTCTGTATCAATGGCTTGAACAGTCCGAGATAGAGGGAGAAACTCAGGCTGTTGACTATCATGAGCAGGATTCCGCACAGGCTCGTGCTCCCGGCTCCGCTGCCGGTTCCGGAGCTGTTGAGTATCAGCCAGATGATGCCTGCGAAACTTAGTGCTACCCCGCCGGCCTTCTTCAGGGTGATCGGCTCCCTGAGGGCGAATGCGGCTATGAACATTGTATAAATCGGGGACATTGAACTGACAATGGAACAGTCCATCGGGGTGATGTCCGGAATCGCCATCAGGAATGAAATCTGCGTCAGGAAGAATCCCAGGACCGAGGCTGCGAATATCTTGAGCAGGTCTTTCCACGGCACTCTTTCATTGGCGGTCATCATTGACAGCAGCCAGAATATTGCTCCGGCACCGATTGACCGCATTGTGAAGATTGCGACAGGTGAGATTATCCTGCTGCCGGTGAGGTCTTTGCACAATATGATGTTGACTCCGAAAATGGCGTAGGCGGTGAAGCAGGCCAGATGGCCGCAGAGTTTGTCCAATGTCTTTCCGCTCATTGTCAGAACCGGATTTTACTGCCGAGCCATTTCCTGACAGGGGTCTCGTAGAACCTGACGCATATCCAGGCGAGAAGGACATTCCACCCCACGACCCCGGCTGCCACAAGCCAGGTCTCCCTGAATGTGAACAGCTGATGTTCAATGAGCCATGAGTAGAAGAGGTACATGAACGGATAATGCACGATGTAGAGCGGATAGGAGATTTCCCCCATTGTCCTGCATATTTTTCCTGATGCTCCGTCTGTCAATGCTCCTGATGCTCCGGCCAGCACGATGACAGGGAATATTACTGATATGCAGAGGAATTCGTATGCCCCGTTGAGTGTAAGTGTCAGTCCCTGAGCGTCGATTCTCGCACCGAGGTATGGCACGAAAAGGGCTGCAGCGAGGAGAAGCGAGCATTTCCAGAATGCGCCGCTGATGCGGAAAGGCTTGAATGTCCTGGAGAGCAGCATTCCCAATGAGAACGGGAAGAGCATTCTGAGCAGGCCTCCGAAGAAATTGACCTTGTCCATTGTCCAGCCCACTCCCACGCTGCCGTAGCCGGAGACGTCGAAGACCGCGAATGCGCAGAACAGGATCCCGAGGATGGATGTCCAGACTTTGAGTGCCTTGTCGGAGAAACGCCTTATGAAGAGAGCGTAGAGGATATTGCCGATGTATTCGAAGAAGAGTGACCATGTCGGTCCGTTGAGCGGGAACATTTCCCCGTTACCCCTGACTTCGTAATGTCCGCCGGGAACTGCCGGGATAAGGAACATTGCTGCCAGCAGGGCAAGCATGACAGCCGAGGTGGCGATGTGGGTGCCGTCCCACTGGACCGAGCCCTGAATCAGGAAGGTGATGGTTCCGATGATGGCTCCGAGTATGACCATAGGATGGAGACGGACCAGACGCCTGAGGAAAAATCCTTTGAGTGTCAATGGATTATCCTTCCTTGTCCACCTTGAGTCATAGGCATAGGAGATGACGAAGCCGGACAGAATGAAGAAGAAGTCCACTGCGAGATAACCATGGTTGATTCCCTTGATGACGGCTTCTCCGCCGGCGAAGGCATATCCTTCGAATATGTGGTAGCATACTACCAGCAGGGCAGCTACTCCTCTGAGGCCGTCAAGGATTTCGTAATGTGGCTTTGTTACTGTGCCATTCGAATCTTTCATAGTTCTGTCATTTGTTTTGCATTCGTTATCCGTCATTCCGGCAAATCATTCCCCGGCTTCAGGAAGAAGGCCCGGATCTGCCGCTCGCTGCCGTCGCGGAAGCGGACATTGAAGGAGGACCAGTCCTTGGAGGCACTGAGGATTTCTCCGTAGCCGAAGATCTTGTGGGAGACAATGTCGCCGATGCGGAAGGGGCTGGCGTATTCGTCCCGTTCTCCGGCGAAGCCGTCTGCTTCTGCGGTTTCGGGCTTTTCGGATACGAAGTCCCTGGCAATGCCGTAATTCTCCTCGTCCAGGACGTGAATCAGGTTCTTCGTTCCATTCCAGAGAGTCTCGGGAATGGCGTGGCCTTCGCTCACAAGCAGGGTCCGCTTGATTTCGGCAAGGAAGCGGGAAGGGTACTTGTTCATCCTTGTGGACTGGTTATATCCTTCTGACTCAGTCAGATACAGACCTTTCTCGGCCCTTGTCACGGCCACGTACATCAGTCTGCGCTCTTCCTCCTCGCCGTTTTTCTTGTATTCCCTGATTGTCCTCATGCTCGGGAAAATGCCTTCGCTCAGGCCGGTTATGAAGACGTGCGGGAACTCCAGACCCTTGGCCTGGTGAATCGTCATCATTTTCACTGTGTCGCTCTCCTTGCGGTAGTCGGCATTGGAATAGAGGGCGATGTCCTGGAGATAGTCTGAGAGGCTGATTTCCAGGCCATCATGAGACTCCTCGTAGAAGCGCATAGACTTTACAAGCTCGTCGATGTTCTCCAGGCGGTCCTCGTCCTGATCCTCACGGTAGAGCTTTTTCAATCCGCTCTTTTCCAGGAGGAAGTTCATGAGGTCTGAGATGCCTGATTCCACGGCAACGGACCTGGCGCTGTCGATGATTTCAAGAAATGAGGAAGCGCCGGCTGCATTGCGTCCGGAATGTCCTGAGCTGCAATAATTCCTCAAAGCCCGCATCAGTGAAGCTTCGCCGGAATCCTCCAGGTCGGCAAGGAACTTCTTGCCCAATCCGCGGGCAGGTACATTGATTACCCTGCGGAATGCCAGGTCGTCATTCTCGTCCGCCACCAGCCTCAGATAACTCAGGGCATCCTTTATTTCCTTGCGTTCATAGAACCGTGTCCCGCCCCAGATTGCGTATGGAATGTGCTCCGCGAGGAGTTCCTGCTCAAGGACTCCGGACAGGTAGGAGGAGCGGTAGAGTATGGCGATGCCGGAGAGTTTACCTCCTTCCTCGGCCAGTCTCTTTATCTGTGCGACTATCCATTCCGCCTCTTCCTTCTCGGTCTTTCCGTGGTAGTGCACGACCTTGAGACCGTCCGCCGCAAGGGTGAACAATGTCTTCGGGATGCGGTTTATATTGTTGGAAATCACGCAGTTGGCAATGTCGAGAATGTTAGGGGTGGAACGGTAGTTCTCATCCAGGACAATGTCTTTGTCGGATGCGAAGTCCACGAAGCGCGATGGCCTGGCACCTCTCCATTCATATATGCACTGGTCAGGGTCGCCGACGACGAAGAGATTGTGATGCCTGGCGGCGAGCTTCTCGATGATTTCCCAGTTGTCCGAATTGCAGTCCTGGGCCTCGTCCACCATTATATAGTTGAGCTGGCCCTGCCAATAATCCTTCACCTCGGGAAAATTCTCCAGAAGGTAGATGGCGAAGTTCTCTATATCGTCGAAGTCCAGGGCGTAGTCCTTCATCTGCCTGCGTGTGTAGGCGGCCATGCATGAGGCCGGTGACGCTGCTTCCCCGACGGTGGCCGGCGGGCATGATCCCGGCAGCATGTAGGTGTCGATATAGTCGTTGAGGTCTTTTGCGGCGCTGATTCCGGCAAGGAAATCCTTCACCGTCTTTTCAGTGCGCTTTATGCCGAGCTCGTCCATGCAGGCCTTGGCCACCGCCTTGGAATCCTCTTCGTCCAGAATCCTGAAATCTTTCGGGAAACCGAGCCTGTAGATATCCCTGCGCAGCATTTTCACGCAGAAGCCGTCGATGGTGCAGACGAAATCATTGTAGTCTCCGCTGTGGACGAAGGATGCGATGCGGTTCCTCATTTCCTGAGCGGCCTTGTTGGTGAATGTGAGGCAGAGAATGTTGGCCGGGTCAATGCCGAGTTCATTGACAATGTAGGCGTATCTGTATGTCAATGCCTTGGTCTTCCCGGTACCGGCTCCGGCAATCACTCTTATCCTTCCCTCGGTGCTGGTGACTGCCTCCCTCTGTCTCGTATTCAGGTCGTTCAGAAATTCCATTGTAACAAGTGCTGTCTGATATTGTTCCGGATGCATTCTGTCAGCCGCCGGAACTCCAAAGTTAAGGATTATTCCTCATTATTTTGCGGCAATTCATTATTTTTGTCGTCAGGATATACGATTGTCATATGATAAAGAAACTGGAAAACCGCAAATGGAAGGTCCTCAGGAGCGAAAAACTGCTCAACAAGGGGACGTGGATGAATCTCAGGCAGGAGATGGTGCAGCTTCCTTCGGGAGCCATTGTACCGGAATGGTTCATTCTGGAGTTTCCTGACTGGGTCAATGTCATTGCGATCACCGAAGACGGGGAGTTCGTGATGGAGGACCAGTACAGGCACGCAATAGGGGAGACCCACTACGAACTGGTGGCAGGTGTGGTCGATCCTGGGGAAACTCCGCTTGAGGCAGCCATGAGGGAACTTGACGAGGAGACCGGATATGGCGGAGGGGAGTGGTCGCTGTTCATGAAGCTGTCTCCGAATCCTACCAACCATACCAATTACAGCTATACTTTTCTGGCCACCGGGGTCAAGAAAATCAGGGAGCAGCATCTGGAGTCCACGGAGGATATCCACATAGATCTGTTCACGAAGGAGGAAGTAAGGGAACTTCTTGATTCAGGCGAGCTTATACAGGCTCTCCATGCCGCCCCGCTCTGGAAATACTTCGCATTGGAGCGCTGATGGAATCATTTTCCGCCTGATCCGGATTTCATATTGAAATGACATTTTCGCTATAACCCGACCGCATCGAAAGCGGTCGGGTTTTGGGTTGTAAATATATGCGGTGGGCAGAATGATTTGCGTATAAATTTGTTTTAAGGATGAAAAATTGACATATTTTCAAATTTAATTTCATTATATGATATTTTGTTTGTAATATTGCAAAGTGAAATGTTTTAGAATAAGTTTAGTTTTCACATTTTAACGAAATTTTAACAAAACTGAATTTTTCCTGTCTATTTGTCAATCGATGAAGTTGCGGGCTGAAATACGGAATAATACATTTCAATCTTCTCTCACCTCCGATTATGCATTGAAATCGCCGGAGGGTCTCTCAGCCGGATACTGCGCACTTGAATATTTTTGCAAGCCTGCGTGCGAACCATGCGGGCTCGTTACCTCATACAATACTGCACCAAATTCAAAACCAACAAATAATGATGAAGAAACATTTATCTTTCACCTTGACAGCCATGTTCCTGCTGGTGGCGGGGACAGGCTGCACTGAGGATGAGTACAGATTCAGGATTGCTGAAGATCCTGGATATGTGGAAAATCCGGTAGTGTCAGTGAGAGCTCTGGACGGGGACAGATGGATTGAAGGAACCCTGGACAATGAAACCAGGACGGTAACCTTCGAATTCCATGTGGCTCCTTCGCTCGAGGCCATTGTCCTCGATGTTGAGCTTGAGAAGAACTGGGCCGAGATGTACAGCCCTGCAGACACCAGGTTCGAGGCCAACTTGAAGAATGACTTCAAGTTTACCGTAAGCGACGGAATTGACAATATCTCATATTCCGTCAAAGGCTCCATCTATCAGCTGATCAAGTCTGTGTCAGCTACTCTCGGGGACGAGACCGTTGAATGCTCCAGGATTGACAACACCTACAGCGGAACATTCTCCTCGGCGTTCCTCCTTTCCGAGCTCAAGGGCATTGACCTTGCGGTTGACATCAATGAGGGTACCGAGCTCGTTTCAGATCCTTCCATTTTCGAGGATGTTGATTTCTCAAATGGCGAAGGTTTGAAAGTTGTCCTCAAGGACGTGGCGGCGGATAGAAACCGCACCTATGTCATTTATGCGAATCCTTCCAATGTCGTTGAACTCGACTCCCAGTGGGCTGAGGCTACCAAGACCTGGCAGAGCAAGTACAACATCGAGTTCGGCAACATGAGAATGTACATCACCGAATCGCTCTTCGGCTACAGCGGCAATGTCGGCTACCTCTTCACTGTACCGGCCGGAAGGGTTGACATGAAGATTCTTGAGAAGAACAATCTCGCTGCAGGCAAAGCCAATATGTCTGACCAGGTCCGTTCCAACCGCGACTACACCCTCTTCATCTGCGAGCAGGGTCCAGGAGTGTATCGTATTGACGGACAGACCGCCAGCTCAGGCTTGACCTATTACAGCCCACTCGCTTACGGTCCGGACAAGACCGGTTTCACCAAGATTCTGAGAAACGACGGATGGGGCGGCAGCACCAAGGCGTACGCTCCTGCTCTGGCTCTCAATGACAGCAAGGCCTCCATGGAACTTGCCGGCACTGCCGACGGAGTCCTTTACAAATATTCTGATGCTCACGGAAACGGTGCGGAAGTCTGGGCTCCTGAAGCTGCTTTGGGCGGATATTTCCCGATTGTAAAGGATGGTGCCTGCCTCATCTCTGCAGAGGGCGACAGATACTATAATATCTACAACGAGGAATGGAGGCATCTCGGCGCCGGCCTCATGACATTCACATATACGGACTGGGGCAAGTGTGTTCCTATCCTTACCCACGACATGATGAGGACCGGCCGTATCGGAGTCGGCTGCACCGAGAGGGGAGACCTCGTGATTCTCGCCGTGGAGAAGTTCGTGAATACCCACAACCAGGGCCAGAATGTCGATTCAGGTCATAACGGAGCCTCTTCCGACCTCAGAGGCCTCACTCTCTATGAACTCGCCAAGGTCATGAGTGATATGGGCTGCAGCGACGTGATGACAGTGGAGGACTACAACTGGTCTTATCTCCTGCTTCAGGACGGTTCCGAAAGGGGCAAGGATGTATTCTGGACCAACAACAGGTGGGTGATTGATGCGAAGAACCCATCTTTCGGCACAATGAAGGCTGAAAGCTCGGAGCCTGTCAATCTTGTAATGGCTGCATTCAGATAAGAAATACTGACAAGACATGAAAAAAATAGAATATTTGATAGTTGCGGTTCTGGCATTGCTTGTATCCACAGGCCTTTTCGCCCAGAACAGCACGCGACAGATAAATGGAACTGTCAAGGACAGTGCCGGAGAACCGGTCATCGGGGCTTCAGTCATTGTTCCGAATACCACTGTGGGTACTTCCACTGATGTTGACGGACGTTATGTTCTCAGCGTTCCGGAGAATACCCGTACAGTGGAGGTGGCCTGCATAGGCTATTCCACATATACAGTCACGCTTGGCGCCTCTTCAGTATATGACGTCGTTTTGGCGGATGACAGCAACTTCCTTGACGAAGTGGTCGTTGTGGGATACGGCGTTCAGAAGAAGGTCAATCTCACCGGCAGCGTTTCCTCGGTGAGCTTCGAGTCCGAGAGCGTTAAATCCCGTCCTATGTTCAATGCCACCCAGGCGCTTGCCGGTGCCATGCCTGGTCTCCAGGTCATGCAGGGTTCCGGTAACCCTTATGGCGAGGGATTCTCGATGCTCATCCGCGGTACAGGTACATTGAATTCATCCGGTCCGCTTGTGCTTGTGGACGGTATGGAGCAGGGTCTCGGCAATGTCAACCCTTCCGATATCGCCTCCATCAACGTGCTGAAGGATGCAGCCTCCTGTGCAATCTACGGCAACAGGGGTGCGAACGGTGTAATCCTGATCACCACGAAGAACGGTTCGGCTACTGAGAACAAGGCTGAGGTTACCTACGACCTCACCCTCTCGTTTGACCAGCCGTTCAAGATTATCCATACTGTATCCGATATGGCAACCTATATGGAACTCTACAACGAGTCCTGCATCAATATCGGAGGTGCTGCCCAGTATTCCCAGTCCACCATCGACGAGTGGCTCGCAGCCAAGGCTGACCCTATGGGCCGCGCTGATTCAGGCTACTACAATTACATGGCCTATCCGAACACTGACTGGTGGTCGGAGATTTATCAGAACAAGATGATGCAGAAGCATTCCATCTCCGCCAGCGGTAAGGGCAAGTCAATGGGATACAACGTGTCCATGTCCTACATCAACAACCCTGGAATCATTGAAAATACCGGTTACAAACGTTATTTCGGCAGGGTCAATGTCTATGGAATGATTACTGACTGGCTCAAGGTCGGCGGCCGTATCTGGGGCTACCACACTGACCAGGACAAGAGCAATGTGGGCTCGCTCACATCTCTCAACACCCAGAAGATGACTCCGGATATCTATCCTTATTCCAAGTCTCTCGGTCTCTACGGAGGTCCTCAGGCATACGGACAGGACCCTCAGGCCCACAACCCTCTCTGGGATATGAACACCAGCCGCGGCTTTACCAAGAATACCCAGATATTCACCGACTGGTATGTCAATGTCACCTTCCTCAAGCATTTCCACTGGAACACTGACCTTTACTACAAGGACTACCGCCAGGAGGAGATGAGCGTGGACAATGCATTCGGAAAATACGATTTCCAGAATGACAGTTATGTGATTGCACCTGCCGATCCTTCCGAGCTGTACTCTTACATGTACAACAGGCGTGAGAACCAGGTGAAGCTCACATCGACTCTCAACTATTTGCAGACATTCGGCAAGCACGACGTAGCCGTTCTCGTCGGATATGAGCAGGAACATTTCCAGTACCGTGACTTCAGCTCTACCAAGCTGGGCCTCCAGGATGTGTCTGTAGGTGACCTCAATGCTGTCGTTACCCCTTATGCTTCAGGTGGTTATGGTACAGAGTACGCTTCCCGTTCATACTTCGGACGTGTGAACTACGCTTACGCAGGCAAGTATCTCTTCGAGGCAAACTTCCGCTATGACGGTTCATCCAGATTCGCACCTGAGTACAGATGGGGTTTCTTCCCTTCATTCTCTGCCGGATGGCGTATCAGCGAGGAGCCTTGGCTCAAGGAGACAGGCAAGGTGGACAACCTCAAGATCCGTCTCTCCTGGGGTCAGCTCGGCAACAACGCCATCGGCAACTACGACTGGCAGTCCACATACGGTACCGCAAACTATGTATTCGGTACTGATGACCTGACCAACGGTATCGCCATCACTTCCATCAAGAATTATGCATTGACCTGGGAGACCACCACGGTAGCCAATGTCGGAATCGACTTCGGATTCCTCAGGAACAGGCTCACCGGTACAATCGATGTTTACAACAAGCTTACAGACGGCATTCTCTACACCCCTTCGATGTTTATGGTGATGGGTAATGCGGGAGCTCCGAGACAGAACATCGCCGAGGTTACCAACCGCGGTATCGAGTTCGAGCTCGGCTGGCGCGACAATGTCGGCAAGGACTTTACCTACAGCGTTTCTGCCAACGTTACCTACAACAAGAACTGGGTCAGCAAGTACAAGGGCAAGCTCCAGGAAGGCTGGGAGACAGATCCTGCCACAGGCGAGAAGGTATGGAAGACCAATCTCGGAGACGTTTCCACCGGCTCTACCAACAGGGTGCTCGAGGGTCACATGATCAACGAGTTCTATATGATCGACACCTACAAGGGAAGCGGCAAGTACTGGAATGCGGACGGTACTCCGGATGTGAACGGCGGTCCTGTGGACGGTATGATCAGGACGACCAACGATATGGCCTGGCTCAAGGCAATGATGGAGGCCGGCTACCAGTTCTACCCGCAGCAGGGTATCGGCAAGCAGAAGATCTGGTACGGTGAGTACATCTACGCTGACCGCAACGGTGACGGCCTCTACGGAAACTCCTATGACGCCGCTTTCCAGAACAGGTCCACAACTCCTAAGGTCAACTACGGACTCCAGGCCAGTCTCGGCTGGAGGGGTATCGACTTCTCCATGAGCTGGGCAGGTGCCGCCGGATTCTCTATCTACTACTACAGGCAGGCATCCAACTCCAGCAACACCATCTACGGATACGCCATTCCTCAGAGTCTCGTGAACGACAGATACTTCTTCGACCCGAAGAACCCTGACGACCCGCGTACCAACATCAACTCGAAGAACCCTCGTCTCGTGAACCTCACTGACAGCCAGTCTTCGACTACTTCCTCACTCCACCTCTGCAAGGGTGACTATCTCAAGCTCAAGAACCTCACAATCGGCTACACTCTGCCTCAGGATTTGACCCGCAAGGCCAAGATCGAGAAGGTAAGGGTTTATGCTACCGGTGAGAACCTCTTCGCTATCACCCAGTTCCCGGGAATGGACCCGGAAATGCGTGCAACGGCGGGCTATTCCACAATGCGCCAGTATGCGTTCGGTCTTAATGTTACATTCTAACAGGAGTAAGGCGATATTATGAAAAAGACAATAATTTCAATATTAGCGGCGGCAATCGCCCTTTCGTCCTGCCAGTCCCTGGATCTGGTAAGCACCTATCAGGTCGCTTCTTCCAATGTTTGGGGCAAGGCCACATTGGCCCGTCAGGCAGTGAACGGCATTTACAATGAATTCTATACAAGATCTTCCACCAATGTCAATGAGGACAACTGGAAGGTTATGTATGAAGCTTATTCCTCGGTAATGGATACCGACAAGAACTGGTTTGAGAACCAGAAGGTCTGCTACGGCAACGGTACTCCTTCCAACGGTACATTCTCCGAGATGTACAAATACTACTACACCTTCGTGTTCAGGGCCAATGATGCCATCACTCACATTGACCAGGTTCCTGACATGGATGCTTCCGAGAAGGCAAGGCTCAAGGCCGAGGCCAAGTTCCTGCGCGCCTACGGCTATATGAACCTCAATGTGCTCTACCGTGGCGTTCCGCTCTATCTTGAGTATATCGAGGATGCGTCCAAGGCCAACAGGCCGCGTTCCGCTGAGAAGGAAGTATGGGAGGCCATCATCAAGGATCTCACGGCCTGCGTTGAGGAGGAGGCCCTTCCTGACAGATATCTTGCAGGCTCGCAGGACTATGGCCGTGTAAGCAAGGGAGTTGCACTCGCCTACAGGGGACAGGCCTACCAGTGGATGGCTGCCAGGTCAGGAGAGGACCCGCGTCATTATATTGAGCTTGCGCTTGCTGATTACGAGGCTCTTGAGGGATTGGGATATGCCCTTTACACAGGTGACGGAGCCAACAGTTTCAAGACTCTTCTCAAGCCTGCGAACGAGCAGTGCGACGAGATGATTTTCGCAATCCGCTGCACCCAGACTCCGGGAATGGGTAATCCTCGTGCCGTCCTCTTCGGAAACCGTGACACAGGCGTGACCTCGGGAGCATGGAACAACTACATTCCGAACCCGGCTTACGTCGAGTCCTTCGAGAATGCTGACGGAAGCAAGTTCGACTGGGAAGACTATTGCCCGGGATGGAACGACATGACCCCTGAGCAGAGGTCCGTCTTCTTCCTCCGCAATGAAATGACCGACAATGAGAAGGCCGACATGACCGAATATGGTGCGGATATGTCCAGATATCAGTCCAAGAGCAATGAAAGCCGTATCCAGGCCGCTTACGACAACCGTGACCCGCGTCTGAAGATGTCCATCATCACTCCGTACTCAGTCTATCACGGAGGAATTGCAGGAGTTGCATACGACTTCACTCTCAGATGGCCTTACAGGGCTGATACCAAGGAACCTCGCGACATCAGGACCGATACCAACTCGATGTACTATTATCTCTGGAGAAAGTACGTTCCGGAAGGACTTGAGAATACCATCCGCTGGGTCTATGAGCAGGACAACATCCTCTGCCGCTATGCAGAGATCCTTCTCCGCAGGGCAGAGTGTCTGAACGAGCTGGACAGGACTGACGAGGCAGTGGCCCTTGTCAATATGGTACGCTCCCGTGCCGGTCACATTCTCCTGAATACCAACAGCTACACGACAGTTGCCGGCAAGGATGACATGCGCGAGAGAATCCGCAATGAGTTCTACTGGGAGCTCGGCGGCGAGGACAGCATGTATTTCAATGAACTCCGCTGGGGAGTATGGCTTGACAGGAAGTTCCGTGACCGTTCGTCCGGAAATGTCGGCGAGATGAATTCCAACGGCCTTATGCAGATCTGGGGTTCCAAGACATACACCTGGTATGCCCTCGGTGACTACGTTGTGGCATGGCCTATTCCTGCCAAGGAGCGTGAGATGAATCCTAGCCTTACCCAGAATCCGGGATGGAATGACTAATTTCAAATCAGAAAAGTAATGAAAAGAATCATATATTTCTGCATGGCGGCGCTCATGCTTGCCGCCTGCGGGGAAAAGATAATTGACGAGCGTCCTGTCAAGCCGGGTGACGATGGGGATGGTGAGTGGATTACCACCAAGTACCAGAACCCGGTGATCAGGAACAATGCTCCGGACCCGTCAGTCTTCGACGACAGGGAGAGGACCGGATATTTCTACGCATATTCCACCCAGAACGGAACCAGCGATACCGAAGACGTGGTATATCTTCCGGTATATCGCTCCACTGATATGGTCAACTGGGAGCTCGTGGGCAATGCATTCGGCGGAATGCAGAGACCTCAGTGGGTTGCCGGGACCAGAATCTGGGCTCCTGACGTGGAGTACATTGACGGCCGCTATGTGCTGTATTATGCCGAAGGACATTGGAACGATCCTTCCCAGAGTGCCTGCGGAGTGGCTGTGTCCGACAAGCCTACAGGCCCTTTCACCTGGGAGAATGTCCCTGACATCCAGCCTCTTGCCAATCCTCACGGAATGCTTGTGGACTTTGCTTCCCAGGGCGTGAGCAACGCCATTGACGCCAATATCATCCGCGACCAGCAGACCGGCGATATTTACCTGTTCTGGGGAAGTTTCGGCTCCAATTCGGGTATATGGGCCATAAAGCTCACCGATGACGGACTTGCAATCGCTCCAGATGCACAGAAGACATACATCTGCTATGAGATGGAGGGTACATATGTGCACTACAAGAACGGTTACTATTACTGCTTCGGCTCCAAGGGTACGTGCTGTTCCGGTGCCACAAGTACCTACCACATTGTCGTGGCGAGGTCTCAGAACATACTCGGTCCATATGTCGGAAAGGACGGAAAGCGTATGGATACCAAGTCTTCCGCATTCGACAATGCCACCAATACCATCATGCACAGCTCTTCAAGCGGCATGTTTGCAGGTACCGGTCACAATGCCGAGATCATTACCGACGACAAGGGCAAGGACTGGATGTGCTACCACGCATATTGGAAGAACAACAATTACAACGGACGCTGCATGAACATGGATCAGGTTGAGTGGGGAGACGGCTGGCCGTACTTTGCCGACGGCGAGCCTACCGAGGGCAAGGTTTCAGGCCCGACCTGGAAGAATCCTGATGTCAAGTCCTTTGCTGTCAGGGTAGTGGACAATGACGGAGCGGGTCCTCTCGTCGAGACCGGTGACCCTTGCGGCTGCAGGAACACCTGGTCATTCTCAGAATTGAACAACAATACTTATGAAATCAAGCTATATGAATAAGTTTTATAAGTCAGCGATATTGATGGCGGCAGGAGCAATGCTCCTGTCCTGCCACAAGGAAATAGATGCTCCTGTGCCTAACAGGCGCCCGGAAATTCCGGAGGAGCCTGCAATCGTGGACGCACAGTTCGCATTTACCCGTACCCAGATGACAGGAGCCAATGTGAACTGGGTGCAGGGTGTCAAGGCCAGCGTATCTGACGGAGTTCAGGAGGGCCTCGTGCCATTCGAGGCGGAAAGCGTCAAGGCATTGACTGCCACCTTCTCAGGAAAAATCAGCAATCAGGCCGATCTCTTCTACATTCTCTATCCGGAGTCTCAGGTCAAGTCCTTCTCCGATGGCGTTGCTGTCATGGAAGTGCCTGAAAACCAGCTTGCAGGACCTGCCGGAGAGTCCATGTCGATTCCTGCGTCTGGAATGACTGCGCTCAAGACCGCAACTCTCAGGAGCCATTCTGCGGCAGTCGTTCTCAATCTCGATTATGACAATGTGAAGGCTGTCAGACTCACCTCCATTGACGGGGAGCCTCTCGCCGGAACTGTCAGCATTGATGTATATGAAAGTGCGGTAAGCGTAGCTGAGGCGGGCGCATCTGCAGTGACAGTCACACCGGCTGAGGGCGAGACTCTCGCACCGGGAACCGTGTCGATTGCAGTTCTTCCCGGTACAGTGAACGGCGGATTCAAGGTTGAAACCGAGTCCCTGGATGGAAATAAAGCGACGAGCTGGTTCTATGAGCCATGCGAACTGACTGCCGGCAGGGCGGTTGTGCTTGGCGGTGTGCGCAAGCCTCTCGCCGAGAGGGAAAGCTTCACGGCTGAACTTGCCGAGGCCTCCTCTTCAACATTGACCTTCACCTGGGCTCCAAGCGGTGATGCCGCTGTCGATGCTGCAACCTCTTACACCTTCGGACTTTACAAGGATGAGGCCTGCACCGATCTTCTTGTCCAGTTCTCTACGGACGCATCTTCTTCCGTATGGAACAAGAAGTCTCCGAAGTTCATCTTCACCGGTCTCGAGCAGGGCAAGACCTACTGGTTCAAGGCCCTTGTGGATGACTACGCAGCCGATGACGAGTTCATCAAGGCAAGCAATGTTGTTGCCGGAACGACCTCGACATTCGATATTGTCACTGAGGCTTCAAGTGCCAATGTGGGCGATGTCCTTCTTGCCGAGGACTTTTCCGAACTTCTCTGGTTCGGTGATATGGCCGGACAGGCTGCAGGCCATGTGAATGTCCCGGGCTACAAGGACGGTGCAACGCTCAAATCCAATCCAGGACAGGCACTCGGAGAGGGCAATACTGACGCCAAGGTGACATTCATGCTCTACGGCCAGGAGGCAAGGCTCTTCAGCAACCTCGGTGCGGCAGTGAAGGATTCACGCCTTGACAGTTGGGGCCAGATCAATGAGGGCTCATCCAATCTGGTATGCGCAAGACCTGGCTATGTGAAACTCGGTGCTGCAAGCTATGTCGGCTTCATCGTTACACCTGAGATCGGCAGCCTCGCTGAAGGCAAGTACTATGACCTCAAGGTGACCTACAAGGCTGCAAGATATGAATCCGACCCTTGTCTGGGACTTGTGAAGGTAGTGACTGGAAGCAATGCTGAAAACCACGATGTGGATGTTCAGGAGACTGTCTGGAACACACCTGTCGAGATGTCCACCGAGGCCGGATGGCACGAGTATTCAGCAGTGGTAAGGTCCGTGAAGAAGGGTGACCGCATCGCTGTCGGAATGGACAGGGCAGGAAGCGGCACCAATGCCGGAAGCAAACAGCTCAGGACCATGGTTGACGATATCAAGGTCGAGGTTGTCAAGATCAATGACAATCCTGTTCTTTCCGACCCTGCCATCAACTACAGGAGGATTGCATACTCGGATGCTCTCCTGAAGTGGAATCCGGTTGCCAATGCTCTGGGATACAGGGTTTACCTTGACGGCAGTCTCTATTCAGAGACCACTGCCGCCGAAGTTGACATTACCGGTCTCAAGAACAATTCCGAGCATACTGCCCGCATTGTGGCATACGACAATACCCAGGAATCCTCTGTTGAACTTTCATTCAAGACAAAGAATGTATGGCAGATCAAGGGCAGGAACCAGGGCTGCCGCATGGCTACCTTCCAGTGGGATCCGCTTGAGGCTGATTTCGGCGCAATCGACATCAATGGCAACAAGAGGCTCTATCAGATGGAAATCTATTCTGACGCTGCCTGCCAGAACGTGGTATATACCTGCTATCCTTACAATGGATTCTCTGGTACGAACACTGCTTTTGCCAATTCTTCCTGGCTCGGAAAGAAGAACAATTCGAACCTGGTCTATGACACGAGGATAACCTTCGGAAGCCTCAAGCCGGCCACTACCTACTGGTTCCGTGTCCGCACTCGTGATACGTACACTATCACGTATCATGCTTCTGGCAATGACAAGACAATGACCAACCCTGCCGGAACCTGCGAGTGGTCCGAGCCTCTCGAGTTCACCACTCCTGCAAGACACACGCTCGCTGCCGATGAGGTTGCATACATAGGTTTCGATGATTTCTGCGTGCAGATGGACTACGGCAATGCCTGTGTCGGAACAACCCCTGCAACTACATCCCGAAACGGCTATGCCGCTGCCGTAGCAAACGGAGCGAACTATTGGACAGGTAATTTCTGCACCTATGAGTTCGCAATCGGAGGTCACCAGCCTGACACTTGGGGATTCGGCTCCGGAGCCAAGTATATTGACGGAAGCTCCAATCCGACCCCAACCCAGAGCTGCCTTCTCATCAATGCCAATGGCGGCGATGCTGCAGGATGCTATATGTCACCTCAGACTCGTCCTGCAATGGGAGCTGTAATGCTTGACGGTGACAGGAGATGGGTTTCCACCCCGGCTCTTGTCAGCGATAAGCTCAAGGCCGATGAGACGACTCCTTGTACATTGTCATTCACTTACATAGGCGTCTCCAACACTCCTGCTTCTTTTGCGCAGAATCTTGAGATCCGACAGTACAACCCTGCTGCCATCTATGACGGTCAGACCTACAAGGTTGTTAAGACTATCAAGCTGGATCCTCCATATCTTGAGGGCGCAGCGGCCACAGCCAGCAACTTCACTTCTGATTTCACCGGAGTGTCCGCGAGTGTAGATGTGGATCTGTACAAGGGTGAGGCCCTGATGATTGTGAATACCACCACGGGCGGCGTTTACCGTATTGTGATCGATGATATCAAGGTGGTTGTCAAATAAGCTTTCTTAGTATTGCGTTTATTTGTATGGGTGAGGGCGGCTGACAATTGGTTCAGCCGCCCTCTTTCCGTATATATGGGCAATGCCTGTCCTTCGGTGCTTTCTTTCCGGTTCTCATATAATGGGAAATGTGAAACCATAGTAGGGTATAATTATTAGTGAAATGTTTCAACAATAATAAACGCTATGGAAATATTTGAAATGCGCCTCCGCCAGGACAATATGGCGGACAACACGATTACGGCATACAAGCATGCTGTAAATGAATTCAACGGTAGATACAAGGAGGTGAACAAGAAGAACCTGCTCCTGTACAAAGCCTACCTTATCGAGAACTTCAAGCCTAAGACTGTCAACCAGAGGATTCAGGCCATCAACAAGTATCTTGACTATATGGACAAGCCTCACCTTCGCCTGAAATCGGTAAAGGCTCAGCAGAAGTCCTTCCTGGAAAATGTCATCAGCAATGCCGACTACATCTTCCTGAAAAACAAGATGAAGGAGGATGGGGCTACGGAATGGTATTTTGTCGTGAGGTTTCTTGCCGCCACCGGAGCCCGTGTCAGTGAACTTGTCCAATTGAAGGTTGAGCATGTGCATCTCGGCTATATCGATATCTACACAAAAGGTGGAAAGGTCCGCAGATTATTCATTCCCAAAACCCTGAGGAAAGAAGCGCTTGAGTGGCTGAAAACTTCTGGAAGATGCAGCGGGTATCTGTTTCTGAACAGATTCGGGGAGCGGATTACCACAAGAGGCATTGCCCAGCAGCTGAAATACTACGCAGCCAAATACAAGATGAATCCCAAGGTCGTGTACCCTCATTCGTTTCGCCACCGCTACGCAAAGAATTTTCTTGAGCGGTACAACGACATTGCTCTCCTTGCAGACCTGATGGGGCACGAGAGCATTGAAACGACACGTATCTACCTCCGCCGGACAGCGTCCGAGCAGCAGGACATTGTGGATAGAGTGGTGGTGTGGTAGCTGCTGCCTGTTGTTCCCACGAAAAGCCTCCAATTCCTGAAAAGTGGCGATATTTTTGGAATATAATCCAAAAAATAGGCGGAATTTTTGGAATTAGGACATGATTCTTTATTTTTGCACAAAACGATTATATGATTGAAAGAACTCAGGAGTCAGCAATCAAGTCTCTGATAGGCTCAAATAAAGCAATTATCCTTATGGGTGCAAGGCAGGTGGGCAAGTCCACACTGCTTCATTCTCTGCTGGACGGAGATGAATCTGTCCTCTGGCTCAATGGAGATGACGATGATGTCAGGGATATGTTCCGGATCATCAGTTCCACCCGCCTCAAAGCCATAGTAGGAAACAGGAAAACAGTCGTGATAGATGAGGCTCAACGCATAGAGGACATTGGCCTTCGTCTGAAACTTATCACTGACCAGTTGCCGGGAGTCCAGGTGATTGCAACGGGAAGCAGCAGTTTCGAGCTTTCTTCAAAGGTAAACGAGCCTTTGACTGGAAGAAAGCGGGAATTGAAACTCTTTCCTCTGAGCTTCAGGGAACTTGTTTCCCATACATCATTCCTGGAGGAACACAGGATGATTCCACACCGTTTGATATATGGATATTACCCTGAGGTGGTGTGTAGTCCTTCGAATGAAAAAGTGGTGTTGAAGAAACTGACAGACAGTTATCTATATCGAGACCTGCTATCTTTCGACACTCTTCGCAAGCCGGATGTAATCGTAAGACTATTGAAAGCCCTCTCTCTTCAGATTGGCTCTCAGGTGTCTTACAATGAGCTGGCCTCATTGCTTGGCCTGACGTCCAAGACCGTTGAAAAGTATCTGGACATTCTGGAGAAATCGTATATAATTTTCAGACTTGGCTCTTTCTCCAGGAATATGCGTAATGAGCTGAAATTGAGCCGAAAAATCTATTTCTGGGATCTTGGCATCAGGAATGCCGTCATTGGAAATATGGCCCAGCTCGAAAACAGGAATGACACCGGTGCCTTGTGGGAGAATTTCCTGATTGCGGAGAGGATGAAGGACAATAGTTATTCGAATAGTTTTGCTCAGTCGTATTTCTGGAGAACCAAAGATCAAAGTGAGATTGACTATCTGGAGGAAGAGGATGGCAACTTGAATGCTTATGAATTCAAATGGAATCCTGCCAAGTCAAAGACCAAATGCCCTGCATCCTTTGCAGCAGCATATCCTTCTTCCACCTACAAGGTGATTACTCCTGACAACATAGAAGAATTCATAAAGCTATGACAAACTCTCAAGGACATAAACTTCATAGCTGAAATCCATAATTGCAGAATCTGAAAATCTTCAATAAAAGACTAATTACTCGCTAACTCAGCGGTCCGGGGCTCCGATATCTTTAAAACTATGTGTAAAAGTCGAGAAGACCATACGCGAATGAGACCTCAAATTTTGCAACATAGCGGTTGACAAGCCACTATGTTGCAAAATCATTGAAGAATATTATTCATCTTTCAGCAAGTAGTTGGAACTTCGTCCTCCGTCTTCCGCTGCCACAAGTATTCCTTTTTCAATAAGATCTGTAATATCACGAAGTGCAGTAGCCTGTGAAGTCTTGGTCATCTTCGCCCACTTTGATGTAGTCAGTTTGCCTTCAAATCCATCCCACAAGCGATTTATAACCTTGACCTGCCTTTCATTCATTGAAACCTCTCTATGTCTCTGCCAGAAATAAGACTTCTTGACAACTCTATAGACAGTTGTCTCTGCATGAAGTATCGCAGCCTTCATTGTCTTCAAAAACCACTCATCAACCCCTGTATCTTGCCTTCAAGATGACGAACCTCCGACAATATGTTTATCAAGCGGGAATTATTCCATGTAAACTCTGCCCAAGTCGGATGTTGCCATATATATCGGTCTCATAACTATAATTTTCTTACACAAAAATAGCTCCATGAAGCGAAAAAACAAGCTATTCGCATCATATTTTGAAGAGAATAAAACATCCATTCTAATCATCGCATGACATCTTTCGGGTGGAAATTCCATTGGAAAATTGGAATTTTCCAAACTCTCATTCATAGGTCGGTATGGCCTTGTCCGGAAATTTGCTACATTTGTAAGACTAAGCAAGGTTAGAAACATATTTTTTAGCATGATAGTATATCGCAACTCGAAAAGCGGTTTTGTGAATGATGTCCGGAGCAACTCAATAGCTTCGATTATTGAAAATGAATTTGCCGCTCACAACATCAGCCATAACAATGATGCAGAGTACCGCAGCTGGGCGAATTCGCTTCAGTATTTGAGAAATGCTGTTGATGTTCCCCAGATAGACGACGGGTGCCAGGTGGCAATCGAGTATCAGATACCGCTTACATCCAAGAGGGTCGATTTCTTGATTTCGGGAGTTGATGAAAATGACCATAATAATGTGGTAATCATTGAACTGAAGCAGTGGGAAACAAGTGGAAAGACATCCAGGCCAGATATAGTGACGGCCTATACCGGTGGCGCTGAGAGAGCTGTCGTACATCCCTCATATCAGGCATATTCATATGCCAAGACAATAGAATGTTTCAATGAGAATGTTCAGAACTGCGACATTTCTCTCCATCCTTGTGCTTTCCTTCATAATTACAGGGAGTCCAGCAGGTCAAATATTGATTGTGATCTATACAAGGAAGCGGTTGCGCTCGCCCCTGTTTTTCTGGAAAGAGATACTGCGAAACTGACCGATTTTATCCTGAAGTTTGTCCGGAACAGAAGTCAGTTGGATTTGCTGTTCAAGATTGAAGATGGCAGACTAAGGCCGGCCAAATCCCTTCAGGATGCATTGGGGTCAATGCTTAAGGGCAATAAAGAGTTCTATCTTATCGATGAGCAGAAGGTTGCGTTTGAGACTATCAGGA
>SAMEA3663025__coassemble_467_pt1 | contig 29447 bp, 21 predicted proteins | sample SAMEA3663025__metabat2_low_PE_053 | metagenome-assembled genome bin SAMEA3663025 (sample SAMEA3663025) | pig gut metagenome | biome: pig gut; feature: pig-associated habitat; material: faeces | place: France | collected 2012
TGAACACAGTTCTGCCTGACGACGTAAGGGTAAGCGACATTGTGGAGTACCGTGACCGGGAGCAGACCCCTGACACGATTTACAGCAAGAAGACGGTGCTGGATCTTGTCTGCAAAGATGCGGATGGCAATATCCTCGGCGTGGAGGTCCAGAAGAAAGTTGACAGCCATCTCTTCAGCCGATGCGTCTATTATGCGGCTGGGCAATACCATTCGCAGCTGCTCTCCAAGGGCGACTATGCTGCCCTGCATCCTGTCTTCGAAATCGCTTTCCTGGCACAGAACTATCCGCACGACACGCCGGAACTCTGGGACGCAGACCATATCGTCTCCCATTATACCTTTAAAGAAAAACGCACCGGAGAGTGTCCAAATCCCACAATTTTTGTTATCTTGGCGGAAATTGGACGCTTCAACAAAACGGAGGCGGAATGTCTCACCACGAGGGACAGGCTGTTTTACTGGTTCCGTCACGCCGATGAGTTCACGGAGAAGCCTGCCTGGCCGGATGACCCGGAGACCAAGGCCCTCCTGACTGCCACTGAGATTGCAGCGTTCACACCTGAGAAGAAAGAACAATACGAACAGGATATGAAAAACGAGCACGATCTGGAATACGAGAAGAATATCTGCTACAAGGAGGGGCTTGAAGAAGGCATGGCTGAGAAAGCCTTGTCTGATGCAAAGAATTTACTTGCGGAAGGCATTGCACCGGAAACGGTTGCGCGATGTGTAGGCATTTCCCTGGAGGAGGTGAAAGCCCTGATGGAAAGCTTGTCCCGATGACCCTCTGCAGAGATATGCCTGACAGCCACTGAGATTGCAGCGTTCACGCCTGAGAAGAAAGAACAATACGAACAGGATATGAAGAACGAGCACGATCTGGAATACGAGAAGAATATCTGCTACAAGGAGGGGCTTGAGGAAGGACGTCAGGAAGGCCGTCAGGAAGGCCGGGAAGAAGGCATGGCTGAGAAAGCCTTGTCTGATGCAAAGAATTTACTTGCGGAAGGCATTGCACCGGAAACGGTTGCACGATGTGTAGGCATTCCCCTGGAGGAGGTGAAAGCCCTGAGGGAAAACTTGTCCCGATGACCCTCTGCAGAGATATGCCTGACTGCCACCGAGATTGCAGCGTTCACTCTCAAGAATAATGATATGAGACGACCTTTGCTGACCCTGATTCTGCTGCTCTATGCAGCAGTATTTTCCAGTGCCCAGACCGGCACCTGGTCAGGCAAACTTGATCTGCAGAGCACCAAACTTGCGCTTGTGTTTCATCTGGACGGTGACAATCCCACAATGGACTCGCCGGACCAGGGAGCAAAGGGGATTCCGATTGAAGTCGCCAGGACTGCAACCGGCTCCATTACCATCAACATCCCATCTGTCGCTGCGAAATACGAGGGCCAATGGCTTATCAAGCAGATAGTTGGAACCTTTACTCAAATGGGCGCATCTATTCCGCTGACCCTCACTCCGGGAGAAGAGAAACTCAACCGTCCCCAGACTCCCAAGGGACCGTTTCCGTATAGGAGGGAAGAAGTTACCTTCGCCAATGGCAATGCTGTCCTGAAAGGGACATTGACAATGCCGGAGAATTGCAGCCGGAATACTCCTGCCCTCATTATGGTCACCGGCAGCGGTTTGCAGAATCGGGATGAGGAACTCTTTGAGCATAAGCCTTTTGCTGTCATTGCGGACGCATTGGCCCGTGCCGGAATCGCTGCTCTGCGCTATGATGACCGGGGGTTTGGCGAGTCCACCGGCGATGTTGCCGGCTGTACCTCCGAAGACCTGAAGAATGATGCCCTGGCAGGCATTCGCCTTTTAAGGGAACGCTTTGACAATGTGGGAGTTATCGGTCATAGCGAGGGCGGGACCATTGCCTTGCTGCTGGCGGCGGAGAACAATGCTGATTTCATCATTTCACTTGCGGGAATGGCTGTATCCGGGAAGGAGACGTTAATCTGGCAGAACCGCATCGGGCTTGAGTCCGCGGATACGCCTTCCGAAATGGTGGATGCTTACTGCAATGCCCTGGGTGATGTCTTTGATGCCTGCATCGCTGATCTGCCAATGCCTTCCGCCGGAAAAGCAGGACTTCCCGTGCCGTTGGAACAGAGACTTCAGGCTGTAATCAGACAGGTTCGGACTCCGTATCTGAAATATTTTCTGTCCCTTGACGTACGTCCCCTCCTTGCGGACATCAGCTGTCCTGTCCTGGCCCTGAATGGCTCCATGGACATGCAGGTTGAACCTGAAACCAATCTCGGTGCCCTGCGGAGCGGATTGACGAACAATCCGAAGGCAGTCATAGAGGCCGTCGAAGGTGTCAATCACCTTTTCCAGCATTGCGCCACCGGCTCCTCCACCGAGTACCGTGAAATTGAGGAAACCATTGCTCCTGAGGTGCTTGACAGGATTCTCCGCTGGCTGTTGGAACTGTAAGCTTTCTTTTGTAGATTACCCGAAATGGTTTGAACCTTCCGTGCTGAAGCCTTGCAGTGCGGAAGGTTCGGTGTCTAAAGCGGGAGTTGTGGACGTTTTGAACCATTTTTGGGGAAGTTTTTATCAAAAATGTTGAGAAAAATTGGTTTTTTATCAAGATTCTTCTAAATTTGCAGTTTGAAAAATCGGCCGAATAAAATGACAACGAACTGAGGCCGGGATGTTCCCCAGCGGGAGGGACGGTGGATGTCGGACGAAACATCCCTTGAATGGCTCGGAGAGAGCAGGAATCTGTACCGCAAATACACATTTTTTGAACCATAATGGACCATGCGCAGGCATGCGATACACGAGCAGTGTATTGTGGGCTTTGTGTGGGGAGTGAATTATAAAAGGAATTGAAATGATGAAGATCAAGAAAGATTATGAAAGCCCGTCGCTTTCCCTCAGGAGAATTGAGCTGGAGAGCGGCTTTTGCGGCGCATCCGCTGAAATGTCCAAACCGGACAGTACGAGCGGAAGAATCAAAGAGCACTCGATCAATGACAGCTTCGGCGGCGATTTTAGCGGAAGTGGATGGGATACAGATCCTACCACGTCTTCCAATTAATCGGCTGCGCCGGGAATACTATAGACAAACCATTATTTGAGATAGAGATGAAGACATCAAGATACATATTATTGTCGTTGGCAGCGGTCGCAATCGCGGCTTCCTGCAAGGAGGAACTGAACCCGGACAAGCCGATCAATGCCAATCCGGGGGATGAGGTCGTTTTCGGAGCTGCGCTTCCGGGGAAGACCAAGACCGTGTATGGTGAGGAGACTTCAACCGGTTTCCCGATTTATTGGGTAAACGGTGACAAGGTCAGGGTTGCTTCTCCTCAGTGCATGAGCGGAAGGAATTCTGCCGAATATCAGATTGCTGTAGCAAGTACTACTCAGAATTATGCGACCTCAATGACAAAGACCGGTGAAGCCGGTGTTCAGTGGGGCGAGGCTGAGACTGCAGACTTCTACTCGATTTACCCTTCTTCTGCCAGCACTGCACTTGCTGTTGACGGAAATAGTGTTACCACAACCCTTCATGTGGATCCAACCCAGTTCGCCAGCACGACTGAAAGTGATACTTCCTACTACGCTCAGCCTGCCGAGATGGGCAATGTTGTAATGTATGCCAAGACAGCGGGTGTAGAGAGCGGTAAACCCGTTGAACTTCACTACACTCCGTTCTCCACTGTGCTGGAGTTTGAAATCAATGCGCCAAATGAAGCAGGTGCTGATAAGCAGACAAAAATCACAATTCAGTCTCTTACCCTTACTGCGCCTACTGGAACTACCATCGCAGGAGACTTCGGTTTCACCTTCCCTACCGGTGAGAGCACAACACCTTCCATCGAAGTTTCTACGGGCGGCTCCAATGCAATCACAATGCACTTCCTTGACAGCAACCAGTACACTACCGTGTTGTCAACCGATAAGACTCAGCTCAAGGCAAAGATGTGTCTTATGCCGATTAGCGGGAATCTTGATGGATGGAAAGTAGAAGTCAAAACCAACGCTGGTACCTTCTCCAAGACCTTGGGCGCGACTGATTCCAAAGGCACTGCAACTACCCTTGATCCTGGCAAGGTTCACAAGATCAAACTTCCGACCTTGAACTATGCATCACAGGAATGGATTTATAACACCGCTAACTGGATTACCTCCCTTCCTGACTATACCAATATTTATCTTTCCGAGATTTCACTCCCGGGTGCGTGGTATGCAGGATCAACCGAGTCATATCAGGCTACAAATGACATTGCAACCCTTTGGAATGCCGGCGTGAGAGCATTCGCGATAGAGACTCGCTCAAACGTTACGACTAGCGGTTGGTTTAATACTGCCGCAGACGAACCTTCAAGCATTGTTGTGTCTGGCTCTGGCAAAAACTCGACTACCAATAAGACCACAGGCACCAATACCTTGAATGGAACACAACCAGATGGGAAAGCATACCATTCTGGTACCAATATAGCAAATGTGATTACCAGCATTGCAAACTCTGTCAAGGAGGATGAGTTCGGAGTATTAGTGATAAGTTATGCTGACGGCGGTGAAGGTGGACATAGAAATGTCGATCATGGTGCCTGGTTGCAACTTCTTTATGATACCTTCAACGGACTTGATGCCACCGTCAAGGAAAAGATTTACCAGGGGCAGGTTACTGCAAACACTACTGTGAACAGTGTGCTTGGGAAGTTGATTCTGAAGATCAATGTGGATGAGAATATTGCTATGGGTGGTAGCGTAAATTCAACTTCCTATTCTTATGAAAATAATCTCCCGGCTCTGTTCTCCTATAACCCATTCCTTGTTCAGATGGAGGGTGCGGATTATACAAGACCATATTACTCCAATCTTTCCTGGAGTAACTGGGGCGATGGCACGGATTATCGTACATACGATTTGGTTGCCAATCTTAACGGCATCACTGCCGATGTTGCCGCACGCAAGTTCATCTGGGTGTTCTCATCTGCAAACCGTACACAGCTTAATTCCGGAACTGACAAGACTATTCCAAAGTATGAAAACCGTCAGGCTGCTCTTAAAGCTATGATGGAATTCTCCAAGACGGTATATGAAAAATCCCATCACAACGTTTGGTTCTACTTCAACTGCGGTGGTACTCAGGCTACGTCCAGCATTTCGAGCAGTCCGTCTCCAACCGATTTCGCAAAAACGATGAACAGCTGGCTGCTTTCGACCATCAATGCCAAGACTGATGCATCCCCGCTCGGCATAGTGATGTTCAACCAGTGCACAAGTGACACTTACAACGGTCCTGCCATCATCAAGGCCATCATCGAGATGAACTCGAAGTTCTACCTCAAGCATGCCGGAACATCCGGCGGCTCGACGGGCGGCGATGCGACGCCGAGTGCTGAAAATGACGCAACTGCGTCGTATGGCGGTAATGCAATATAACATTTCCAAGGACAGATTGGAGTTTCGACTCCTGTCTGTCCTTTTTCCTTTTTGGGAAGAATACTGACCAATTTTACATATTCTATGAGATTCCACGAATTCGCCGGAATGCTGCTTATAGCGGGTGCAGCTCTGGCTTCCTGCAATGAGAGCGCCCTTGAACCAGCCCGGTCCAGGGGCAATGCTGAAATTATTGCAAACATTGAAAATGACGAACTTACGAGGACCTGTATCGATCCGACAGTCTATAAGGACAATGTGACAGGCCTTCTCTGGACTCCGGAAGACCTTCTCGGAGTCTATGGCAGCAGCGGCACTCAGAACGCCAAGTTTGAAAACACATCCTCTTTGAAGGCTGCGAACGCAACTTTCACAGGCAAGCTGGATGACGGAGAGGTTCCGCAGTACTGCTATTATCCATATACTGATGCCAATGCGAACAAGGACTATGATCAGTTGACCGGCAAGGTAGGCGCAGTGCAGAGTTACAGCGCAGCTGAAGGACTGCTCAGCGATGACTGGAAGTACGGCACTTCCAGCACCACCGAAGGTGCAGCATACAAGTTCAAGATGAAGTCGCTTTTCGCTATGGCCAAGGTGGTTGTGGATGCGACCGGCTCGGCGGTGGAGGGCGAGAGCCTCAAGAGCGTTTCGATAAAGGCGACTTCCGGCAGCGAGGGTAACGAGGTCCGCGCGATAAACGGCGACTTCACATTCAGCGCAGCCGATGGATCATATTCGCTCACGAAAGTTGCGGCTGATGCCACTACGATGGAATGGAGCGACGAAGCCATTCTTTCCTCAGGGAAAAAGTACACAGGATATATTACCCTGATTCCTAAAATTGTAGAGGGTGACAAAATCACCATTACCATCACGACTGACAAGCATACGGCGGTCTTTGAGGTCCCTTGCCTGAAGTCATTGGCTTCCGGATATATCTATGACTTCCCGATGACGCTGACTGAATTGGCGGCTAAGATGAAGACAGCCTACGGCACCGATCCTGTGATTTCTGAAATTGCAACTGGTGGTGAGGGCGGCTCAGGCGAGGGTGGCTCAGGTGAAGGCGGCTCTACCGACCCACAGCCTACGGTAACTACCGGCACATTCACAGCCTGCGCTTTCAACGTTGACGGCTTGCCGCAGAAGATAGGTCTTATCACAATCAATGGTGATGGCCCTGGTTCAAGCGGCACTACGACAATGGCAGGAATCGCCAACAATCTCGGCTGGGATATCATTGCCGCCAGTGAGGACTTTGAGTATGATTCTCAGCTTGTTGCGGGCCTCTCTAACTATTCACACGGCACCTGGAGGGGAAGCGTATCTGCTGAACAGCTGACTTCTACCGCCGATACCGACGGCCTGAATTTCTTCTGGCGCACCAGCACGACCAGTGCGACAGGCGAGAAATATATACAATACAACGATGCGGAGGGTGGCCTTACGAGCGGTGCGAATACCTGCATCAAGAAGGGCTTCCGCCACTACGTAGTGACCGTGGATGCGACTAACAATGTTGTCGTCGACGTGTATATCACCCACATGAACACCTACAGCGGAAGCGGCAACACCGAGAGCAATGCCTACGTAAAGGCTGTTCTGAGCCAGCTTCGCCAGCTCCGCGACTACGTCCTTGCCAATGCGAAGGCCAACAAGAGGCCGGCCATCATCATGGGCGACACCAATATGCGTTACACCCGCCACGACATCAAGACCAACTTCCTCGACGTGGTTGCGACGTACGACAGCAACGCAGGCTATACAGTATCAGACCCTTGGGTCGAGTTCCATCGCGGCGGAGTCTATCCTGAGTGGAACAGCCTCTCGCTGATGACCAGGTTCGCATTTGCGGGAGATAAGGAGAATGATATCTTATGCGCCGACAATCAGAAGGGCGAGGTGGTTGACAAGATCTGGTACATCAACGTTCCGGGTGCGGAGGTGCAGCTTAAGGCAACCGCCCATATGAACGACGTGGACAATTTCAGGAAGAGCACTTCGAGCGTTTCGTACTCCGGTGTTATGGTCGAGGATGCGAACGGTACAAATACCAGCGGAAATACCAAATATACTTCGGGCCAGACAGTATCCTACACGAAGGATGTCGGCTATTCAGACCACTTCCCGGTGGTGACCACCTTCGAGTGGACAAAGACCGTGGCTGCTGCAGCGACCGTGGCAGCTGAATGACCATAACCCCTGAAACTACCTGATCATGACTGGAAAAACATTCGATGGGGCAGCCCTGGCGCTGCTCTCCGTCATTGCAGGAGCCATGATGGCCTCCTGCGCCGACATTGCCGAGAATGAAATTATTGGCAGAGATACGTTCATAACGGCCGTCATTGACGACGGCGGGGCCGAGACCCGGACCTGCATCGACCCGACAGTGTATCGCGATGGCGTGACGGGACTCTTGTGGTCCCCGAATGACAGCATCGGTGTGTTCAGCGAGTCGGGCACTGAGAATGCCCGTTTCGTGAGCAATTCGGACGCAAACCTGAAGAATGCTGTCTTTGCAGGCACGATGAGCGCTGTGCCGGAATATGCATATTATCCATATACTGCTGAAAATTATGGACTTGCTCCGACAGAGCTGAAGGGCGTTGTGGGCAATGTGCAGAAATATGACATCGTCAGCAAAGTACTCAGCTGCGACTGGAAGTACGGCAGCAGGAAGTCGGACAACAGTTCGGAGGAAGGCTACCGTTTCACAATGAAGCAGCTTTTCTCCATGGGCAAGCTCAGCTTTTCCGCCGACGGGTCCGAATTTGCCGGACAGAATCTGCACAGTGTCAGGATGCAGGTTGTGGCAGCTGACGGCTCGGTGAGAAGAATCAACGGACAGTTCACGTTTGATGCGACGACTGGCAGTTACACTATGACCGGCGACCCGCAGGACGGGACCGACAATGTGATAACTCTTGAGATGGAAGGCTCTCCGGAGCTTTCTGCAGGGCGTTCGTACACCGCTTACATCACATTGATCCCGGATGTCAAGGAGGGCGATACCCTTGTCCTGACATTCAACCTTTCGGACTACTCAGTGGAGTTCAAGGTGAAGTTCCAGCGTGACCTGCAGCAGGGATTCATTTATGATTTCCCTATGTCCTTCACCTCCCTGGCTGCGAAGATGGCGGAACAGTTTGGCGAGACGCCGAAGGTGACTTCATTGCCTGAGCTTTCCGCCCTGAAGTTCACCGTTTCCGACAATGCCGGGAAACTTCTTGACAAACAGCTTGTCACGACAGCTTCCTCTTCGAGCTACTCATCTTCATTCAAGACTGTCACCGAACACGCTGCCACAATTGATGGCAACCATGTCAGCCTCGTCATTCCTTACCTTTACAACTTCAATCTTGTGCCGCAGTTCACGGCGACCGCAGGGGCTGAAGTGGCTGTGGACGGTACAGTGCTGGAGAGCGGAAAGACGGAGGTGGACTGGGCGCACGCATCCTTTCTCACAGTCACAAAGGACGGATTGACAAGGACTTATGACATTGCCATACGCAATACCGGACTGCCGGTGGTGGTTGTTGAGCAGAGCGGCAGCGGAGATTTCAGCAAAAAATATACTGGCGGATTAAACATCGGAAACTCCAACATCGGCGGCACACTGCTGAACCAATTCGTGGACTTAATGGTCCGCGGCAAGGATACCGAATGGGTCGCGGACGACAGGATGACCGTTTACAATGCTGACGGAAGCGTGGATATGGCTACCACAAACTGCGGTGTCAGGCTCCGTGGCAATTCCACACAGAAGCTTCCGAAGAAGCCTTTCGCAGTCAAGCTGACCGCAAAGCGGCCAATATTGGGAATGCCGACCCATAAGCGCTGGTGTCTTCTGGCCAACTGGCTGGACCGCTCGATGATTCGCAATCTGGTAGGTTTCGCTGCGGCGAAGGCCACGACGGAGGCCTGGAAGACGGAGAGCATTGACGAGGGCATGGTATGGAATCCGTCCGGCAAGAGCGTGGAACTCGTCATCGACGGACGCCACGTGGGCAACTACCTCCTTTGCGAGCAGATCAAGATTGGAAGCAAACGCCTGAATATCAATGATTGCTATGAGGATCTGGTGGCTGACGGCCTCAGTTCCAGCTTCGAGGATTGCGGCTATCTGGTCGAGTTCGACGTCATGCAGGATGAGAACTACAAGGGCGTCACGAGCCGCGGAATCACCTGGCAGCTGAAGGACGATGTGCTTCCTGACTCTTATGCATCGCAAATCGGGGCAAAGATCCAGGCCATCGAGGACGCAATCAAGAAAGGCGATTTTGCAGCATATTCGAAACTCATTGATATCCCTTCGTTTATTGACCAGTGGTTCGTCGTGGAGCTTGCGATGAACAGGGAATACACGGAGCCGAGGTCGCTGTATTCTTATTACAATGGCGGCACTGACAAGCTGCACGCCGGTCCGGTGTGGGACTTTGACCGCGGCACCTTCCAAAATCCTACCAATGCACAGCAGATGGGATCCAGCAGAGTGAAGTCCTATGATGCATTCCTGAGTTCGTCGTCGAAGATAACCAAGTCCGGAGGCTACAAGGAAAACCAGCAGCCTTGCCTGTGGTATCCTCTGCTGATGAACGATCCTGAGTTCGTGAGAATGGTCAAGTCGAGATGGTCCGCTCTCTACCCGCATCTGCTCGCTGTCACTGACGAAATAGTTCGCCTCGGTGCGGAGAATGCCCTCTCCTGGGAGTATGACAGCACAATGTGGCCCGGTACCGCTAAGGCACTCAATGCCGGCTATCCGAGCGGCTTCTCCGACTTTGCAGGAGACGAGAATCTCGCGAGCTATGATGCTGTGATTCAGAACCTTATAGAATGCTATCTCGCCCGCCTTGACGGCATGAACACCCTCATCACCAGCGCCACTGCAGAGGGCGGCTTCGCAGTCAGCGAAACGACATTCTGACAATGCTTTTCCAGGCGATGCCTTCGTGACATTCATCTGCACACCCGCCCCACTGTTTAACATAGCTGTGGGGTGGGTAGGCGGTGCAGATGAATGTCACGAGGGGGCCTGCCCACCAGGCTCCCCCGGCACAAAAAAAGAAAGAGACCGGCGTCTCTGCCAATCTCCCACTTCTCATCTTATTTCGGTACGGATTAGAACCTCTCCTCTGAAGATACGGAAAGTTTCTTGCGTCCGTGACGACGGCGTGCCTTCAGGACGCGGCGTCCGTTTGGTGTCGACATGCGCTCACGGAAACCGTGCTTGTTGATGCGCTTGCGCACAGATGGTTGGAATGTTCTTTTCATTATTTTACGTTTTTATATTATTCAGTTTTCACAAATAGGACTGCAAATTTAGACTATTTTTGGCTGAAATACAAGATTTTTATCAAAAACTTGTCACGATGCGGTGGCCCCGGGAGGATATCCCCGCCAAAAATCCATATTCCACAATTGTCAGGACGAAGAATTATGGCTATATTTGCGGATTGTAACAGGGCTGGACAGACCAGTTAAATAACAACTCAACCAGATGGACACACATTCATTGCTCGCGGTATCCCCGATTGACGGACGATACGCTTCCAAGGCCGAGGCTCTCAGGCCGTATTTCAGCGAATATGCACTCATCCGTTACAGAATCAGGGTGGAAATCGAATATTTCATTGCGTTATGCGAAATTCCTCTCCCTCAGCTGGCGGACATCGACAGGGATAAATTTCCTCAGATGCGCCTGATTTACAAGGATCTGACACCTGAGCAGGCAATGGAGGTCAAGGAAATCGAGTCTGTCACCAACCACGACGTCAAGGCTGTGGAGTATTTCATCAAGCGCAGGTTCAAGGAGATGGGTCTGGAGAAATGGTCCGAGTTCGTGCATTTCGGCCTTACTTCCCAGGACATCAACAACACCTCCCAGCCATTGATGCTCAAGGAGGCCCTGGAGGAAGTCTACATCCCGGCTCTCAGGAAGGTCCTCGGGACCATCACTGAAATGGCCGAGACCTGGAAAGAGGTGCCGATGCTTGCCAAGACACACGGCCAGCCGGCTTCCCCGACCAGGCTTGGAAAGGAGTTCAAGGTATATCAGGTCCGCATCGAGGAGCAGCTCAGGCAGTTCGGCCAGCTCACCTACCCGGCCAAGTTCGGCGGCGCTACGGGCAACATGAATGCCCACAAGGTGGCCTTCCCGCAGTTCGACTGGATAGCATTTGGCGACAGATTCACCGCCTCGCTGGGTCTCAGGAGGTCATTCCCGACAACCCAGATTGAGCATTATGACAATCTTGCGGCCATTTTCGACTGCCTCCGACGCATCAACACCATTCTCATTGACTTCAGCCGCGACATCTGGACATATATATCAATGGAGTATTTCCGCCAGAAGGTCAACAAGAACGAGGTGGGCTCCTCGGCAATGCCGCACAAGGTCAACCCTATCGACTTTGAAAATGCTGAAGGCAACCTTGGTATGGCCAATGCCGTATTGACCTTTCTGTCAATGAAACTGCCGATTTCAAGACTGCAGCGCGACCTCACCGACTCCACCGTTCTCAGGAATGTCGGCGTGCCGGTAGCCCACGGCCTGATTGCCTTCGCATCCCTCAGCAAGGGTCTCGGCAAGCTCATTCTCAATGAGGATGCCCTCCACGCAGACCTGGAAAGGAACTGGGCCGTAGTGGCCGAAGCTGTCCAGACCATTCTCCGCCGCGAGGGTTACCCTAATCCTTACGAAACCCTCAAGGCTCTCACCCGTACGGGCAAGGGCATTGACGAGGAGACTATGGAGAATTTCATCACTTCCCTCGAGGTCTCCGACTCCGTCAAGGAGGAACTTCGGGCAATTACCCCATGGAGCTACACCGGATATTAGGCCGGAGCTCTCCGCGAAGGGATGAAGACATTAAGACAATACATTGAAACAGAGATAATTCCGCGGTACGACAGCTTCGATGCGGCGCATAGGCGGGACCACGTGGAGTACGTCATTGCGCAGAGCCTGAAACTGGCGGAGCACTATGACGTGGACAGGGATATGGTATATGTCATAGCGGCTTATCACGATACCGGCCTGGCCGTGGACAGGAAGACCCACCATCTCGAGTCCGGAAGAATAATCCGTTCCGACCAGTGCCTCAGGCAATGGTTCGATGAGGACCAGATAGAGACAATGGCCCGGGCCGTGGAGGACCACAGGGCTTCGAGCGACCACGAACCGCGCAGCATATACGGCAAGATTGTCGCCGAGGCGGACCGCCAGATCGATCCCGAGACCATCATCCGCAGGACGGTCCAGTACGGGCTTTCTCATTATCCCGGACTGGACAGGGAAGGGCATTGGAACAGGATGCTGGAGCATCTCAATGAGAAATATGCGGAGGGAGGATATCTCCGGCTCTGGATTCCCGAGTCGGACAATGCGGCGAAGCTCAGGGAACTGCACGGATTGATCAGGGACAGGGATTATCTGGAAAGCATGTTCGACAAGTTCTATAAGCCATAGCATTTTCCCTGATATTTTGTATTTTTGCGGGGATTTGACTATGACAGACAAGAAAACTGAATATATCGAAATCAGGGGCGCGGGAGCCCATAACCTCAAGAACGTCAGCCTCGACATCCCGAGGGGGAAGTTCGTGGTCGTGACCGGATTGAGCGGAAGCGGGAAATCCTCATTGGCCTTCGATACCATATACGCCGAGGGGCAGAGAAGATATATGGACACCCTCTCCACTTACGCCAAGCATTTCATGGGCGTGCTGGAGAAGCCGGACGTGGAGGAGATCAACGGCCTTAGCCCGATCATTGCCATTGAACAGAAAACGACCGGCAACAATCCCAGATCCACGGTCGGGACCATCACGGAAATATTTGATTTTCTGAGACTTCTCTATGCCAGAGCCTCCAGGGCCTATTCCCCTGTCACGGGAAAGGAAATGGTCAGATACACTGACGAGCAGATAGTCAGCCTCATAATGGGGAACTATGCCGGGCGGAAATGCATCCTCCTGGCGCCTCTCGTCAGAGGCCGCAAAGGCCATTACAAGGAACTCTTCGACCAGCTCCGCAAACGCGGCTTCACCGAGGTCCGCATTGACGGGGAACTCAGGGATCTTTCCACTGTGACAGCCCTGGACAGGTACAAGGCCCATTTCATCGAGCTTGTGGTGGACAAGCTCAAACCTTCCTCCGGCGATGAGAAACGGGTCAGGGATTCGGTGAATATCGCATTGGGCAGGGGCAAGGGTTCCGTGGCGGTGTTGGATATGGAGACCGGAGTTCTCAGCCATTACTCGAAACATCTGGTGGACCCGGACTCGGGAGTCTCCCTCCAGGAGCCGGCCCCGCATTCGTTCTCTTTCAATTCGCCGGAAGGCTACTGCCCTCATTGCAAGGGCCTCGGGATGATAGTGGATGTCAATATGGACACCATCATCCCGGACCGCTCGGTATCCATCGCCGACGGCGGAATTGTCCCTCTCGGCAAGATCAGGGAAACTCGAAAGTATGCTGTAATACATTCAATAGCAAGAAAATACGGTGTCTCGTTATATGCCCCTATAGAGGAATTGCCGGACGAGGTCATTTCCCTGATAGTCTTCGGCTCCGACGAACTTTTCCGTGTCGGGGACGGGACGATGTCCGAGATGGTCTCATTCCCGGGCATTGTGAGCGATATCGACGAGAAGGTGGTATGCCCGGTCTGCCACGGCACCAGGCTCAATCAGCAGACAAACTGCTTCCGCATTGACGGAAAGACAATTTCAGAGGTTGCGGCAATGGAAATGTCCGCCCTCGCCGAATGGCTCAGGGAACTTCCTTCCAGATTGACCCCGAGGGAGAACACCATTGCCAGGGACATATTGAAGGAGCTCGGGGACAGGACGCAGTTCATGCTCGACGTGGGCCTGGACTATCTGTCGCTGGACAGGGCAACTGCCTCATTGTCAGGAGGTGAGAGCCAGCGCATCCGACTTGCGACACAGATCGGCTCCAAGCTGGTCAACGTGCTGTATATCCTCGATGAACCGAGCATCGGCCTTCACCAGCGGGACAACAGGAAGCTTATCAGATCCCTCAAGGAACTCCGCGACGAGGGCAATTCCGTGATGGTGGTGGAGCACGACGCCGAGACAATGTACAATGCGGACTGGCTCGTGGATGTCGGTCCCGGCGCAGGAGCCGAGGGTGGAAAAATCTGCCTGAACGCTCCGGTGGACGCCCTGCTGAAGGATGTACCGATAGCTGACGACATGAAGCCTCATTGCATCATAAATGATTCACTTACATTGGATTACCTCAGGGGCAGGGAATCGATTCCGGTGCCGTCGGCCAGGCGCAGGGGCAATGGCCTCACGCTGAGCCTGAAGGGAGCCAGGGGCAATAATCTCAAGAATCTGGACGTGGATTTCCCTCTCGGAATGTTCATAGGTATCAGCGGAGTCAGCGGCAGCGGCAAGTCCACCCTCATCAACGAGACCCTGATGCCGATTCTCAAGAACAAGTTCTACAACTCGAAGATAAAACCCCTCGAATATGATTCGCTGGAGGGCATCGGCAACATCGACAAGCTCATCGAGATAGACCAGAGCCCGATCGGGCGTACCCCGAGGAGCAATCCGGCCACGTTCACCGGCGTTTTCAACGACATCCGCAACCTCTTCGCCGAGACCAATGACGCCAAGGTCAGGGGCTTCGGGCCGGGACGCTTCTCGTTCAACGTGCCGGGAGGCCGCTGCGAGGCCTGCAAGGGTGCCGGAATCAAGGTCATCGAGATGAACTTCCTGCCTTCCGTCAATGTCGTCTGCGATGAATGCCGCGGCCGCAGATATCAGGAGGATACCCTGGCTGTAAAGTATAAGGGCAAGAGTATCAATGATGTACTGGAAATGCCGATCAGCGTCGCCTACGAGTTCTTCAGCGGAATCCCGAAAATCACCCAGAAGCTCAAGGCTCTTGTGGATGTCGGTCTCGGCTATGTGCATCTCGGCCAGTCGGCGGTGACATTGTCCGGAGGTGAGAGCCAGAGGATGAAACTTGCGTCCGAATTGTACCGGAAAGATACCGGAAATACGCTTTATATCCTGGACGAGCCTACTACAGGCCTGCATTTTGAGGATATCAAGATTCTGCTCGGGGTACTGCAGAAACTCGTTGACAGCGGGAACACCGTCATTGTCATCGAGCATAATCTGGATGTGCTGAAATGCGCCGACTATATCTTCGACCTCGGCCCGGAAGGCGGGCGCAGGGGCGGATGCATAGTGGCGCAGGGAACTCCGGAGCAGCTGGCTGCCAACCCTGATTCAACTACCGGTCCCTTCCTTGCGGAAGTGCTTGACAATAAAATATTTGGGAAATGATAGAGAAAGATTCGTTCAAGGTTTTCCTTGCCAACAGCGGTACTGCGTTCGAGGTGCCGTTCCTCAAGAAGCTGAAAGATCTGTCCGACGAGGTCTGCCCTGCAGTAAGGGACAGGAGGACCGGGGCTGAGTATCCTGTGCTTGCGGCCCTGGTTGACCACAAGCTGAAGGAACTGGACTATAAGCTCGCAGTCTCTCACGAAGTGGAGTTCATAGGCTACAATCACCCGGATGGAAAGAGGACGTATCTGCGTTCCCTCTGCTTCGTCCTCCAGAATGCCGTCCGCAGGATTTATCCGGACAAGGTGTTGATTATCAATCATTCACTGCCGAGCGGACTGTATTGCACAATATGTGAGAAAGAGCCTCTCGAGGATGGAAGGAGAGCGGTTCATGAACTTGACGACAAGGCTTTGGCGGAGCTGAAGGAGGAAATGCGCAACATCGTTTCCGCAGACCTTCCGTTCAACAAGGTGAAGATGGAGGCTGCGGCTGCGGAGGAGCTTTTCCTGGCCAACGGACAGCCTGACAAGGCAGCCCTCCTGAAATCCCTCGGGGTGCTGATCTGCAGTGTCTATTATCTTGATGGACAGGCGGATACCTTCCACGGTCCGCTTCTGCCGTCAACTGGATATCTGAAGGTGTTCGACCTTATGCCATACGGCGAGGGCTTCTGTCTCCAGTTCCCTTCGGACAATGATTTCAACAAGGTGATTCCGGTCAGGAAGCAGTCCAGGATAGCATCCACGCTCATGGACTACGCCGACTGGTGCTCCATCATAGGGGTCAACGGCATTGGTACATTGAACAAGGCCGTGCTCGCCGGCGAGGCTTCCCGCCTGATCAATCTTGCGGAGGCCCTTCACGAGAGGAATTATGCAGCCATCGCCGACAGGATTTACGAGAAGCGGGGGCAGGTGAAGATTGTATTCATCGCCGGCCCGTCTTCGAGCGGAAAGACATCCTCCTCCCTCCGTCTTGCCCTGCAGTGCCGCGTGCTGGGTCTCCAGCCTAAGGTCATCGAGCTGGACAATTATTTCGTGGACAGGGAGCATACCCCGAAGGACAGCGACGGAAATTATGATTTCGAGGCTCTGGAGGCAATGAACCTGAAACTTCTCGGGGAGCAGCTCAATGACCTTCTCGCCGGCAAGGAAGTGGAGCTCCCGAAATTCGATTTCAAGGAGGGAAGAGGCTATCCTTCCGGGAAGCGTATCTCATTGGGAGAGAAGGAGATATTGATAATGGAGGGTATCCATGCCCTAAATCCGGACATGGTTCCTGGCGTGGACAATTCCCGCATATTCAGGGTTTATGCATCGGCATTGACCTCGCTCAATGTGGATGAGAACAACAATATTTCCACCTCGGACAACCGGCTTCTGCGCCGCATGGTGCGCGACAACAGGGTCAGGGGCATTACTCCGGAGGAGACCATTCTCCGCTGGCACAGCGTGCGCAGGGGCGAGAACAGGAACATTTTCCCGTTCCAGGAGAATGCCGATGCGAACTTCAATTCAGCGCTCATCTATGAGCTGCCGATGCTGAAATACTATGCAGAGCCGCTTCTGAGGCGTATTGCGCCGTCTTCACCTGCCTATACGGAGGCCGTACGCCTGCTCAAGTTCCTGGACTACATCGTGGCCCTTTCGCCTTCCGAAATCGCCTGCATCCCTCCGACTTCGATAATGAGGGAGTTCATCGGAGGCCAGACTTTGTAAAGTCTGTTGGCATTGTAAAGGATATTGTGTAAATTTGGAGAACTAAATTCTTACAGCAATGAAAAAGTATGTTTGCAAAATCTGCGGATACGAATATGATCCGGCAGTCGGAGATCCGGACAACGGGATCGCTCCGGGAACCGCTTTCGAGGATATTCCTGAGGATTGGGCCTGCCCTCTCTGCGGAGTAGGCAAGGATGATTTCGAGCCGGTTGACTAACCGGCCCGTCACAATCCGGGATTACTTCATTTCACCCTCGGCCTTCATGAGGTTGACGTTGACCATCCTGGCCTCGATGCCGGCGTCAATGTACTCCGAATGGGCCTGAAGCCAGGCGCTGTGAGCCGACAATGCTGTGTTGGTCGTCACGGCGCCGTTCTTTACGCCCGAGGCTGCCATGCGGAGGTTTTCCTCCGCGCTGTCGAGATTGCTCTCCGCCATCGAGACCTTCTCCATTGCCTCCTCCATCTGCTTCTCGAGCTGGGTTACCTGAAGCGTGATCATTTCGCAGGCGTCCTGATACTGACTTCTGTACAGGGCAGCCTCGGCCTTGGCCTTGCGGGTCTTCTGCGTCGCCTCCATTCCGTGGAAGATAGGCACGTTCACGGCGACGCCCACGCTGAACGTTCCTCCCCATTTGTTGGATACTCCATTGGAAGTCGTGGGGTTGGTGAACAGATAGCCTGCGGTGAGAGCCACCTTCGGCATCATGTCCGCACGGGCAACGCGCACTTTCTGGTCGTAGATTTTCGCAGCGAGGTCGAGGCTCCGGGTTTCCGGCCTGTCGGCCAGGACCTCGTCCATTGCCTTTTTCTCCCTCATTTCCGGAAGCGGAATCTCTTCCGCATTCTCGTCAGCGAGCATTATGTCTGAATCGAGGGGCAGACCTATTTCCTTGCACAGCAGCATCTTGGCCAGAACAAGTCCGTTCGTGGCCTTTGTCTTCATCATGTTGGCCTCATTGACTTTCACCTTTATGGAAAGTGCGTCGGACTTGGTCGCCATTCCCGCATTTACGGCAGCATCAACATCCTTCTGCATTCTCGTGAGCAGTTCGGCGTAGTTTTCGGACAGTTTCTTCTTCGCCGCAATGGATACTATCTGCCAGTAGGCCTGGTCCACGGTGGTCAGGATGTCCTGATACTCCTTGTCGTAGGAGGAGCGGGCCAGTTCCTCGGCCAGATCGGCTATGCGGTTCGCCGCCACGATTTTGCCGCCGGCGAAGACTGGCTGCTGCAGGCTGACTCCGGCAATGAAAATGTTGTGCACGTCCAGATGGAAGGCGTCGTCCAGCTCCGACCCGAGCTGGTTCAATGCGGCGCTGATGTCAGTCTGTCCCAATGCTCCGATGACGGTCTGCCAGAGCGGACTCTGCATGTATTCGGCCGCCGCTGCGGGATTCGATATGATGGCCTGCTGGAGATTGCCCATGAATTCGTTCAGTGAGCCCTGGGCGAGGTCGCCTGCGTGTGTCAGTTTGTCAGACATGTCGTCGCTGATGAGCGAGATGGACTTGTCCCTGTACATGTAGGCTCCCGTGCCGCTGATGTTCGGGTAGTAGTTGGCCCTTGCGATTTTCCGGTCATAGCCGGCCATTTCCACCTTGATTCTTTCCTGTTCCAGCTTCCTGTTGTTGCTTACTGCCATCTCCCGGCATTGTTCAATGCCGAGGATCTGCTGTCCGTAAACTGCTGCCGGAATGGCAAAGAACAGCAATGCGGACATGATTCTGCGTGATATTGTCATATTGTTCAGTTTTTCAGATTTGTCCGGTTTCCGCCCATTCGGGCCGAATCCTCGCCGAATTCTGCAAATTAGTTGCCAAAAAGTAGAGAGAAATCGCCCTCCGGCAGTACTAAAATGCCTGATAATTGTTCAAAATGTCGGATTTTTGGAAGTTTGTAAATATTAATCGGTTTCATTATCTTTGTGAGTGTTGATTCGCATTGGTATGGAAGAAGTATTGCACAACATCAGCATCAAGAAATTCAGGAGCAGATTTCCTGATGCTCCAGGCTCGGCCCTCGGGGATGACCTCCTGATCGCCGACCTCCGCTATGCGAGAGCATTGAGCGTATTCAAGTATCCTTTCCGTTTTGACGGATATATCATCATCTTCTGCATTTCCGGCAAGATTACAATGGAGGTGAATCTGGACTCGTTCCAGGTAGGCGCCAGCTCGCTTGTCCTGAATGTGCCCGGAAACATCATCAGGGTGTCGGATGTGGATTCGGATGCCAAGGACCTGCGTTTCATAGTTGTGGCAATGTCCAAGAGCTTCATGCAAGGCGTACGCTTCGACTTCAACCGCCTTTTCAATGACAGCATGGCCCTGTTCGACTATCCTTGCATTAGGCTGGACCGCAGGGAGAGAAGGCTTTGCCGCCAGTACCTCGACCTTGCCTCCGTGCTTCTGAACAGCGAACTCCCGAACAAGAAGGAAAGCATAGGGGCCCTGATATCCTCGATTTCCTATGTGCTCGGGTCTGTCTGGACGAAGAAACTCACGGCTGTCGAGCACAAGACCCAGCAGGCGCCTTCAGCCAAGGCCAAGAATGTGTACGACCAGTTCCTCAGGCTTGTCACCGAATATCATACGTCGGAGCGCAATATGAAGTTCTATGCCGACAGGCTGTGCCTGACCCCGAAATACCTCTCCAAGCTGGTCAAGACCGTGAGCGGACGCTCAGCCCCGGACTGGATTGACGCATTCGTGGTTCTGGAGGCCAAGAATCTTCTGAAGTATTCCGACCTGTCGATTAAAGAAATAGTGGGCAAGCTGAATTTCCCGAACCAGTCAGTTTTCTACAAGTTCTTCAAGTCCCATACAGGAAAAACGCCGAGCCAGTACCGAAATGAATAGCATCCTGGCCTTATTTGCCGCATTGACGCTGGCAGTCGGCATTCATCCGAAAGATACGATTGCGGAAGCCGTGGTGGTTTCCTCCGTCAAGCAGAGCCTGAAGATTCCAGAGGTAGCTTCCCCTGTGACGTCTGTCACATTGTCCGTCATCGAGGACAGGGGAATCTCCGCTCCCAGGAATCTTTCCGCCGTCGTCCCCGGGCTGCATATCCCGGATTACGGCTCCGCCATGACGTCTTCCATCTATATGCGTGGACTCGGCTCCAGGATTGACAATCCGGTTGTCTCCCTCTACGTCGACGACGTGCCTGTCCTGGACAAGAACAATTACGATTTCCAGTTTGTCGATGTCCGGCGGGCGGATATGTTCCGGGGTCCGCAGGGTACATTGTACGGCAGGAATTCAATGGTGGGAATACTCTCCGTGGAGACGTTGGCCCCTTCCGTGTATCAGGGTATCAGGGGCGGCGTCGAATACGGCTCAGCCAATACTGTCGGGGCCAGGGTTTCGATGTACAGGGGCCGCTCGGGCACTTCCGTGGCCTACAGGCATTCCGACGGCTTCTATGTCAATGACTATGACGGGCGGGACTGCGACAAGTCCGACGCTCTGTATCTCCGGGTGCGCTGCGAGCTTGACAATTCCAGGGTGAAGATGGACAATCATTTCTCCATTTCCCTTCACAAGCAGGGCGGATATCCTTACAGATTGTGGCAGGACGGCGTTCTGCAGCCGGTGAACTACAATGACAAAAGCGGGTACAGGCGTCTGAGCTTTACAGACGGCTTCAGGGCCGAGCTGCTGAGGGGAGGATGGAAAATGAATTCCGTGACCAGTCTCCAGCTTCTCTTCGACTCGATGGATCTGGACCAGGACTTCACTCCAAAGTCAATGTTTACATTGACTCAGACCCAGAGACAATATGCTGTAACTCAGGAACTTATTTTCAAACCGGTTTCCAAGCCGGAGTGGTGGGACAGCCAGACCGGCTTTTTCTGCTTCGCCAAGTACAACAATATGAGCGCCCCGGTCCGCTTTCTCAGGGACGGCATCAATTCCCTTATCCTGGACAATGCCAATGCGAATATTCCGGAGGCTTTCGGAACTCTCGACATCATTGAGGAGCAATTCCCGATCGGGAGCGATTTCGGCATCTTCACATACAATGCGGCCTTGTATCACGAGTCTTATTTCAGGCTGGGGAGATGGCTGCTCACGGCAGGCGTCAGGATTGACCACGAGGGCAATTTCATGAATTATGACAGCCGTGCCGATGTGAATTTCATTCTTTCCCCCTCGATGAAGGAGCCTTATCTCCTCCATACGCGTTATGAAGGCAGCATCTCGAATTTCTACTTCCAGGTCCTGCCGAAAATCTCGGCGCTCTACCGGATAGGGGAGAGCGGAGACAAGTTCACTGGGCAGGTATTTGCCACTGTGTCAAAGGGTTACAAGTCCGGAGGCTTCAATACGCAGATCTTCTCCGATATTCTCCAGAACAGGATGATGACGGATATGATGGGCGCTCTCGGGGTACATCTTGACTCGGAAGGGGAGGGTCCCGATGCCGGGAATACCACTTACAAGCCTGAGACGTGCATGAATTATGAGGCCGGGGTACGCCTGGCTTTCAACGGGGGAGGCCACAGGCTGACAGCCACGCTGTCCGCATTCTATCTGCAGTGCAGGAATCAGCAGATAACGGTTTTTCCTCCCGGCAAGAGTACGGGCCGCATGATGGCCAATGCGGGCCGGTCCCGCAGCTGCGGAGTCGAGGCGGAGCTGGCCTGGAGGTGGAAGGGACTGTCTCTCCAGGCTTCAGGCAGTGTGCTCAATGCTGTGTTCAAGGAGTACAATGACGGACGCAATGATTACTCGGGCAATGTCATCCCATATTCTCCTTCGTCCACTCTTTTTGCCCTGGCGGCATATTCATTTGCATTCGGCCATCCTTTTTTCAGGTCATTGGAAATCTCGGCTGACGTTACCGGGACTGGAAAGATTGTCTGGGATGAGGCAGGAGAGTTCAGCCAGGCTCCCTATTATATCCTTGGCGCCGGGCTCAGGCTCGGTCTGCCGCATTCCGCCGTTTTCCTGCGCGGCAGCAATCTGACAGGTACGGAATATGATACATTTTATTTCAAGTCGGTTGGCAACAGCTTTTTCCAGCGTGGCAAACCTTTCAGGCTAACTATAGGTGCAGATTTTAATTTTTAATAATAACATTATGATCATGAAAAAATTATCCTTTATTGCGGCCATCATGGCCCTTTTCCTTTGCGGGTGTGAGAAGAATCCGGACAATGGCGGACAGGAGCCGCAGCCGGGGACTCTTTCTTTCTCCGGTACAATGACAGTGGTTTTCAGAGGTGAGACGGTTCCTTCTGAAGATGTTGAAATTAGCGTGTCCTACGAGGAGGACGGAACCCTCTCGCTGTTATTCCACCAGGTGAAGTTCGTGCCTCAGATGCCGGTATCCCTGGACGTCAAGGTGGCAGGGATAAAATATATCTACAAGGACGGCGTGGTTACATTCGCAGGTGACGGCATTGTCCCGACGTACGGAGTTGTTGATGCCGAGATGCCGGAATATACCGTTACCGGGCTGACCGGAACCATTTCCGGCAATAAACTCAGGTTCTCTCTCAATTTCGGTGCTGTTCCGACTTCATACGAGGGATCCCAGCTGCTTCAGGAGTAATTCTCCTTTTTCAGGTAAATTATTGACTTTTTGTATGCCATTTTTTTCGTGGAACGCATTCCGATTCCCGAAAAAAATGGCTAACTTGCACAATCGGGCGTCTGACCACATTGACAAGTCCGAAGGAAGAATGTACTTAATTTATCTTATAACTAAACTAACAACTACATGAGTAAAGACATTTCAAGAAGGTCGTTCCTGAAGACAGGTACGGCTGCTGCTGTCGGGCTTTCGATGGCGCCGGGCATGTTCGCTGCCCCAGCTTCCAAAAAGAAGGCGGCTCCTGCCCCGATGGACAGAAAACTAAAGATTCTCGGCGTAGGTATCGGAGGCCGCGGTGCGGCTGTCCTCAGCGCACTTGAGACGGAGGAAATCATCGGACTCTGCGACGTGGATACCAAGTACGCCGCACACGTTTTCGACCGTTATCCGAATGCGAAGAGGTACACCGATTACCGCAAGATGTATGAAGAACTTCTCGACGAGGCAGATGCGGTGGTGGTTGCGACTGCGGACCACACCCACGCAATCATTGCAGCCGAGGCTATTGCCGCCGGAAAGCACGTTTACTGCGAGAAGCCTCTCGTGCATTCAATATATGAGGCCCGTCTTCTCACCAAGCTGGCCGAGAAGCATCACGTAAGTACCCAGATGGGCAACCAGGGTGCATCCGAGGCAGGTGTGAGAAAGGTCTGCGAGTGGATTTGGAATGGTGAAATCGGCGAGGTTACCAAGGTTGAGGCTTTCACCGACAGGCCTATCTGGCCACAGGGCCTTCATAGGCCTGAACAGGTTGAGGAAATTCCTTCGACTCTCAACTGGGACTGCTTCATCGGCCCTGCTCCGATGAGACCTTACAACTCGATCTATACTCCTTGGAATTTCCGCGGCTGGTGGGATTTCGGTACCGGCGCTCTCGGCGACATGGCCTGCCATATTCTCCATCCGGTGTTCAAGGCATTGAATCTCAAATATCCTGTCAGGGCCCAGGCAAGCTCCACCACTGTTCTTACGGAGTCTGCTCCTAATGCTGAGATGATCAAGTTCGTGTTCCCGGCCAGGGACAATATGCCTAAGGTTGCAATGCCTGAGGTGGAGGTTATCTGGTACGACGGCGGTCTCAAGCCTGAAAGGCCTGCAGGTCTTGCTCCGGGCAAGGATCTCAACTATCAGGGAGGCGGCGTGATTTTCCACGGTACCAAGGATACTCTTATCTGCGGATGCTACGGCCGCGAGCCATATCTTCTTTCAGGCCGCAATCCTGAGGTGCCTCACGTGCTCAGGGAGATTACTCTTTCTCACCAGCAGGACTGGGTACGTTCCTGCAAGGAGCCTTACGAGACCAGGGTGAAACCTGCTTCAGATTTCTCCGAGGCCGGTCCTTTCACCGAGATGGTTCTCATGGGTGTGCTCGCAGTCCGTCTTGCAGCCCTTAACATCGAGCTTGAGTGGGATGGCGAGAACATGAGGTTCACCAATATCCCTGACGATGCCACTATCAGGACTGTCATCCAGGACGGATTCTCCATCAAGGACGGTCATCCGACATTCAAGACCGTGTACACCGATCCTGTGAATGCGAACGAATATGCGAAGGAGCTCATCAAGCATACATACCGCGAGGGATGGAAGCTTCCTGATATGCCTGAATAACAGATAGTTGGATATTTTAATTCTTTATGACAATGAAAAAGACACTTTATACATTATCGGTCATTGCAATGGCCGCAGCTGTCGCTTCCTGCGGCAGCAAGACGAAGGCTCCTGCCGAGATTGTGTTCGAGCAGGGGGAAACGGTCGAGACAAAGGTTGCCAATGAGGGTGCTCCTGAGTATATCAGGGTTGACAAGCCTCAGGTGGACCTGGCTTCAGTCCCGGTTGACAAGGATGGATACTATGTTCTTTTCGACGGCACTTCTCTCAATGGATGGCGCGGCTACGGCAAGGACAATGTGCCTTCAAGATGGACTGTTGAGGACGGCTGCATCAAGTTCTCAGGCACCGGTACCGGCGAGGGCCAGACCGGCGAGGGTGGCGACCTTATTTTCGCCCGCAAGTTCAAGAACTTCATTCTCGAACTCGAGTGGAAGGTTTCGAAGGGTGGCAACTCAGGTATCTTCTACCTTGCGCAGGAGGTAAAGACTGTCCGCGAGGACGGCTCTGAGAAGTATGAGCCTATCTATATCTCATCTCCTGAGTATCAGGTGCTTGACAATGCGAATCATCCGGATGCTTTTCTCGGGGTTGACGGCAACCGCCAGTCTGCATCCCTCTACGACATGATTCCTGCGAAGCCGCAGAACTCCAATGCTTTCGGTGAGTGGAACAAGGCGAAGATCATGGTTTACAAGGGTACTGTTGTTCACGGACAGAATGATGCCAATGTTGTCGAGTATCATCTGTGGACAGACCAGTGGACCCAGATGCTCCAGGCTTCGAAGTTCTCCCAGGAGAAGTGGCCTCTCGCATTCGAGCTTCTCAACAATTGCGGTGGCGAGAATCATGAGGGTTATTTCGGTCTCCAGGATCACGGGGATGATGTATGGTACAGGAATATCCGCATCAAAGTCATGGAATAAGTCCGATGAAGAAGATTTTGCTTTATATGGCAGTTTTGCTGGGCGGCATCGCTGGATGCTGCCCGGGGACTGCTGAAACTGCCCGGAAGGAAATTGGTGTCCAGCTGTACAGTCTCAGGGAACTTATCGGCAATGAGGAAAAGTATGCAGAGAACCATGAGGAGGTTTTCAAGGCTCTCGCCGAGTTTGGATATACCTCTGTGGAGGCTGCGAATTACAGAGATGGCCTTTTCTACGGTGTTTCTCCCGAGCAGTTCAAGGCTGATGTCGAGGCTGCGGGCCTGAGGGTTATGTCTTCTCACGTCGGAAGGGGACTGTCGAAGGAGGAGCTTGCCTCCGGCGATCTTTCTGCCGCATTGGAGTGGTGGAAGGAATGCATCGCTGCCCACAAGGCCGCCGGGATGGAGTACATTGTTGTCCCTCATATCGGCCTTCAGGAGAGTCTTGCCGACCTTCAGACTTATTGCCGTTATCTCAATGAAATCGGACGTCTCTGCAGGGAGAACGGCATTCTCTTTGGCTATCACAATCATTCTCACGAGTACAGGAAGACCGAGGACAAGGTAATGCTCGACTATATGCTGGAGAATACTGATCCTGAGCTTGTTTTCTTCCAGATGGATGTGTACTGGACTGTTTATGGACAGGCTGCTCCGGTGGAGTATTTCGCAAAGTATCCTGGCCGTTTCACAATGCTCCATATCAAGGATCATTATGAGATTGGTCAGAGCGGTATGGTAGGGTTCGACGCTATTTTCAACAATGCTGACAAGGCCGGTCTCCGTGATATCGTGGTGGAGATCGAGGGCTTCAGCACGGGTGACTGGCGTACCAGCATGAAGATGTGCGCCGACTATCTCCTGGATGCTCCGTTTGTGAAGCCTTCATACAGATAGATTCCTGCTCGGGTCCCGCAGTGGTTATTTTTCCTGCTCGGGTCCCACAGTGGCTATTCTTACTTAGGTCCCGCCGTGGATATTTTTCTTACTCAGGTCTCGCCTTGGCGGGGCCTGAGTTGCATTGGCGTCATTGCGCACGGTATGTTTTCATTGTAATGTAACGCGGGAGCCGGAATGGTACCTCATTTCGCAGGACTTGCCGCCCTCGGCACTAGAGGGAGGAGCCCAAACGCAGTTTGGGAGGGCCTGGTCCGGAGAAATGAGGTACCATTCCGGCTCATGGCATTGACGAGGAACTTGATTTGCGACGAACCTTCCACGCTGTATGCCCGAATCGTGGATGGTTCGAGGTCAAAAGGGTGAACCATCCACGCTGTAGGTTGATATCATGGACGGTTCAATATCTAGGGGCGAACCTTCCACGCTGTATGCCCGAATCGTGGACAGTTCGAGGTCAAAATGGTGAACCATCCACGCTGGAGGTTGATATCATGGAAGGTTCAATATCTAGGGACGAACCATCCACGCTGTATGCCCGAATCATGGACGGTTCGAGGTTAAAAGGGTGAACCATCCACGCTAGAGGTTGATATCATGGACGGTTCAATATCTAGGGGCGAACCTTCCACGCTGTATGCCCGAATCGTGGACAGTTCGAGGTCAAAATGGTGAACCATCCACGCTGGAGGTTGATATCATGGAAGGTTCAATATCTAGGGACGAACCTTCCACGCTGTATGCCCGAATCGTGGACAGTTCGAGGTCAAAATGGTGAACCATCCACGCTGGAGGTTGATATCATGGAAGGTTCAATATCTAGGGACGAACCTTCCACGCTGTATGCCCGAATCGTGGACAGTTCGAGGTCAAAAGGGCGAGCCATCCACGCCGGTAGTCGATATTATGGACGGTTCATGTCTCAGAAGCGAATCTTCCACGCTGTATGCCCGAATCGTGGACAGTTCAAGGTCAAAAGGGCGAACCATCCACGCTGGTAGTCGATATCATGGAAGGTTCAAATCTTAAGCACGAACCTCCCCACGGAGCACCTTTAAGCAGACGAAGTCTGCGAAGGCGGCATCAGCCGCCGCGCGCAGAACAGCGAAGCGTTAGCCTTGAGGCGATGGTGCGCCCGAAGCGCGCTCCCCCGTAATGGGGGCAGGGGGGAAATCTAAACGGGGCAGGGGGGAAATCGGAACAGGCAGGGGGGAAATAAAAGAGGAATGGCTCGCATCTCCCGACGCAAGCCATTCGCAATTCTAACCTAAAACTTAACCTATGAAAAAACTATTCGATAGGAAATATTGCAATATCCATGCCGACGTAATCTTTAATTTGTTCAAATTGGAGCCATTTTTGGCCGTATAAGGATGACGTCGGACGGGATTATTCAGAAACTGTCGTATCCTCTTCAGCTTTTTCTGCAGGGAGAGATGCTGGGTCGAGCTTGACGCTGATGATTCTGACATCCGAAACCGGCCTGTCGCGCCTGTCTGTTGCCACTTTGGCGATTTTGTCAATGACATCGAGTCCTTCCACTGTCTCGCCGAAGACCGTGTACGCTCCGTCAAGCTGGGCGCAGGTCTCCTCGTTCTGTACAAGATAGAACTGGGAGCCTGAACTTTCCCTTTCCGGATTGGCTGCATCGCCCCTTCTTGCGGCGGCTAGAGCGCCCTTCTTGTGACGGTATTCCGGAACAATCTCAGCAGGAATAGTGTATCCCGGACCGCCCTGGCCGTATTTGTCAACCAATGTCGTGTCCTTGGTGTTAGGGTCGCCGCCCTGAATCATGAATCCGTCGATTACCCTGTGGAAGAGGATGCCGTCATAGAATCCGGAGAGGGCGAGCTTTTCGAAATTGGCCTTGTGCTTCGGAGTCTTGCTGTAAAGCTTGACCTTGATCGTTCCGAGGTTGGTCTGAATGTCGAAAATCGGCTCTTCCGCGAGCTTCTCCATCATTGCCTCGGCCTCGGCCACTTTCTTGGCCTGCTTCAGCGAGTCTTCAAGTGCGGCCTGAGCAGCCTCTGACTCCGCTTTCCTGGAATTGTTGCCGCAGCTTGCCGCAATGATGCCGGCTGCAATTACGCATATTGCCGGAAAAAAATACTTTGTCATTTCCTTCATTTTCATCAATGTTTAGAATAGTCGAAATACAATAGTCGTTTCCTTATGAAAAAGGATGACAGTATATCTCTTCTGCCATCCCTCAAAGTGCTTCGGACGGGACTCGAACCCGTACAGGCATTCCTGCCCAAGGGATTTTAAGTCCCTCGTGTCTACCATTCCACCACCAAAGCATCCAGACTGCAAAGATATGAAAAATTCATATATTTCGCCACAGAAGAATGAGTTTCGCCAAAAAAGTGTTCGCAAAGGATGAAAATGAACTCAAATATTTGTTTATGGGGATGAATAATTTTAATTTTGCCTTGGATATGTTGAAAATTGGCGACTTTTATACCAATTTTTAAGCCAAATACGAATATAAAATTACTACAAAACATTAATAAAATGGGACTTTTAAATGGAAAAGTAGCTCTCATCACAGGAGCTGCAAGAGGTATTGGAAAGGCAATAGCTCTCAAGTATGCTTCTGAAGGAGCTGACGTCGCTTTCACCGATCTCGTCATCAATGAGGCTGCCGAGCAGACCATCAAGGAACTCGAGGCTTTCGGCCACAAGGTAAAGGGATATGCTTCCAATGCTGCCGACTTTGAGCAGACCAAGCAGGTAGTTGACCAGGTAATGGCTGATTTCGGCCGTATTGACATTCTTGTGAACAATGCCGGTATCACCAAGGACGGACTCATGCTCAGGATGACCGAGGCGCAGTGGGATGCCGTAATCAATGTAAACCTCAAGTCTGCATTCAACTTCATACACGCAGTTACCCCGATTATGGCGAAGCAGAGAGGCGGAAGCATCATC
>SAMEA3663025__coassemble_478_pt1 | contig 28514 bp, 15 predicted proteins | sample SAMEA3663025__metabat2_low_PE_053 | metagenome-assembled genome bin SAMEA3663025 (sample SAMEA3663025) | pig gut metagenome | biome: pig gut; feature: pig-associated habitat; material: faeces | place: France | collected 2012
GAAAAATGACCGCATTTCTACACTCGAAACTGATTACTGTCACACTTGCCGCACTCGGCATCTTTTTCTCCTGCTCCTGTTCGGACAATATCGCATCCGGCGAAGGCGGCAGTAATGATGACAAGACAGAAATCGACATTACCCCGAATCCCGATGCCCGCTCCTATATGGACATGTATGATGCGATTTCGGATGCGGGGCAGTACTATATGCCGGAGACATCCCGCATTCCGGCGAAACATTGGACCTGCGTCGATGTGGAGACCCGTGGTGACAGGAATGAGACTGGCAAGGCCGAACATCAGTATGGTCTGCAGTATCATCTTCTTGCCCAGTCACTTGCAGGCCTTGTCAACAGGGCCATGGACGAGGGCAGGACAGATGTCGGCATCTGGCTTGAGGTGAACGGAGAAGGATATGCGGCCTGCAAGCAGAATCTCGGGCCCGAGCTGGGCCGCCAGACTGCAATCGAGCTCTGCACCAAGACTTATGCGGAGGGAAATGTACGGGATCTCATTGATGGATATGTGCTCACGGATGTCGTGAACAATCCGGAGAGCAACGAAGTGGCAACCGTGGCTGCCCACGTCTATAACAGCATCATTGTCGATGTCCGTGACGAGGCCATTTTCAAGGATGCCGGCTATGAGCTTAAATATGACGCGCGCGCAAAGTCCACTGAGGACGCCTGGAGGGAATTCCGGGACAAATGCAGCAACAAGGCCCTCGTGGTCATGCCGGTCCAGACCGGAGAACTCAGGGAATTCGCCATCAAGAACAGGCTTTTCTGCTTCAATCTGAACAAAAGATACGGAACCACGGACGGCGGCCAGAACAACAATCTCTTCGATGAGGTGCTCGCCTGGCTTGTTCCCAATGCTCCCGTACTCGGCTGGGAGAACGGGGTCGCCGGTGAAGATGTATTCGTGGGCAAGGTTTCGCGCTACGGAAAGCTGATGCTTGCGGCTGACTGGAGCTACAACCATTCCCTGACCTCCGCCGGTGCGAGACAGAATCAGGAGCAGGTTCTGGCAGGTGTCATGAATCCGAGGGACATTGATTACGACAAGCACGGAAACTTCACCGCATTCTTCCTTTCGGACGGGGACAACTACCAGTGGACGATGGGAGACGGCTTCGTGAATGATTTCTATACTCTTCCGACCAATGAGACATCCTGCATGAGCTACGGACTCTGCAGCCAGGCCATGAGCGAGCTTGCACCTGTGCGGTTCAGGCAGCTCTATTCACTGCAGAACAGCAAGGGAACATTGATGGAATGCTTCGGAGGGGGATATTTCTACGTGGACACATACGCTGAGGCTTCCGCAGACAGGAAAGGAGCTCTCAGGCAGCTTGCCGAGAGGACGGCGGCCCACATGAGGCAGCACAGGCTCAAGGTCCTGCACCTCATGGCCATGTCCTGGGATTCGTCCGCGGCGAGGGAGGCCTATCAGGCTTTCGTGGATGCCAACGACCAGCTGGAGGGCATCGTCACCATTCAGTACGACCCTTATTCTGCAGGTGGCGGACGTGTGCTCTGGTGCACGAACAAGAATGGCTATGACATACCTGTGGTTTCTACCAAGTATGCAGTGTGGAAGGATGCTTCCAGCGTGGAGCGTGGTATCGGCAATCCGAAGGAAGTAGCCCAGTATATCAGGAACAATGAGGCCGGCAGTGACTCCTACGATGCAATAGTGGTACATGCCTGGAGCGATTTCTCCGGCTACAGGAGCGCAGCCGCCGCTGCCGCCTGCATCAGGCAGGCCCCTTCGTCCGTGGTGCCTGTGAGCATCCAGGAGCTCATCTGGCGCATCCGTATGGCCAAAAGGCGGGAACAGACGATTGAAATTCTTAAAACAATAAGATAAAATAACCCACATAAGTTTAACCAATTCAAAGGAATCCATGAAAAAAAGGAATCTTTTCCGAGTATTCGTACTCGCAGCTCTCGCTGCAGGCGCGGTATTCTCATCCGCATCCTGCACACAGGAGAACAATGGCACTGACCAATCAAAGGAAACTGCTGCCGTTTGCGGTGTAGTAAAGGACACCTATGGCAACACTCTCGAGGATGTCGATGTCATCATCAGGACAACCGACTCTTCCAAGGAAGTGGTTGCCCAGACCAAATCCAATTACGACGGAACCTTCGCCGTTCCTGTCGTTCCTTCCAATGCAGGCTTCGTTTCTTTTGAGAAAGAAGGCTATTCAAAAGTATCCATCACCATCAGCAAGGAGCAGTTCAGCGAGGGAGCCGTCTTCCTTTCACCTGTTCTTGAGTTCGCTTCCGCATCCATCACCGGCCGCGTCCTCAACGCATTGGAGAACAATACTCCATTCGCCGGTGTATCCGTATCCATCGGCGTGCAGAACCTCACGACAGGTGCTGACGGAGTTTACGAGTTCAAGAACCTGACCCTTCAGGACTACACCCTCACCATCACCAAGGCCGGATGCGCAACCATCACGAAGACCATCAAGGTTGAGGATTTCGACGAGGAAGGAAGGGCTGAGCTCGAGGACATCATGCTCGGCGGCAAGGAAATCCTTCCTGGTCTCTCTGCACAGGATCTCAAGGATACTCCTAAGTGGTATATCAACGAGTACCGCGGCGGCTACGGCAACGGCGGCGGCGAGAAAGACTGGTCAACGGTATTCATGTCAGCCCAGTTCCAGAGATGGGTTGGCGGCTGGGAGATGCAGAACGAGGGATGTACCCTCCGCTTCTCCAACGAGCCTGCCAAGGCTGCAGACGTGAATATGGACGTATTCAACACCTTCACCTACGGAAGCAAGCTCATCACCGAAGACAACCACATAATGTCAGTCAATGTACGCTGCCACCAGGCTTCTGAAGAGAACCCTGCATACTGGGGAGTTCAGGTAGTTGACCTCAGTGAGGCCGAGCCTGTCGCAGTCAAGATTGGCGGAGACAACGGTATCAGCAAGCACACCAACGGTGACTACGCTACCTATGACTTCGACCTCAGCGCATACGACGGCAAGGAAGTCATCATTGCCATCGGACGTTACGTTCATCACGAGGGCGAGTGGAACCAGCTCTGTATCTCTCACGTATCCTTCGCTTCCGCACGCATTGAAAGAGATGCCTTCCTTGAGTCTGCAGGCGCCGAGGAGGTCAAGACCGGATGGCATATGACCAAGGAGGAGGTTCGCTCAATGATGCCTAATCCAAGGACAAAGCTCATCGGCTACACTCCTTCAGGAGTCAACGTTCAGACCAAGAGCAACCCGGCATACAAGAACTGGGCCGGAACCGGTCACATCTGCTCAGAATGGGGCTTCCAGTATGTATCCAAGGATACCGAGCCTCTTGCAGGAGAGGGCTTCGTATTCAAGACAAGAAGCGACGTGGACGCCAATTATGAGGTTCCTGAGTCATACTTCTACTCAAAGCTCAGCATTGCCGCAGGCCACAACACCGTGAAGGTTCACATGCGCAACTTCAGCGGCTCCGAGCCTACGACCTGCTCCGTTGCAGCCATCACGACAGACGGCGAGATGCACTTCCTCTCTCCAGCCGCTTCATCAGTCGTTGACGATTTGAAGGCCGTTGAGGGCACTGGTTGCTTCGAATTCATCCACGAGAGGGGCGGACTCGATGTCCCTGACGAGTACGGAGTATTCGTATTCGACCTTTCAGAATACAATGGTCAGGATGTAGTATTCACGCTTGCTGTCCACAAGGGCTCTGTCCGCGGCGGCGAGCAGAAGATCTGCCTCCACAGCATTGACATTGAATAAGCAAATTTCATAAAATGATGAAAAGATTCCTTCCGATATGCGTTATCATGACAGCGGCGCTGATTTGCCCGCTGTCATGCGACGCAGCCGGTGAAGAAGGCGGCGGGACCGATGGCCCTGTCGTCGTAGCCGAAAAGGATGTCGAAAACCTTGACCGTTCGATGGAACTTTTTGACAAGGCGTATGAGAACTACTTCGACCAGAGCGCCGGAATGGCGATGTCCCGCAAGTACAATCCATATACCGGGAAGAGATCGGACGAGAAGGGCAGTGTATGGATGTACACCTCCTCCATTGAGGCGGTGAATGCCATCCTGGCGGCATTGGAACAGCAGAAAGCGAATGGAAACTCCGACATTTACGACAGGAATTTCAGCAAGTACGCAGGCATTCTTTCCAAACTCGTCTCAGGACTGGACTACTACAGGGGAACTTTCAGACTTGTAGGTTTCACCCAGACCAGGGACTGGAGCGTGTATGCGGTCAACAGGGCGAGCTCTGCAAATACCGCCAATGTCGCCGGGATAGATAATGTGTATGATGACCAGATGTGGCTCGTGAGGGAACTCATCGAGGCCTACAGGCTCACAGGCACAGCCTCCTATCTTGAGAAGGCCGAGTATCTTGCCGAATATGTGATAGACGGATGGGACTGCACGATAAAGGACGGCAAGGAGAGGGGCGGAATCACCTGGGGCCCCGGTTATTACTCCAAGCATTCCTGCAGCAACGGCCCGATTGTCAGCCCGCTGGTGTGGCTCCACGAAATCTACAAGGGAAGCCAGAAGACCGTCACCTACCGCTACATTGATGCGGAGAACGGTTTCAGGCGCGTTTCCGAGGAGATGAACAAGAGCGACTACTATCTGATGTTCGCCCGGAAAGTCTATCATTGGCAGGTGGACAACCTGATGTACACCAAGGACAATGTCGGGAGCAACGACCCGAAGGTAATCGGCCTCTTTGCCGACAACCTCAACGGATCTTCCCTCAACGGCATCCAGACAGAAACCATCGGCGGCGTGGTCTACAGGAAACCTGCCGACCTGCGCGACTTCTGCGACCCGGCTTTTTCCTACAACACGGGCTCCATGATCTCCGGAGCAGCGGATCTCCTCCGCGTGACCGGTGACGCATCCTATCAGAGCGACATCGTCTCGATGACGGACAAGAGCTTCGCCTATTTCGCGAGCAAGAATACCAAGGGTCAGTATGCCTACAATGTGAGCGGTTTCAACAACTGGTTCAACGGCGTGCTTATGCGCTCCTGGGTGGACGCCTGCAAGGCATACCCCGGAACGGAGGCTCCGATTGCAAGTTTCCAGGACAATCTTGACTATGCCTACGAGAATTTCCTCTATGAGGGAATGCTTCCTCCGAGCCTTCTGGGCGGGTGGAACAAGGACGAAAGCAAGAACGAGATGGAAGGTATGTTCGCATTCACTTTCGCGGCAGAATATGCAGTTCTGTCAAGGTATCAATCAGAGAAATAAACAACCAACTATTAAATTATGAATTCTGGTAAAATCAGAGCGTTTATGGTCAGGGCGGCGGCTGTCATCATAGCTGTGGGGCTTTCCGTCACGACTTTCGCACAGAATACCATTAAAGTCGCCGGTACGGTCCGCGATGAGGCCGGAGAGCCCATCATAGGTGCCAGCGTAATGGTCAAGGGCGCCACGATAGGCGTCCCTACCGGATTGGACGGAGAGTATGAAATCTCGGTTCCTTCCAATGCAGTGCTCGAATTCTCCTCTCTCGGTCTCGTGACCGTCGAAGAGGCTGTGAAGGGCAGGACTTTGATCAACATTGTGCTCAAGGAGGACAATACCTTCCTCGAGAGCGTTGTCGTGGTGGGTTACGGTACACAGAGAAAGGGCTCCGTGACAGGTGCCATCTCCGGTATCGGTTCCGACGATCTCATAAAGACCAAGACCGAGAACCCTCAGAACATGCTCACGGGACGTGTACCCGGTCTGCGTGTATGGCAGAAGTCTGCCGAGCCGGGAGCTTACGCATCCAACATTGATATCCGAGGCATGGGTTCGGCAATGGTCGTCATCGACGGCGTTCCGCGTTCAATTGACGATTTCAACCGCATCAACCCTTCAGATATCGAGAACGTCTCGGTCCTCAAGGATGCGTCCGCAGCCATCTACGGAGTCCGTGGAGGTAACGGTGTAATCCTCGTGACCACCAAGAAGGGTTCCGGCGAGAAGATTTCCGTAAACTATGACGGAGCCTTCGTGTTCCAGACCCCTTCGAGAATGCCTGCCCTCGCAGACGTTCAGGGAACAATCGACCTCTACAACGAAAGGGCTCTCAACACGGTGAGCGGCACCGGTTCCATCATCTACTCCCCTGAAGTCGCAGCCGAATATGCCGACGGCACAAGGGAGTCCGGCGACTGGAACAACGACGTGCTCGCCAAGATGGCCCCACAGACCCAGCACAACCTCAGCGTCTCAGGCGGCACCGAGAAGATACAGTATTATGTATCAATGGGTTATATCTATCAGGAAGGCTTCTTCAAGTCCGGTGACCTGAACTACAGCAAGTACAACCTCCGTTCGAATGTGACAGCCCAGATTCTCAAGGGCCTCAAGCTCGACGTGAATCTCGCCGCACTCAGCGATACACAGAACAACCCTTACACCAGTTCCGTGAACATCATCCGCAACTACTGGTCCAGAGGTGTCCTCTACCCGGCCTATGCCGACAAGGAGCATACCATGCTCAACTACAACGGTCTCGACCTCGATGAGAATGCCGTGGCAATGATGACTTCCGACGTCTCCGGTTACAGGCAGTACAAGAAGAAGCAGCTCCAGGCTTCCGGCGCCCTCAATTTCGACTTCGGCGAGCACGTTGACGCCCTGAAGGGACTTTCCGCCAAGGCATTGTACAGCTACGATTTCCGTTATGACAACAATGAGACCTTCCGCAAGGAATACTATCTCTATATGAACAACGGAGACGGAACCTACACCCAGAAGCTCTTCGCAAACAGCTCTCCAAACAAGCTGGAGAAGGCCGCCTACGACCGCAAGCAGAGCCTTATGCAGTTCATGCTCAACTACAACCGCAAGTTCGGCAAGCATGACGTGGGTGCCCTCGTCGGCTGGGAGGCCCAGAGACTGGTGGGCGAGAACTTCAATGCTTCAGGCGAGCTCATGTTCTCGAATCCATACTTCACCGCCCTCACGAAGGACAACCAGCAGGTCGGCATCGACGCCGGCAACGGCTCCTTCTATGACATGTCATACGAGGCCCTCATCTCCCGTCTGAACTATTCCTACGACGACAGATATCTCATCGAGGCGCAGTTCCGCTATGACGGTTCCTCCAAATTCGCCAAGGGACATCAGTGGGGCTTCTTCCCTTCAGTGTCCGCAGCATGGCGAATCAGCCAGGAGCCTTGGTTCAAGAACTCCGGAGCCAACTTCATCAACCAGCTGAAAATCCGTGCCAGCTACGGTGTCCTGGGAGATGACGGTTCTGTGAACTACGAGTGGCAGACCGGCTACACCTACCGCGGAGGCGAGACCAGCAGCAACGGATGGTACAACGGCTACGTGCCTGGCTATATCTTCGATGGAAACTTCGTCTATACAGCCGACCCTCAGCCGCTTCCTAACACGAACATCACCTGGCTCAGGTCCAAGACCTTCAATATCGGCGTGGACTTCGAGGCCTGGAACGGGCTCCTCGGCATCACCGCCGACTACTTCCAGCGCAACCGCAGCGGCCTCTTCGCACAGAACTCCAACAGCCTCCCTACCGTTGTCGGTGCGGAGCCTCCGATGGAGAACCTCGAGTCTGACAAGAACCTCGGTCTTGAGCTCCAGATCACTCACCGCAACAAGGTCGGCGACTTCAGCTACAACCTTTCCGGAATCGTTACCGTGACCCGCAAGATCTACGGAACTTCCGTGAGGAACGGAAACTATGGCAACAGCTACGACAGATGGCGCCATGACAACCTGAACAACCGTTATCAGGGCGTGCAGTTCGGATATGAGGCCGCCGGCCGTTTCGAGAACTGGGACGACATCTGGAACTATGCCATCGAGCACGGCAACTCAACCCTTCCGGGCGACTACAAGTATCTGGACTGGAACGGTGACGGCGAGATCAACAGCCTCGACGAGCATCCTTACGCATTCGACCAGACTCCTTGGATGAACTACTCTCTCTCATTCGCCTGCGCATGGAAGAACATTGACTTCAGCCTTCTCTTCCAGGGATCCGCAATGGGTTCAATGTCATACCAGGAGCCTCTCTACAGCATCTGGGGACAGAACGGTGGCGGTGCCCTCGAGCAGTACCTCGACCGCTGGCATCCGGTCGGAGAGTGGACAGACCCTTATGACCAGTCCCTCGAATGGGTTTCAGGATACTACGGACTTACCGGACACTATCCTTATGCCAATTCCTCATTCAACCGCGTGAGCACGGCCTTCCTCCGTCTCAAGCAGATAGAAATCGGATACACCCTTCCGAAGTTCAAGTCTCCGACCATGAAGGATTTCAGGCTCAGAATATATGCAAACGCATATAACCCTCTCACCATCACGAAGGTGAAATTCGTCGATCCTGAGCATCCGGATGACGAGCTCGGACGTCTCTATCCTCTGAACAAGACCTTCACGCTCGGTCTTAACCTCTCATTCTAGCAAAAGGACATGAACATGAAAAAATCAATTATACTCATACTCTCTGCCGCGCTTCTTGCAGCAAGCTGCGTCCAGATGGATCTTCCTTCGAAGAACAAGGTGAGTGACGAGGACCTGTTGACATCGCCTTCAGGAATGACTGTCTATATGGCCCGCCTCTACAGCCACCTTCCGCTCGAGGATTTCAAATACATGGCCAAGTGGGGTCTCAACAAGAACGCCTGGCTTGGCGGTCTCGGAGGCGACGGAACCGGCGAGTCCATCAACCGTGACGACATCTGCCGCTCATTCGTGGGCGAGGACAATGCATACTGGGATGAGGCATTCACCAGCATGCACGACGCGAACCACCTCATCGAGACCCTTCCGAACTACAGGAGCAATTACAACTCCGAGATGCAGTACAATGAATTCCTCGGCGAGGGATATTTCGTAAGGGCTTTCGTCCTCTATCAGATGGCCCGCCGCTACGGCGGAGTGCCGCTCGCAATCAAGCAGATTGACTACGACCCTGAGAATCCTGACAACATGGAACTTCCGCGTGCCTCCGAGGAGGAGACCTGGGAGCAGATCTGCGCCGACTTCACAAAGGCCGCCGAACTTCTTCCCGAGACTTCCAGCAAGAGAGGCTATGCCAACAAGTACGTCGCCCTCACATACAAGGCCGAGGCAATGCTTTATGCCGGATCGATCGCCAAGTACAATGAGACAGTCTCCGGACGCCTCACCGGGCTTGGAGAGAAGACTGGCGTGCGCGTGATCGGCTTCGAGGAGAGCAAGGCCGCGGAACTTTCGAAGAAATGGTTCTCCGAGTCCTACAAGGCTGCCCGCGAGGTCATGAACTCCGGCAAGTACTCTCTCTACAAGAAGGCCTGGAAGGCAGGCAACAGGGAGGCCCAGTACCAGAACATGGTGGATATGTGGAAAGACCTTACCTCCCCTGAGAACATTTTCGTAAGGGAGTACAGCTATCCTACCGTGACTCACGGTATTGACGCCTACAGCTCCCCTTACTACTGGCATGCTCCGCTCGCCGGAGGCTCCTGCCCTACCCTCGATTTCGTGGAGCTCTTCGACGGACTTCCAAGATATCCGAACGGCCAGATCAGGACCACTACCGGAAACGGTCCTGCAGAGGGAACATACGAGATGTATGAGACCACCTATGACCTTTTCAAGGATGCCGAGCCGAGGCTCAGGGCTTACGTGATTCTTCCGGACGATACGTTCAGAGGCCGCAAGATCGAGGTCTATGCCGGAATCTATACAGGTTCCGCCCCGGTATCTCCATTCTTCAGCGACTATTCCTACAGCTCCGCTACTACAACCTACACAAACCTTGATCAGTTCACCAACAAGTCGAACCAGACCCTCTTCATGAGCCCTAACCCGTCCGAGATGACCAGCATCAAGGTAAACGGACAGGATATGACCACCAACGGCTCCGCAGGTCCTTGGTATTCCTACGGCGAGGCCACCGTCAATGGCTTCCACCTCCGCAAGTACCTCGACCCTGACCTGACTCTCGCCGACATCGGCGAAGGCAAGTCCGACCAGCCTTTCATTCTCATGAGGTACGCTGACGTGCTTCTCGCCGCAGCAGAGGCCGGAGTTGAGCTCGCCATTGCAGGCGCACCTTCTCCTGTAGAGGGCGACGACATGCTTGCGGTAGCTACACAGGCCATCAGGGACATCCGCGAGAGAGCCGGTGCCGATGAGCTCACCTCAGCACTGAAGGCCGACAATGAGAGCCGCGACATCGTCCGCCGCGAGCGCCGCAAGGAACTTGCCTTCGAGCACAAGTCCAAGTGGGACATCCGTCGCTGGAGAGTATGCCACGAGGAAGGCCGCGCTGGTTTCTGGGGCGAGCAGAGGGATCCTTCCCTCACCGGTTCGGGTTCCAACTTCCGTTTCCGCGGACTCTTCCCGTTCTATTCAACGGCGACAGGCAAGTACTTCTTCGATGCGCGCTTCAGACTCTCTGTCGACAAGACATTCGGCTACAGCCCTGTGGACTACTATTTTGCCATCCCGAGCAATCAGGTGTCAAAGAGCAAGTACATCGACCAGCAGCCTAACAGATAATACCAAAGAAGATCATGAAAAGAACAATCAAGAATATTGTATTGCTTGGAGCGGCGCTCCTCGCATCATCATGCTCCCTCTTCCAGCTTGACAACTATGACGCTCCGGAGGAAACCCTCTACGGAAAGGTGGTTGACAGGAATGGAAACCCCGTGCTGACAGACCAGGGTTCCGAAGGAATCAGGGTAAGGCTTATGGAGACCTCCTGGGAAGGCAATGTCAATCCGTTGGACTTCTACTGCATGCCTGACGGAACATTCCGCAACACCAAGCTCTTCGAGGCAGACTACAACATCCGCATTGACGGTCCTTTCATTCCGATTGTGCGCGAGACATCCGACGGAATCGTGATAGAGGACAATTCGGTGAATACCCACATCAAGGGCAGCAAGGAGGTGAACTTCGTGGTGGATCCGTTCCTCAACGTCGAGCTCCTCAGCTCCCAGATCAGCAACGGCAAGATTACCGCCAAGGTCAGGGTAACCCGCGGCGTGTCCAGGGATGCGTTCAGGGAGGCTGTCGAACCGATGGGCGACTTCGACCCGGCTTTCGCCAACATCACCGACATCCAGCTTTTCGTGGGCTATTCCTCAAGCATGGGATACCGCAACCGCGATGAGAGATGGAGCAACAAGATCGAGTATGCCGGAGCATCCTTCGATGCGCACCTCGGCAAAGTTGTCGAGATCACATCTCTCGGCGCCATCCCTTCGAACCGCAAGGTGTTCATCAGGGCCGCAGCCCGCATCAACTACGACACCCCTCGCGGAACCGGAACAAAACGCTGGAACTACAGTCAGGTGGCTGAAGTCAATGTTCCATAACAGGAAATGAAATACGGGGCGGCGGCATTTCACTCATTGGCGCCGCCCTTTTTCCCCTTTTTTATTATCTTTGCACAAATAGGAAACTATGAAGATCTTTCGTTTGTTGGCGGCGGCTGTGGCCATTGCAGCTTGTGCAGGTCCGAGGAATGCCGCTGACGATACCAAAACCACATTTCAGACTTCCAGGGGATGGATGCCGGAGATTGACAATCGGGCAGATGCCGTGATGGTTTACGGCGTCGGGGGAAATCCGTCCGACAGGGGCCGCGGAAAATCCTCAGTCGAGGAAAGAATCGCATCCTGGAAAGAGAGAGGATACAAAGTCGATTTCATGACCGGAATCGCCTGGGGTGAGTACCAGGACTATTTCACCGGGAAATGGGACGGAAAATGGCATCTTGACGAGGGACAGGTCAATGCCAAGGGCGATACCATCTGGCACGGACACATGGTGCCTTACATTGTCCCGACAGAGAACTACCTGAAGTATTTCAAGGAGAAACACATCAAGAGGGTGATCGATGCCGGAATCACATCCATATATCTTGAAGAGCCCGAGTTCTGGGCACGCTCCGGCTACAGCGAAGCGTTCAAGCGCGAATGGAAAGAATACTACGGAACCGAATGGAGGCCGCAGCACGAGTCTCCTGAGGCTACATATATGTCCAGCAAGCTCAAGTACCATCTCTACTACAGGGCCCTGGACGAAGCTTTCACCTATGCCAAGGAATATGGCCGCAGCAAGGGCCTCGACATCAAGTGCTATGTCCCGACCCACTCCCTGCTCAACTATTCCCAGTGGCAGATTGTAAGCCCCGAGGCAAGCCTCGCATCCCTTCCCTGCGTGGACGGCTACATTGCCCAGGTATGGACGGGAACATCCCGTGAACCGGATTATTTCAACGGGGTAAGACGCGAGCGGGTATTCGAGACCGCATTCCTCGAGTATGGATGCATGGCCTCGATGACGGCGCCGACCGGCCGCAAGGTCTGGTTCCTCACCGACCCGATAGAGGACTGGCCGAGGGACTGGGAGGACTACCGCAGGAACTATCAGGCCACATTCACGGCCCAGCTCCTCTATCCTCAGATTGACAGCTACGAGATAATGCCTTGGCCGGAGCGCATCTACACCGGCCTCTACAACAAGAGCAAGGACTCCAAGGAGAAAATCCGCATACCTTCCGACTATGCGGCAATGATGCAGGTCATGGTCAATGCCCTCCAGCAGATGCCCCTCTCGGAGACCGTCGTGTCAGGCTCGCACGGAGTAAGCGTGATGATGGGCAACTCCCTGATGTTCCAGAGGTTCCCGACTCACGAGGGCTATGATGACCCTCAGCTTTCCAATTTCTACGGAATGGCGATGCCGCTGGTCAAGAGGGGAGTGCCGGTCAGCATTGTCCATATCGAGAATCTCGGCTTCGAGAAGGCTCTTGCGGACACGAAGGTCCTCATCATGACATATTCCAATATGAAGCCTCTTGATCCGAAGGCCCACGAGTATCTCGCCGGCTGGGTGAAGAAAGGCGGTATCCTCCTCTATGCCGGCAGGGACAATGATCCTTTCCAGACCGTGTCAGAGTGGTGGAACAGGGACGGCAATTCCTACGCCGCCGCCTCAGACCATCTCTTCTCCCTTATGGGCATCGATGCAGGTGCACCTGCCGGGGACTATGCCTTCGGAAAGGGCCTCGTCCGCATCATCCGCCAGGATCCTAAGGAATTCGTTCTCTCGGAGGGCGGGGACAAGGTACTGATTGACGCTGTCGGAGAACTTTACGGCAGCATTGAGATGAAGAACAACTTCATCCTTGAAAGGGGGCAGTACAAGCTCGTTGCCGTCATGGATGAGAGTGTGTCCGGCGATGCTCTTCGCCTCGACGGGATGTACATTGACCTTTATGATCCGGAACTTCCTGTCTATCAGGGAATTGAAATCCAGCCGGGCACCCAGAGGCTCCTCCTTGACCTCTCGAAGGTCAGCCTGAAGAAGGCCTCGGTTCTCGCCGCCGCAAGCCGTGCGGAGAATGTCGAGGCAGGCCGCAGGTCGCTCTCCTACATTGCCAAGAGCCCGGTTTCTACTGTAAATGTCTCGAGAATATTGCTTCCGAAGGCTCCTGAAAGCCTGAAGGTCAACGGGGAGGATGCTCTCGATCCGGACTGCTGGGATGAGGCCAGCCACACTTATCTTCTCCGCTTCGACAATGACCCTGACGGGGTCAGCGTGGAATTCACCTGGTAAACAATTCAAAAACTGATATGAAACATACGTTTATTCTTGCATTGTCAATTGCTGCCCTTTCGGCCTGCGGGACCGACACGACGGTTGTCAGCAACAGCCTGAGGGCCCCGGCCTATCCGCTGGTCAGCATTGACCCTTACACAAGCGCGTGGTCCGCTTCCGACCATCTCTATGATTCCTCAGTCCAGCATTGGACCGGGAAGGCATTCCCTCTCATCGGAGCCCTCAAGGTGGACGGGGAAGTCTACCGTTTCATGGGCGTCGAGGATTCCGACCTTCTCACCCTTGTGCCGGTGGCGCAGGAGGGAAGTTGGAAAGGCAGGTACACCGAGTCCGAGCCGAAGGGCGACTGGACATCCGCAGACTACAGTGATGCAGGATGGAAGGTCGGCGAAGGCAGCTTCGGCACCCCAGACGAGAAATATGCCAAGACCCTCTGGGAGTCCAGGAACATCTGGGTCAGGAGGGAGATTGAACTTCCTCAGGATGTGGCCGAGCGTCAGGTATATCTGTATTTCAGCAATGATGACAGGGCCGTGTTCTACATCAACGGCGAGAAAATCACCGATACCGGCAATACCTGCAACCACGATGCCGTGAGGCCTCTCGGAAAGAAGGCAATGGCTGCTCTCAGGCCGGGCCGCAATGTCCTCTCGGCCACCTGCGAGAACACCGGCGGACTGGCCGTGATAGACTTCGGCCTCAAGACCCAGGCCGAGAAGGAGACCGCCCTGGAAAAGACAGCCGTGCAGACATCGGCAGATGTCCAGGCTACCCAGACCCACTACACCTTCACCTGCGGTCCTGTTGACCTCAGGCTCTCATTCACCGCTCCTCTCTTCCTTGACAATCTCGACCTTGTGAGCCGTCCGGTAAACTATATCCGCTACGAGGCCGTCTCCAATGACGGTGCCGACCACGAGGTGTCAGTCTATTTCGAGGCTTCCCCTAAGTGGGCTTGCGACAAGGGATGGCAGGAAACTGTCTCTGAGACATATCGGAAGGGCGATATCAAGTATCTCAAGGCCGGCACAAAGAGCCAGGAGATTCTTGCGAAGAAGGGAGACGATCTCCGCATCGACTGGGGCTATTTCTACCTCGCTGCCCGGGCCGGAAATGCCGGCACAGGTGTCGGCAGGGCCATTGACCTCAGGAATGCCTTCAGGAATGGCAATGACATTGAGTCCGTGGGCAATACCGGCGAGAACAATGACGGCCGCATGGCCGTATGCCAGACTCTCGGCCTCTCGAAGAAGGCTGCGGGCTCCGTAATGATCGGATACGATGACATTTACTCGATCCAGTATTTCGGGGAGAATCTCCGCCCATACTGGAACAGGAAGGGCGACTCATCCATCGAGGAGCAGTTTGAGGCGGCAATGAAGGAGGAAGCCTCCCTCGTCAAGCGCTGCTATGCATTCGACAGGCAGCTCATGGCTGATGCCGAGAAAGCCGGCGGCCGCAAATATGCGGAGCTCTGCGCCCTGGCCTATCGTCAGGCCATCCACGCCCACAAGCTCGTGGAGTCCCCTCAGGGCGACATTCTCTGGCTCTCGAAGGAGAACAACAGCAACGGCTCCATCGGAACCGTGGACGTGACCTATCCGTCCGCTCCTCTCTTCCTCCTCTACAATCCTGTATTGGCAGAGGGCCTCATGAACCATATCTACTATTACAGCGAGAGCGGAAAGTGGACCAAGCCTTTCCCTGCCCACGATGTGGGAACCTATCCGCTTGCCAACGGCCAGACCTACGGCGGGGACATGCCTGTCGAGGAGGCCGGAAACATGCTTTCCCTCACCGCGGCAGTATGTCATTACAAGGGCAATGCAGACTATGCCCTCAGGCATTGGGAGACCCTCACCACCTGGGTGCAGTATCTTGAGAAATTCGGCCTGGACCCTGAGAATCAGCTTTGTACGGATGACTTTGCAGGTCACTTCGCCCACAATGCCAACCTTTCCATCAAGGCCATTCTCGGCATTGCCTCATACGGATACATGGCCGATATGCTCGGAAAGGAAGACATTGCCGAGTCTTATCTGGCGAAGGCCCGCGAACTTGCCGGCGAGTGGATAAAGATGGCCGGTGACGGTGACCATTACCGCCTGACATTCGACAAGCCGGGCACCTGGAGCCAGAAATACAATCTCGTATGGGACAAGCTTCTGGATCTCGACATCTTCCCTGACGAGGTAAGGCAGACGGAAATCGCCTATTACCTGACGAAGCAGAACGAATACGGACTGCCTCTGGACAGCCGCAAGACATATACCAAGACAGACTGGATACTCTGGACGGCCACCATGGCTGACAGCAGAGCCGATTTCGAGGCCCTTGTCGCTCCTGTCCACAAGTTCGAGAACGAGACCGTGGACCGCGTCCCTATGTCTGACTGGGTGTTCACCGACAAGCCGAACTATCGCGGCTTCAAGGCCCGCTCAGTAGTTGGAGGATACTTCATCAAAATGCTTGATAAATAATGATACTCAAAAGATTGACTCTTATTGCAGCCTGCGCTTCCCTCCTCGCCTCCTGTTGCGGGGAGAGGGCACAGTCCTATGTTGAGGATCCCGTATCGATGGTCAGCACCCTTGTCGGCACGGAATCCACCTACGAACTTTCCACCGGAAATACCTATCCTGCAGTGGCAATGCCATGGGGTATGAATTTCTGGACTCCGCAGACAGGGCGCAACGGAGACGGCTGGACCTACCAGTACACCGCCACGAGGATGAGGGGCCTCAAGCAGACCCATCAGCCAAGCCCCTGGATCAATGATTACGGCGCATTCTCCCTTATGCCTGTGACCACCGGCCCGGTTTTCGACGAAAATGAGCGCGCCAGCTGGTTCTCCCACAAGGCCGAGATTGCCACCCCTTACTACTACAGGGTATATCTCGCCGAGCACGACGTGGTCGCGGAGATCGCTCCGACCGAGAGGGCTGCCGCATTCAGGCTCACCTATCCGGAAAAGGATGCCTCCTACCTCGTCATTGACGCTTACCAGCACGGTTCGTACGTGAAGGTGATTCCTGAGAAGAATATGGTGATAGGCTATGCCACGAACAACCACGGCGGAGTTCCGGAGAATTTCCGCAACTGGTTCGTGATCGTGTCCGACACCCCGTTCGAGACATTCAGCGTGATTGACGGGGACAATGTTGCCGAGGGCAATGAAGTCGCTGCGGACCACGCTCTCGCAATGGTCGGCTTCAGGACAAGGCGAGGTCAGGAAGTCAATCTCAAGGTGGCGTCATCCTTCATCAGCGCCGAGCAGGCCGAGCTCAATCTCCGCGAACTCGACGGCAAGTCCTTCGACGACGTGAAGACAGCCTGCCGGGACAGGTGGAACGAGGTGCTTGGACGCATTGCCGTAAAGGACGACAACATTGACCGTCTCCGCACATTCTACTCCTGCCTCTACCGCTCCCTCCTCTTCCCCCGCGACCTTTCCGAGGTCAATGCTGAAGGCGAGAGGGTTCATTACAGCCCTTACAACGGGGAAGTCCTCCCCGGCTACATGACCACCGACACCGGTTTCTGGGACACATTCAGAAGCCTGTTCCCGCTTATGAACCTGGTATATCCGGACCAGAGCGTGAAGGTTCAGGAAGGCCTTGTGAATGCCTGGCTTGAAAGCGGCTTCCTCCCTGAGTGGGCCAGCCCGGGTCACAGAGGCTGCATGGTCGGCAACAACTCGGCTTCAGTGGTGGCTGACGCCTATGTCAACGGAATCCGCGGCTACGATGCCGAGAAACTCTGGGACGCTGTCGTTTCAGGAGCGCATTCGGTTCATCCTCACGTAAGCTCTACCGGCCGCCGCGGCTGGGAGTATTATGACAGTCTCGGATATGTGCCTTGCAATGTCGGCATCAATGAGAGTGCGGCCCGCACCCTCGAGTACGCTTACGACGACTGGTGCATCTACACCTTCGGAAAGGCCCTCGGCAAGTCAGAGGAGGAGTTGGCTCCTTACGCCAAGGCAGCATTGAACTACAAGAATCTCTACAATCCTGAATACCGCCTCATGGTCGGGAAAAATGCCGACGGGTCATTCTCCGAGCCGTTCAGCCCGCTCAAGTGGGGAGGCGACTTCACGGAGGGCAACAGCCTGCACTATACCTGGTCGGTATTCCACGACCCGGCCGGCCTCATTAACCTGATGGGAGGGGACGGGACGTTCAGCGAGATGCTGGATTCCGTATTCAACATCCCTCCTCATTTCGATGACAGCTACTATGGCCGTCCGATTCACGAAATCAGGGAGATGCAGGTGATGAACATGGGCAACTACGCCCACGGCAACCAGCCTATCCAGCACATGGTATATCTCTATGACTGGTGCGGCCAGCCTTGGAAAGCCCAGGCCCGCGTGCGTGAGATTATGGACAAGTTCTATACATCGGCACCTGACGGATACTGCGGCGACGAGGACAACGGACAGACTTCTGCATGGTACGTATTCTCCGCAATGGGATTCTACCCTGTATGCCCGGCTTCCGGTCAGTTCGCAGTCGGAACACCTCTCTTCAAGGAGGTCAGGGTGACATTGCCGACAGGCCGCAAGTTCACCATCTCGGCTCCGGACAACTCCGACAGCAACTTCTACATCGGGTCAATGAAGGTGAACGGACGCCGCCAGGACAGAAACTGGCTCTCTTACGGGGAACTTGCATCCGGCGCGGACATCGTGTTTGAAATGACAGATGCCCCGGCTGTCAGCCGAGGCATCGCAAAGGAGAGCAGGCCTTACTCATTTTCCGAATAAGGCCGCCCTTCTCAACCTGTACATGTCCAATGTCAGGGAGTCCAGAGGGACTGAAGTGTAAACTAGGTCGTAACCATTACCGGCCTGGTTCAGTTTTTCCTCCAGGAAGATGCCGATGCGTCCGTTGGACTGGACATCCATTGTCGAATAGGCCGACTGGGTGTCGGAAATACGGTAGGCCTCTGTCCACGAACCGGCGAAGGATTCCGATGTGATATCCGAGGTCTCCGGATCCAGCTTCTTCACGTAGATTGCCACATTGCTTCTTCTCGGTCCCAACGGCACCGACTGGAGGGCGATGTGGCAGTTCTTGTTCGTAGCCTTCTCCACGGCAGGGAGAATCAGGATTTCACCGTTGGTCCCGTTGTTTGTCTCCGCTGCGCACCCGTCATTCTTCGCACTTGAAAACTCCTCGGAGTCCCAGCTGCCGGCTCCGGTCCGGATGTCGCTGTAAGTGAAGATGTTGAACAGCCTTCCGCCACGCACACGGCTGCTCAGTACAACTCTTCCGTCCGGAAGCTCCTCGCACTTGGCCTCATCGCCGTTAGGGGAAGGCTGGACATCAGGTCCTCCGAGGGCGGCCCAGGTCTTGCCGAAATCGTCGCTGAAAATCACCTTGTTTCCTCCCGGTCTGGCAATGATGGCGGCATACAGCCTGTAATGCGAACCTTTCTTGATGATCCGGCTCTGCATTATCTTTCCGGAGGCGATGAAGCAGCTCTTGAATGTCTGTGATGCACAGTCGTCGAAAATGCTGTATATGCTCTCTGTAATGTCCTTCATCTCGGTCCAGGTCTCACCCTTGTCAGAGCTCCTGAACTCTGCCACACGGCAAGGATTCTCCCGTGTTCCAGCAAGGTAACCTATTGAGCCGCAGACTGTTATAAGTAATGTCTCGTCCGTATCGCTGTCGCTGACAATGGCGGCATCGCCGAATGCGCAGGTCGCTCCCGGCTGACCGTCTCCCTCAACCAGAACCCTCTCCGGGCCCCAGGTCAGACCATTGTCCCTGGAGATTCTGTAGTGCAGGTCGATACGGCCGCTACCTATGTCTCCCTTTCCGTGGCGGTAGTCTCCAATGGCTATGACTGTACCATCGCCGTACGTGGCGAAGGCCGGAATCCTGTACGGGATTTCCGAACCTGGAAGATTCTCAAACAATGTTTCTCTGAGAATGATTCCGTCATCCTCGAAAGGAGGCTCAATGTAATCTTCAGGGGAGTTTTCGGAACATCCGCTGAAAATAAGAGAGGTTGCCGCAAGGGCCATCGGAAGCCATAGTCCCGCATTTGAAAAGCGCATCATGATTGTCCAATTTTTATTCAGTTGTTATGCAAATATAGGAAATTGGGCGGATTCATTGTAGCATTCTTCTCGGAAATTCACTATTTTTGCCAGCCGTATGACCGGACATCAGTGGGATGCCCAAAAATTGCACAACAATGCATCTTATTCCGACATATTCCATAGCGAAGCAGTACCGTCTTTTCGAGAAAGGCAGCTATCGCATTCTGAGCAAGCCCTGGACCGGCGGAGCTCTCCTGCTACTATGCGTAATCATTGCAATGCTCCTCGCCAATCTCCCATTCACGAGGGATTATTATGAGGCCTTCCTGAGCACGAGCCTCTCCATGTCCATCCAGAGTCCTGCCGACGTGATCGGGAACAGGACCATTGACTGGGTATTCCCGAAAGACCTTACCGTAGAGAAATTCATCAATGACATATTGATGGTGCTGTTCTTCTTCACCGTGGGCCTCGAAATCAAGAGGGAAGTGCTTGTAGGCCAGCTTTCTTCGTTCAGGAAGGCAGTTCTTCCGGTAATTGCAGCTTTCGGGGGCATGGTGATGCCGGCCCTCATATTCACATTGTTCAACGGCGGGACGGCGGCTGCCACGGGCTGGGGAATACCTACGGCCACAGATATCGCATTCGCCGTGGTGATTCTCTCCGTGATGGGCGACAAGGTCCCTGTCTCGCTGAAAGTGTTCCTGACCGCACTTGCCGTGGCGGATGACCTCGGCGCAATACTGGTGGTCGCATTCTTCTATGGCGGAGATGTCAATATGGACCTCCTCCTCATCGCCGGGCTGGTGATCTTCATCACTTATCTTTTCAACCGGATGGGGGAGAAGCGGGCCATCTTCTACATCATCCCGACCATTGCGGTGTGGTTTCTTTTCTACTACGCCGGCATACACGCGACTCTTTCCGGAGTGGTGATGGCCCTGATGATTCCGATGAAGCCGAGGTTCTCGCATTCATATTTCAACAGGAAATGCGACACCTACCAGAAGCTCATGATAAAGTATGAGAATGAACATCCGTTCCCGAATCTCAATCAGCGCACCTGTCTCCGGAACATAAGCCATATCTCGAAGGGAACGGTCGGTATGAGCTACCGCATGGAACACGCATTGAATCCCTGGGTCAATTTCGTCATAATGCCGGTATTCGCCCTGGCCAATGCCGGAGTGGTGATAGACGATATCGCATATTTCAATATCTTCCAATATTCCTCCGCCCTCGGTTCCGTGGGAATGGGAGTCTTCTTCGGCCTGCTGATCGGCAAGCCTGTCGGGATTACCCTGGCCAGCTGGATTGCCATCAGACTCAAGGTAGGGGAAATGCCTCACGGGGCATCCTGGAAGATGCTTTTCGCGGTCGCCTGTCTCGGCGGCATCGGATTTACGATGTCGATTTTCGTGGACACCCTGTCATTCTCCAACCTGACTCCCGATGTCACCTGCCATCTCCAGTCGCTTGGAAAGATAGCCGTGCTCCTCGGCTCTATCTGCTCAGCCATATTCGGCAGCATTCTCATCAACGCATTCAGCAAGAAGAAATAGATTTATGAAAAGAGTTTTATTGTTTGTTGCGGCTGTATTCGCCTCATTGCTCTGTTCCGCCCAGGTTCAGACCATAAATTGGTCATACAAGGTTACAATGACAGGGGAGGGGACTGCCAGGGTCATCTTCACTGGCCGCATCCAGGAGGGTTTCCATACTTATTCCATCACGGCGGATAACTCCAGAACCGAGATAATGGAAGTCAAGACTAGGGGCTGCAGCCTTTCCGGCGCTCTCAGGGAAGATGGCAATTTCACGGAAGAAAGCGGCAAGCTCGTATGCTATGACGAAATCCGGCTCATGCAGGATATCAGGCTCTCCGGAAAATCCGCGGAATACAGCGGCTGCATTGCCAGTTTCGTCTGCGCAGGGCAGATGTGCAAGCCGGAAAGCTGGAATTTCAATGTAAAGCTAGAAGAAGCCGCCACTTCCAAGCCTGCGAAGAAGTCATCTTTGAGGCTGTGGAAATAGCGGCATTCCATCCGGAACCGGACTCTTATTGCAATTCTTTCAATGCCGAGAGGATTTCCTCTTCCGCGCCCGGATTGTAGCCGGTCTGTGAGTGGACTATCGTTCCGTCAGGCGACAGTACGAAAGAATGGGGAGTGAACACCACATTCATCGCTCTTTTGAAATCGCTGTTCACATCGTACAGGCAGATGAAGTCTGACCAGCCTCTGGTCTTTGCGAATGCCCTGGCCTGGGCAGTGAATCTGGTATCGTCCGTGGAGACGAGCACGAGCTTGAAAGGCACTTCCTCCTGCCAGTCGTCGTAAGCCTCGTTCAATGCGTCGATTTCCTGGATGCATGGATCGCAGGAAATGGACCAGAAGGAGATTACGACAGGAGTCTTTCCATCGGCGAGATTCTTGGTGTCAAATTTCTTGTTGTTTGCCAAAGACAGCTTTACAGATGGAAGCTGGGCGAAGGAAACCGACTGCACCAATAGAACGCATAAAAGGAAAAAAAGGATTCTTTTCATTTATATAAAACGTTAAAAATTAGACATTTAGTGTAATTTTTCAGCAGGCGTAGCTGTTTTAAAATTGAATTACCTAAATTTGCAACGCAAAAGTAAATAATATTCACGGACTTGACAAAATTTAATTTTTGAAAGAACATATCCTGGATAGCAGTTGTATTGTCTGGCCTGGCCGTTCTGGAACGTGTCGGCCGGAGGTTTGTACATTGATAACAACCAATTAAACAATTCAATATGAAAAGAACAATCAAATTACTGTTTGCGGCAGGAATATGCGCTCTCGCATTCCTGGCTTCGGCATGTACAGAAAGCGCGCCTGTAGTCACAGCACAGGCTGAACTGTCTTCCGCTTCTGTTACATCAGCAACTATCAGCCTCAACACGAAGGGACTCATTGAGTACGCCTATGTTGTAAAGGCTGACGCTTCCGAAGCTTCCGACCCTGCTGTCATCTTCCTCGAGGGAACGAAAGGAACCCTTGTTGATGGTCTGAATGAGGTGGTAATCAACGGACTTGAGGGAAACAGCAGCTATGTTGCAATCTTTGCATTCCGTCAGTCAGAGACAGCCTTCTTCAAGGACATCATTGCCGTTGACCTCGCCACTCCTGACTATGAGGAGTCAGTGACCATCCTCGGCCTTTACAATGACGGCTTCTCCGTTCACTACAAGATCCCTGAGGAGGTGAAGACCCGCGGCAATGCCATCCGTTACAGTTTCGGCTCACTTCCGATGCACATGATGATGAAGAACCAGTGGGGAAGCCTCGATGCTGACTTCCTTCTCCAGAACGGCCAGCTTCATTTTGTGAACGATACCACCATCACTTTCAGGGATTTCAATGTTTATCAGCTTGATGAAAATGACCAGCCTATTCTTGACGAGTGGACAGGGGAGCCTATCAGCCTCCATACTCCGTTCACCCCTGGCGAGCCTATAGTTCTTCTTGCAGGTGAGTTCGCCTGGGATCCGGAATATTACTGGGGACCGGGCTGGTATACTGCAATGTTCGATTACGATGCCTATTATGACTCAATGGGTGGCGGTTTCATGCCATGGGGCCTTCGTACCGTAGAGGTTGACGACAACGGCAGCGATGAGGACCAGTACTGGACAGGATGGTTCTCCCGCAAGCACATTGTCATCGAGCAGCCTCAGCCGCTTGATTGCAACGTTGACATCAGTTTCGATGTGAATGCTGTCTCCGGAACTGTCACCATTACTCCTGATGAGAATGTATGGCAGTATTGCGTCTATATCGTCCCTGATTATGAGTATGAGATGGTTCTTGAGTGCCTCGACAACAATACCGACTATCTGCAGTGGTTTACCGCATCTTATACAGCAAGTATGTTCTTTGGCGCTCAGACCTTCGAGGGCCCGATAGAGCTGGATCTTGCTGAGATGTTATATCTTGAGCCGGAGACTGAGTATCACCTCTTTCTCACAGCTCTCGGAAACGAGGAAGGTACAACTCAGAAGTTCTATCACGAAACATTCAACACCACTGCCAAGATAATGCCTGCACCTGTTGTAAAGGTTTCCGCCATCGCCAATCCTTTAGGCGAGGAGTCTCCTTACGAGGTATGGTTCAATGTAAAGTGTACCAGCAAGGATGCAGTCAGCGGCAAATATGCTGCAAACTACGAGAGCGAGTGGGGCAAGGTGTTGAATCAGGGATCCACATACAACAATATCGTGTCCATGGGTAATACCCTCACCGATGCGGAACTGGCAGAGATCAACAGCGATGCCGGTATGAACCTTATGTTCTCGACTCTCCCTGACATGACTACCTGCCTTGGAATATTGCTTTATAACGAGGAGGATACCGCAAACGAAATCACCAAGGACAGCGGTATGGCAAGTGCAAGATCCATCGCGGAGCCGGCCAAGGAGCCTGTTTCATCAAGCCTCTTCACCGACCTTCTCGGAGATTGGACAATGTCCGCCCCTACACAGTCCTGGAACTACACTGCCGGCGGATATGAAGACACCGGTGTCCAGACATGCAAGGTGACCGTCTCAGACGGATTTACAATGCCTGAGACCCTGGCAGACTCCGTTTACACCATCTACTCTGAATTGACAACCATGTCACGCGAGGAAGTTGATGCCCTCTATGAGGATCTGAAGAGTGAGGTCGCAATCTTCAATGCAAGCCTCAAGTCCCAGAACCGTCTTCTCTGCCAGGGATTCGGGTTTGATACTGATGACGCAAGGATACCGTACTATACCCTCAATACTCCGTATGACCTCTTCGTAAGCCGTACATACAACGGATATGACAACAGGAGCATTATCCAGGATTGCGGTCCGAAGTGGTACCTCGAGGTACTTTCCGACGGAACTCTTGTATCTCCTGTCAACGCTGCCCGTCAGTATCCTCTCTGCCTCGCCACATACTACACTCTGTACCTTGCCGGCGTAAGTGTCAGTGATGAGAATACCGGCTATATCACCAACTGGGAGGACAACAGCGACGTACAGTTCCCTTGCACAGTGTCATCTGACAAGAATCAGGTTACAGTAGGTGCCGTAACCTATGAAGGCCATCCTTTCTATATGACCGGAGTTTACACAAACTACACCGGAGTAGTTACTACTGACATGATGATCAACGGGCCTATTACCCTGACCAAGGGCTGGACAGAAACTGCAGCTCCTGCTGCTGCACCGGCTGTCAAGAGCGCTTCCGCTGCTCCTGCCTTTACATGGAAACCTGCAAACGGTGTTGCTCTCAAGTCTGGCAGAGCAGCTCTCCGCAGGACTCCGTTCTCAGACATGGCCCCTGTTTATCAGAAGGCTGCTTACAAGCGCATTAAGATCGAGGATTCATTCGAAAGGATGAAGAAGGCTTATGGTATCGAGCGCTAGGAACGCATTGCTTATACTTACCGGCCTGATGTTCTGGACTCTGTCCGGAGCTCAGACCGGTAAGGTCGTAAGTAAGGGACTGTTCGGATCTGATCCGGGCAAGTTCTCCGCAAGTCTGGAGAGCAACAGTATCGCCTATATCAGGGACAACGGCCTTGGAGTAACCGGACCTGAAGACAAATTCGGAAGCAACAACTACCTGAAGATGGACTACACCAAGGGACATTTGTCCGCAGGTCTGCAGGTTGAGGGCTATATGCCGGCTCTCTACGGTTTCGAAATAGGTCAGCAGGCTGATGCAAAGAAGTTTCTCCTTGCTGCAAAGTACATCCGCTGGACCAGCGAATACTTTACCTTCCACATCGGTGATATCTATGACCAGATGGGCAATGGACTGATTTTCAGGACATACGAAGACCGCAATCTGGGTTTCAACAACTCGATCGAAGGATTTCAGGCAGCTGTCAACATAAAGGACTGGTTCGGTATCAAGGGAATGTACGGAAGGCCGAGGCTTTATACATCCTATGCCGGTTCCTGGGTCAGGGGCGCCACCGCCACCGTGTCTTTCAATGACATTTTCGGCTGGGACGGCATCCTCTTCAACATCGAGGGCAACTTCCTGAACCGCTATGAGAGCCTTGACAAGGACGACCTCCATGATTTCCACGCACTCGGGCTGGACAATGCGAACCTGAACTCATACAGCGCGGCTTTGAATTTTTCCTGGAACGGACTTTCTCTCAAGGCGGAATATGCCGCCAAGGGCAAGGACCTGTATTCGGAAACTGCCACTGGCGCTCATATCGGTGCCGCCATATATGCCGAGGCTATATACGGCATTGGCGGATTCAGCGCATCGGCCCACTTCAGAATCCTCGACCATATGGGTACAATGAGTTCCCTCTATGGCAAGGGTACAGGAAACAGCCTGAGCTATCTCCCTGCCCTGACCAGGCAGTATCACTATATGCTTGCCAACCTGAATCCATATCAGGTCAACGGCCGCGGGGAGTGTGCAGTGCAGCTTGACCTCTTCTACACCCTGCGCAGCAGAAGTGACAGGAACAAGTACTGGATTTTCAGGGCAAATGCGTCCTCAGCCTTCACCATTGACAGGAAGCAGAGCGACAACGGCGAGAGGAGACTTCTCTGGATGGACCTCAATGCCGATGCCGAATGCCATTGGAACAGGCAGCTCCGGACGACGTTCCTGTATTCCCGTCAGGAATGGAGCCCGAGCCACGGTTATGAGGAAGGTACCTACGCCTCCAACATTTTCGTAGCCGATGCCCAGTACAAATTCAATAAGAAGTACGCATTGCGCGGAGAGCTTCAGTACCTGTACTCAAAGGATTACGAGCGTGACTGGGTCGCAGCTCTTGCCGAGTTCACCTTCGCCCCGCAGTGGAGCATCTATGCTACGGAAATGTACAATCTAGGGGAGACGAAGAAGCATTATTATACTGCAGGAGTCAGCTGGTCAAAGGGAAAGACCCGGGTTCAGCTCAGTTACGGACGCAACCGTGCCGGCTATCTCTGCTCCGGAGGCGTATGCAGGTACAGCCCGGCATATACGGGTGTGAACCTGCTCCTGACAGCAGCATTCTGATGCTTGGGAAACTACTGTAATAATTTGTAATACCATGAACAACAGATATAAAGGCTTATTTTTAGGCTCATTGCTCTCCCTCCTCGGATTCTGCTCCTGCAGCCTGACTGGAGAAGAGTTCTGCACGAGTGGCGGAACCGACGGAGAGGAGGCGGGGAATATGGAACTTACACTCTCCCTTGACCCTACGGTTATTTCCGCTGACGGAAGCAGCAGCACCCGCCTCGTTGTGAAGTTCGGTGGCGTTGAAGTCGAAGACATTGAGTCGGTGACCGTATATCAGGTGGACAAGGACGAAAAGAATGTGCAGATTTCATTGCCGGATCTGCACTTCTCCACTTCCACTCCGGGAAGCTATACTTTCTGGGTGACATACAAGTCCAGGCTCAGCAACAAGGCTACGGTATTGGCCGTTTCTCCTTCATTGGAGATTCCGGGCCTTCCTGAAGACCCCCAGCCGCTCAGCCTCTCCTTCCAGAAGCGCGTCTTCATCACCCAGTTCACCGGAACCGGCTGCGGCTATTGTCCTGGAATGATAAACCTTCTCCGCAGCTTCAAGGCTCAGGAAGCATATCAGGGCAAGTTTGTGATAGCGGCCTGCCATACCTACAACTCCAGCGACCCGATGTATCTGGCGCAGCATACGAGCATTGCCTCAGGTGTTTCCGGCTATCCTTCAGTGATGCTTGACCTGAATACCTCGACTATGATGAACACCGTTGACATTTCTTTGTTCAACAGGGTAATCGACGGCCAGCTGTCCATTGCTCCGGCTGCGGGAATCTGCGCGACTTCGGTCGCCGAGGGCTCGCAGTTCGTCGTCAATGCGGGTGTGAAGGTTGCAGGCGAGGGCAAGTACTATGTTGCCGCCTGGCTCCTCGAAGACGGAATTGAGGCCAAGCAGTCCAATTACGGCTTTACCGGGGATTTCTCAATTCACGACAATGCCGTCAGGGATATTCTCGGCTACAACCAGAGCAAGAAGAAGTATATCGGATTCGAGCACGATGCCATGCCGGGTGAAATCTTCACGGAGGAGTTCCGCTTCTCTCTTACTGAAGGCTGGAAACTTGAGAATACCCACGTTGTGGTATATGTTTGCGTACAGAGAGGCACACAGTACGTTGTCAACAATGTGATTGACGTACGTCCTAACGAGACTCTCGCATTCGAGTACTCGGAATAGTTGCGCTGCATTCAGTGCAATCTGACATATTATTGAGGCTGCAGGCCGCTGTAATGGCGATTTGCAGCCTCTTCCGTCTTTTGGCCGTAAGCATTTGATGGGGTGCAGATTGTAGCCTGGCTCGGGCGCTCTGTCCGCAAACCCTGTCCGCAATCACCTGCGGCAGTATCCCCGCTCTCTGGTGTTTTCGCGAAGCTGTTGGGCGAACCATCCACGAAAACGCTCTGCATCATGGAAGGTTCATATCTCAGAAGCGCACCTTCCATGCTAATGCCCCATTTCGCGGACGGTTCCATTTTCCAGGCCCGAACCATCCACGCTTTAGGCCTGAATCACGGACGGTCCATGTCTCAGAAGCGCACCTTCCATGCTAATGCCCCATATCGCGGACGGTTCCATTCCCCAGACCCGAACCATCCACGAAAACGCCCCGCATCATGGAAGGTTCAGCATCCAGAGCGGAACCATCCACGCTGAGGCCCGAAACCGTGGAAGGTTCCATTCCGCAGGCCCGAACCATCCACGATAATGCCTCATATCATGGATGGTTCAGTATCCAGGCGCGAACCCTCCACGATTTAGGCCTGAATCACGGACAGTTCGATGTAAACAGAACCAACCTTCCACGCGGA
>SAMEA3663025__coassemble_488_pt1 | contig 27950 bp, 13 predicted proteins | sample SAMEA3663025__metabat2_low_PE_053 | metagenome-assembled genome bin SAMEA3663025 (sample SAMEA3663025) | pig gut metagenome | biome: pig gut; feature: pig-associated habitat; material: faeces | place: France | collected 2012
AATCAAAATCTCAAAGGGTTATTCATATATGCGATTCTCAGATACGTAAATTGTGAGGCCCTTTTTCAGTGGCCTCTAAATGCCCTCCGGCGGCTAAAGATCAAGCGCTGCAGGGAGCTCGCCTTAAGTCTCTCCTTGCGCTTGACTTTTGCCTGGGTATGCGTGGCCGTTCGTGCAATTCCTGCCTGGATGAATTGCACGAAAGCGATAAGGTCGAAGTGTGCCTCGTGACATGCATTTCGGCATTGTCCTGGAGGAAGAGAAGTTAGGAATTGCAGCCGGCTTACCGGCTCTTGCGGTAGAGACTCGGGGACTGCCCGAGATGCTGCTTGAAGACCTTGGTGAAATACTGGCTGTCCACGTAGCCGCAGCGCTGGGAGATTTCAGAAACGGTCAGGCTGCTTCTGGTCAGGAGGTCTGCCGCCAGGGACATTCTCTTGCCTGTCACGTACTCCATGATGCCGAGGCCCACGACCTCCTTCATCTTCTTGTAGAATGTCGCGCGGCCCATGCAGAGATGCTCGATAATCATCTGGGCATTCAGGGAGTCGTTTGCAATGTTGGACTCTATGAATTTGTCCAGTTTCACTATGAACTGCTCGTCAGCATTGCTGAATGTGGCATCTACAGGGGAGACAGGCTTGAGGAGATTCTTGTATTTCTCGTGAATCAGGCTCCGTGCCTGCAGAGTGTTCCTGATGGCTGCCAGAAGGACAGGAATGTCGAATGGCTTGGTAAGGAATATGTCGGCTCCGGACTTGTAGCCCTCCTCCCTGTGCAGGCTGTCAGCCTGAGCCGTCAGAAGAATCACCGGTATGTGGCTGATTTCAATGGTGTTCTTTATGGTCCGGCACAGCTCGTAACCGTTCATCATAGGCATCATCACATCGCTGACAATGATGTTAGGAGACTGCCTGGAGGCCAGTTCCAGAGCCTCCTTTCCGTCAGTTGCCTTGAGAATGGACTTGAAATGCGGTCTGAGCTCCCTGGCTATGAATTCCAGAAGGTCAGGCTCATCCTCGGCTATCAGCACGGTGCAGTCATCTGTATTGAAATCAGATGGGGTAACGTCAATGTTGCCTTCCCGGATCTGATCCGCAACGTCAGCCGCTTCATTCCCTATTATTTCTTCTGCCTTTACCGGGAGATTCGTGGTGCACTCAATCGCCATAGGAATTTCAAACCAGAAAGTGGATCCCTTGTCCGGATTCGGGAAGGCTCCGATTTTTCCTCCCTGATGGGTTTCCACAAGAAGTTTGGTGTAGGCCAGACCGAGACCGAAGCCCTTTGACTGGCTGCTGCCCTGCCTGAAGCGGTTGAAGAGCTCATCCGCATCTATTCCGCTTATGCCTATTCCCCTGTCTATCACGGAAATCCTTACATATCCGTCAATTGCGCTCGTTCTGATGGTAACGGTGGTTTCCGGTCCGCTGTACTTCCAGGCATTCATAAGCAGGTTGCCAAGGATGATGCGGAACTTGCTCTCGTCGAAGTTCACCCATCCGATGGCAGGGTCCCTGTCGCAGATCAGGGTGATGGACTTGTTCTCGAATTCCGCGCGGAACTCGTCGGTGACAGTTTCAATCCATTCGTTGAGCCTGTGAGGGGCAATGTTTACCGTGCCGAATCCCTCTTCAAGTTTGCGGGAGTCCAGAACCATATTGATAAGCTGGTTCATATACTGTGACTGGGACAGGATACCGCTCAGTTCCTTCCTGACGGAAGGCTCGAAATCATTCTTGTCCAGGAGTCTCCTCAGAGGCGAGTAAATCAGGGTAAGAGGCGTACGGAGTTCGTGCGAAATGTTGGTGAGGAACTTCAGCTTGTTGTCAGACAGCTTCTCTTTCCTTTTGCGGTACTGCTCCTCAGCCTTGTTCTTCTCGATTCTGTGGTAGGCAAGAAGAATGCCTGCTATCAATGCCGCAAGCAGCAGGATGGCTCCGGCTATGTATGCGATGTTCCTGCCCCAGTGCTGGCTGACATGGACCTGAATCCTGTTTCCGCTCTCTATCCACCTGTCTGTGTCATCCTTGTAGGCAATGGAAATCCCGTATCGTCCGGATGAAAGGACCGGCAGGGAAAGACGGCTGTCGGAATAGATGACTGTTTTCTTGTCCCTGTTGCTTACAGTGTAGCGGAAACTGTTGGCCTTGAATACGTTGTCCGAATCGGTGCTGACATCTATGAACATCGAGTTGTAGTTCCATTTGACCTGGATTTTCGGGATGCTGCCGTTCATGTTGTAGTCCACGTTCTCTCCGTTGACATTGACCCTCAGCAGGTGAACATTCTTCTTTCCACTGAACGTGTCGGACTTGTCGGTCTGCACGGCGCAGAAACTTGAATTGCCGCCGAAGAAGAGGTCCCCGTCCGCTGAAAGAAGGGAGACGTCCTCGAAGAAGTCATTCGTGACACCGGTTTCAAGATCCCCGAACTTTATGTAGTTGTCCAGCCGGGAGCCTTCCACCTTGATGATGTTGTCCCTCGTGGAGAGCCAGATATTGCCGGAGTTGTCCTTTTCCAGAATGGGGAGAAGATTGCCGTTGTAGCGGAAGTCCGTCATCTTCATCTCCCCGGTCTCCGTGTCCAGGATTTCCAGATTGTAAGATTTTATGACATAGAGAGTGCTCCCGACCATCCTGACGCAGGCGATGTCTCCTTGAAAGTTGCTGTAAATCTTCTCGGCAGTCCGTTCGGTATTGTCCAGGCGGAAAATCTCGTGATGAGTGTAGAGGAAGGTGCTTTTTGCTCCGATGTCGGCGATTCTGAGATTGTTGGTCCCGATCAGGTTTATGCCGGACGGCTCAATCTTCCCGGTATCCGGGTCATATTCGTAGATGCTTCTGGTCAGGACTGCTACCTTTCCGGACGGGAGCCTTTTCAACTGTATTGTAATGTCTTGCCTGAGAATATTTTCGTTGGTTTCCTTGTCCTTTATGTATATGAACTCCGTCTTCTCAGTCTTCGGGTCGAACCGGTACACTCCCTTGTTGTAGATTGAAATCAGCATCTCGGAGTCGTTCACCCATTCGAGAGAGGTGATTTTCTGCCTGCCCAGCGCTTTGACCGGAACTATCCTGCTCCCGCTCCTCAGCCATGTATATATGCCTCCGCCGTCCGTGCCCAGCCATATGTTCCCGTCAGGGCCCTCGCACATGCAGCTGACCACGTCCTTGTTGATGCTTCTTTCTGCGCTGCTCCCGAAGTCTTCATCGTGGTAAATCTTGATGAAGTCGGATGTCCTGTGGATAAGGCCGTGCCGTATGGTTCCGTACCATAATCCGTTGTCGCTGAAATACATTGTGTTCACGGAGGCAAGTTCTTCCGGGATGCGGCTCCCGCTCCTGTCCTTGAGAGGGGTTACCGTGAAACTCTCCGTGTCCAGTTCGAAGATCCCGTCCCCGTCCGTGGAGATGCAGAGGGTTCCGCCATGGAGATTGAGGTCGAGAATGATGCTGTTCCCGAGGAAATGCTCCTCGGCGGTGAATGACTTGAGGAGAGCCTTGGTATTGAAGCAGAAGAGTCCTTTGCGGTAAATGGCGAACCAGATGTTTCCGTTGCCGTCCCTGATTACATCTTTGACATATATGTTGTTGCGGAATTCGTGGATGAGTTTCCTTTCGCCTGTCCATATGTCAATGCTGTAGATGTCTCCAGTGGTTGAGGATGCCAATGCCAGCCTGTTGTCGGACATGCAGAAACCGTTGTACCTGATGTCATCCCATTTCCGGGGGATGAGAAGCCTCATTTTCCTTTCCGCAAAGGTGTACAGGAAGATGCCTTCGGGGGAGCAGAAAACCATGCCGTCCTGGATTTCGCTATAGGAATTGGCCCATATTTCCCTTCCCTGATACAATATTTCATTGAAACTGTCCGTGCGGTAGTCGTAGAGGTAGAGACCCCCGCTTGAGGCCCAGATGTTCTGCTGCCTGTCCTTGGCTATGAATCCGATGTCCTTGTTAAGTATGCAGGTGTCCTTGGAATAATTGATTACCCTGCCCTCGAATATGCGGTTGATTCCTCTTGTGGTCCCGACCCAGCAGGTTCCGAGGCTGTCCTCCACAATAGACTTGATCTTGTTGTCTGCAAGACCGTCATTGTGCCCTATTATGCGGTATTTGGTGAAAAGGCCGTTGTCCGCCCGGGATGGCACAGTGGCGAGGGACAATGCCAATGCAGTTAGAATCAGTGCTTTGAACATAGTGATATCGGTTTGACACAAAAATAGGCAGATTTGTCTAAATCCGGAACTTCAAGATGGACAAACGTCTGTTTTTGGATGAAATTCCATTATTTGTAGACAAATTTCATATATTCCAAAGTGCGATTTTGCCGACATTTGTAACAACCCGAAACTATAACACAACCGATAACACAACTCAAAGATGAAGAAATTCCTGCTGGCCATCCCGCTGATGATGTCCTGCCTGATAGCAGGCTGTTCAAGCACACCGGCCAATGAACTTCCCGACGGCTACCAGAAACCTTCTGACAATACGGACAACCCTTCCGGGAACGAGCCCGTACAGGGAGATTTCGTCGTTTTCGGCTATGCACAGCCGGCACAATGGAACTGGGAAATCTACAAGGACAAGATCCGTTGGGATTGCCTTACCCACATTCTCCTCTGCTTCAGTTATGTCAATGCGGACGCAAGCCTGGACAGCGGGGTTCTGGACAATTATGCCGCGGAATTGACCTCGGAGGCTCACGCCAATGGCGTAAAGGTAATCGGCTCATTCCGCTCCAAAGGTGAATTCACGGCTGCCGTGCAGACCGAAGCCCTGCGGGAGAAGCTTGCCTCCAACATTGTCGCATATTCCGACAGATATGGTTTCGACGGCATTGACATTGACTTTGAGGAATATGAGAAGGTCGGTCCGAACAATGACAGACTGCTCGACCTTTTCGCCCGCATCAGGAGCAAGATGAAGAAGGGGATGACTCTTTCCTCGGCCGTGATTGCCGGAGACTGGGTCAAATACGGCACGAAATGGCACGAGAGTTTCGACTATATAAATATAATGAGCTATGATGTCCGCAGGGAGGCGGATCCGGGCCAGTTCGCATCCTATGAAGACTTTGTATGGGATATTGACTATTGCCACGAAAAACTCGGCATACCATTGTCCAAACTTACCGGGGGAATGCCTTTCTACGGCCATACCTGGGACAATCTTCCGGGTACCGACAATGCCGGAGGCATCACTTTCCGCAATATTATGGAGTATTGGCGGGACAGGGATGCGCAGGCGAAGGACCGTGACCAGTCCGGAAACACATGGTACAACGGTCATCAGACAATCCGCCGCAAATGCCTGTATGCCAAGGAAAAAGGCATTGGCGGCGTGATGATGTGGCAGCTTTTCCAGGACTCCGTGGAGGATGATGAGTCCCTCCTCAGGGTCGTGGGCGAGGCTTCGCTTGGGAAATAACCGATCAACCAAATATAATGTTTATGAAAAATCTGAAAGTCATTCTGACAGTTCTGGCTTTTTGTCTTTCATTCCAGTTCCTTCACGCACAGAGAATTACCGTGAAGGGAACGGTGACGGACAAATTCTCGGAACCGGTGCCCGTGGCCAATGTCCAGGTCAAGGGCACGTCAACGGGTACTTTCACCGATATCGACGGAAACTTCGAAATCGTGGTTGATGCGAATGCCGCATTGGTGTTCTCTTCCATAGGTTTCAAGGACAAGGAGGTGCAGGTGAAAGGCCTTGCTGTGCTCAATGTGATTCTTGAAGACGACAGTGAAAGCCTTGAGGAGACCGTGGTGATTGCCTACGGTACCAAGAGCAAGGCAACCATTACAGGTGCGCTGTCAAGCGTTCAGACTGAGGACCTCATCAAGTCTCCGGTCAGCAGTGTTACCAATATGCTCGCGGGAAATATCCCGGGAGTGGCATCTGTGCAGTCCAGCGGCCAGCCTGGAAAGGATGCTGCGGCCATCTACATCAGAGGTTGCGGCTCCCTTGACAACAGCCTGGCTTCCCCGCTTGTCCTGGTGGACGGTGTGGAGAGGGACTTCACCCAGATCGACCCGAATGAAATAGAGAGCATTTCCGTGCTCAAGGATGCCTCCAGTACGGCTGTGTTCGGTGTCAGGGGAGCCAATGGTGTCATCCTCGTGACTACAAGACGCGGCTCTGAAGGAAAGCCCCATATTTCATTCAGCGCTTCAGGCGGTATCCAGCAGCCTATTTCTCTCGTGGAGCAGACCGGCTCGTACGAATATGCACGCTTCTGGAACATCAAGAAGCAGCTCGATGGGGTGACCGACCCCAAGATGTATTTCACCAGGGAGCAGGTAGAGGCCTACAGGACCGGCTCTGACCCGATAATGTATCCGAGCATGGACTGGTCGGATTACATCTTCAATGATGTGTTCTTCCAGACCAAGGACAATGTCAACATCTCTGGCGGAAATGACAAGGTGAAGTATTTCGTCTCCCTCGGCTACCTCTTCCAGAATGGTCTTCTGAAGCAGTTCCCGAACCAGAAATACGACAACAACTACAGCTACAACAGGTTCAATTACCGTGCGAATGTGGATGTGAAGCTCACCGGCACGACCAAGATGAAACTCGGTATCGGAGGCAATGTGGGCAACAGGCGGGAGCCTCTCAATGTGGTTTCCGGAACCAGCCAGGACCAGAATCCTTGGGTTATCGCCCAGATCTGGACCCATCCTTTCTCCGGTCCGGGCTTCATTGACGGGGTCAGGACCATTGTCCCGAAGGACCTCGTGCCGCTCGGAGAAGTGCTCCGCGACGGTATGTTCGTGTTCTACGGCTATGGATATGAGCAGGCCTACGACACCAAGCTCAATCTTGACATTGACATAACACAGAGCCTCGATATGCTTACCGAGGGCCTCAGCATAGGAATCAAGGGTGCGTACGACAACAACTTCCTTATAAATAAGACACGTTCCGGTGGCGGAGTGGAGTCTCAGACGGTATATTACAAGTCCTATTTCGATTCCAAAGGTCTTATGCCTGAAACTGACCCGGATTTCGACAAGACACATATCTTCCTTCCGACAGGAACGGACACACCTCTTGCCTACAAGGAGTCTTACGGAAGGGGACAGAACTGGTATCTGGAGGCAAGGGTCAATTATGACCGCTCATTCGGGGACCACAAGGTAGGCGCCCTCCTGCTCTACAACCAGTCAAGGAAGTATTATCCCGCTACTTATACCTATATCCCGAGGAGTTACATCGGACTGGTAGGCCGTGTCACGTATGCGTACAAGACCAAGTATCTCCTGGATGTGAACATGGGTTACAACGGTTCGGAGAACTTCGCCCCGGGCAAGACCAGGTTCGGCCTCTTCCCGTCGGTGTCCGCCGGCTGGGTAATCTCTGGAGAGGAGTTCATGCAGAGGCAGAAAGCCATCACTTATCTCAAGCTCAGGGCATCCTACGGACGCGTCGGCAGTGATACCGGTATCAGTTCCAGGTTCATGTACATGCCTTCAGTATGGTCAAGCGCTGGAGCATACAGCTTCGGAGTGTCCAACCCGAATGCTTCCGAGGCCTTCGCCATCTCCAAGCTCGGCAATCCTGCCGTCACCTGGGAGACTGCAGACAAGATGAATGTCGGTGTTGACTTGAAGATGTTCAGGAGTAGGCTTTCAGTCGTGGCCGATGTCTTCTATGAGAAACGCAAGGGTATCCTTATCGCACCGAAATCGACACCTGCCATCATTGCCACATCATCGCCAAACCTCAACATCGGCAAGGTGGACAACAAGGGATACGAGATTTCCATATCCTGGAATGACAAGGTGGGCAGTGACTTCAACTACTTCATCAATACCAATACTTCATTTGCCCGGAACAAGATCATCTACATGGATGAGGTCCGCAAGCAGTATGACTACATGAATGAGACCGGCGGCTCAACCGGCCGTCAGACCGGTCTCTACAAATACATCCGCCTGTATCAGTACAGCGATTTCATCACTAATCCGGACGGCTCTCTGACCCTCAATCCCGAGCTCCCGCAGCCATACCAGAAGGTGTATCCGGGTGATGCAATGTATGCTGACCTCAACGGAGACAATATCGTGGACGGCAATGACAAATGCGTCACCGGCTATGGCGCCCGCCCTGAATATATGTTCGGACTCAATGCCGGATTCAACTGGAAGGGTCTTAGCTTCAGCATGCAGTGGACAGGTGCCACGCACGTGGACAAGATGTATGACATAGAATACAGGATACCTTTCACCAATGCCGGAAAGCGAGGCCTTCTAACCTACTTCTACGACGGTTGCTGGACACCTGAAAATCAGGAAAATGCGATTTATCCGCGTCCATCGGAGGAGTCGGAGAGCTGGAACTCGGAGCCATCTACACTATGGCTCAAGAACTCTTCGTATTTCCGCCTCAAGAACGTGACTCTCGGATATACGATTTCCAATTCTCCTGCATTGAAGAAGGCTGGAATATCCTCTCTCGGGATTACCTTGACGGGGTACAACCTTCTGACATTCTCTCCGCTCAAATACATTGACCCGGAGGGTGTCACCAACAGGTTCGGAGACTATCCTCTCGTGAAAATCTACAGCCTCGGGCTCAATTTCAATTTCTAATTTGAACAGGTATGAAAAGACTTGCACATATTATTCTTGCGGCCCTCTCTTTTGCGGCCATTGTGTCCTGTTCGGAAATCAAATTCGGGGACAGTTTCCTCGGTGACCAGCCGGAAAGCTCCGGAGCGACTACGGAGCAGATGTTCTCATCTCCGACTGAGGCCGAGAAAGTCCTCAACAGGGCATATCTCGCCCTTCCGTACGGTATTCCGACTTCCATAAACAACAAGCTGGGAGTCAATATCCTTGAGTCCCTCACTGACCTGTCGCAGAGTTTCCGTGACAATATCAGTGACGGTCCGATGAAATATTATTACAATGGCGCTCTCAGCGCAAACAGCATCAATGGCAGCGCAGCCTATTGCTTCGGTTCGGAAACTGACTGGACGGCCATCCGCTATGCCTGGCTGTTCATTGAGAATGCCGACAGGGTTCCGGGTTATGACAATGCTGAAAAGCAGCGCCGCATAGCCGAGGCCAAGGTCATCATAGCCCTTTCCTATTTTGAAATGCTGCGGTATGTCGGCGGTGTTACCTGGCTTGACCATGCTGTCGATGTGAATGAGCCCATGAGATTCCCGCGCATATCTTTCGCACAGACTGTGGAGAATATCGTTGCCCTCCTCGATGAGGCAATTCCGGCCCTTGTATGGAAGGAGGACGAAATCCAGGACGGAAGAATGACCAGGGCGGGTGCAATGGCCCTCAAGTTCAAGGTCCTCCAGTGGGCGGCCAGCCCGGCTTTCAATTCAGACAGGCTCTGGCATCCTCAGGCAGATGAATACACCTGCTATGGAAACTACAGCGCAGAACGCTGGACAGCTGCCAGGAATGCCGCCAAGGCCTTCTTCGACGAGGTGGCATCCAGGGGTGAGTATTCCCTCATCCAGCCGGAGGAAGCCACTCACGAGGCGAGGAGACTGGCCTACAGGAAGGCATATTATGACAGGGGAGGCTCCGAAATCCTCATTTCCTGCCGTCACGGCTACCAGGCCTCGACCCATTCCTCATTCATTGACCAGAGGTATTACAGCGGTCCGACATTGAATTACGTGGACATGTTCCCTTGGGAGGACGGAACTGACTTCCCGGCCGATTTCGACTGGAAGCATCCTTCCAGGCAGCCGTTCTTCAATTATGATGGAAGCGATATGGTGCCTACCAGGGATCCCCGCCTTTACGAGAATGTTGCCTGTCCGGGCGACATATACTGCGACGGGACCGCCGCCCCGGTTTATTCCAACCATCCTTCGTTCAAGGACGGCTCCGGCTTCCTCGTTATGAAGTTTGTTCTCCAGGAGGGTAAGGACAGGAACAACCGTCTTGTCCAGTGGCCTTATCTCAGGCTCGCCGAGATCATGCTCGACTATGCCGAGGTCATCAATGAGACTGACGGACGTCCGGATGACACCGCCTACAGGATGGTGAATGATGTCCGTGCCCGAGTAGGCCTTGGACCATTGCCTGCAGGTCTCGGAAAGGATGCATTCCGCGAGGCGGTTCTCCGTGAGAAAGCCCTGGAACTCGGTTTCGAGGAGGTGAGATGGTTCGACCTCGTCAGACACGACAGGCAGAATGACTTTACAAAGACTCTCTACGGACTCCGCAGCAAGGGTAATGACCTCAACAACCCTACGGAATTCACCTTCGAGAAAATCACCCTCTCCGGACGCTACTGGCAGTCCAACTGGGATACCAGGTGGTATCTTGCACCTATTCCGCAGAACGAAATCAACAAGGATTATGGAATGACCCAGAATCCGGGCTGGTAAAATTTAAAACTGACTTGATATGAATCATATGATCAAGAATATAACCGCATTGCTGCTGTCCTGCTGCATTGTCCCGGCCTTCGCCCAGACATCGCCGCTCGTGCAGACGGATACCCTCATTGTCGGCTACGACATTGAGACTGCCCTTCCGGTCAGCAGCTATTCAGCGACAGGAGTGGGTGCCGCGGCATTTGACAATGCCGCCCACATCGATGTCGCCAAGGCTCTTTACGGCAAGATTGCCGGACTGAATGTCAGACAGGGGGTCGGATCCTCCGCTGACAATGTCTGCACCTTCTCTGTCCACGGCAAGACTCCGCTCGTGCTGGTGGACGGCTTCCCGAGGGAACTCTCCGACCTGACTTCCGAGGAAATCGAGTCGGTAACCCTGCTCACAGATGCCGCCTCGGCCGCCCTCTATGGAATGAAGGGAGCGAACGGCATCCTCTATGTTACCACGAAAAGAGGCTCTGAGAGCCGTCTCAATGTGACTGCGAAATACCAGTTCGGGCTCAATACCCAGTTCCGTGCTCCGGAGTTCGCTGACGCTTTCGCATACGCCAACTGCGTGAATGTGGCAATGGCCAATGACGGTCTTGCACCCAGGTACAGCAATGCCGAGCTCGATGCCTTCAAGAACGGCAACCTTCCTTACGATTATCCGGATGTGGACTGGTGGAAGGAGACCATGAATGATTTCGGCTACACCAACAGGCTCCAGCTCACATTCGACGGCGGAAGCAGCAAGTTCCGCTACTACACGGTAATCGACTATTACCGTGACAAGTCAATGCTGAAGGAGACCACGACTGATGACCGCTACAGCACCAAGCCTACCGACACAAGGCTGAGCGTGAGGACCAACCTCGATCTCGACATTACTCACACAACTTTCCTCCGCGCCCACATTGCCGCAAATCTTCAGGAACTCCGCGGCACTGCATATGGCAGGAACAACATCATGAAGGCGATCTGGAACACTCCTTCAGCCGCATTCCCGGTAAGGTATGCGAACGGCATCTACGGAGGAAACCAGGTTTACGGTGAGAACAACCCCGTGGCTCTTCTTATGGACAAGGGACATGTCAGGAATATGTTCGGGACCCTTCTCGCTGACCTCAGCCTCAGGCAGAACCTGGACGTTCTGACCAGGGGACTCTCCGCGGAGCTCCTCGTATCCTTCGACAACAGGGGAGGAATGAATGAGACTTCCAGCAAGTCCTACAGGTATATGAATACTTATCCGACAATTACTGAGGACGGTACTCTCGTGACCACCCCGGCGGTCTACGGAAAGGATTCCCAGGAACTCGGTCATTCCCAGCCGTTCAATTCACTTATGATGAGAAGCAACTTCCAGGCGAAGCTCGCTTACGACAGGAATTTCAACGGCCACAATGTCCATGCTGCGGCAATGTATGATTTCCGTTCCATCATGCGCAACGGAAGGAACAACACCACCCGCAACCAGTCTGTCATTTTCAATGCAACCTACACATACAGAAATCGTTACGAGCTCAATGCCGTGGCAAACTACAGCGGCTCCGCATATCTTCCTGCCGGTTCCAGATACCATTTCTATCCGGCTGTGTCAGCTGCCTGGAACATTGCCGGCGAGAACTTCCTCGGAGGAGCCGGTTGGCTGGATGTGTTGAAGATCAGGGCTTCCTACGGTATTTCCGGCTGGGACAACAGCCTCTCGCACGAGCTTTGGCGTCAGGCATACGGCAGCGGCAACAGCTATGTTTTCGGAAGCAATGCCACAGCTGTCAGCGGAAGCGCCGAGGGGGATCTTCCTGTCGTGGGACTGAAGCCTGAGCGTTCGGAGAAGATGACTCTCGGTCTGGACTTCGCCGCATTCGGAAACAGGCTGAACCTCTATGTGAACGGATTCCGTGACTACAGAAGCGATATTCTCGTGTCAGGCTCCTCGTCCACTTCCGAGATCATCGGCATTGGCGTAGGTCAGGTCTGCGAGGGAGAGTACCTGTACAAGGGTGCTGACTTCGCCATTTCCTGGATTGACAGGAGGGGGGACTTCACCTACGGAATCAGTGCCTCAGCATCATATCTCAACACTGAGATCATCAATGACAACCAGGCATATCAGGAGTACGACTATCTCTACCACAAGGGCAACCGTGTGGGCCAGTGCTACGGACTTGAGGCCATCGGCTTCTTCTCCAGCCAGATGGAAATCAACAATTCCCCTCAGCAGACCTTCTCCACCGTACGTCCGGGCGACGTGAAGTACAAGGACCAGAACGGGGACAATATCATTGACTCGAAGGATGTTGTGAGGATGTTCGGCTCCACTCTGCCACGCTTCTATTTCGGCTTCAACATTGAACTTGGCTACAAAGGCTTCGAGCTCGCAGCCGACTTCCAGGGGATGACCGGAGTCACGGTGTCCCTGCTTGACAGCCCTCTCTACAAGCCGCTTGTCGAGAACGGCAACATCTCGATGACCTGGCTGAATAACGAGATTCCATGGTCGGAGCACAGCGCCGGCCTGGCTACGATGCCGCGCCTCACCACCCAGGGCAATGCCAACAACTACAGGGCAAGCTCTCTCTGGTACCGTGACGGCTCATTCATCAAGCTGCGCAACCTCGTGCTCTCCTACACCTTCCCGAAATCGATGATCCGTTTTGCCGACATGAAGGTGTTCGTGCAGGGCTGCAATCTCTTCAGCCTTGACAATCTCGGCTTCCTTGATCCGGAGCAGCTCCAGCTGGCCTATCCTTCAGTAAGGTCATACCACGCCGGAGTCAAGTTCAACTTTTAACGTGAGGGAAATATGAACAAGATGAATATGAAAAGAATTCTCTCGGCAATGCTCCTGCCTCTGGCTGTCATTTCCTGCAATGTCCTCGATTTCGACGAGACCAGTGGCCTGAAGACCAAGGAGGATATGTACAGATACTTCAACTCGGCGGAGAGTATGCTGACGAATGTGTATTCCTATATGCCGAAGGATCTCGGGACCGTATCCGGAGCAATGCGCGATGCGGCCTGCGACGATGCCGAATACGGCAATACATCAGGAAAAATCCAGTATTTCAACAACGGCTCCTGGTCGGCGGTAAACACCGTTGACAATGCTTGGGGCCTCTATGCCGGAATCAGGGCCGCCAATGCCTTCATCCGCGACATCGAGACTCTCGACCTTTCCCGTTACGAGTACAACGGCCAGTATCAGAACTGGCTCAAGAAGCTGGCCTTCTTCCCGTACGAGGCAAGGGTGCTGCGTGCCCATTATTTCTTCGAGCTCGCCAGGAGGTACGGCGACATTGCAATGCCTCTGGAAGTGCTTGATGCCCAGGGTGCCAACACCATTGCCAAGACTCCTTTCGACAAGGTGATCGAGTTCATTGCCGCAGAATGTGACGAATGCGCAGAGAACCTTCCGGAGTCCTACAAGAACCAGCCCGGCCAGCAGATAGGCAGGGTGACACGAGGCTTCGCCCTGGCGGTCAAGTCCAAGGCCCTCCTCTATGCCGCCAGCCCTCTTCACAACCCTGATGGGGACAATGCCAGATGGATCGCTTCCGCGAGGGCTGCCCTGGACATCATCAATTCCGGAGCATACGTGCTGGAGAAGACCGAGAGCGCAAACAACATTGCCTCCAAGGAGACTGTGATGATGGTCATCGGTACAGACAACAGCAATTTCGAACTGAACAACTTCCCGATCAGGTTCACCGAGGGAAAGAGGAGCGGAGCCACCGCCACCTTCCCGTCCCAGAACCTCGTGGATGCTTTCGAGACAGAAAACGGATACAGTGTCACCCTCACCGACATCGGCTGGAAGAGCGACGACCCTGACTTCGACCCGGCCTATCCGTATTCAGGAAGGGATCCGAGATTCTACCGCTCGATTCTCGCCAACGGAATGTCATTCAAGGGTTCCGTGATTGAGGTATGGGAAGGCGGAAGAGACTTCCAGGAAGTCATCTCCGGTGGTAGCCCTACAGGTTATTTCCTCAGGAAATATATCCAGGAGACCACCAGCTTCGTCCCTGACAAACTTGTCACGAACAAGCATCACTGGATTGTCTACCGCTATGCCGAGACATTGCTGACATACGCAGAGTCAATGGCTAACGCATTCCCTGAGAATATGGACTACACGGACGCCGATTTCCCGTATTCGGCTCTCTGGGCTCTCAATCAGGTTCGCATCAATGCAGGCATGCCTGAAATCCCGGCCTGCGGCTATGACGAGTTCATCACAAGGCTCAGGAACGAGTGGAGAGTCGAGTTCGCCTTCGAGGATCACCGCTTCTGGGATGTCCGCCGCTGGAAAATCGGTGCGGAGACACAGCGTGAGCTCCGCGGCGTGAATGTGAGGAAGAATGAGGACGGAAGCTTCAGCTATTACAGGCAGGTTTACGAGAACCGCAAATGGGCTGACAGGATGTATTTCTATCCGATTCCTCAGTCCGAACTCTTCAAGAACAATAATCTCTATCCTCAGAATATAGGTTGGTAAATAACATTAATGATATGAAACGCATTTTTGAAAATATATCGCTCCTGGCCGCAGTTGCGTGCGGAGCATTTGCCGTGGCTTCCTGCCAGGAGTTCAGCATTGATTCCCAGGAGCCGGCTCCTCTCAAGATTGAAGTCGACGCTCTGGACAATTACCATGTGAACGCTGTCTCACCTGACAGAGTTGTCTTCAATATCAGTTCAAACACCCCTTGGCGCATTACCGGAGACAGCCAGTGGTGCAAGGCCACACCGTCGATGAGTGCCACATCCTCACTTGTATCCGAGGTCGAGATTATCGCTGAGGAGTATGATGGACGCCAGGCCAGGACAGCAACATTCGTGATTTCTGCAGACGGAATCGAGGAGACCAGGACATTCACTGTCACACAGTCCTCCAAGCAGAGTCTTACTGTCATTCCTTTCGATGAGAGACTTGCCACCGAGGGTCAGACATTCAGCTTCAGAATTGTCTCCAACAAGGCCTGGGAAATCATTCCTTCCAGTTCATTCCTCTCCGACATCGACAAGAAGAGCGGAGAAGGTTCCGAGGACGGCTCCGAGGAAGTCATCACTGTCAATGTTCCGGCAAACCCGGGAGCCGTGCGTTCGGGAGAGCTCACTGTCAGGACTGCATATGACTCCTACAGATTCACTGTAACCCAGAACGGCGTCATAATTGAACTTGAGGAAAACCCTGACTCGGACCTCATTGAGTTCGAGATGGGAGACACAGCCAATGAGAAGATTGTAAAGATCCGCTCAAACAAGGAGTGGAAGGTGAAAGTGCCTCAGGAGTATGCAGGATGGCTTTCTGCTGAGAAGACCGCTGACGGCGAACTGAAAATCACTGTCGGTGACAACAATACGCTCCAGCCACTCTCCGGTGAGATTGTCCTGACGACCGTGGATATCATTGACGGTTTCGACGGGGTGACATTCAGGGTCGTCAATCCGAACCTCAAGTTTGACATTACATCAGGATGCAATCTCGGTTATGACGAGGCGACAGGCGCTACCAGGATCAAGATTCAGAACGGCGAACTCGTGGCGTCCAAATTCCTTATCAAGAAGGGTCGCACTACCATTGAGTATGCCGCCATCTCAGCATCGGCTACGGCCAAGTTCGGAATGGGATTCACAAGCCCGACATCTTCCGCCAACTACAAGCTCCATCTCGAGAGTGGCACATACTGGTACCGCTGTGCAGGTGGCTTCGGCTGGATTGCGCCAATCAAGAAGACCGAGGCTGATTTTATGCCTCTTGCCGATTTCAAGAAGGTGGAATTCGTGGTTGAGGACGACCCGAATGCAGCCGGCAAACTTGCTATCAGCATCTATGTCAATGGCACACTATACGGTACACAGGCAGGCAGGAATGCATTCGCTGCCAATGACAACGGCTGCCGGATGACAATCGAGAGCACAGGCACGCCTGGCGCCGATGATTACTGCCTCGTCAAGAGCATTGTTTACAAACCTGCTGAATAATCCATCATGAAATACAGAATTACAATATTACTGGCCTCCATTCTCGCCCTCTTCTCCTGCTCCGATGAAAAGGCGCAGATGAAATGGGTGGACCTGAGATACAGGGTTGAGGATTCATATCTTCTGGAGGCAAGCAATCCCGAGACCATCAGCTTCCTTGTAAAGAGCACGGATCCGTGGATGGTGTACGGGACAGCTGACTGGTATACCATAACCCCTCCGTCCGGTGAGGGGGATATGGAAAACACCACTACCGTCACCATTGTCTGCGAGGAGAACACTGACCTCGACGACAGGACTGACACCATCAGGATCCAGAGCGACTACTGGATTGGCAAGGAATTCACCATTACCCAGAAGGGCATAGCCTATCTTGAGCATGAGCCGGTGCTGAATATACCTCAGGAAGGCGGTACTACCGAGATTACTGTCAGCGCCAATCAGGACTGGAGCGCGAAAGTTACTTCAGGCGGGGAATGGCTGTCCGTTGTCAGCGGGGAGACCGGCAGGCTTGACGGCAGCGTGACAGTTTCCGCTACAAGGAACCTTGGTGAGCAGAGGACGGGAGTCGTGACCTTGTATGACCGTCACGGAGCTGCCGCAAAGGAGGTGGCCGTTGTCCAGAACGGTGTGATTCTCAACATAGAGTCTCCTGAGAACGGACAGTGGTTCCGCATCTGGGAAGAGGCCCAGACCCTTTCGATCGCCGTGGAGTCCAATACCGGGTGGACTGTAGAAAAAGCCAATCCTGAGGATGATACCTGGTACAGCTTCGCCAAGACTGAATACGACGGCGATGATAATCTCCAGATTATTGTCGAGGAGAATATCGGTACCCGTGTCCGTACCGGTGAAATCATTCTGAGGACGGCTGCTGCCGAGGGTGCAGTGCCTCTCGAGAAGAGAGTGCGCTTCAAGCAGGCCAACAAGCCGGTTGTGACCACCACGGTAGTCAACAAGACGCTTAGCGGAGGAACCTGGTACGGCCCTAATGAGCTGATGCCGGCAAGGTACAATATCTATCTCGATTCCTATAGCGGCAACATCAAGTGCTTCTTCATCTGGAACACCACACCTTATACCGAGCTCCGCTTCCATATCAATGACGGCAAGACCCAGCTCAGTACTACGCCTTGGTGCAGCAATGTCTTCAACGAGGCATCCTATTGCCGTGTTCCTGTGGACGGAACGAAGCAGAATGTGCTCAGTTTCAACATTGACAGGTACACTGATGACAAGGGCGACGAGTGGGTTTATGTCGAGTGGATTCTGAATGACACTGTCATAGCTCACGCCATTGCCGACGGCAAGAATGACGACAGCGGTACTGATGATACCTTCAAGGTTCCATATTCCGCAATTTCTGTCGGCGGCTCAATCCAGATGAGCGGAACGCTCACCGTAAGCAAATGGGAAAGGGTTGACCATCTTGTATGGGGCGACTGATGTGTCCGATTTGAATAAATCATTATATTTCAGACAATTATGAAAAATTTATCAATATTTCTCTGCTCTGCTCTTCTTCTGATTTCCTGTTCCGGAGTGACCGGGCAGGAAACCGGAAAAGGGAGTGACCGATACCCGCTTGAGGCCTTCGCCGTAAGGATTGGAGATTCCTACTATCACGCCAGAATCGATCAGGAGTCTCATGTCGCAACAATCGGCCACATAACCGATACCAGGTTCATTACCGGGGTTGAATATACTCTAGGCGACCCTGAGGGTACGATTTCACCGAATCCTGAGTTGCTCATCGGCTGCTGGGAGCAGGAACAGACCTTCACCGTGACCTGCTTCGGGGAGACTTCACAGTATGTTCTGGAGTTCCCGAAATTCGACGAGTCCGGAAAACATTATATCTTCCGGGATGAGTTCAATGTCGACGGGCGGCCTGATGAAACAAAGTGGACCCTCTGCAGGAAGGGAGGCAGCGACTGGAACGACGAGATGTCCGAGAGTTATGACCAGGTCTATGTAAAGGATGGAGTGCTTGTCCTGAATGCGGAAATCGTGGACGGGGAGTACAAGGCGTCCGGAATCAAGACCGAGGGCCTGTTCGGATTCACATTCGGCAGGGTTGAGTGCAGGGCAAGGCTGCCGAAGACTCCGAACGGAGCCTTCCCGGCGATTTGGATGATGCCTCAGAAATATGAGTATAAGGGTTGGCCGAACTGCGGTGAGATCGACATTATGGAGCATATCCGTCAGGAGAATGTCATTCATCAGACAATACATACTCATTACACCTACGACCTTGGCAACAAGTCCGGAACCACTAGGCAGACGGTCTGCGACTACAAGGACTGGAATATCTATGCCGTGGAATGGACCCCGGAGGATCTTACTTTCTATGTGAATGATCAGATGACATTCAGGTATTCCAATATGCATCTGAGCGATGAGGCCGAGATGAAACAGTGGCCTTTCACATCGAAGAGTGAATTCTACCTCATTCTCAATATGGGTCTCGGTGATCCGGGAACCTGGGCCGGAGCGGTGGACGATGCCAATATGCCTGCCGTGATGGAGGTGGACTGGATTCGCGTAAGCACCATTGAATCAGGTGAATGAGGTCTGAGATGAGGAAACTTGTCACGATAATTGCGGTTACCCTGGGTCTTGCTGTTACTGCGGCAGCCCGGGGCAACCTTTTGATTCCGGCTCCGGTTGCATTGGAAATGAGGGCCGGTACATTCACATTTGCCACCCGGCCGGGACTTTTGCCGTCCACGGCAGCATCCGACGGGATTGAACTGGTCATTGACAGTTCAATGGAAGATGAGGCTTATATTCTTGAAGTGAGCCCGAGGAGGGTGAGTGTCACGGCGAAGGACGAAAGGGGCTTCTTCTACGGCCTGCAGACCATACGCCAGCTGCTCCCGTCAGGCTATGAGGACTCATCGGCGGGTGTTTACCGCATTCCTTGCCTGAGGGTGTATGACGAGCCGCGGTTCCCATACAGGGGCTTTATGCTGGATGTGGCCAGATTCTTCACGCCGAAGGAGGATTTGCTTAAGATAATAGACTGCATGTCAATGCTTAAGCTTAACAAGCTCCATCTCCATCTCTGCGATGACAATGGGTGGAGGCTTGAAATCCGTAAATATCCGCTTCTTCACGAAATCGGTTCCCGCAGGGTTGAGAGGCCGGGAGAATATTTCTCCGAAAGGCTCAATGCCAGACAGGGTGAACCGACAGTTCCCGGGGGATACTACACGCAGGATGATATCAGGGAGATTGTCGCCTACGCTGCCGAAAGGCAGGTTGAGGTCATCCCCGAAATCGAGATGCCGGCTCACAGCAATGCCGCCCTTGCCGCCTATCCGCTCCTGGCCTGCCCCGTGGTGGACAAGTTCATCGGAGTACTTCCGGGGCTGGGTGGCAATCATGCGGACATAATTTTCTGTGCAGGCAATGATGAAGTCTTCACCTTCATTGAAGGGATTCTGGAAGAGGTGATGGAATTGTTCCCGTCCAGAATCATACATCTGGGCGGTGACGAGGCGTGGAAGACACATTGGAAGGAATGCCCTCTGTGTCAGGAAAGAATCCGGAAGGAGAACCTCGCGGACGAAGAGGAACTTCAGGGCTGGTTCATGTCCAGGGTGGCAGATTATGTTCACAAGCATTCGCGTGAGGTGGCAGGATGGGACGAGTTGACGGAGACAGGCATTCCCGAGGATGCCATCGTCTATGGATGGAGAGGAATGGGTCAGGCCGCACTGGATGCTGCGAGACAGGGCCACAGAGTGGTGATGACACCGGCGAAGGTGACTTATCTTATCAGATATCAGGGCCCCCAGTGGTTCGAGCCGTTGACATATTTCGGGAACAACAGGCTTTTTGACATATATTCCTACGAGCCTTTGGGACCTGAATGGTCTCCGGAGATGGCCGGAAATCTCTTAGGCATCCAGGCATCGCTGTGGACCGAGTTCTGCAGCAGCGTGGCGGATGTGAACTATCTTGCATTCCCGCGTCTGGCCGCCCTTGCCGAGATAGGCTGGACCAGGCCTGAGGACAAGGACTGGGTTAGATTCGGAAAGTCGGTTGATGCCTTTTCTGAAAGGCTTCCGAGGCTTGGGATTGTACCAGCCAGGTCAATGTTCAATATCCAGCACAAGGTGGTGCCTGAGAACGGCAGGCTCAAGGTCATGCTCGAATGCGAAAGAAATGATGTGCAGATCAGATATACTGTTGACGGTTCAGAGCCGACATCCCGCTCGCTCCTGTACCGGAAGCCATTGTATTTCTCGGGCGATGTGATTGTCAAGGCTGCCACTTTCAGAGACGGAGAAATAATCGGAAAAATACTATCTTTGCCATTGGGATGGAACAAGGCCACTGCCTGCAGCTTTGTATATGGAGGGGATCCGGTTCTGGTGAACGGAGTTCGCGGAAGTCTCCGCAGATCAGATTCCGAGTGGGCGGCTGCAGCGGATATTGACAGTCTCTGCATTGACCTCGGCCGTGTCACTGATGTGGAGAATGTCATCCTCGGTGCTGTCAATGACTTCGGTATGGCGGTTCATCTTCCGCGGAAAGTGGAGGTGTCACTGAGTGCTGACGGAAAGTCATTTGACAAGGTTGGAGAATGGATTATTGCTGATAACCAAGTATTTGCCAAGGGCACTTTCGTCATTGACACTGGCGTTTCCCTTGGGCGGCCTGCCGCTGCGAGATATGTGTCGGTCAAAGTCACCGGCCAGGGCAGGACACCGGCATTGCATTGCCGTCCCGCCAGCGAATCGAGAATGTATTTTGATGAAATCATAGTCCGATGAAACACAGAATCCTTACCCTGACGTTTATGCTTGCCGGAATGCTTACGGCATCTGCCGGCATTGTTCCCGGCCGTTATACGGTTAAGCCTGCTGCAAGGCCTGAATATGCGCTGACCACGCCTTCTGCCCTGTCCTCCGGGGTCAATGCCGCCGGGGCGATGGTGGGGGAGAAGACCCAGGTATGGTCATTGTCGATGTTGTCCGGCAGCGTCCGTCTCTTTGACTGCAATGGTTACGCCCTGGCAGCATCGGAGGACGGGATTGTCCGCCTTGCGGAGAACAATGGAAGCGACGAGTCCCAGCTCTGGACAATCGAGAATGTGGCCGGGACGGATACTTACTTCGTCATTCCTTCCAACAAGCCTGACCTCGCGGTTGCGCTTGAGGGCGGGACTTCGGTGGTGCTCCGGAAACGTGCTGACCTGCAGAAGAATCCGCGTGCCCGCTGGAGATTCACTCCACTTGAGGAGGACGAGGCAAGGATGAGCGAAACGGGGGAGAGGAACATCTGGGAAGATGAGACTGTGTTTGCCATCAACAAGGAGGAGGCGGTAGCTACCTATATGCCATATTCATCTGTGTCAGAGATGCTTGCAGATGCTGAACGGTTCGCCCGCCCTTGGACTGACCCGGTCAGCAGCCGCTGTTCTGACCTGAACGGAATGTGGAAATTCCACTTCGTCGAGGAACCTTCATTGCGCCCTTTGGATTTCTGGAAGGCCGATTACGACTGTTCCGGCTGGGATGAAATCAAGGTGCCTTCATGCTGGGAGATGCAGGGCTGGGACAGACCGATTTATGCCAATGTGGAATATCCTTTCGACAACACCCCTCCTGTAATCCGTGCCCGTCCCGGTTTCAATGACGGAGGAGAGAATTACGGAATCAACCCTGTAGGCTCATACGTCAGGGAATTTGAAATTCCTGAGGACTGGGCCGGAAGGCGCACAATCCTGCATTTTGACGGTATATATTCGGCCGCCAATGTATGGGTGAACGGGGAATATGCGGGTTATACCCAGGGTGCGAACAATGTTTCCGAATTTGACATTACCGCATTGGTGAAGAAGGGTTCCAACAGGCTCGCTGTGGAGGTGTTCCGCTGGAGTGACGGTTCATATCTCGAATGTCAGGATATGTTCAGGATGAGCGGAATATTCAGGGATGTTTATGTTTACAACGTGCCCCTTGCATCTGTCCGTGACCATGTCATAACTTCTTCATTGTCAGAGAATCTGAAAAGCGCTGACCTGAATGTGAGGCTCAGCCTCGACAATGCGGCGGATGAGCCTGCCCGGAAGTCAGTGGACGTGGTTCTGCTTGACCCGGAAGGGGAGAGAATCGCTTCTGCTGCAGCCAGTGTCGAGCTCGGTCCGCTTGAGAAAGGCAGGATTGCCAATGTGGCCATGAGTGTTCCCGATGTGGCTCTCTGGTCTGCGGAACATCCTGAACTATATACAGTTATGGTTGTTCAGAAGGATGCTTCCGGCAAGGATGAGATGGCCTTCAGCACCAAGTATGGTTTCAGAACAATTGAAATAAGGAACAGCCTTCTCTACATCAACGGGAAACGGGTCTTCCTCAAGGGCGTGAACCGCCACGACTCTGACCCTGTCAACGGGCGCAGCGTCACTGTGGAGTCAATGCTGAAGGATGTGCTTCTGATGAAGCGGAACAATATCAATACTGTCCGCACCAGCCACTATCCCAATCAGGCCAAGATGTATGCGATGTACGACTATTACGGTCTGTATGTGGTGGATGAGGCTGACCTTGAGGACCACGCCAACCAGAGCATATCCGAACTGCCTTCCTGGATTCCGGCGTTCAATGACAGGATTTCCAGGATGGTGAGACGTGACCGCAACCATCCTTCGGTAATAATGTGGAGCCTTGGCAACGAGGCCGGTGCCGGAAGCAATTTCGAGCATTGTTACAATGTGGCCAAGTCATTGGACAGCAGGCCTGTACATTATGAGGGAACCAGAGTAGGCGGCCTGCCTTACGGTGGAGGTGCATACAGCGATTTCTATTCCAAGATGTATCCGAACATGGAGTGGATGGATGAGTACTCCCACGGTCTTGACAAGCCGATGTTCATCTGCGAATACGCTCACGCAATGGGCAATGCAATCGGCAATCTGGACCTTTACTGGAAGTCAATCCGCAATTCGTCCTGCATCATAGGCGGCTGCATCTGGGACTGGGTTGACCAGGCCATCTATGAGCCGTCCGAGCTGAAGGCAGGCAATCACGAGGGCCGGTACCGCACCGGTTATGATTTTCCGGGCCCTCATCAGGGCAATTTCTGCAGCAACGGAGTAGTGCTTCCGGACAGGTCCGAGGGGCCTAAACTGGCAGAGGTCAAGGCTGTGCACCAGTTCGTGGACTTCTCATTGAAAGGTGTTGACAGTCAGAGGAATTGCGTTACTGTAGGGATTGTGAACAATTATGATTTCACCTCGCTTTCGGAGTTTGATCTGCGATACGAAATCCTGCTTGATGGCTATGTCGTCTCGACCGGCAACGCCACTCTCCCAGATGTGCATCCGGGCGATTCTGCTGACGTGGTTCTTCCGCTCCGCGAGGTTTCGCTCAAGCGTGCAAAGGGACAGGAGATATGCCTGAACTGCCGTCTTGTACGCAGGAATGAAACTGTATATGCTTCAGCCGGGCATGAGGAGGCGGCCGTGCAGTTTGTCCTGACGGAGCATGTATATCCTGAACTGAAGCCGGTGCGCCGGACCGCTATTGGCATTGTGTCGGATGATTCCTTGTCCAAGTTCGTGAACAAGGGTGTCACACTTATTGTAGATTGTCGGACTTCCCGTGCTGTCTCATTGACCATCAATGGTCTGGACTTTTTCAAGGAGGGCAGTGGCTTCGAGTTCGACAACTACAGGTACATCGAGAATGACCGGGGCAATGTGTCGCCTGAGGATGGCCTGGCCGAAGAGGGCAGGGTCGAGTATGAGGTTATTGACAATGTGCTGATAAAGGTTGTCACCACCCGTTCCGGCAAATTGGCCGACAGGGAGATAACTTACCTGGTGGGGCCGGCTTCAGTGGATGTCAGAGTCAGAATCATTCCGCATTCCTCCGGGCTGATGAGAGCCGGCGTCTCCTGCTTCATTCCGTCAGTCTATGACAATGCAAGTTATTATGCCAAAGGACCTTGGGACAACTACAACGACAGGGGCGCATCCTCCTTCCTTGGCCGTTACACATCGAAAGTGGCAGATATGAACTATCCTTATATCAAGCCGCAGAGTGCGGCCAACAGGGAAGGTCTCCGTGAGTTGTCATTGACCTCTGATGCCGGTGCCGGCTTTGTGATTGAGGCATTGTCTGATTGCTCATTCTCAGTCTGCAATCATACTGATCTGGAGCTGAAGAATGCGTTGCACCAATGGGAACTGCCTGAGACAGACAGGATTGTCCTGCATCTGGATGCTGTGCACAAGGGCGTTGGAAACGGCAGCTGCGGGTATCAGACAGGTACTCTCGAGGAGTATTGCGTGCCTGAGGATGAACATTGTCTGAGTTTCAGGATATCCCGGAAATAATTGACTTGAAATTTGGAAAAGTCGTTCAACTGACTATATCCATAGCGAACCTTGGCTGCTGCCGGTGTCCGCAAGCATTTGAAAATCACATTGATGTGCAAGATTATGCCTGGCAGTGGAATCGGCTCGAGCGCCGCTTCCGCTGCCGGTGCCGTCGTGGCATTGAACAATCTTCTGGGCAACAGGTTCACGGAGAAGGAGATGATAGAGTTCGCTATGGAAGGCGAGGCATTCTCCTCGTGACATTCATCTGGACAGAGACATGCCATTCTAAGGCATTGTGGGGCATCCGGGGTGTCCCAATGGAAAGGAATTGTGTCCATCTGCACCGCCAACATGCCCAACAGCTATGTGGAACGGTGGGGTGGGTGTGCAGATGAATGTCACGAGAACGATATTCAGCAACTGTCTCCTCTATACGGGTTAAAAACCGATGCGATGACGACCAAGGTTCAGTATCCAAGATCTTCCACGTCGAATGCAGACATCGTGGATAGTATCGTAATCACTTCGTGCAAATATAAGGTTTGCACGAAGCTGGTAAACGGCGCATCTTGGAGACGTTTCCAGCAAGGCAACATATTTCATCGTTGACCAGAGCGGGACCTTCCACGCTGAGGACCGATATCTCGGATGGTTAGTTACTGAATAAGAAAATGTGTACTTGGCCGGTCTGGCGTCACCGCAGCCGGAATATACGTCCTCCGGCTGCTTAAAGCAGGCTGCGCGAGCTCCGCCGTTGGCTCGCTCCGCCCGCTTTGTGACGGCTGCCGGGTGAGGCCCTTCCACGAAAAGTCCCATATCACAGATTGTTGCCATCCAGATGAGAAATCATCTACGCTAACGTCCAGTATCACGGACGGTCCGATGCCCAAAGCGGTCCCCTCCACATCACGGACGGTCCGATATCAGGAGCCGGGACCATCCGGGAAAGCGCCGCATATCGAATGAGGAATCGTATGGATTGCAATCATCCCTGCGATTGCGCAGGGAATGCCTTAAATGATCCATTTACCTTTGCAGGAAAAGAAATCCGGACAGTCCGTAATCAGTTCCCTAAAATTGCGTATCTTTACAATTGACATATGCGACGGGTGATATTCCATATCGATGTGAACTCCGCCTTCCTCAGCTGGACGGCTGTGAAGCTGCTTGAGGAGGGCGACGAGGACATACGTCTTGTACCGTCGGTAGTGTCCGGAGACCCTTCCGACAGGAGGAGCATTGTGACCGCCGCCTCCATTCCGGCCAAAAAAATGGGAATAAAGACAGCCCAGCCGGTGACAATGGCTTTGCGCACCTGCCCGAATCTAAGGATCGTGAGGGGAGACTGGGCCTGGTACAGGCAGTGCTCGGACTCATTTATGGATATATGCAGGAGTTACTCCCCGGTGCTGGAAAAGTTCTCCATAGATGAATGCTTCATCGATATGAGTCTCCGCCTGTACGGCAAGGACCCGGTGGCTGTGGCGGTGGAATTGAAGGACAGGATCCATGCGGAACTGGGATTCACGGTCAATGTCGGAGTCGGTTCCAACAAGCTGCTGGCGAAGATGGCCTCTGACTTCGAGAAGCCTGACAAGGTCCATACGCTCTGGACTGAGGAAGTGAAGGCGAAGATGTGGCCGCTGGACGTGGGCGATCTGCTCTGGGTCGGAAAGAAGACAGCGTTGCGGCTGAACTCGTACGGAATCAGGACAATAGGGCAGCTGGCATCTACACGGCCGGAACTGCTGACAGGAATCGTTGGGAAGAAGTTCGCTGTCCAGATGCATGACAATGCCAACGGACGGGACGATTCCCCTGTCGAGACAGATGTGCAGCAGGCCAAGAGCATCAGTGCCGAGAGGACCTTCGAGAAGGATATCGTCAATCCTGCTGAACTTGACAAGGCTCTCTTCCATGTTGCCTGCATCGTGGCTCACCGTCTTCGCCGCTCCGGTTTCCAGGCTTCCTGCGTGTCAATGTTCATAAAGCACAAGGACTTCTCCGTGGCCCAGAAACAATGCCGCACATCCAGGCCTACAGATATCACGGCAGAGATTCTGAACATTGTACGTTCACTGCTCTCACAAGTCTGGGACGGCTCTTCTCCAATCCGCCAGGTGGGTATCGGCCTGTCCGGCTTCACGCAGGAGGACATTGTACAGATGACACTTTTTGAAGACCCGAAAATGGAATATTACCGGAAATGGGATCTGGAATATGATGAGAAAATGAGTGCATCCGAGGATGCGCGGCTGCTGGCGTACGAGCGGGTTGTGCCCAAGGATGAAGCTCCCGGTCGGTGAGGGAGTCGAACCTCTGATATGACAAACCGGAGGCTGGGAACTTGGAGAAACTGTTCTGGGTCTGATTCCGTTCCTGCCCGACGGACCTTCTGAGGTGTTCTGGTTTGATTTTGCCGCAGGAACTATATCGGGGATGCTCTTCTCTGTGTTGGCAGTGGTGTTCGTGCTGCCTGTGTTTCTTCCTTTTAAGGATTGATAGAAAAAACAGAGACCGCAAGGCCTCTGTTCTGAGCCACTCAAGGGGCTCGAACCCTCGACCTGCTCATTACGAATGAGCTGCTCTACCGACTGAGCTAAAGTGGCTTTGATGAGCAAGGAGTCTTGCCCGTATTTTTCGAGAATGCAAATATAGTCACTTTTTTTGAAAAGTCCCTAATTTTTTCGGAAATTTGCAGGCGTAACCATTCAAGCCGCAGAATGCCGTGCTTGATCAATCATTTCGATATGCATTACGACATTATTATCATAGGAGGCGGTGCCGCCGGCCTTATGGCTGCAATCGGGGCCGGGACGACCAATCCTGCATTATCCGTGCTGGTGCTGGAGAAGATGCCGAGACCGGGCAGGAAAATCGTCATTACAGGCAAGGGAAGATGCAATTTCACCAATCTCAAGGATTGGGGAGCCTTCGCCCCTCATGTCAGGGCCAATTCCAATGTGCTCCGCGCCTCGTTCCAGAACCTCACCCCGCAGGGCCTCATTGACTTCTTCGAGAATGAGGGAATGCCTGCCGTTGTTGAGAGGGGAGACAGGGCCTTCCCGGAGTCGCATAGATCAATGGATGTCGTTGATACTCTGGTCAATGCTGCAAACAGGCGGGGAGTGAGAATACGTACCGGGGCCGAGGTGGCAGGCATTGCCGTCGAGGAGGAATATGGGGAGCGGATTTTCAGCGTAAGCCTTGCGGATGGGGATACATTGACCTGCTCCAGACTCATTCTTGCTAC
>SAMEA3663025__coassemble_500_pt1 | contig 27393 bp, 21 predicted proteins | sample SAMEA3663025__metabat2_low_PE_053 | metagenome-assembled genome bin SAMEA3663025 (sample SAMEA3663025) | pig gut metagenome | biome: pig gut; feature: pig-associated habitat; material: faeces | place: France | collected 2012
ATCCTGGGGAAAGCCTGCTCGGCAAGCCCGTGGACTATGTCTTCCTCGGAGCATGCACCAATGGCAGGATCGAGGATTTCAGGGCATTCGCATCCATCGCGGCAGGTCGGAAAAAGGCTCCGGGAATAACTGCCTGGCTCGTGCCGGGCTCCTGGATGGTGCTTGAGCAGATCCGCAGGGAGGGCATTGACAGGATACTTGAGGAGGCGGGATTCGAAATCCGCCAACCCGGCTGTTCGGCCTGCCTTGCAATGAATGAGGACAAGATTCCTGCCGGCAAATACAGCGTCTCCACCAGCAACCGCAATTTCGAGGGCCGTCAGGGTCCGGGTGCGAGGACTATGCTCGCCAGCCCGCTCACCGCTGCGGCCGCCGCTGTAACCGGAGTGATAACAGACCCAAGAACCTTGATGAAATGAAACAGAAATTCGACATAATAGAGAGCACCTGCGTGCCTCTTCCGCTTGAGAATGTGGATACCGACCAGATTATTCCGGCTCGTTTCCTCAAGGCCACGACCAAGGATGAAAAATTCTTCGGTGATGCCCTGTTCCGCGACTGGAGATATGAGAATGACGGGACCCCTAAGCCTGATTTCGTGCTGAACAGGCCTGAATACAGTGAAAAGCCTAGCGAAGGCTGCCATCAGATTCTGGTTGCCGGGAAGAACTTCGGCTCCGGGTCCAGCCGCGAGCACGCCGCATGGGCTATCGCAGGATACGGGTTCAGGGTTGTGATTTCCAGCTTCTTCGCCGATATTCACAAGAATAATGAATTGAACAATTTCGTCCTGCCTGTAGTGGTCTCGGAGGACTTCCTTGCCGAACTCTTCGCCACATTGGCATCTGATCCGCAGGCCCGCGTCAGGGTGGACGTGCCTTCACAGACAGTCCGCAATCTGAGCACCGGCAGGGAGGAGAAGTTCGAGCTGAGCGCATACAAGAAATACTGTCTTGTGAATGCGCTCGACGACATTGACTATCTCCTTGAGCACAAGGACAGAATCGAGGCTTATGAAAAGGCTTCATCGAGGTATTGAAGATGACTGGAACTATAGAAATACTCGATACGACTCTTCGCGACGGCGAACAGACCTCGGGCGTCTCCTTCAATGACGAGGAGAAGCTCACTCTTGCAAGAATCCTGCTGGAAGATCTCGGCGTAAACCGCATTGAGGTAGCCTCTGCCAGGGTTTCTCAGGGCGAATTGTCCGCTTTCAGGAAGATTTGCTCCTGGGCGGAGGCCGCCGGAAGACTGGAGCAGGTAGAGGCCCTCGGCTTCGTGGACGGCGGGCAGTCCATCAGATGGATCTCGGAGTCCGGAGGCCGTGTGCTCAACCTTCTGGCCAAGGGCTCATTGAAACACGTCACGACCCAGCTTGGAAAGACTCCAGAGCAGCATTGGAACGACATCCTCAGGGATGTGGCTATGGCACATGCCGCAGGACTGGGCGTGAACATCTATCTCGAGGACTGGTCCAATGGAATGAAAGACAGCCCGGAATATGTCAAGTCAATGGTAGGAGCATTGAAAGACAGCGGGATAAGGAGATTCATGCTGCCTGACACCCTTGGAGTCCTTTCTCCGGAGCAGACGGCTGAATTCGTGGGGATAATGGTTTCGGAATTCCCGGATCTGCATTTCGATTTCCACGGACACAATGATTACGACCTCTCCGTGGCCAATTCCGCAGCGGCGGTCAAGGCCGGCGCAAGGGGGGTGCACACCACTGTGAACGGACTCGGCGAACGTACCGGAAACACCCCGGTTGCCAGTTTCCTCGGTGTGCTGAATGACCATCTCAAAGTGGCCAACACCCTGAAGGAGACCGAGTTGACCCACGTATGCAGATATGTGGAGAGCATTTCCGGGATAAGGATTCCCGAGAACAAGCCGATAGTCGGAGCCGCCGTGTTCACGCAGAGCGCCGGCATTCACGCGGATGGTGACAAGAAAGGTCATCTCTATGAGAATCAGCTTCTTCCGGAGAGATTCGGCCGTGTCAGGAAATATGCCCTCGGCAAGACCAGCGGCAAGGCCAACATAGCCAAGAATCTCGAGGAGCTCGGCATCAGGCTTACCCCAGATCAGATCCGGAAGGTTACGGAAAGGGTGGTCGAGCTCGGGGACAAGAAGGAGATGGTGACCACGGAGGATCTGCCTTTCATCATTTCCGATGTGCTCAAAGGAGAATTCAGCCAGGGCGAGGACCGGATCAAGGTGGTCAATTATTCCCTCCAGCTGGCCAGGGGAATGCGGCCGGTCGCCACGATCCGTATCAGTATCGAAGGCGTTGAATATGAGGAGGTTTCATCCGGAGCCGGACAGTATGACGCCTTCATGAAGGCATTGTGGAAAGTATATGACAGGCTTGGAAAGCCGCATCCGGTGCTCCTGGACTATCAGGTCGGCATTCCTCCCGGCGGAAAGACTGACGCCCTTGTCCAGACCATGATTACCTGGGACTGGAAGGGTTCCGAGCTCAAGACCAGGGGACTTGACGCTGACCAGACCGAGGCGGCCATCAAGGCCACTTTCAAAATGTTGAATCTGATAGAAAATCTGAAATAGAATATGAATCTGAAAATCGCAAAGCTTCCGGGTGACGGTATCGGACCGGAAGTAGTGGAGCAGGCCGTCAAGGCCGTGGACGCAGTCTGCGAAAAGGCCGGCCACAAGGCAGAGTACACCTTCGGATATGTCGGAGCCTGCGCAATAAGAAAATTCGGGGACGCATTCCCGGAGGAGACATTCCGGATCTGCATGGACAGCGACGCCGTCCTTTTCGGCGCAGTTGGCGACCCTGAGTTCGACAACAATCCCACCGCCAAGGTAAGGCCGGAGCAGGGCCTGCTTGCAATGAGGAAGAAACTCGGACTCTACGCCAATCTCCGTCCGGTCGAGACATTCAGCGCCCTGGTGCATAAGAGCCCTCTCCGGAAAGAGCTGGTCGATGGTGCTGACTTCCTCTGTGTCAGGGAGTTGACTGGTGGAATGTACTTCGGTGAGAAGGGCAGGAAAGACAATGGTGACACTGCCTGGGACACCAATATCTACCACAGGTACGAGGTTGAGCGCATACTCCGCCTTGCATTCGACTACGCCCGTCTCCGCCGCAGCCATCTAACCGTGGTGGACAAGGCCAATGTGCTCGAGTCATCCCGTCTCTGGCGCCAGATCGCCCAGGAGCTCGCTCCTGAATATCCTGACGTTACCACCGACTACATGTACGTGGACAATGCGGCCATGAAGCTCATCACCGGCCCGAAATTCTTCGATGTCCTCGTGACTGAAAATACCTTCGGAGACATTCTCACAGACGAGGCAAGCTGCGTTTCCGGCTCAATGGGTCTGCTTGCATCAGCCTCCATCGGTGAGCATACCGGTGTGTTCGAGCCTATTCACGGCTCCTATCCGCAGGCTGCAGGCAAGAACATAGCAAACCCTCTCGCCACCATCCTCTCCGCCGCAATGATGTTCGAATATGCCTTCCAGATGAAGGAGGAGGGCCGCATGATCAGGGAGGCTGTGAAGGCTTCCATAGATGCCGGCATTGTCACCGAGGACCTTGCAGACGGCGGAAAGGCCTATTCCACCTCGGAAGTCGGCGACTGGGTGGCTGATTACATCAGGAAGCATTGAGTTTCCTTAGCAGATATTTAATACGATAACATATGTCACAGATTAATTGGCAATCGCTCGGGTTCGACGCATACCGCACCAGAACCCTCGTAACCGCCCGATGGAAGGACGGAAAATGGTCGGATATTTCAGAATCGGAAGATTTTGCATTTCACCTGGATCCTTTCACCTGTGTATTCCACTATGCATTCTCCTGCTTCGAGGGTCTCAAAGCCTTTACTCAGAAGGATGGCAAGATCGTGATTTTCAGGCCTTTCGAGAATGCCCACAGGCTTCAGAGAACGGCCGGATTCCTCGGTCTCCCGGCTCCGTCAGACTCGATGTTCATCGAGATGTGCGAGAGATGCGTGAAGTCCAACATGGAGTTTCTCGCCCCTTACGGACACGATGCCTCCCTTTATCTCAGGCCTCTTCTCCTCGGTGCCCAGCCAAAGATGCAGCTCACCCCTCCGAACGAGGCGATTTTCGCTGTGATGTGCGCTCCTGCAGGCCCGTATTACGGAGCCAACATGCGCTCATTCTCCGGAGTCATTCCTCTGAACTATGACAGGGCAGCCCCCAAGGGCTCTGGAAGCTACAAGGTCGGCGCAAACTATGCCGCTACCTTCCGTCCATATCAGATTGCCCACGAGCAGGGCTACAGCGAGCTCCTCTACCTGAACTCCAAAACTCACGAGTACGTGGATGAGTTCGGCTCTTCCAACTTCTTCGGCATCAAGGGCAATACATACGTGACTCCGCTTTCTGACAGTGTGCTTCCCTCAATCACCAACAAATCCCTTCAGGAAATCGCCGTCGACCTCGGAATGAAGGTTGAGAAGCGTCCGGTAAGGCTGGAGGAACTCTCGGAATTCGAGGAGGCGGGAGGCTGCGGAACAGCTGTCGTAATCACTCCGATGTCACATATCGATGTCAAGGAAGTGCTCGAGGAGGAGGCTGTGAAGACAGTTTACCGCTATCTTCCTGACGGTGAGGTGGGTCCTGTATGCGCAAAGCTCTACAAGACCATCACCTCGATCCAGAAGGGAGAAATCGAGGATATCCACGGCTGGTGCCACGAGATAAGATAATGATGACGGCTCAGCCTCCCGGCTAGTCCCGGGACAATGAGAATTCATCGCTGTCGGCGAGGACCGGAAATGAAGCGCGCAAATCTGCGAGAGTCTTCAGATCCACCTCGCCGGCAATCGTTTCCGCAACCCCGTCACGGCAGGCCGCAATCGGCTTCCCGAGCGGGTCCAGAATCACGGAACCTCCGTCATAAATGCAGGAAGGATCCTTGCCTACACGGTTTGCAGCTACTACAAAGCATTGATTTTCAATGGCTCTGGCTCTGAGCAACGTGTCCCAGGCATATCTCCTCTGGACAGGCCAGCTGGCCACGCAGAGCATCACGTCGTAATCCTTCCGGTTCCGGGACCATACCGGGAAACGGAGGTCGTAACATACTGTGAGAAGGAATCTTACACCCTTCCACACGGCTATTGCACGCCTGTTTCCGGCACGGTACTGCCGGCCTTCTCCTCCGTAATTGAAAAGATGCCTCTTGTCGTAGTATTCGACCGTATCCGGGGTGACGAAATAAAAGCGGTTGACCCTCATCCCGTCTTCCATGCCGAGGGCAATGCTGCCGGCCACCGCACAATTCCTCCTCTTCGCTTCTTCCTGCATGAAGGCCAGGCCTTCCGAAGGAGGGGTCTCGCAATTGCCGTTGAAGCCGGTGGTGAACATTTCAGGAAGGACATGGAGGTCCGCATCCGGCTCCCTGTTCATCATGCTGCGGGCTGCGGCAATGTTTCCCGCAATGTCGCCCCAGATTATATCCGATTGGATTACGGCTATTTTCATTGTATAGTCCGTTTATAGTTCAGACATAAGTCTCCTTACCGTCCTCACGGCCTCGCCGCTCGGCATTATCCAGAGGCAGGCAATGGCGACAATGGCGGCAAAGCCGGCAAGATATGATATGAAGGAGTTGAACACAACTGCACCTGCCGCCGAGAGAAGCATGAGGACCAGCATGGTCACTGCTCTCAGGCCCCTGCTCCTGTTTCCCTCCCTGAATGAAGCCGCATATCTATAAATGGTCTTTCCGCCCTCTTCCCGCTCCCCGGCATACTCTATCCTGCACGATACATACTTCTTCCTCCACAGGTTCGACCTGTCCACGAAAAGGTCGAAATCCCCGGTTGAGCCCGGAAGGGCAATGCCTTCCAATTCTCTGGCTTCCAGTACTTTGCCTGTCTCCTTAAGGTTGGCCTTGACCTGGCCGATGCATGTTCCGAAACCGTTCTCGCTCTCGAACAGCTTCATCCCCGCATCCATCATCTGGACCCGTGTGTCAAATTTTCTCATTGAAATGAATTTTCTTCCTGCAAAAATACATTATTTCAGCCTGTTTTCTCACAAGTTTTGACTAATTTTGTATTTCTATGGAAATTTTGAGTCCAGATACCGTCAGAGCAGTCCTGAAGGAAAGGGGTTGCTGCGTGATTATGCCGACATATGACAATGCCGGCACTATTTCGGATGTAATATCCTCTGTACTGGAATATTGTGACGACCTGATCGTCATCAATGACGGCTGTACAGACGGAACTCCGGAAATCCTGAAGAAATTCGGACAGAAAATCGATGTCCTGACCCATCCCTTCAACTGGGGAAAAGGCGTTGCCCTGAGAAATGGACTCGAAAGGGCGATGGAACGCGGTTTCAGCCACGCAATCAGCATCGATTCGGACGGGCAGCATTCAGCGTCAGACATAGCCGGTTTCGCGAAGGCCCTGCAGGAGATGCCCGGGACCCTGGTTGTCGGGGCTAGAAACCTCAATGCTGACGGAATGCCTGGAGGGAACACTTTCGCCAATAAATTCTCCAATTTCTGGTTCCGGCTGGAGACGGGTATCAGCCTCCAGGATACCCAGTCGGGGTACAGGCTCTATCCTCTCGACAGCATCGACCTTTCCGGGAAGTTCACCGGAGGCTATGAATTCGAGCTGGAGATACTGGTCTATTCCGCCTGGAAGGGAGTGAAGGTAGCCAACATCCCGGTGTCGGTAATCTATCCGCCGGACAGGGTATCGCATTTCAAACCCTTCCGCGATTTCGCCAGAATCAGCATTCTGAACACCATACTCGTGGCCATCTGCTTTTTCTGGAGGTGGCCGGCCTCATTCTTCAGAAAACTCACCTGGACGAATATAAAGTCGTTCATAGACAGGAATATAATCCATTCGCCGGAGAGCAATGCCAGGATCGCATCCTCCGTGATGCTGGGCTGCTTCATGGGCATTCTGCCCATATGGGGCTACCAGATGGTATGCGCATTCGCCATGGCCCATCTCCTGAAGCTGAACAAGGTCATCGTGCTGGTCGCATCCAACATCAGCCTTCCTCCGCTCATCCCTTTCATCATTTTCGGAAGCTACTGGCTTGGCTGCACTGTACTCGGACAGCCAATGATATTCTCATTGGACAATTTCTCGCTGGAAGTCGCAGGTACCGTGCTGCTTCAGTATATACTGGGGGCGGTGCTGCTCGCCGCATTGGTGTCGGCGGTGTCCTGGCTCATTACGTTCACGGTTCTCGTCGCCTGCGGAAGGCACAATAACTAAATAGGCTGATGTCCGCATTTTTCATATCACTCTACAATTACTTTCAGAGGCACAGAAAGGTATTCTGGGGCTCAATGTTCCTGACTTTCGCATTGGCGGCATATTTTGCGGCAGGGATCGGGATTGAGGAGAACATTACGGCATTCTTCCCTGAGAACGGCAATTCCGCCGTGATGAAGGACGTGTTTTCCAATCTGAAAGTCAGCGACAAGATTATAGTATGTTTCTCCGGGGAAGACTCGGAGGAGGCCTCGGACAGTCTGGAGGCCATGCTGTCAGTCAACCCGGATTTTTCCGCATCCTATTCTGGGGGTGTGCCGGGTGACGCATCCGCCGAACTGATATCCTTCGTGCGGGACAATCTCCCGGTTTTCCTTGATGACGAAGGATTTGCTGAACTGGACAGGCTGCTGGACCCGGCCCATGTGGATTCGCTCCTGAGAAATGACTGGCTGACCCTGGTCTCTCCGGCTGGATTTGCCATGAAGGACATCATTATGTCAGATCCTTTCTGCCTGTCCCTCAGGCTTTTGCCCAAGACGGCCCAGCTTAATCCCGCATCCGGGTATCAGGCCGTTGACGGAAGAATCTATACTCCGGACGGGAAAATGATGCTGGCCTTCATCGAACCCGAGCACGGCACGGGAGAGACCGGAAGCAACGACCGTCTGGTTACCGTCATCGAGAATTCCATAGGGAAGGTGTCGGCAATGTTTCCGAATCTGGAAATCAGATATTTCGGTGGCCCTGCCGTGGGCGTCTACAATGCCAGGCAGATCAAGAAGGATACTTTGCTGACCTCCATAGTCGCGCTGATTGTCATCATTCTCTTCATCCTCGCCGTGTTCAAGCGTAGGAAGTCGGTATTCCTGATCCTGTGCCCGGTTCTGTACGGCGGGGTGGTGGCATTGGCATTGACTTCGATTTTCCAGGACAGCATTTCCGGTATCGCGGTGGGAGCGGGAGCTGCCATCATGGGCATCGCCCTGAGCTATTCCATCCACATGCTGGCCCATCAGAACCACGTGAAGGATGTGCGGCAGCTTCTCGAAGAGATAGCCTCGCCTCTCATCATAGGCAGCATAACCACGATAGGGGCATTCCTGGGCCTGCTTTTCACTTCTTCGAACCTGCTGAGGGATTTCGGACTCTATGCCGCTTTCACCCTGGTCGGGACGATGTTCTTCTGCCTGGTCTTCCTGCCGCAGTTCCTCGAGGGAAGCGAGCATCTGAAGGAGGGAAGGATCCTGAGGGCAGTGGAAAGGTTCACCTCCCGGAAATTCGAGAACAGCCGGTTGCTCCTGGCCTGTCTGGCAGTGCTGACCGCAATATGCTGCTTCACATCGGGAAAGGTGCGTTTCAACAGCGACATGACCTCGCTGAACTACTGGGATCCGCAGCTGGAGGAGACGGGCCGCATTCTGGATTCGCAGGGAGACCCGGATGTCAAGTCCGTCCTGGTGGTAAGCACCGGTACCGACGAGGCCGAGGCCTTCGACACATATCTCAGGACCTGCGCCAGGCTGGATTCTCTCAAGGATGCAGGACTGGTCCTGGGCAGGGATTCCGCCTCGTTCTTCCTTGTCCCTCCGGCTGAAAGGGAGGCCAGGCTCGCCAGGTGGAAGGCATGGTGGACAGAGGAAAGGAAGGATTCGCTGAAATGCCTGACAAGGGAGGCCGCAGTCCGCAACGGATTCAGGGACAATGCTTTCGACAATGCCATCGAGTCTCTTTCCAATGCCGGATCCGGTCCTGACTATTTCGGGGATGTCCCTGTTGCCCTCTCGGCCTGGACAGGCGAGTCCGATACCCGCAAAATGCTGATTTCCAAGGTTGATTTCCCTGTGGCGGATATCGGGCAGGCATATTCGGCCCTTGATGCCCCGGGCGTGGTCGTCTTCGACCAGGGATATTTCGCCAACAAGGCCGCGGAGAACATCAACAATGACTTCTACCTGATTCTTTACATTTCCTCATTCCTCATCTTCTTCGTCCTGTGGCTGTCCTTCGGCCGCATTGAACTGGCCATGCTGAGTTTCCTGCCGATGCTGCTGAGCTGGGTCCTCATCATTGGAATGATGGGCATTCTCGGGGTGGAGTTCAACATCGTGAACATCATTCTCTCCACCTTCATTTTCGGAATGGGGGATGATTTCAGCATCTTCATACTGGAGGGACTCCTGCATAAGTACAAGACGGGAAGGGAACTCCTGGTTTCGCACAAGACGGCCATATTCTTTTCATCCTTCACGATGATTGTTGGCATAGGGGCCCTGATCTTCGCAGGCCATCCCGCCCTGCATTCAATCGCTGTGATCACCATTCTCGGAATGATAGCCGTAGTGCTGGTGGCCTATATGCTGGAGCCGTTGATTTTCAATCTATTTGTCACTGCTCCTACCTCCGCCGGCAAGCCTCCGTATACACTCTGGTCCTTTGTGAGGGACATATATTACTATGTCCCGGTGCTGACAGGCGGCTTCCTTCTCCTGCTCTTCGGCATTCTCATTCAGGCTCTTCCCCTGGGACGGGAAAGAAGGCGTTCGCTCATTGCGGCCGGGATGCACAGAGGCTGCAGGCTGATGCTGCGGGTGATGCCGTTCATACATTTCCGCAGATTCGGACCGGACTGGGAGAAGATTGATGTCTGGAAAGGCGCTCCCGGCGTCGTGGTGGCCAACCATCAGTCCTCCCTGGATGTGTTCGTTATTGCGGCATTGTTCCCGAAGGTCAAGTTCCTGGTGGCCGACTGGGTGGTCAAGTCTCCGCTCTTCTCGCTGATAACCAGGATGCTGGGCTATTATTCAAAGTCCGATGGATACGAGGCCGTGAAAGCCAGCCTGAAGGAAGACATCGACAACGGATGGTGCATCGCGATCTTCCCTGAAGGCACAAGGTCGCCGGACGGAAAGATCAGGCGTTTCCACAAGGGGGCCTTCTATATGGCCTCGCAGCTCGGGGTTCCGCTGATTCCGGTTGCTGTCTACGGCAACAGGAGGATAATGCCCAAGAACGACGGCTTCAATATGACGGAGGGGCTCTCGGTCGCCCGCATACTGCCTGTCATTGATGCCGGAAATATTGAGTATCATAAGCTTACGACAATGGTCGAGAGCCTTGTCAAGACAGCTTTGGAGGAGCTTGAAAACAGGTATGACAGTCCGGAGAATCCGTATTTCAGGAAGGCTCTGGAGTCCTGCTACATATACAAGGGCCCTGTGACCGAGTGGTACGTGAGGGTAAAGACAGGCCTCGAGGACTGCTATACGGCTTACAATGAGGTTCTTCCGGAGAGCGGAACAATAACGGACATCGGTTGCGGAATGGGGCAGATGGCATTGATGCTTTCGATGTTCAGACCGCAGCGCCGGATTCTCGGGATCGATTATGACTCATCCAAGATAGAGGTGGCGGAGAACTGCTGGGTGAAGAAGACATTGCCGTTGCTGGAATTCAGATGCGCCGAAGCCATGGAAACCGATTTTCCGGAAAGCGATGCCTTCATTATCAGCGATATGCTGCATTATCTTCCTGAGGAGCAGCAATTTGCATTGCTCGAGAAATGTCTGTCCAGATTGCGCCCCGGAGGAGTCATCCTGGTGCGCGAGGGTAATTCCTCGGATGTGAAGGGACAGAAGATGACGGCTCTGTCCGAGGTTATGTCAACGAGGGTCTTCAGTTTCAACAAGACTTCCGGCAAACTGCATTTCACCTCAGCTTCCATCCTGCGGGACTATGCCGAAAGACTCGGGATGGACTTCTCGGAGGTGCACAAGAACCGCCTCTCCGCCAATACATTGTATCTGTTCAAATCCACTGGCTTATGAAGAGGATTCTGAAAATTACATTAGGCCTGCTTGCGGGACTTGCCGCAATCCTCGCCGCCGCTGCCCTGGCAATCATAGTCCTGCACTCCTCCGCCGATCTGGAAGAGCCGGAATTTACGCCATCCCCGGGAGTCGCGGAATGTTCAGACAGCCTGAGGGTATGGAAGGACAACTACTTGAGATACGACAGGTCAGGATTGATGGAAATGCGCATTTCAGGCTCCGCCTTCGAGAGGGGAGAGGCTATCGGAAAACTTGCCCCGGACCTGCTGAAAGCCCAGGAGAAGGCGTTTGTGGACAAGCTTTATGAACTTGTCCCTTCGGAGTTCTACAGACGTTTCCTGATGTATTTCATATATATATTCAACCGGGATCTGGGAAAGAATGTCCCTCTTGAATACCGCAGGGAAATAAAGGCAATGTCGGAGTACTGCAGCAGGGAATACGATGCCTACGGAACTCCCTACGAGAGGCAGATGCAGTACCATTCCGCCCACGACATCGGCCACGTGATGCAGGATTACATGCTTGTGGGCTGCACATCCTTCGCCGTCTGGGGGGATGAGAGCGTGGACGGGGAAATCATCGCGGGACGGAATTTCGACTTCTACATGGGCGAGGACTTCGCCGGCAGGAACATTGTCCTGGTGGAGAGGCCTGATTCCGGATATGCTTATGTGTCAGTTACCTGGCCGGGCATGACAGGCGTCCTTTCCGGGATGAACGAGAAGGGCCTGACCGTATCCATCAACGCCTCGAAGCTTGAGACTCCGAAGATGTCGGCCACACCGGTCTCCATTCTGGCTAAGGAGATACTGCAATATGCCACCGACATTGAGGAGGCCGTCTGCATCGCCCGGGCTGCGAAGACATTTGTAAGCGAATCATTCCTGATATGCTCGGCTTCGGACGGACGTGCCGCCGTGATCGAGAAGACTCCTTCAGAAATGGCCGTTTATGATCCGGCAGCCAATGATCCTGAATGTTGCAGGGTTGTCTGTGCAAATCATTATCAATCAGACCTTTTCAGAGATAGGGAAGAAAATGTTGCGAATCTTCGCGAGAGCGATTCCGGTCATCGTTTCCGCCGTGTGGAGGAGTTGCTGGATTCGCTCGGCAAAATCGGTCCGGAATCGGCGGCATTGATCCTTAGGGACCGCAGGGGCGCAGGCGGCAAGGATATCGGCATGTGCAATGAACTGTCTATCAATCAGCTGCTTGCGATGCATTCGGTCATTTTCAAGCCTTCTGCCCGGGAAATCTGGGTTTCCACCTATCCGTGGCAATGCGGTGAGTTCATCCGTTTCCGCCTGGATGACATCCTGGATTCCCCTGTACCACCGTATCACAGGGACAGTTCGAAGGACATTCCGGAGGACATCTTCCTCCATTCAGAATCATTCAGAAACCTTCTGAAGTTCAAGCGGAGCAGTGCAGGAATCAGGTCGGCAATCTCTTCAGGGACTGAAATCCCAGAAGATTCGATATCGGCCTATATCGGACTTAATCCATTGTATTACAATGCGTACAACCTTGCAGGCGACTATTTCCTTGCAAAAGGAGACGAGGGTAATGCTTGTGAACTATGGAAAAAATCATTAAATTTCGAGATGAAATTGCAGGAACGCAATCTCATCGAAAAGAAAATAGGGAGGTATAAACGATGAATATGGAACGAAATCAAGGTATTCAGTTCCTTTCCCGGGAGGAAATCCGGGCATATCAGGAGAAGCGGATGGCCGAGGCTCTGGACTATGTGTCGAAAAAATCTCCTTTCTACAGCAAGTTATTCAGTGACAATAATGTAGATATTTCCAAAATCCTCACTCTCGACGATCTGAGCTGCATTCCTGTCACCACGAAGCCGGACTTGCAGAGCCGTAATCAGGATTTTGTCTGCGTTCCGCCTTCGGAAATCGTGGATTATCCCACGACCTCGGGCACCCTCGGCGACCCGGTCACCTTTGCCGAGACGGAATCCGATCTCGAGCATCTGGCCTACAATGAGTTCCTCTCCTTTTCCACGGCAGGCTGCACCAGGGACGACATCATACAGCTGATGGTCACCATCGACCGTCGCTTCATGGCCGGCCTGGCATATTTTCTCGGAGCCAGGAAACTCGGCATGGGCTCGGTGAGAGTCGGTAACGGAATCCCTGAACTTCAATGGGATACCATCAGGAGAATCCATCCTACTGTGGGAATGGCCGTGCCGTCATTCCTTATCAAGCTGATAGATTTCGCAGAGTCGCACGGGATTGACTACCGCGCTTCCTCATTGAGGAAATGCGTCTGCATCGGCGAAGCCCTGCGTGATCCGAAGACATTCGAATTGAACACTCTCGGACAGGTCATACATGAGAAATGGCCTGAACTCGAGTTGTATACGACATATGCGTCCACTGAGATGCAGCACAGCTTCACTGACTGCCGCTATTTCAACGGAGGCCATCTCCAGCCAGAATTGCTGATTGTGGAGTTCCTTGACGACAATGACAGGCCTGTCCCTGAAGGCGAGGCCGGTGAGGTCACGATCACGACTCTCGGAGTGACCGGAATGCCTCTCGTGAGGTTCAAGACCGGAGACATGGTCTATCATTATGACGAACCTTGCCGGTGCGGGCGCAACACCGTGAGAGTCAGCTCTGTAGTGGGACGCAAGCGGCAGATGATAAAGTTCAAGGGAACTACTCTATATCCGCCTGCCCTCTTCGACATCCTGGACAATATCCCGGAGGTGAAGAACTATGTCGTGGAGGTTGGGACGAGCAGTATCGGCACCGACGACGTGCTTGTCCATGTCGGCACTCTCAACCCGTCCGAACGTTTCGAGAAGGAAATCAAGGATATATTCAGGGCGAAGGTCAGGGTCGCGCCGTCCGTAATCTTCCATGATCCGGAAGAAGTTGCAGGGATGCTTTATCCGCCTATGAGCCGCAAGCCCGTGAAATTCATTGACAACAGATAATGATTGATATTATGAAAAAGGTTTTTTTGACAATGGCCGCATTCTTTGCCGGATTTGCGGTTTCCAATGCACAGAATCCTGAGGCATGGGAGGATAAGCTGACATTCTATGGCATTGATTTCAGCATGACCAGGGTTGTGGGCGCCTCCGAATCGGCTGAAGAGTTCGTCGAGGCTTTCTCCGGCATCAACCAGCTATTGCTCAGCGAGCCGGACAAGTACGTGGAACCTCTTTCCGTCAGGCTCAAGAAACATATCGACTCGGTGGATATCGACCCTGTACTGGCTGTCATCAAGGAAATTGACCCTGAGGAAATCAAAATCAACAAATCCGCTGATTTGCTTTCCGAGGACGATCTCAAATATGCTGTCATGGGACTTGACCTGAAACCCGGCACCGGTATTGGCCTTCTGGTCGTATGCGGTGAACTGAACAAGGGAACGGAATACGGCACATTCTATTATGTAGTTTTCGACAATGAGGACATGACCATTCTCGATACCTGGGCATCCAAGGGAAAATCAGGCGGAATAGGCCTGCGGAACTATTGGGCAAGGTCTTTCTACCGTACTATCGCCGAAATCAATCCATCCCGTTTCTATCAGGCCAAGAAGAAGGTCAAGGACGGACTGAACAGGGGAGTGGAGACTGTGAAGAAAGGATTTGAGAAGAAAGATAAGGAACAGTGAAACTTATGAAGGAACGAAGAAGGAACTGAACAAATGAACGAACTGGACAACAAATTGACAAAAGGCCTTTATTCACCTGAAAATGAACACGATGCATGCGGCGTCGGACTGGTTGTCAACATCAACGGAAGCAAGTACCATGACGTAGTGGAGAAGGGTCTCACCGTCCTTGAGAACATGGCTCACAGGGGAGCCGAGGGCGGTGATCTGAAGACGGGCGACGGAGCGGGAATCCTGCTCCAGATACCTCACGAATTCATTCTCCTTAACGGAATTCCGGTGCCTGAGAAGGGGCGCTACGGCGTGGGAATGGTCTTCCTCCCGAAGAATCCGAAGGACAATGCCAGGTTCACCGAGATAATAACCGAGTCTGTGGAGGCCCACGGACTCAGCATAATGCACACCAGGCAGGTGCCTGTCAACTCTTCCATCCTGGGGCAGGATGCCCTTGAGTCGGAGCCTGAAATCAGGCAGATTTTCATAGTGGGCTGCGATGACAGGAAGACATTGGAGGACAAGCTCTACCTTATCAGGAAAGCCATCGAGCGCAAGGTCCTGGATTCCTCCATATCTGACAAGGGAGGCTGCTATGTGGCAAGCCTTTCCACGAGGACGGTCGTATATAAGGGAATGCTCTCGACAATGCAGCTCAGGGATTATTTCCCGGACCTGACCAATCAGTATTTCACCAGCGCCATTGCCTTGGTTCATTCCAGATTCTCCACCAATACCTTCCCGACCTGGTCCCTGGCCCAGCCTTTCAGGATGATAGGTCACAACGGAGAGATCAATACCATCAGGGGCAACCGCCTCTGGATCAAGGCCAGGGAGTCAGTCCTCAAGGCCGACAACCTGGGCAGCATCAATGAGAACGTAAGCCCCGTGATCCAGCCGGGCATGAGCGACAGCGCATCCTTTGACAATGTGCTGGAGTTCTTCCTGCGCACCGGAATGGAGCTTCCTCACGCATTGGCGATGCTGATCCCTGAGAGCTACAGGGAGGGCAATCCTCTCGGCCAGGACCTCAAGAGCTTCTACGAGTACCATTCCATCTTCATGGAGCCTTGGGACGGCCCGGCCACCATATTGTTCTCGGACGGAAGATATGCCGGAGGAATGCTTGACAGGAACGGACTCCGTCCATGCCGCTATTTCATCACCAAGAGCGGGCTTCTCGTAATGGCTTCAGAGACAGGAGTTCTCGACGTCCCTGCATCTGAGATTGCCTGCAAGGGCAGACTTTGCCCGGGCAAGATAATGATGGTAGATGCCAAGCAGGGCAAGATTTTGGACAATGACACCATCAAGGCCGCCCTCGCCGCCGAGCATCCTTATACCGACTGGCTCAACAGGGGCAGGATCATACTCAACAACATCAAGAGCGGAAGGAAGGTCGAGCATTCCGTGGAAGATTATGACAAGAAACTTCAAATCTTCGGATACGGCAGGGAGGACATCACCAGAATCCTCGTCCCGATGTCCAGGGACAGCGTGGAGCCTCTCTATGCAATGGGCGACGATACTCCTCTGGCAGTCCTGTCGGAGAAGCCGCAGCGTTTCTTCAATTATTTCAAACAGAAATTCGCCCAGGTGACCAACCCTCCCATCGATCCTATAAGGGAATCCACCGTAATGTCCCTCTCCAGCTACATCGGGGCAGTCAAGGGCAATATTCTCAAGCCGTCTCCAGAACTCTGCAAGGTGGTGAAACTCAGTTCTCCGATTCTGACCAATACGGAAATGGAGACGCTCAGGAATCTGCGCTACAAGGGTTTCAAGACCATCACTCTTCCTATGCTTTTCGAAGTGTCGGGAGGCAGTCAGGCGATGGAGTCTGCCATCGCAAGCCTCTGCAGGGACGCTGCGAGAGCTGTGGATGCGGGATATAACTATTTGATTATCAGTGATAAGTCCGTAGATAAGGACCATGCGCCTATTCCTTCTCTCCTGGCGTTGTCGGCTGTCCATCACCATCTCATCCATAGCAGGAAGAGGTCTCAGACGGCCATCATCGTCGAGTCCGGAGAGGTGTGCGAGGTGATGCACGTGGCTCTGCTCGTGGGTTACGGAGCCAGCGGCGTCAACCCTTACATGTCTTTCGCCATCCTTGACAAGCTCGTGAAGGACAAGGAGTTGCAGCTCGACTATCCGGCTGCGGAAGACCACTATATCACTGCCATCAATAAGGGAATGCTGAAGATTCTCTCCAAGATGGGAATATCCACCATAAGGAGTTACAGGGGAGCTGCATTGTTCGAGTCATTGGGCATAAGTTCCTCATTGCTTGACAAATACATGGGCGGCGGCATTTCCCAGATTGAAGGCATTTCCGTAGGCGACGTGGCATCGGACGTGATTGCAGCACATTCTGCCGCTTATTCGGAATCTGCGGAGAAAGAGGCGGCGCCGGCCACACTTGAGGATTACGGAGTGTATTCCTGGAAGAAGGGAGGAGAGCGCCATTTCTGGAATCCGGAGAGGGTACGCCTCCTTCAGAATGCTGTCAGGAACAGGGACTACGAGGCTTTCACGAAATTCTGCGATGTGGCTGAGAACCGCACCAGACCGATGAATATCAGGGACTTGATGGAAATCGAGAGCGACCGCAAGCCGATTCCTGTGGAGGAGGTCGAGCCGGAGGAGGAGATCATGAAACGCTTCGTTGCGGAGGCCATTTCATTCGGAGCCATAAGCAAGGAGGCGCACGAGACCATTGCCATAGCGATGAACAGTTTCGGCGGACGGAGCAATACCGGAGAGGGCGGAGAGGATCCGGACAGGAATCATCCGCTTCCTGACGGGAGCAATGCCAGGAGTGCCGTAAAGCAGGTGGCATCAGGACGTTTCGGCGTCGATACCGACTACCTTGTCAATGCGGACGAGATCCAGATCAAGGTGGCGCAGGGAGCGAAGCCGGGCGAAGGCGGACAGCTTCCGGGATTCAAGGTGGATGAACTCATCGCGAAGACGAGGCATTCAGTTCCGGGAATTACCCTGATTTCTCCTCCGCCTCACCATGATATATATTCCATCGAGGACTTGGCACAGCTTATCTTCGACCTCAAGAATGTGAACACGACAGCTAGGATCAGCGTGAAACTGGTTTCAGAGGCAGGTGTGGGCACGATTGCGGCCGGTGTGGCCAAGGCCAAGGCGGATGTCATTCTCATAAGCGGAGGTGACGGCGGCACAGGAGCGAGCCCGGCCGGAAGCGTCAAGCATGCGGGCGGACCTGCGGAGACCGGTCTTGCAGAGATTCAGCAGACATTGGTTATGAACAATCTCCGCGGAAAGGTCAGGCTTCAGGTGGACGGCGGTCTCAAGTGCACCAGGGATGTGATTTTCATGGCACTTCTCGGCGCGGAGGAATATGGTTTCGGTACAGCCGTGATGATTGCGGAGGGCTGCGTCATGTGCAGGAACTGCAACAGGAATATCTGTCCTACCGGCATTGCAACCCAGAATCCTGAGCTGAGAAAGAGGTTCAAGGGCAAGCCTGAGGATATCGTGACATATTTCCGCTTCCTCGCCACTTCGGTCAGGCATCTTCTGGCCGAGATGGGTTACAGATCAATGCAGGAAATCATCGGAAGGGCAGACCTTCTCAAGAAGCGCTCCTATCCGGAGGGGGCCAAGGCGGACAAGCTGTCCCTCGACCGGGTGCTCTACATTCCGGACCACTGCAGGGACAATGCCAGATGTTTCGACACGCCACAGGAGCACAGGATCGGGGATGTGAAGGATGTGGAGCTGATGTCAGTGCTCAAGTCCGCCATCGAATCCGGCCATAAGATAAGCATCGGGGTTCCGATCCGCAATATCGACAGGAGCGTGGGTGCGATGCTCAGCGGAGAGATCACCAGAAAATGGGGAATAAGCGGTCTTCCGGACGATACCATCACGGTGGACTTCACCGGCTCCGCAGGCCAGAGTTTCGGCTCCTTCCTTTGCAAGGGCTTGACATTCAAGCTTTCAGGAGATGCCAACGACTATCTCGGAAAGGGACTTTCGGGCGGACGTATCATCATCACCCCGCCTGCCGAGGCCGAGTTCCGTCCGGAGGAGAATATCATTGCCGGCAATACTGTAGGCTATGGCGCCACGGCCGGTGAGATGTTCATAAACGGTTCCGTGGGCGAGCGTTTCTGCGTGAGGAACAGCGGAATGACTGCCGTTGTGGAAGGCGTGGGCGACCATTGCTGCGAATACATGACTGGAGGCCGCGTGGTAGTGCTCGGAAAGACCGGCCGCAATTTCGCCGCCGGAATGAGCGGAGGCATTGCCTATGTCTGGGATCCGGACGGAAGTTTCGACTATTACTGCAATATGGACATGATCGAGCTTTCCCTGGTGGAGACTGCGGAGGACAGCGAGGAGCTGAGGAATCTTGTGGAGAAGCACAGGAAATGCACCGGAAGTCCAGTCGCCGCCATGCTGCTGGAAGACTGGGATCTGCACAAGCGGCAGTTCCTGAAGGTTATGCCGGTGGAGTACAAGAAGATAATGGGATAATGAAAAAGGTCGGCTTCCGGGCCGACCTATTTGCAATTATTCGTTCTTGCGTTCCTTATGTCTTGTCAACTTCTCCTTCATTGCGTCTGCGCAATCGTTGACGGCTTCTTCAAATGTCTTCGCATTCCTCTCGATAACCTGAGAGCCGCCCGGGATATGTACAATCAGCTTGACGTCCTTGTTGTCCGGCTTCTCCAGAAGGGAAAGAACCACCTCCACTCCAGTGATCTGGTCGTCGAACTTGCCGATCTTTGAGACCTTTTTCTCCACGAAATCCAGAAGCTTCTGGTCAGCGTCGAATTTGAGCGACTGAATTCTAATCTCCATTGTTACCTCCTCTTTTTGCCCTTGGGTGGGCGTTTGAATAAATATTCTTCAGCTGTTCAATGCTGGTGTGGGTATAGACCTGGGTCGCCGCCAGGGACGAGTGTCCGAGCATTTCCTTTATCGAATATATGTCGGCTCCGTCATCCATCAGCTCAGTGGCAATCGTATGCCTGAGAGCGTGCGGGGACTTTCTGCCTGTCATTCCTTCAATGCCGTCGAACTCCTTCTTCACTGTCCTGTCAACGAATACCGGATAGAGTCCATTTCCGCTGAAAGTGACGAGAAGCGGCTCCTCAAGACCTCTTTTCCGTCCCAACATTGTTTCAACTGCACTCAAATATAATGATATTTCTTCACATAAAGAAGAAGTCAGTGGAATTTTGCGCATTTTGTCGCCCTTTCCGGTCACAGTCAATGTGGAACGTTTCAGGTCGGCAGATCCGCATGTGAGGGAAATGAGCTCAGCCCTGCGGATTCCGGTCTGGAAGAGTATGCTGATTATCAGGCGGGAAAGCCTTTTCCCGTACAGCTCCTCAATCATCTTGCAGGCACTTTCGCTCCGGTCGCCGCTGTCGATCAATTTCCTTAATTCCGTCAGCGATTCGGCCCCGGCATGCCAGGCGCTTCCATTGAAATACTTTTCGAGCGACTTCTGCCTGTAGAATACCGGGAGACTGTTCTTCTCCTCCGGCCTCCTGACCTTGGATGCCGGGTTGTCCTTTATGATGTCCCTGCCCAGAAGATAGCGGCAGAAACTGCTCAATGCGGAGATATGCTGGCATATTGTCCTCGCCGACAGGCCTTTGTCGTGAAGGACGGCCATGTATTTGGATATCATGCCCGCGTTCAGCCCGGAGATCATGGCCCGGTCATCCGTCTGAAGTCCATCTCCGTTTCCGGACAGAAATTCCGAGAATGACTTCAGAATCTCACCATAGATGCTGCAGGTGCGTTCGGAATACCTTTTCACACCGCGGATATAGGATATGAAATCGTCAGTGTACATAGTGTCGCTATGCTTCCTTCAGGCCGATGACGGGGGCATACTCCCTCATCAGTCTGTCGGCCTCTTCGAAGTTGTTGCCTATGACTCCGTCCAGAATCGCATTCTTGACATATTCCTTCAATATCCCGATTTCCCTGCATGGAGGTATGCCGTAAACCTTCATGACATATTCGCCCGTAATCGGATTCTTGAAGTTACGGATTTCGTCCTTGGCCTCCACCTCAATGAGCTTTTCCTTCACGAGGGCGAAGTTCCGCCTGATTCTCTCGACCTTGACCGGGTTCTTGGAGGTGATGTCGGCATTGCAGAGCAGCATGAGGTCTGAAATCTCGTTTCCGGCATCGAACAGAAGCCTGCGGACGGCGGAATCTGTCACGACATCGTCCACGAGGGCGACCGGCCTGTGGTGGAGAAGCACGAGTTTCTGGACATATTTCATCTTCTCGTTCAGAGGCATTTTCAGCTGCTGGAATATCTTCTGGACCATTCTGGAGCCGATTACCTCGTGGCCGTGGAAGGTCCAGCCTATGTTCTTGTCATAACGCTTGCTGGAAGGTTTGCCTATGTCGTGGAGCAGTGCGGCCCACCTCAGCCACAGGCAGGGCTCTGTCCTGACTTTTTCCTCGAAGCCGTCTCCTCCCTCGATGGGGGAGTAGTCGTGCAGACGGCCTTCCGCAATGGCCTTCAGCTCGTCGGAGGCGACATTGTCCAGAACCTGGAGGGTGTGGGAGAAATTGTCCTTGTGGCCCTTTCCGTCCACGGTCTCGATGCCCTTGAGCTTGCAGAGCTGGGGGAGTACATATTCGAGCAGCCCCGTCCTGTCCATCAGTTCGAATGCCATCGAAGGCTTCCTGCACAGAAGCATCTTGTTCAGTTCCTCGGCTATCCTTTCCTGCGAGAGAATGCTCATCCTGTCCTTCATCTTCCGCATTGCCGCCAATGATTCCGGAACGATCTCGAATGTGGTCTCGGGAGTGCTTAGCTTGGCGGCGAATCTCACGGCGCGGAGCATCCTGAGCGGGTCGTCGCTGTATGTCGTTTCCGGGTCGAGAGGCGTGCGTATGATGCCGGCAGCAAGGTCCCTGATGCCTCCGAAGGGGTCCACCAGGGCTCCGTAGTCTTCTTTCTGGAGGCTGAATGCCATCGCATTGATCGTGAAGTCCCGGCGTTTCTGGTCGTCTTCCAGGCTGCCGTCCTCGACGATCGGCTTGCGGGAGTTGCGGTTGTAGGATTCCCTGCGTGCGCCGACGAACTCCACTTCCTGGCCCCTGTAGCGCAGCATTGCCGTCCCGAAATTGCGGAAAACCGATACCCTGCAATTGCGGTTCTCCTTCCTTTTCACAAGGTTGGCCACGGCCTCGGCGAGGGCTATGCCGCTTCCCTCCACGACAACGTCAATGTCATCATTGGCCCTGCCGAGAAAGCAGTCCCTTACATAACCACCTATGACAAAGGCTCTTGTACCTGTTTCAGCCGCCGCTTCCGAGATGATGTGGAAGACGGGCGCGTCAATGAATCCTTCTGTTCGTGTCATCCTTCCGTTCCTTCATTCGCTTACCATTTCCTCATAGACCGGAATCGCCGTCTCCGGCCTGTAATGTCCGTCCTCCTGTCTGGAGAAGAGGTGGGTACTATGCCCGTTGGTAATCGCTATATATTTGACATTCAATATCATATTGTACCTCAATGCCTGCTCCGCAACTGCATTGTCAAGTTTTATTCCGGGTCTTTTGCATTCCACAACCATCAGCGGGGCTGAATCCCTTCCATAGGCCACGATGTCCGCCCTGAATTCTTTCGTGACAGGGCCGTCGCCGTATCTGAGGCTGACTTCGCTCATCATCTTGTACATGGGAATGTTCATCCTCGTGTTCATGAAGCCGATGAACCACTGCCTCACCTCCTCTTCAGGGGTGAGGGCGACTTCTTTCCTGCGGAGAGGGTCCCGGACTGTTTTTTTGCCGCTGTCAGACATCATCGGATACATTCAGAACACAAATATAGGCATTTTTTCAGGCTTTTTATTAACTTTGCAACGCATTGGGCGCAGCCGCAGGCATAATGCCTCGGTTTTTACGCCGATGCAGCATTGCAATGAACAGAACAGGTCAATATCAGTTCACCATAGTGGTTCCCGTCTTCAATGAGGAGGACAATATGCCGAATCTTGAAAAGGCCCTTGCGGACTTCCTGCCCAAGAGTCTGTACAAGGCTTGCGTCCTCTTTGTCAATGATGGCTCCAGGGATGACAGTCTGTTGAAAATCAAGGAAATATGCTCGCGTCACGAAGATTTCTTCTACATCAGTTTCGTGAAGAATGCGGGTCTCAGCGCAGCCGTCAAGGCCGGGTTCGACTACACGTTCTCCCAGTATGTGGGCTACATGGACGCAGATCTGCAGACTACTCCGGAGGATTTCAATCTCCTTCTCTCCGGAATGCTTGAGAACAGCATGATGATCGGAATCAGGGCGGACAGGAAAGACAGCGGATTCAAGCGTTTCCAGTCGAAGTTCGCCAACGGGTTCAGGAATATGATGACTCATGACGGGGCAAAGGATACGGGCTGCCCGCTCAAGGTCCTGCGCACAGAGGTGGCCAGGCGCATTCCGATGTTCAGGGGAATGCACCGCTTCCTGCCTGCTCTGGTGCTCCTGCAGGAGGGCTGCACCTACGGCCAGGTGCCTGTAAGGCATTTCCCGAGGGTGGCAGGCGTGTCGAAATTCAGTCTCTGGAACAGGCTTCTGGGACCACTGGCCGACTGCTTCGCCTATCGCTGGATGAAGCCCAGATATATCAACTACAAGGTCGGGGACAACAATATCTGATCGCTGATGCTCCATAATCTGCCTTTATATCTTGTTTTTGCGCTGGGCTTTCTGGCCCAGATTTTCTTCTCGCTCAGGACATTGCTCCAGTGGTGGAAATCCGAGAAGTCCCGCCGGGTGGAATCTCCGGCAGGATATTGGATTCTCAGCGTTATGGGGGCATACATGATGTTTGTTTACGGAGTGATGAGGGATGATTTCTCCATCATCCTCGGCCAGCTCATCTCCTACTATGTTTATCTGTGGAACCTGGGGGCAAAGGGCATCTGGAACAGGATCTCCGCTGTCCTGCGGATTCTGCTCCTGCTTACGCCTGCCGCTGCCGTTCTCATTCTTCTGCGCAATGCGGCGGTATTCTTCCAGAGTTTCTTCCTCAATGACGACATCCCGTTCTGGCTTGTCATTTTCGGTTCTGCCGGCCAGATCATATTCACATTGAGGTTCGTATATCAGTATTTCTATTCACAGAGGAAGCATCAGTCGGCATTGCCGGCAGGCTTCTGGGTCATCAGCCTCATAGGTTCCGGCGCAATCATCGCCTACGGCCTGTTCAGACGGGATCCTGTCCTGATTCTGGGACAGTCGTTCGGCTTTGTCGCCTATATCAGGAACCTGATGATCGGATTCAAGGAGAGGAAAAATGCGGACAGGGAATAAGTTCCAGCCGGGTGTGATTGCGGAGAAGTATCCGCTCGCCCTTGTATTCATATTCACATTCATCTGCCTGCTTCCGGCGATGCTGCTGAGGGATTTCACGCCCTCCAATGAGTTGCGTTACCTGAGCATTGCGGACGAGGCCATTGCCAACGGGAACATTTTCGCTTTCACCAACCACGGTCTGGCCTATGCGGACAAGCCGCCTCTCTATTTCTGGATAGTCATGCTCTGCAGGCTGGTTTTCGGGGAGCACAGCTGCCTGGCCCTGTCAATGTTCTCGCTCATACCTGCCTTTGTGATTGTGAAGGTTATGGATGGCTGGGTCATGAAGGGCGCCTCCGTCCAGGACAGGATGGCCGCGGCAATGATGCTGCTCACATCCGTGATGTTCCTCGGGACTGCGGTCGTGCTGAGGATGGATATGCTGATGTGCATGTTCATTGTGCTGGCTGTCAATACTTTCCATAAGATGTACAAAGCGGGGGAACCGTCGGTGAAGGACAGGATTCTCCTCCCGGTATGGATTTTTATGGCATTGTTCACGAAGGGTCCTGTGGGACTGCTTGTACCGCCGCTTTCCATAGTGGTTTTCCTCATTGTGAAGAGGAAATGGCGTGACATCGGGAAGTATCTCGGCTGGATGACATGGGGGATTCTCGCCGGGCTTTCCGCGCTGTGGATTCTCTGCGCATTTCTCGACGGCGGACCTGATTACATCAACAATCTCCTGTTCAGGCAGACTGTCGGCAGGGCCGTGAACGCATTCACGCACAACAAGCCGTTCTGGTTCTATTTCATTGCAATAGTCTGGTGTCTTGCGCCTTACTGCATCCTGACTCTCGGCAGCCTGGTCCAGTCTCTTCTCCCGGTGAAGAAATCCGGGGGATGCATCCCGGTTTCAGCCGTGCGCTCAGACACGGAGGTCCTTTTCCTCTCGGTGATTGTCCCGACTTTCCTGATGCTTTCGTCGTTCAGCTCCAAGCTTCCGGTATATCTCTGTCCTGTCTTTCCGTTTGTCGTGTATCTTTATCCTATTGTGACTGAGAGACTTGGAGGAAAAAATTGGATGAAGTGGGCGGTTGGTGTCCCGGCAGGAATCTTTCTTGTCCTGTCCTTCGTGCTGATAGTGGCATTGTCAGGTATCGTACATATTCCTGCATTGGACCCGATTCTTTCCGAGTATGCCTTCGTCACTTCATGGCCTGTGAAGATAGCCGCACTGGTGCTTCTTCTCGGCAATGCCGGGGCACTTGTGGCTCTTGTGAAGAGGGAGTCCTGGAATCTTCCTGTATTCATCATTGGCGCCACCCTTCTGCTGACCATTTATTGCGCATCAGGCGTGATGGGGAAGGTCAATCCTTATTTCGGTTACAGGGCAATGTGCTCGGAAGTGCCTGAGGGAACTGACGTTGCGACTCTTTATGTGCATCGTCCGGAGAATGTGGATGTGTATCTCGGAAGGCAGATTACGGATTACCGCAAGGATGTCGATTCATTCTTCAACGCCCTTTCCGGCAGGGGAGAGGATGCGCGTCCGCTGACCCTCATTGTCATGACAAAGAAAATGGAGAGCAATGCTGCCCTCCATGAATATGTCCAGTCCTGCCGCACAGTGACTTATGTGGGGCCTTACTGTATTGCTTCCAAGTGATCAGTCCATTGCATTGAAGATGGTTCCGCGCACTTCTTCGATGGTGCCGGTGCCGTCTATCTCGACATATTTGCCAGCCTTCCTGTAGAAATCCACGAGCGGCTCGGTCTTTTCGTGATAAGTCCTGATCCTGTTATTGACGGTCTCGTCGCTGGCATCGTCGGCACGGCCCTCGATAGCGGCCCTGTGGCGGATTCTCTCCTTGATCATCTCGTCCGGAATCATTATCGAGATCACTGAAGTCACTTCCTCACCGGATGCGGCGAGCATCTTGTCCAATGCCTCAGCCTGGGCGATTGTCCTCGGGAATCCGTCCAGAAGGAAACCGGAAACGCCTTCCGTCGTTTTGAATGCATTGTCAATCATGCCTTCCACCACCTCGTCCGGCACAAGCGAGCCGGCGTCGATGAGGGATTTGGCCCTGAGGCCGAGCTCTGTGCCCTCTGCGATTTCCTTGCGGAGAAGTTCGCCGGTGGAGAGATGTCTGAGATTGTATCTCTCTACCATTGCAGTGGCCTGTGTACCCTTTCCGGCACCTGGAGGCCCGAATAAAATGTAGTATTTCATAATATTGCTGTATTTTTGAAGGAGCGGCAACCTACTCGTCAAGGATGTAGATGTCCTTGTAGTTGCGGCCCAGTTCGTTGTAATCAAGTCCGAATCCGACAATGAATCTGTTCGGGATTTCCATTGCCACGTAGTCGAGAACCACGTCCTTCTTGTAAACCTCAGGCTTCAGCAGCATCGTGCAGACCTTGCAGTCCTTCGCACCTTTCTCCCTCACGATCTCCTTGAGGTCGACAATGGTGTTTCCGGTGTCCACGATGTCCTCCACGATGATGACAGTCTTTCCGGAAATGTCTCCTGTCAGGCCCATGACCTGGCGGACCTTGCCGGTCGACCGGGTCCCGCTGTAGGATGAGAGCTTCATTGAGACAAGTTCGCAGTCGAAATCAAGCCTTTTCATGAGTTCGGCCGTGAACATGATTGCTCCGTTCAGGGTACAGAGGATTACAGGGATTTCTCCGCTGTCTTTGAAATCGGCGTTGAGCCTCTCGGCGACTTTGTCGATGGCGGATTCGATTTCAGCATTCGGGATGAAGGTCCTGAACGTCTTGTCGTAAAGGTGAATTTTCTTGTCCATAGTATTTCTTTGCATTACAAATTTAGTGAATTCATTTAAAATTCATACAAACAAGAGGTGGAAAAACCACCATTCTGATAAAATGCGGATTTTTGTCATTATTTTTGGCCGGGCGGTGAAACTGTACAAAATGGTTTCAGATGAGAGGAAGATTGAGAATGTGTGCGGCTGCGGTACTCGGACTGATGGAATTCTGTCCGGCAGCGGAGCTCCCGTCAGGGGACGATGCCCGGTTCAACGAGGCGGTGCTCATCCTTACCGGCGAGAGCGAGATCGAGAATGTGGATGAATATGAGATGGACAGATATCTGAAGCTGATGTCATCTCCGCTCCGCCTGAACAGTTCCGGCAGGCCGGCATTGCTGTCCTCGGGGCTTCTGACTCTGTATCAGGCGGTTTCATTGATCGATTACAGGGACAGGAACGGGCCTGTGATGTCATTTTCCGAGCTGGCTTCGATTGACGGTTTCAATGAGAGGACGGCCCGGGCCCTGTCCCTGTTCGTCATCCTGGACAATCCTGCGGACAGG
>SAMEA3663025__coassemble_506_pt1 | contig 27209 bp, 23 predicted proteins | sample SAMEA3663025__metabat2_low_PE_053 | metagenome-assembled genome bin SAMEA3663025 (sample SAMEA3663025) | pig gut metagenome | biome: pig gut; feature: pig-associated habitat; material: faeces | place: France | collected 2012
GAAGTGGCTTGTTCGCCGGATCAGCATAGACGGCCTTGAAGCCGGCATCGGTCAGAAGGTTCACGAATACCGGATTCTCCGGTTGATTTTGAAAAATCTTTGAGTTCATGACGAAATAGTTTTTTATGAACCCCAAATATATTACAAAAAATCGCTCATGTTCAAAAATGGTGGTTTTACCACCTCTTACATAGCGAAATTTTTAGTGGTTTGATAAATTTTAAATGTCTCGCCCTATCCAGATTAACCCTATCACATTGCTGTCTGAGCGGGGAACAGGAGTCTCGAGACAACCGTTTGAAAAATCGGCCGAATAATAAGACAAAAACAATGCGGGCACATCAGAGGACAAAGAGAAGGCCGGGGAAACAATAAATTCAAACAATGAGAATGATGAAAACGGACATGAGGAAAAGGTATCTGAGGCCTGAAGTTTCGTTGACCCGCATTGAAATCGAATCTGGATTTATGGCGGCGTCACAGGAGCCGGTGGAAGACAAGAACGTCAATGTAACCATCGAGAAGCAGGACAGAGACGACGACTTTACTATCGGGAACTGGGACTAGGCCATCGAGGCCTTGTACCATTGCAATGGGAATTATTAATCATTGCGTAGTGGTGCAGGACAAGGGATTTCGGAAACGCCATAAATCAAATCGACGATATGAGAACTAATGCAATATTTTATTTGACACTTGCGTTGTGTGCGGGTGTTGTGTCCGCCTGCGTTGACGAGAACATCAACAGCGACAAGGACGTAAACGGGAAGGCTATCAAGTTCGGGCTCAGCAGCCAGAGGACCAAGACCGTATATGACGACACTGACCCTTACCAGATAAACTGGGTCAAGGGCGACCAGATAAAGATTTTCTGTGCAGAGGCGGAGTCAGCGAAGTCTGCCCTGTACAATGTGACGCCTGCCAGCACGGCCAAGGACGGCACCATTGCCAATGCGGGAAGCGATGTGCTCCAATGGGGCGGCGACGGACTGATGCATAATTTCTATGCTATCTATCCGGGCGAAGCCAGCGGCCCTGAGGTGGATGAGAACGGCATAGCGACCTTTACCATCAATCACAACCAAAAGTGCACGGTCACCACGACCAACGGATATGACGCCAATGTCGTAGCCAAGCCGGATATGAAGAATGCGCTTATGGCGGCCTATACTGCAACAAAGCCGACCGACGCGCCTGTAGGTCTGAGTTTCAAACCGATTATGACCACTCTGGAAATCGTGGTTCAGGGTCCAGCTACAAACATCAACGCCAGCAACGCCAGGGTGACAGGCATAAGCATAGCAGCGACTATGACCACGAACAGCAGTGCCAATGCTGCGACCTTCAAATACGACATCAAAAACGCCGCAATCACGGGAGAAGCCGGTAGCGGTGAGGCCACAACCAAGACTGAGACGACCTTTGTCAGCCTCGTGGATGCCAACGGCAACGCGAGCTATGTTGATCTGGCCAATGGTCACACTCTGACTCTCACGGTCTTTATGCCGCCTATGTCCGAGGAACAGGCGGCCCAGCTCAAGAGGAAGATGAAGATTCGTGTCCACATCACCGGCAACGCCGAGCTGGTTGCCTCCGTGAAGACCAACGATGCCGCTACCGACAATTGGACCACGCAGATAAAGCCATCCTCCAAGAAGAAGATTACCCTGCCGGCGATTCCGTCAGGCATACAGGAGACCGGCAATAACTGGATTACGCCGCTTGATGGCAACATCTATGTATCCCAGATGTCAATCCCAGGTTCGCACGATGCGGCGACGGGAGAGGATATGGCGACCATTGTCGGAGACATATTTGCCCAAACTCAGGAGCAGACACTTCAAGCGCAGTGGAATCTGGGCATCAGAGCCTTCGACCTTAGGCCTGCAATTTACGATGCTATAATAGGATCTACCCATGAACTGTGGCTATACCATGGAGCGACCAGGGTCTCAATCAGTTGGGCGACTGCAATGAACACAATTAAAGCAAATCTGACAGATCACCCTGGTGAGTTTGCCATTGTCCTCTTCCGTCACGAAGATGAAGGAACGATAGGTAAAGATAACAACACAACGAATTTCAATACCTATATGACAAACTGGGTCAATGCGAACAAGTCCTGGATAGTGGATTGGAGACCGGATATAACCATTGACGAGTGCCGTGGTAAGCTAATCTTAATCAGCCGATTCAGCGGTAGTTGGGAGTATGGCTGCTATACCGGATGGAGTCACGACGCTGCCGGAACGACTACGACTGTGAGAAACGCCAGCAGTTCGGTGACGGGGACAATGCATGTGCAAGATTATTATAATCCTTCATCGCACGATGCAAAATTCACTTCGATTACGAACTATCTGGACATAGCACATCAATTCCATACGAACGACGCTATGAAGAATCATTGGATGCTGAACCACGTTTCAGGATATGTCGGTACAAGTACTTCGAATACATATCGTGCAAATGCCGCAGCACAGAATCCTAAAGTAATCGAGTATTTACACAACAGAACTACCCCTGGTTCTACAGGCATCCTACTTTTCGATTATTCAGGAGCATCGACATCAGGAAATTACAACGTCCAGGGCGACGTAATGCTCCAGACAGTTATCGACAACAACTACAAATACCGCATGCGCCGCAAAGGCGAATAGCAAGCAAATGAATACTTCAAGATTATAAAGAAAGAAGCCTCCGGGGGCAAGCACTCCCGCGAGGCTTCAATTGTAATGACTTGTACCATCATTAACATAAAACATTATGAAAAAAACATTTATCATCATTGCGGGAGCGGCTCTGGCATTGGCCGCAACGTCCTGTGAAAAAACATTGGACGAACAAGTCATTGACATTGCCCCGGAGACAAGGGCGTTGACAAAAGCCGGCGGCAACAACTGGATCACCGCTCTTCCGGACAACGCATACGCAAGCCAGTTGTCAATTCCGGGCACACACGACGCAGCCACCGGTGACGGGACAACATTCTCACTCGGCAAGACCCAGAGCCTGACGCTTCAGGAGCAGTGGAATATGGGAATCCGGGTGTTTGACCTGCGTCCTGGTTACAAGAAAGTGAGGAAAGGGTTCTTCAAATACATTAACGAACTGCATATCTATCACGGTATTGTGGAAACCAGGACCTCATTCAAGGATGCAGTGAAAGTGCTTTCGGACAATCTTGCCGCCAACCCGGGCGAGTTCGCCATCATCCTGATGCGTTTCGAGAATGACAGCCCGCTCTACAACAAGAGGGATATCTGGAACTCATTGATGAGCAGTTTCTTGACATCGTCAGATTTTCCAGCTGAGAGAAGGGTTGATTTCAGGCCTGACCTGACTGTCGGGGAACTCCGCGGAAAGATATTGGTGTTGTCCCGTGATGCTTATGCCTCTGCGCCTTCGACCGGGGCCTTCGTTTCAGGATGGAGCCATTCCGTTGACGGCACTACCAATGCGGTGATTTCCGGAAGGAATGCTTCGGCCACATTGCAGCTCCAGGATTATTACAGCGTTGAGAACAAGGAGGCCAAGATTGCCTCTATAAAGAATTACGTTGACATGGCCTCCGCTGCCGAGCCTGGTGTCTGGACCATCAACCACACGTCGGGATACACGGGGACTATCGGCTCTGATTCGAGCATAAAGCAGAATGCAGAGAACAACAATGTTGCCCTATATGATTATCTTACAGATAGTTCGAGATCTGCTGGCAGCACTGGAATAATTCTGCTTGACCACGCCGGGGTCCGTTCTTCCGGTTCTTATGACATATATGGGGACCTGCTTCCGCAGGCTATCATTGACAACAATTTCGCATTCCAGTTGCGTCTCAAGGGCGAATAAACACTACTTATATCCATTGATCTTCACCCGTATCTGCCGGCTGACAGGTACGGGTGGAATGTTTATTGTCCGCTCCGGACGAAGTGTCTCAAAACTTGACATTAAAATATCCCAAATATTCGTAACAAAATACCTCAAAATGTCGCAATGGATTTTGCAATTACTTAAATATTAGTAACTTTGTAGCCTGAAATAATTGCTACATATGAGATACCTTGAGAGAATCGCTGACAATCATTTGAGAGATAGACTTCAGGCAATGGGTGCTGTCCTGATAGAAGGCCCAAAGTGGTGTGGAAAGACAACGACAGCAGAACAGCAGGCCAGAAGCATTCTCCGGATGCAAGACCCTGACTATCGGGACGACTATCTTGCGACAGCAGCCATAAAGCCATCAAACCTTCTTGTCGGAGAAACTCCAAGGCTGCTTGATGAATGGCAGGATGCTCCGGTATTATGGGACGCCGTCCGGACAGCATGCGACAAGCGTAGAATTCCTGGACAATTCATATTGACAGGGTCAAATTCCATTGATGATGAAAAGATTTATCATAGCGGTACAGGACGAATCTCACGACTTAAAATGTATCCAATGTCGCTTTGGGAATCAAAGGAATCCAATGGAAGAATCTCCCTCAAGGAATTGTTCGATAATCCTGTACAGGAAGTCGTGGCCGTTTCTGAAATGACGGTAAACGACCTGATTTTTTCTGCCTGCCGAGGTGGATGGCCAGCATCCTTGAATGCATCATCGCCATCTGCAAAACTGATGATTGCGAAGGACTATGCCCAGTCGGTATGCAAGACAGATATTTCACGGGTTGATGGCGTAAGACGCAATGAGAAATTGGCCAGGCAAATATTACGCTCATATTCCAGGAATATTTCCACACTTGCCAAGACTACTTCAATACTTGCCGATGTGATTGCCGCTGACAGCATTGAGTGTTCGCGTTCAACATTTGACGATTATGTTTCCGCTCTTGAGAAACTGTTTGTAATCCAAGATATCGGTGCCTGGTGTCCGGCTATAAGAAGCAAGACAACTATTCAGAGCAGGCCCAAAAGGGCATTTTGTGATCCGTCAATTGCCGTTGCAATGCTTGGCCTTACGCCCGAGTCACTCCGGACGCAGATGAAGACATTCGGCTTCATTTTCGAGCAAATGTGCATCAGGGATTTGCGCACATATACCGAAGGCTATTTCTCCAACGTGGGATACTATCGTGACAGATATGGCTTGGAGTCCGATATAGTTCTGCATTTGGATGACGGACGATATGCTCTGATTGAGTGCAAACTTGGAAGCAGGGAAATCGAGGAAGGTGCCGGTCACCTCATTCAATTGAGTGAATTGATTGCGAAGCATAATATTCACGAAGAGCAGGTACCCATCCGCGAACCCGACCTGAAAATAATATTGACAGGAGGGCAATATGCATATACGAGACCAGACGGTGTCCATGTAATTCCGCTAGCTTGCCTTAAGCCTTGATTCCAGGCTGAGCGACGAACTAGTACCACCCGTATCTGCCGGTTGACAGGTACGGGTGGAATGTTTATTGTCGGAGTTTAGGGTTGCTCCGGTCGTCGGGACTGATCTGTTTTGCATGCGATGATACAAAATGGCCGGGATTCGCTGGATTTCCCGGACGTTTTGAGTGTCTGAATACGAAACGGCCGAGATTCGCTGGATTTCCCGGACGTTTTTGAATCAGCAGGTTACGATTACTTCAAAATGTCCGCGGACGATGCCAGCAAACGGAACCTGACACAAACTAATTAAACCATCTAATATGATTATCGGCTATTTGAGAGTAAGTACGGGAAAGCAGAATCCCGAAAACCAGAAGGATGAAATCAGGCGCTATCTTGAGGCGAAGAACTCTAATGTGGACCAATGGGTAATTGAGACGGTGAGCGGGAAGGTCCCATTCAAGAAAAGGAAATTGGGGCGTCTCATCAGGAAAATGCAAAAAGGTGATTGTCTGATAGTTACTGAAATATCGAGACTAAGCCGCTCACTGGTCGAGCTGATAGAGATAATGGGATCCTGCGTGGAGAAAGGCATTTCACTGTACACCACCAAAGAACATTATTCATTCGACAACACCATAAACAGCAAGGTTCTCTGCTTCGCATTCGGGCTGGTTGCGGAAATTGAGCGAAATCTCATATCAATGAGGACCCGGGAAGCATTGGCATTGAAGAAGATAGAAGGTATCAGGCTCGGGAGAAGGCCTGGGAGCGATGTAAAAATGAGAATTGTCCGGGAAAATGAGGCACGCATCTCGAAGATGCTCGGCTCGGGGATGTCGGTCAGCGCAATGTGCAGGCGCATCGGCATTTCACGGAACACCTGGTACCGCTACAAGGCCGGGGCGGGACAGAACGGCTAGGCGCAGGAAGGCTGACATTTACCGGTCAAACTATTGAGTGGGGATATCTGTTTTCAGATCTCTCCACTCGCTTCGTTCGGTCGAGATGACAAAGAGAGGTCGCCCGGTCGAGATGACAAAGGGAGCGACACCCTTTCTTCAACGAGTTTGAAGGAGCGTTGTACCAGACTCAAAAAGTAGACAGAATATTCGGCGGAGATTGCTATATTTGCAATGATGCAAAAGACAATGAACACTATGATTCGGAAAGAGATATTTGGCGGGATAATCCGCATGGCCGCATTGGTGATGATAATGTCAATGCTGGCGGGGGCTTGCAGCAAGAATGACGGGCCGGAGGACAACGGGGATAATACCGAGCAGCCTTCAAAGCCGGGAGAGGGTGATAATCAGGGAGATAATGGCTCGGGCGACGGCTCCGGAGGCGGGCCTGGCCAGGGAGGCGAAGAGGAAGGCGGCTCCGGAGGAAGCGGCTCTGAGGGCGGGTCCGGTGGAAGCGGCTCTGAGGGAGGCTCTGGCGATAACGGAGAAGGCGGTGGAAACGGCTCCGGAGACGGCAATGAGGGAGAAGGCGGAGGCAATGAGGGCGGGCAGCCTACTGACCCGGATAAGCCGCAGGTCGCAGCCACGAACTGGATGACATTGCTGGACGACAACACGAAGGTGGCCCTGCTGACCATCCCGGGAACCCACGATGCGGCCACCTCCACATGCTCCGCTATGGGAAAATGCCAGACATTGACGATTTCAGGGCAGCTTGAGCACGGAGTCAGGGCATTCGACCTGAGGCCGACAATGGACAACAATTCCACCCTCGGCAATATCTACCACAGTATCCTGGACACGAGCGTGTCAATGGGAGATGCTATGGAATACTTCGACAGCTTTCTCAAGACCCATCCGGGAGAAGGCATCATTGTCATAATGCGATATGAGTCGGAGCGTCAGATTTTCGGTTCCATCGCAGAGGACAATTACAAGACTGCAATGAAAAACTTCCTGTGGAACAACCGGATATATCAGTCGCGGATGGCAGCTTTCAACAAGAGCATGACAATGAAGGACTTGCGGGGAAAAATCCTCATCATCTCGAGAAATGACCTAAGCCCGGTTTCCACATTCGAAACCGCATATACGCAGTGGAGCCACAGCAACAGTGTCGGCGAGGCCCTGCAGATTTACGGCACGGGAGGCCTGGGACGAATCTATATCCAGGACATGTACTCGGCCGAGAAAAACGGCAACTCCTCTGAGGCGGATTTCCTTGCGAAGAAGAAGGAGCTGGTGTGCAAGCTTTTAGACATTACAGTCCCGTTCAGGGAATATGAACAGAACAACTGGGTCATCAACTATTGCTCCGGATATGCGGGTTCATCATTTGCCTCCGACTCATACGCCAAGAATGCGGCATCGACCAATCCGGCGGCATTGGAGCACATACAGGCACATACAGGAAAGGGATTCACCGGAATCGTGATGATGGACTACGCCGGGACCGACACGTACGAGGTCGGCGGGTCCACCTTCAGCGTTTCGGGCAAATCCCTTACTGAGGCATTGATAATGAACAACTTCCAGTAGCTGCAGAGTCTATTGGACTACGTCGCGGACGCAGCGGATGCGGAAGGTCATTCCGGAATTGTTGGAACTGATAGATATATATGGAGAACCGGAATAATACCAATAGTAGTACGGATACTGGCGGCCATTCCCGATTGTACTGACATTATAATTGATGAAAAGTGTGCGGCTGGCATACGAGGAGACGTTGTCATATGCCCTTATGTCCTCAAGATATCCATTCTGGCTCATAAGCATTAGCTCCTTTTGGTTAGGGATACGCCACTTCCCCGCATCCGACCTGTCAGACTCTTCAGAATAGGATGCGCAGAGGGGATCTTTCTTTACCTTTTCCAGATTAAAAGTTCCAGCCAGTGCGGAAGAGGCCACCTTGAACGAGGCAAACAGAGAGTTCTCCGGGTCTCTGTCCTTGTGAACAGGATACTCTCCGCTCATCTCCTGCTGGCGCAGAGTCCTTGCACCTACGACCCTGATTGTATTGGTGGACGCATCGGACTCTGAAAGTTTGGCTGTGGCCACATTCTGAGTCTTGAGATTCCTGATACAGCGGAGTCCATTCCCACTTCCACCAGGGCCATAGGAAACGCCCTCCAATGCCCAGTATTCTCTGGAATTCGAGCTTGTAAAGAGGTTGTAAGCACCTGCACCGTACTGATCGGCATCGGAAATGTTAGGAATGTCTGCCGGGTCCACCAGCCTGGTGTCACCATAGAGATAGTTCTCGCCGCACCACAGAAGCAGATACTGGTTGATGGCAGGAAGATACCACTTGAGTTCCGCATCTTCAATCTTCCCGTTATTATTTTCGTCCCTATTCCTGGACATGCAGGCGTAATAGCCCTCCAGAACACCATCCCCCGTCGAGAACCATACGTGTGCGGACTTGTCATTGCTGGTCACTGAAGTAGTGTAGCCCAATGTTTTCGCAGCCGCCGGCCAGGAGCCGGCATTTGTCCCTTCCGCATTGCCTGAAAGCAGAATCTTGTTGTTCTTCCACCCGAACGAGTTGTCCAGCCCTGAGGTAGAGGCCGCCGTACCGAACGCAGTCCTTCCCGTTTCGTTCCAGGTCTCGATTCCGAATGCTTCGACTGAGGCTTTATCCGTATTGTAAGTGGTCTTGATAGACCTCTGGGATATCTGGAACGAGTAATCCGGATACAGAGTCGTATTGCCGTCAGCCGATACGGCCGAGCTTGGATTGAAAATCAGGACACGGTTATCCTGATTGACGAACTCCGGCCACGAAGCCGCACCACCGGTGACAGGATTCTTCTCATAGAAATATTCATCGACATAGGCCTGGACATACACAGTCCCGTTATCAACGATGAAATATTCCGGGGTGTCTCCATTTTGGTAGGCGCCGAGTTTCTCAGACAGACCCTTGATATCCAAGACTTTATCAGCGCCAGGGTATTCAGCGAGAGTGGCAGTTCCGGCAGGCTTGCCGAACTTCACCCACTTGTAATCAACACCCTCAAGGTTGCCACCCAGGGAATATGGCTTCATCTGGTTGTACGGAGTCTTGACAATAATCTGCGGCGATGTGCCTTTCGGCAAGGCGAATGCCAATATCACATTTTCATAATGACCGTCCAGGACGAAGTTGGAAGACTTGGTCATATCCGTGAGGACACCTTCTGCGCCAGGCTGTCTTTCCACACCAGTTGTCTCCCCGACAGTTACCTCTCCGACAATATTGTTCACACCTTTGACGGTAATAGTATATTTCTGATACTCATTGCGGTTGACGGTGAAATTGTCAAATCCTGACTTCGAGGCCGTAAGATTCGTCCCGGAGAAATTGCCGAGGTGGATGGTGTAGGAGACATTGCCGATATAGCTCTTGCCGGTGTATTCTCCACTCACGACAATGAAGGTACTGCCCTCCGGGGCATAGGTCCATGTCTTGTTGCCGGGAGCGGTCTCGGCAGCCGATGAGCCTCCGCTCCACTTGTCCCTGTCATTGTATGTGGCGCAGGACGACGCATCAGCCTTCTCCTTGACATTTTCCAGCATGAAAAACTCAATTACGCCCGATCCGGTCACTTCGATATTCTCCTTATTGCCGTAGGCGCAGTCAGATTTGAGATTATCCCCTTCATTATCTCCCCGGCTCATCAGCCAGCTGCTGCCTGGCAGATTGTATATAGAATATGAATGAGGAATGAAATTAGGATTCTCAGACCCTGTTCCGTTTACGAAATTCATCTCAATATGCGAGATCAGACGCTTCAGACTGACCTCAATCTTGGTGGCGTTGGCCGAAGTCTCCGAATCCGGATACACAATCTGTCCTTCGGCATACCCCGTCATAGGGAATTTCTGGCTTCCCGTGACACCGGTTGCCAGTTCCTTGTTGGAAGCCACGGCTGCAGCCAGGCCTTCCTTGCCAAGTTCCAGAAGATCATCCTTGGTCAGTTCGCAGAATGGACTGCTCCAGTTGGCGATGGCATATACCTCATAGGTTCCGCTCAATATCCGCTTGCCGTAGCAATCGGCTGTTACCGGAGCGGCCAGTGTATATGTGCGGGGAGCCCCATATGTGCCGCCCGCAGGGCCGGCCTTGAGATTTCCGGTCAGGTCAATGACCATTTTCCGGCCTTCAGCCGAGAACATTATGAGCATCAGCTCGCTGATTTCACTCTCATAATCATAGATACCTCTGGTCATCGCCACATTGCTCCCGCTTCCGAGATTCACCACGACATCAAGCGAGGCTGGGAGACCAGGTTCCACAGCAGTTCCGAAATTCTCCTTCCGGCATCCCGCCAGAAGAGAGGCGCAAATGAGCGCCGAAATGTAGAATGCCTTTCTCATAACGCTCATCATTCAAATGTAATGTAGTTATCGAAGGACTCGTAGTCCTCGACCTTTACAGTGATGTTCTTCTCACTGATTTCATTTACCGGTTCAGAAGCGGCAAGAAAAGCCGATTCCATGGACAGTCTCCTCACGGATACTTCCGGCGCCACATAGTCAAATCTGTTCACCATTATATTCTCATTTATAAAAACTTGATTGATTATTCTTTTTTATAAATTTTGAATACATTTTGACATAGGAAGTTTATAAAAATTCAAAAACCCGCCGGCCCTGTACCTGGCCGACGGGTTTGATTTACTCAACGCTTCACAGCGGCTTTCAATCATTGCGGGTTATCACTGCCCTGCTCAGGCTTGGGTCATCGTAGAACATATTGCCTACGCCGCCCTTGTAATCAACCTTGAGCATGGATGCAGGGACATTATATTCGTTGACCAGACAATCGTAAACAGCCTGAGCCCTTTCACGGCTGAGACGCTGGTTGATAGACTCTGTTCCGGTGCCTTCATCAGCATATCCGGTGATGGTATAATGCAGATTGTTGGTCTTTATGATTTCTGCAAGGATGGCAAGATTGGACTTGGATTCCTTTGAAAGTTCGCTCTTGGCAATCTCGAATACCACGTAGTATGGAGAAGAAACGACATTGACCTTGTGGATTTCCTCAGGCTTGCGGTTGCGGAGGGAATCAACCTCCTGTGCAAGGTCCTCATTGTCCGATTTCAGAGCCTCAAGTTCCTTGAGTATGCCGGAAACATCCTCGCTGATGGTCTTTGTGACAGTCTTAGGACGGATCCATCCTCTCGGTGCGAATGTATAGGCCAGACCGAAAGAGAGCGAAAGCGCTCCGTCAACTCTCCTTCCGCCTCTGTCCTTGTCGAACCTGTCATTGGTCAGCATGGAGCGGAGGTCAATGGTGAAATCGAGCCCATCGGTGAGCCTCAATGCATTGTAGATGCCGAGATGACCGGTGATCTCATTCTGGGTAGGCGCATCATAAGATCTTCCGTATCCGACTCCCATATATGGGGAGAGATCCCAGAATCTTTCATCATTCGGCTTTCCGAAGAGATTGCAGAGATTGAGCATGGCGTCAACCTGGAGATTGAAGTAATTGAACTTGTTCTCGCTATAGGTATTGTTGGCGTCAAGCGTCGCTCCCTTGTAGTAAAGTCCGTTGTAGAGGAACCTGGCTCCGATCCACGGAGTAAACCATTTTCCGACATAGACTTCGAGGTCCGGAGAAATCCTCTTTCCGAAGGAGATGGACTTGTCACCGTCTCCGAAATAAACCTGCGGGCCGGCAGCCACGCCGATGAACCAGTTGCCCTTAGGGCCGGATGTCACCACGCTGTACTTTTCCTTGCTGTACTCCACTGTCTCCTCGGCAACTGTGTTGACAGTGGTCTGCGCAAACGCAGGAAGCGCCAGGGCCGCACTCAATATTGATAATACAAATTTTCTCATAGAAATTACGATTTTAAAAATCATTCACCTTTGACAACTACTGAGCCTGCCTTGAATTTCGAATCCGCATTCCAGTATTCGAATTCAATCTTGACATTTTCCTCAGGCACATTGAATTCCTTCACGAGGCAATCCTTGACCATCTCTGCCCGATGCTCGACAGTCTTCCTTGCGGCAGAATCCGCATTGGCCGGATACATGCCGACGAGAACAACCTTGGAGCCGCTCTTGGCAATGATCTCGGAGAAGAGGCTCAGATTGACCTGATACTCTTTCCCAAGGGCCTCGGAGCCATCCTTGAAGAATATCTCGTAAGCGGTTACGAACTTGTTGACAATCACCTCATTGGTGCCTACCTCAACGCCTTTTAGCTTCTCTGCCTCAGCTGCGAGTGCATCGTTTTCAGCCTTGAGCTCATTGATCTGCCTGATGAGGTCGTCGGAATTTCCGCGCACGTATCTGGTGACATTGGCCTGGCGGCCGAAGCCCCTCGGCTTGAACTTGTAGGAGACACCGACAGTGGCGGACAGAATGCCCTCTCCCGAGCGGCCGCCGAACTCACCGTCGAATTCGTCATTGACATAGGACATCTTGACATCAAGGTTCACGTCCCAGCCTTCTGCGACGCGGAAGGCATTGAAGAGACCGCCCCTGACGAGGAACTCATTGTTCTTCGGGGTCTGGGTCACCCTTGCGAGTCCCACTCCGATGTAAGGGCTGCAGTTCCAGATCATCTTCTCGCGGTATCCGAGAATCACAGTGCTGAGATTCACGAGGAGGTCCGTAGCTAATGTCAATGAGTTGAACTTCTGCTTCTCAAGCCAATACGGTGCTCCGCCCTTTCCCGGAACCGGGACGCCGAGGGTATGGGTACCATCCTGAGTAGCGCCCTTGTATGAGAGTCCGCTGTACATGAAGCGGAATCCGAGCGTAGGAGTGAACCATTTGCCGACGGCAATGTCCAATGCAGGGGCTACCCTCTGGAAGAACGGCACCCTGTTGTCGTGATCACCGAAATAAACCTGACCCCCGAAACCGGCGCTGATGAACCAGTTGGCCTTCGGGCCCTTGAGTACTACCTCCCTACCGGAGTCAGAATACTCGACTGTTTCTTCCACTTCCCCGGCGGTCTCCTGCGCAAGGGCAGGCAACACAATCAGGGCAGAAAGAATGCAAGCAATAAACTTGTTAACCATACTTGAATAATGTTATAAAAGTTAAACCTATTTCTTTTTGTCGGATTTCTTATGGATGTAGCCGTAGCCATACCCGTGACCATAGCCATATCCGTAGCCATAGCCATATCCGTAGCCGTAACCTCTCGAATGGTACTCCACTCCGTTCATCACGACTGCCAGATTGTTGAACTTCTTCTCCTGGTACATGGCCTCGATGTCAGGAAGCTGCCTCTTGTCAAGACGGCCTGCCCTGATCACGAAGACTGTGAGGTCGGCAACCCTCGCTGAAATCGCGGCATCGGCGACCATTCCCGCAGGCACCGAGTCGGCAATGATGTAGTCATAACGCTCCTTCAGCCCCTCGACCAGAACGTCAAGTCTTTGGTCCATAAGAAGTTCCGCCGGATTTGGCGCAGGAGAACCGGCCGTGACGATGTCAGGATGCCCTTCATTCTTATGAATCACGTCATCCACACTCAGGCTCTCGTCAATGATGAAGTTCGTCACGCCTTCCGACCTCTTGCCGTAATTGTGGCTCAATGTACCCTTCCTGATGTCCAGGTCAAGCAGCACCACCTTCTTGCCGGCAGAAAGCAGGCTGTCGGCAAGATGGGTGGAAATGAACGTCTTTCCAGCCCCCTCGTTGATGGATGTGGTCGCAATGACCTTCAGCGGCCTGTCCTTGCGGCTCATGAATGCCAGGTTGGTTCTCACTATCTTGAGGGCCTCCCTGACGTAGCTGTCGTCGTCCTTCTTCTCCGGAACAGTGCCGAGGAACGGCAATGTCAGCTTGCCCTGAAGATCCTTGCGGCTGTGCACCCTGGTGTCCAGGAACATTATCATGAGGAATATGACGCAAGGTATGGCAAGGCCGAGCAGAAGGCCGAGGAATAGAATCTTGTTCCGGTTCGGGGCAATCGGGGAAACAGGTCCGTATGCCTCGTCGATTACCCTGGCATTGTTGTCGGCCATGGCCTGGGTGAGAGCGTTCTCCTCCCTCTTGTTCAGGAGGAAGAGGTAGAGCGACTCCTTGATTTTCTGCTGCCTCTCGATGGAAAGCATCTGACGCTGCTTGGTAGGGATGGAAGCCACGCGGTACTGCGCATTCCTCTCCCGTGACATGGCGTCCGTCTTCCGGACATTGAGGCTGACGATCATGTTGTCAACAGCCCTGATGATGGACTGCTTCATGGCGCGGAGCGAGTTGTTGAGCTCGACCACGACCGGGTTCTTCTCGCTGCTGTCCTCGATGAGCTTGTCCCTGCGGAGCTTGGCGGCATTGTACTGCCCGATCTGGCTCTCGATATTAATGTCGCTGATGCCGGTGTTGGAAGGAATCAGGTCAATCTCCCTGACAGGATCCGTCAGATACTCCTTTATATATTCCGCAAGACGGAGCTGGGTGTCGAGTTCCAGCACGCTGGAATTGTACTTCTGGGATTCTCCCATATACATCCCGGCAGCACTGGAAAGGTCCACGATCTGATTGGCCTTCTTGAACGACTCGAGGTCAGACTCCACGCCGCCGAGTTCCCTCTCGATGATGACGAGCCTCTCGTTGATGAACTCTGCCGTGTTCACGGCCACCTGGTTCTTGTCATTCACCGCCTCCTCGTTGTAGACGGAAATCAGCGTGTTGATGATATTCTCCGCCCTCTCCGGAGACCCGTCCCTCATGGAAAGGGTCAGGATGGACGCATCGTCCTCCTCCTGGCGTATGCCTATGCTCCCGGCAATGGATGATACCACCGAACGAAGAGGCAACTTGGTGACTGTCAGCTCCGTATCGAACCATCTCCTGGAGAAGAAATTGGTCTTCGTCACGAGAATCCTGTTGCCGGCGACGAGGGTGGTGTCATTGATTTTCACATTGAACTTCCCTTCCGTACCGTCTCCGGAGACATTCTGGATGAGCACTTCGGAGTCATTTTTCGGAGTCAATGAGAAAGACAGGTATCTCTCCGGGGTGGCATCGAGGAATGACACCGTCACCGGGGCCCCTGTATAGAGTTCCTTCGCCCTGAGTCCGGACTTCATCTTGTAGCTCACGTCGGCCCTGGTCCTCGACACTACCTCGGAGAGCAGCCTTCTGGACTTGAACTGCAGGATTTCATTGGAGACATTGACCTTGTTGATGTAGTTGTCATACCTGTCAAGGCCTGCGGAAACGGTCTTGTTCGACGGGTCTTTGATGATGACCGTGGAGGACCTGAAGAATGTCTGCGGTGTTCTGGCATACTGGAACCAGGCAAGGCCCACACAGACTGCCACAGAGAGCAGGAACCATTTCCACTTGGACAGGAGATACAGGAGAATGTCCATGACATTCAATTCCTGCGAAGTATTGCTGTTGTTCTGCATAATCTATTTTCTCGTGCTGTTGACTGCCCAGATCACCGAGCAGATAGTGGTCACGAAGGATGTGAAAAGGGTGACGTACTGAAGGGTCTTGTCCTCGCGGTCCTTCTTCTTATACTTCGGTTCCACGTAAATTATGTCATTCTGCTGGAGGAAAAAGCAAGGAGAGTTGAAGATTTCCTTGCTCCTGATGTCATGCAGGTATATTTCCTTGTTGCCATTGGTTTCCCTGATTACGGCAATGCGGTCGAGCCTGGACCTGTTGCTCAGGTCGCCAGCATTGGCAATGGCCTCGAGCAATGTCACCCTTCCGTCCTCGGAAGTGAAGGTTCCGGTGTGACCGATGGCGCCAAGCACAGTGTACTTGAAATTGAGGAAATCGATGTTGACCATAGGGGCCTTGATGTAGTCCCCGTCGATGATCCTGGCCTTGATAAGGTCCGATACCTCACTGAGTCTCAGGCCTTCTATGTGAAGTGTGCCGAGAATCGGAAATTCGATGTTTCCGTCTTTGTCCACCCTGTAGCCGGAGTCGCCGGTACCGCTCGCCTTGACAGAACCGTCAGCCGACACGGAATAAGATCCGCCCTTGACATTGAACGGCATCGCCAGTTCCATCTGCTTGCATGTCACGGTGATGGCCAGCCTGTCGTTGCACTGTACCACGGCCTCGTGCCTGTAGTCGAAAGGATACTTCTGTCCAGCCTCCATATCATTGAGATAGACGAAATCCCTCGATGACGCGCAGGACGACAACAGTGCCGCCGCTGCGATCCCCGCAATAAAGAGTTTTCTTATGTTCATCATTTATTGATATTTGTTTCACACAATATTGCCGCTCCGTCATCCGGACGGCATTCCAGTATGCCTGTGCGTATCTCCGCACATATTTCCGCAAGCGTATCGTGGAGACGGGTCTGAAGAAGCCGATCTCCCCTGACCGCCGAGCAGCTCGGAAGGATATTGACAAATGAGTCAATGTCAACGCATTCCGTAAATCTGTTATATGGTGCCTGCCTGAGTCTCACAATGCCTCCGACAGGCCATTTTTCATTGACGTAGCACGGTGTCTTCCCGCTCCAGGGAGTACCGTATGCCATCACTTTCCCGTCTTCGAGACGGAGAGCGGGATTGTCGTCATTCAGCAGCCTGGCTCCCGTGAAGTTCTTGAGCCACAAGGACGAATGGGTACTCTTTCCGGTACCGCTGCTGCCGAGGAAGAGAAATGCTCTGCCTTCCAGCACGACAGCAGAAGCGTGAAGGGAAATTCCCTTCAATTTCAATGCCGCCTGCGAGAATGCGATTCTCAACATTGACACAATCGAAGCCCGGGCATCCGGCGCATCCAGGTCAATCTCTGCCATGTTGTCAATGAACTCACTGTCAGACAGCATCTTATGCCTGCCTCCAATTTCCGTGACATAATGTCCTGACACTGCCCGGCCAAGGACAACGTGACCGAGGTCGGAGTCAGACTCGTCAACAACCTCTGTCTGAGGAAAGGAGATTCCGTCACTGACACTGACAACGAATACGAAATCCGGCTCTGTCCTGCCGCAGCAGAAGGCCCTGAACGATGGGAGACACCTCTCCGCATCGATGCTTTCCGGCAGATCCGCCCTGAAAACTATTCCCGCAACCCTGTAGAAATACGACTTCATATTGTACCGAACTGGCCTGCAGCGAGCTGCAGCATTGACCATATTGCCTCGGAAGGAGCCGTCCTTAGAGCGAAAGGAATGTGCCGCAGACAGGCTCCCAAAGTATGCATCTTCCTGGCAATCAAGGATTTGTCCTTATCCCGACAGACTGACTTGCCGAAATTTCCGCCTTCCATGACAATCTTCAGAAGGCTGTCCGGCGGCACCATCTTGTCAGGGTAAGGAAGTCTGTCCTCCGGGAATCCGAGATGTTCCACCAGGAAGGAATCAAGCAGCCTGTTCCATTTCAGGAGTCCGGCATCTTTGACAAGACCCCTCAGCACCGGGCCGGGCGTCTCAAGCCGGAGAGAATTCAATGCGGCATCGCAGATCTGCCTGAGCCCGACTCCCCTGCCGAACGCATGCTTCATTATATGGCTGCTCATCAACAGCATGTTCAGTTCCGGCGACGGAGTATTGATCCTGCATCCGCCAATTTCAGCGACATCGAAGCAGAACTGTGGCTCCAGCTCCTTCAACCACTTCTGTCTGAAGGGATTGCATATATCCATCATTTTGCTGTGCAGCTCCACGACGACGCCATCAGTTTCATAATGGCAGCTTCCGTCAGCCACCCTGCTCAATGCCGTCCCCTCCTTCGCAAGAGTTTCCACAGCCTCTCTCCACTCAGCCCTGTCTGCGAAATACAGGTCAATGTCCCCGCATTCCCTCAGGAGAGGTTCACGGTAAAGTCTCGCAGCCGCCTGCCCCTTCAGCAGGACAGGATGGAGACCGAGTCCGAGAAATTTTTCCGCAACGCCGGCCACAATGGCATCCATTTTCCTGGAAGCCTGCTCAATCCGGAACGCTGCCGCAGTCCACTTCGACATCAGCCCTTCGTCCGGAAGAAACTCCTCCGGGATGAAGGAAAGACCGCTGTGGACGATACCGGTAACGGTCTGACGACGGGACTCCCTGTATATCGAGTTCCAATCCTCAGCCGCAAGATGCAGCATTTCCGGATTCTCCGGCTCACGTCCCCACAGGCCGCATCGCAGAAGGGCGAAGAAAGCCCTCGTCACATTATTCATCTATCAGTCCGAATTCTTTCCACCGGGACAGGAGATCAGCCACATCCCCAGCAGCCCTGTCCTGTGAAACGTCATAATTGTCAACCAGATAGCGGGTCAAGTCATCTTCGGAGAAATCTTTCCCGAAGAAGGTCGTCCATATATCGGATGCTGTGGAATTGAGGGTAAAAACATCTGTCATGTTGACCTCGCCCTCCACTTCCCTGACCACCATGCTGCGGCTGCCTATTTTCCTGAGGCGGAGATTGTCCTTGATTCTCATCTGTTTCAAAATCTTTTTCCGGTCAGAATGGCCACTGCGGTGAGGAACATTATCTTTATGTCCGTCCACAGCGTCCAGTTGTCCAGATACTCCAGATCCATCTTTAGACGGGTCAGCATCTTCTCCATCGTGGCGGTGTAGCCGTTGTACAATGTAGCATAGGAGAACACTCCCGGCCGCATTGCGAAGAGGCGGCTGTAGTCAGGATTGTGCTCCTTGATGCGCTCTATGAAATACTCCCTCTCCGGTCTGTATCCCACCATGCTCATATCGCCCACGAATACGTTCCATAGCTGAGGGAGTTCATCCAGATGGTGGTTGCGGAGGAAGGCTCCGACCTTGGTCAAGCGGGAATCCGCATCCGCACACAACTGCGGAACGCCGTCATTCTCGGCGTCCTGCACCATCGTTCTGAACTTCAAAAGGGTAAAAGGTGTGCCTCCTTTTCCAATGCGTTCCTGTGAGAAAATGGCCTTCCCCGGACTGTCAAGCCTGATTGCCAAGACTATAATAACGTAGACCGGTGAAAAGATGACCATCCCGAGGCCGCTGACTACAATGTCACACAGGCGCTTGAGGCCAAGTTTCAGGGAGATTGCAAGTCCTCCGGACTCCTCATCACTCATATTAAGCTGTTCTTCCTTTATCATATTAAAGCGGTTTTTTTTCATATATTCCAATACATCCGGACACCATCTTCTCCAATGTGAAGAATGTCCGGTAGCGGTCCAATGCCCTCTCCGACCAGGCCTTCCAGTCTTCCTGCCCGGAGATGATTTCCATCAATGCCGAGGCCAGTGATTCCGGGGAGCCCGGCTCTGCATTGAGGCCCGAGACTCCATCCGCATTGACCACCGGCACGCCCGAGCCGGGGATTCTTGTCGCCACTACGGGAACGCCGCAGGACATCGCCTCGATCTGCACGATGCCGAAGGCCTCGGTCTTGTATATGCTGCTAAGGCAGAAAACATCGGCAGCTCCGAACCAGTCATATACCACATTGTCAGGCAGATAGCCCAGGAGTTCGACCTTGTTCTCCAGCCCCTTCGCGCGGATCATGGATTCGAGGCTCTCCCTCAGCGGGCCTGTACCGCCAATCAGTATCACGCAGTCGTCCGGAAGGTATTCCGCCGCAGACACGAGATTTTCGAATCCCTTGTATTCCACCAGTCTCCCGAGAGAGAACACGATTTTCCGGCCCTTGTACCTGGCCTTGATTTCAGCAACGCCCTCAGCATCAGGCCTGACAGGCTCAATACCGATGAGAAGTTCCTCAAATCTGTCCTCTCGCCCTTCCAGCCAAGGAGAGTTGTCCAGATAGTGCAATGTTGTCCCGACTATCTTCTCCGCCCTGTCAATCAGCCAGTTCTGAAGCGGCCGGTAAAATCTGAGCAGAACTTTCTGCTTCAGGATGTCGCTATGCCAATGCAGGAAGACCCTGCCCTTGTACCCGGACAGCCTCAATGCCAAAGCCGCCATCGGGTCCGGATGGTGGATGTGGATGATGTCATAGTCCCCGCACCGCCTGCGCAGTTCTGTTATCATTGCCGGGCTCAGCATTGTGCCGGCCACTTTTCTGACGGTGTGGCAGAGAATGAGGTCCGCATTGTCATTGACCTTCTCCACCCTGGTAGGTCCTTCCGATGCAGCGCACATCATATCACAGCGTATCCCGAGCGACGATATGCCTCTGGTAAGGTCATACATCACTTTCTCTACGCCACCCCTCACGGGGTAGAATTTTCCAAGCTGTAGGATTCGCATCTGTTTATCTATGGTAAAGCGTTCGGGCAGGCTGCAATGCTTATCGGCTCAAGAGCCTGTCATACAGTTCTATATACTCCGCATACCTGTCTTCCTTTCGGAAATTCTTCTCGGCCCGGCTGCGACAATTTTCTCTGAAAAAGTCCCTGCCGAGGCTTTCAATTTTCCTGACAGCAGATATAATTCCCTCAATATCACCCTGTTCGACAATGATACCTGTGTCTTCCGATATCGCCTCGACACTGCCACCCGTCCTGTAAGTCACCACCGGAGTGCCGCAGGAAATGGCCTCGAGATTGACTGTCGGATAATTGTCCTGCCAGGTAGGATTGACAAATGCGGTGGCAGCGGAATAAAGTTCTGCAAGCTGACCTGTGTCGGCAGTGCGTTTCACCGTTATGAACTTGTCCCCAAGTGCCTGTGCGCCCTCTTCTGCGAGTCTGTCGTCCAGCATTTTTCTGTCAATGCCGACCAGGACTATAATTTCGTCATCATTAAGTTTCCCGGCCATGCGGACAAAGTCGCCAAGGCCTTTCTCGTCGCTCCAGATACTGGCGACGCCGAGGATGATGTGCCTGTCTCCGATACCGTAACGGGCACGCACTTCGCCGTCGCCCTGAGGCTTCGGGCAGAATGCATCTATGTCAATGCCATTATGAATGGTCTGATAATCAAAATCTTTCAGGAAGGACTCCGACATTTCCCGGCGTATCCAGTCGGAGACGGGGACTATCGTCAGTCGGTCCTTAGGCATGGATGTGAACGCCTTCTTCTTGTCTTCCCAGTTGCGGGCGGAGCGGTCCAGCAGCCAGCTTGCCGGGAATTTATGCTTCTGTGGGCAATGGTGGCAGCGGGTCTGCCAGCGGGTGCAGCCCGCTTTTGAATAATAGTAGCAATGCCCTGTATACAACCAGCAGTCGTGGACGGTCCATACGACCTGTATATCGCTGTGGCTCAGGTAATCAAAGAGAATCTCGTAGTTCAGGAAATAGCCGTGGATATTGTGAATATGCACAATGTCGGGGCTGATTTCATCAATCCTCTTTATGAACTCCTTCGTGGCCTTGGTCGAGGCCAGCCCGTGCCTGTCGAACAGTCTGGTCTGAACCGCATGACAGGCAACGCTGAGGCGGTCTCCCACAGGCACCGGGACAGACGTGGTATGCATGAGCCCGTCTCTGCCCCCGCTATAGGCCACATAGCTCTCCCAGCCATTCGCCATGGCCAGTTCGCCGATTTCTTTCATTATCCTCCCGGTGGAGGTGTTTGTCCTCATCACGGGATTTATCTGGAGGAGTTTCTTCATATCAGTCCCTCATAAAGCCGAACCCACATCCCCATAACCTTCTCCTCGGAATACTTCTCAGTAACCTTTCTTGCCTCCGCCGCCATGCCGGCCAATGTGCCGGGCGAGGCCATAAGCGACATCACTGCATCCGCAAGCCCCTGAATATCACCTTCCTTCACCATCAGTCCGTTCTTGCCATGGTCTATTATATCTTTCGGTCCGCATTTGTAATCAAATGTAACCACCGGCAGCCCGAGCGACATCGCCTCTACCATGACCATCGGGAAGCCCTCGTAATGCGAGCTCATGACGAGGAATGACGAGTGATTGTATTCATTGTCAATGTCTTTCACTGGGCTATTGAGTCTGACGCTGTTCTCTATCCCAAGTCTCTCAATCCGAGCCTGCAGCATCTCCCTCCATTCTCCCTGTCCGAAAATGTCCAGCCTCCAGTCAGCGAACCGTCCGTCTTTCTGAACTATTACCCAGGCATCAATCAGTCTGTCAAAACCTTTCTGGTAGTCCAGGCGGCCTACGGCGATGACTCTTTTTCTATCCTCAATGCTGTCAGCGGTCCCGGATTCATAAGTTCGGGTTACGGGAGCCCCAAGATTCAATGCCGCATTGGGTATGACCCTCATCCCGGGGATATCACCCCACATTGCCGCATCCTCCTCCGTCAACACGACGAACCTGTCAAACTTCCTCACCAATCTCTCATCAGTCCAGGCCCGATACCTGTCCGCAAGGCCCATCAGACCAGAGCGATTGTACTGATAATGAAAGAGTTTACTCTGATGCAGCTCCATCACCTTGCGGCTTCCGTCCTTGAGGGCGGGGACGAATCCGCATTCCCCCGGATACTGGCAATCCACGATGTCCGGCCGCTCCTCCATCAGCAATCTTTCCAGCCTCTTCCTGTGCAACCTGCGCCTCCGCAAATAGCCGAGCACCTTCGCCGCGAACCCCTTCCCGTTATCTTCCGAATAGTTGATCCCGAGATCCACAATCCTGATCCCCTCCGGCACCGGATAAAACAAATCCCGGCCCATCTGGTCAGTCGTAACCACCAGAATCTCCCAGTCAGTATGCTTCTTAAGCCAGGTAATCTTATTGACCAGCACCCTCTCCATCCCTCCGGGATTGGCAAGGGAGTGGGTGGTCAGAAGGAGTTTCATCGGAAATCCAATTTTTTGATGACAACAGCAGGATTCCCTGCCACTACAGTATCGGGTGGGACATCTCGCGTTACAATAGAGCCGGCTCCCACAACGGAGCGTGCCCCTATCCGAACTCCTTTTAGAATAATACAATTGGCACCGATCAGCACATCATCTTCGACAACAATCGGCATTGTTTTGCCGCCATCGGTCGATGGAGATCTCCTCATTCTATAATCCAAACTGTGAGAATCAGTATCAATCAGAATGCTGTTCGCACCAATTTTCACATTATCTCCGATTATAACGCCTTTATGCGCCCAAAGAACCGGACTGCTCATTCCGACATTATTGCCAATCCTAATCTCTGCATTCTCGGTCGCATAAAAAGCACCACGTCTGTTTGTACACAGCGCATTCACATTCCAACCGGAAGAACAATAAAAATCATCTCCTATTGAAACCTTTGCGGACGGGAATAGTTTTATGTATAATTTTCCGTGAATCACACAATTACGGCCGAATTCCACGCCATACAGATAAAGCCTTAAACAATTGGCATAAGAACTTAGACGGTTGCGGATACGTTTAAGATTTTTATTAAAAACTCTGTATTTGATCATATACTTTCTTATCAACTTGGCCATTTTCCTTCTGCGCAGAAGGAATAACCAATAATAAAGCGAAGATTGGCAAATAGTCAGTGGTTACCTTAAACCAAATTAGATAATTCAACAGAAGAAGAAGAATCAGCAATAATTTATACTCCGGATGACGAATCAGACATCGATAATACAAAACCCCAAAAAACACAATCATCGATAACATCCCGAACACGCCAAAAAAGAAAATAAACCTCAGGTATCCGATATCCGTTCCTTTGTAAAAACCATGATATCGCTCACCAGTGTAATATGGGTCATTTTCAGTAGGATTAGCTCCATAGCCGTCGCCAACCAACCACGTCTTTGGATTATCCGGAAAAACAATCATGTGTTCAATTAAGGTTTCATTTGAATTGGTTTCCCACCTTCCTTTTTCAACGAGGGAGAAGAATCCCTCAAAACCGAACCTCAAGTTTGTTCTGAATACGTAATTCGTATTATACAGAACGAGCACAACAATACTTGATGCAACCGTTAATGACAGTATTATTTTCCATAGAGATTTTAGTTCTGTCTTTCCGGAAGACAATGCAAAAATGAGATAGATCAATGCTACAATCATACCAACAGTGGTAGTGCGCCCAATCATATTGCCAACTACCGAAATCAGCATAAATGCTGACACATACAAAACTACTGTCTTTCCTGATTCACACCTTGTCATCATCACCGCAATCATTATCAAGACTGCAGCAAAACGGCCGCCAGCCACGTCCAGCGCACATCCAATCCCGTGAACACGTCCACCGCCGTCGCTCATAAACAACTCCTTTCCGCCAAGTAAACTGTCAATGGTACTCTGCAATGAAGGCATATATTGCATAAACATTGCGAGAATACATTGTACGCAACAAACAGCTATAAGATAATTGATTACCAATGACATTGTCACATTACCGTGTATTGCTTTAAGCACACTGACAAGAAAATAACCCGCGCCCATCCATACAAAAACAGATATGAAATAATAGTTGAATGAGTGGTCATTTGTCCCGTTCACTACATTCGCCAAAAGGCTGAAAACTGTAATCGGCAAGGTAAACAGAGAGACAATCAGTATATCCTTATCTATCAACGAATTTGAGTTTCTGGCCAAATTAATCAGCAGCAAGGGTATTGACAGTCCGGCCATCAACATCTTGAAGTTCAAGCCAGGCAGATATACCAGCTCAAACGGAAAGAGGTAGCAACTCGTGAGCACCACGCCCAGCGCCATAAGTAAAAAATTCTTCATCTATCTGTAAACTGCTCCGTAAACAACTTTCTGCAACAGAAACCTATAAATCGTGACTAATAAACTCAGGCGGTTTGATGCCATCCACTGCACGAGACGTGTCCTTCTGGAGACATACTTATTGTCTAATATATACTTGTCTACCTCAGGATACCATTCATACCACAATTTCCGCAATGAGGCATTATCAGCAAGCAGGAACGGAAACTTTACATCCAATTTGAAAAATGCCAGTTCCTTGTTCAATCTTGAACCGAAGTGCTTTTGAATTGTATTTGTTATCCTGTCAACGTTATGCCGCAATTCAACAAGATGCCTCTCGGAATAAGTCTGACTGAATGCCCCTGAGTTTGTCTTGATATAATGATACATCGCTTCAGGAAGGTGGGCAACTTTTCCAGCCTTCATAAACAGAAGCATCATTGTCATATCTTCTCCCATCCCATATCCATCCGGGAATGAAATTGCATTTTCCACATATAGTCTTCGTAAGGCCAATTTATTCCATACATTGTATTTCATTCCACCGGAGAGCATTGCTTTCAATGCATCTTCCGAATCACCATAATCAGGCTGCCTCATATATCGCTCACTTCCCTCGAAAGAGAGATACCAGTCACACCACACTATATCTGCAGATTCTTTCTCGGCAAGGGCATACATCTTTGCGAGCATATCAACTTCCACGTAATCATCACTGTCACAATGGAAGATAAAATCGCCCTCAGCTACAGAAAGCCCAGTATTCCTAGCCGATGGGAGCCCTTTGTTCACATCGTGTCGTAGAATCATCACATCACTTCTCCGTTCAGGAAACCGTTCAAGGACTGTTTCAAGCACGGTTACACTTCCATCCGGAGTAGCATCATCCACAAACACAAACTGAACCTCAGGCAATGTCTGCCGCATCAAAGATTCAGCACATCTGGCGATAAATCTCTCTACTTTATAAATCGGAATTATTACTGTTACCTTGTATTTCATAAAGCAATCCATCCTGGGCACTGAACAGGTTCAGATGTCGATTGTTCACAACTTGACAAATTGAACCACTGATGCGGAAGCACTACAATTTTGTCCTGGTTTTCATTCAAAAAGGCCGACCACCAGCTATATGTGCTGTTTGATATAATATTATGCTGGCAAAGGCTCATCAGCTGCATATCAAGATGAGAACCTGGTCCAGCAGCTGGATTCCAATCTACCAAAGTATAGTCCAACCAAGAAAAGTTATCTCTCACCCACTGCGGATTATCCGCAAAGACGAAGAACTTAGGATTATCCACATTCTTTTCAATATAGTCCACAGCAAGCCTGTAATACTCTACAGGACAAGTGTTCTGATACCAGACCCGCGACATATAGTCCGCACCTTTCCTTACATGGATAGCGACAGAATTATACTGCCTTATTCTGTCCACAAAATGCTTGTTTACTTCATCTTCAAATGGTCTGAACTGAAATGCCTCCCTGATTTCCTGATTAACGCTCATAACGGCTGATGCGTTTTGAAAAACCCCTATGAGATACTTGTCTCTGCCGTCAGATAAAGGTTCCCTTGCAGTAAATGCAGTCTCAAGATAATCGATGGATGTTGTCTTCGGCAGATATCTCCTTCTGACTTTTGATAATATCGAGTCGCCGCCGCCCAATTTGATGACAAGAGAGCGGGATGCCTGTTTAAAATGCGCATTGGGAAAGATATCCAACCATCCTACCTTCTCGTGTTTAAGTTTGTAAGATGTATAGTAATCCACAGCAACATCATATCCCAACTTATCCAGGAATCGATAATATGCATATTGGAACATCCTGTTGGCAAGGCCACATGCCATATTTACAACATATTTCATAACATCCACACCCTTTTAAACCAAAAAACAGCATTCTCCATATTCAAAAAAAACCTAAGATGGGCACATTTCAGTATGTTCGCCGTCCATATACAAAATATCTTAGCAGCACCTTTATTCTCTTCCAAAGGGAAAGGCCATCCAATTCTTCCAATCGGTTTTTGAAAAACCTGAAATAATCACGCTCATTAAAAAACAGCGACATCCTGTAATATTCCCACCAGATATCAAAATTTATGCAGACTCCTTTCCAAGGTTTCTTTCCGTTATAATGGACTATACCTGCATGCATTGCATGATAAATATCATCTTCCGACCACATACCGAGAATCTTTTCTCTGTCCATACTTGCATACTCGGATATATCCGTCGTAAGGCAGAAGAAAGGCGGAAGGTATTTAATCTTGCCAGAACATACAATGTTCAAGATGTCAAGATCCTGAAACATGTACTTGTCCTTTATCATTGACAGCATCTTCTTGACTACTCCATCCTCCCTCATCAACTCACTGTTGATTATCAAGTTACCAGCATAGACAACTTTAGCCGGATCAATACCTATCCGATCTCTATAATACGGTGCTCTGTCTTTAT